>Ga0247803_1000094_pt1 | contig 52912 bp, 59 predicted proteins | sample UWRJL014104B1_FD_180928 | JGI IMG/M metagenome (GOLD analysis project Ga0247803, IMG submission 180928) | Plant litter microbial communities from Arlington Agricultural Research Station in Wisconsin, United States - UWRJ-L014-104B-1 | ecosystem: Environmental > Terrestrial > Plant litter >... | reverse complement strand
GACAGAATTGCCACACAGTGTTTTCTCAGTTCTAGCCGGGATTCCGCGGCTATTCTGACGAATCATTCGTTGATTCATCCGAATAATTGCGAATCGAAAGAATTAGAGGACGCGGTGGGTCCGCAGGCCACCGCGGTGCGGGACGGTCCGGACGCGCTGGTGGGCTCGCGCGGATATGCCCGCGCGCATGTACGCGCGCGCTTGCGCTGGTGTTTCGAATTCGGCCAAGATGTAACCGCCGCCAGTGCCAATTTTTGGGGTTCGAGCACCGGTGGGCATCTCCGACTTGTCGTGTGGGGCGTACGCAGTCTGCGCTCTCGCACCCCAACTTCCGCTGAAAGGCACCACCATGTCCCGCTCTACCGCACGCCTGCGCACCAGCCTGATCGTCGCCGTATTCGCGGTCGGCGCCCTCACTCTCTCGGGTTGCAGCGCCATCAGTGATCTGTTCCCCAAGGAAGCGGCCCGCGACGCCGAGACGCAGCAGATCAGCGAGGCCGGCGAAGCCGACGTCTTCACGCTGGCCGTCGGCGACTGCTTCAACGACCAGGACGCCGAGGAGATCGACAGCGTCCAGGCCATCCCGTGCTCCGACGCCCACGACTACGAGGCCTACTTCGCGTTCGACGTGAGCGAGGACGAGACCTTCCCCGGTGACGACGTCATCACCCAGGTCGCCGAGGAACGCTGCATGGCCGAATTCGCGACCTTCATCGGCAAGTCGTACGAGGAATCCACCCTGGACTTCAACTACCTCTCCCCCACCGAGGGCAGCTGGGAGAGCGGCGACCACGAGATCCTCTGCCTCGTCATGGGTGCCGACAAGACCACCGGTTCGCTGGCAGGCACGGGCGTCTAAGACAGCGCCGCTGCACTCAGCCATCGGAGAGCGCGATCACGGTCGGCACATAGAAAACTCTTAGGTGGCGTGCAGCCCACATGCAGCCCAAAAGGCGTACGGTTACACGTGGAGTTCCCCCACTCCAACGATTGGCCCCGGTGCCAGCTCCCTTTCCCCCAAAGCGTGAGCGGCACCGGGGCTTTTTCACGCCCGGGAACGGCCCGTAGGTCGCCTGACTCCTGCCCTTCGGGCCGGATGGACGGCGGGGGCGGCTAAGGCGCCGGCGCCACTGCCCGGCGTTCCATCCAGTGCCCCGGGGAGGCCACGACGTCGAAGCCGAACTTGGCGTAGAGGCCGTGCGCTGTGGAGGTGGCCAGCGCCACCCGCCGCAGGTTCAGGCCGTCGAGTACCGCGCCGACGTTCTCGATCAGCGCCACACCCACACCCTGGCCGCGCACGGCCGGGTCGACGAACACGTCGCAGAGCCAGGCGAAGGTGACCGAGTCGGTCACCAGACGGGCGTACGCGACCTGGCGCCCCGTCGCCACGTCGAACATGCCGAAGTTGAGGGATGCGTCCATGGCCGCATCCTGCACCGATCGGATTCGCCCCAGGGCCCAGTACGCCTCGGCACTCAGCCAGGCGTGGATCTGAACCCGGTCCATCTCGATGGGGTCTGAAGAGAAGCGGTAGGCGGCATCCGTCATGGGCTCACTCAACCGGAACCGGTCCGGCGGCGCAAATCCGGCGGATCACCGTCGTCATGAGCCGGGCGTTAGGGGTTCGTTAGGAAACGCTCTGGCGCGTTCGCACGGGTGTTTACTCGGTTCGTGCTCGTGCGGAGCACGGGTGCCGGCCGGCAAACCGGCGGCCTACGGATGGAGAGAATCGCATGCTCGACCTTGTCTACGTGCTCGGCGTGATCGCCGTGTTCGCGCTCATCGGCCTCGTCGCCTGGGGGGTGGCGAAGCTGTGATCGTGTTCGACATCGTCGCCGCCGTGCTGGCCGTGGCCGCCATCGGCTACCTGGTCTTCGCCCTGGTGAAACCGGAGCGGTTCTAATGTCCGTGTGGCTGGGCATCCTGCAGGCCCTCACCCTCGTTGCCGTTCTCGCCGTGCTGTACCGTCCGCTCGGCGACTATATGGCCACCATCTACACCTCGCACAACGACTCACGCATCGAACGCGGTTTCTACCGGCTGATCGGTGTGGATGCCCGCGGCCAACAGACCTGGTCGGCGTACCTGCGCGGTGTGCTCGCGTTCTCGCTCGTTGGGGTGCTGGTCGTCTATGCCATCCAGCGCGCCCAGGCCGTGCTGCCGTACTCGCTGGGTTTCCCGGCCGTGCCGGAAGGGCTCTCGTTCAACACCGCGGTGTCGTTCGTGACCAACACCAACTGGCAGTCGTACTCCCCCGACGTCACCCTGGGCTACTCGGTGCAGATCCTGGGCCTGGCGGTGCAGAACTTCGTCTCCTCGGCCGTGGGCCTGGCCGTGGCGATCGCCCTGGTGCGGGGCCTGATGATGCGCCGCTCGGGCACCATCGGCAACTTCTGGGTGGACCTCACCCGCGGAGTGCTGCGGCTGCTACTGCCGCTCGCGGTGCTGGCCGCGATCGTGCTGCTGGCCGGAGGAGTGATCCAGAACTTCGCGGGGTTCACCGGCGTGAGCACCCTCACCGGTGCCACCCAGTCGATCCCCGGCGGTCCGGTGGCCTCCCAGGAGGCGATCAAGATGCTCGGCACCAACGGCGGCGGCTTCTTCAACGCCAACTCGGCGCATCCGTTCGAGAACCCGACCGGCTTCACCAACCTGTTCCAGATCGTGCTGATGCTGGCGATCCCCTTCAGCCTGCCGCGCACCTTCGGCACCATGGTGGGCGACAAGAGACAGGGCTACACGATCCTGGCCACCATGGCCACGATCTTCGTGATCTCGCTCACCGCGCTGACGCTGCTCGAACTGAACGGCGCCGGCACCGCCCCCGGCCTGGCCGAGGGTGCGATGGAGGGCAAGGAGACCCGGTTCGGCATTCTCGGCTCCACCCTGTTCGCCACCTCGTCGACCCTCACCTCCACCGGCGCGGTCAACTCGATGCACGACTCCTATACGGCGCTGGGCGGCCTGATGCCGATGCTCAACATGATGCTCGGCGAGGTCGCCCCCGGCGGCACCGGCTCGGGCCTCTACGGCCTGCTCATCCTCGCGGTGATCGCCGTGTTCGTGGCCGGCCTGCTGGTGGGCCGCACCCCGGAGTACCTGGGCAAGAAGATCGGCCCGCGCGAGATCAAGCTGGCCAGCCTGTACATCCTGGTCACGCCCACCCTGGTGCTCGCCGGTACCGCGCTGTCGTTTGCGATTCCCGCCGTGCGGGCGGATGTGGAGGGCACGTCGATCTGGAACCCCGGCCTGCACGGCCTCTCCGAGGTGCTCTACGCCTTCACCTCCGCCGCCAACAACAACGGCTCCGCGTTCGCGGGCCTCACCGCGAATACGCCCTGGTTCAACACCGCGCTCGGCGTGGCCATGCTGCTCGGCCGGTTCCTGCCGATGGTGTTCGTGCTCGCCCTGGCCGGCTCGTTCGCCGCGCAAGACACGGTGCCGGCCACCGTGGGCACCCTGCCCACCAATCGGGTCCAGTTCGTGGGCCTGCTCCTCGGCGTGACGATCATCATCACCGCTCTCACCTATTTCCCCGTACTCGCGCTGGGTCCCCTGGCGGAAGGGCTGCAGTAAGCCATGACCACACTGATCACTACCCCCGACACCGCCACCACGCCCGCCACACCGCGGTCGACGCCGAAGAAGGCGATCAGCGCCGGCCAGCTCGTGGCCGCGCTACCCGGCGCGGTGCAGAAGCTCGACCCGCGGCTGATGTGGCGCAACCCGGTGATGTTCATCGTCGAGATCGGCGCCGTGCTCACCACGGTTCTCGCGGCGGTCGAACCGTTCCTCGGCGGCCCCGGCGAATCCGGCGGCTCCGCGGTGCCCGCCTCGTTCACGGTGGGCATCGCGGTGTGGCTCTGGCTCACCGTGATCTTCGCCAACCTGGCCGAATCCGTGGCAGAGGGTCGCGGCAAGGCGCAGGCCGACAGCCTGCGGCAGACCCGCACCAGCACCAGCGCCACCCAGGTGCAGGGCTACCACCCTGAGACCAACCCCGGCGCGGAGGGCGCAGAGGTGCACACGATCTCGTCGGCCGACCTCACCCTCGGCGACGTCGTGATCGTGGTGGCCGGCGAGCTGGTGCCCGGCGACGGCGACATCGTCTGGGGCATCGCCTCGATCGACGAATCCGCGATCACCGGCGAATCCGCCCCGGTGGTGCGGGAATCCGGCGGCGACCGCAGCGCCGTCACCGGCGGCACCCGGGTGCTCTCCGACCGGATCGTGGTGCGGATCACCAGCAAACCCGGTGAGACCTTCGTCGACCGGATGATCGCCCTCGTGGAGGGCGCGGCCCGGCAGAAGACGCCCAACGAGATGGCGCTGAACATCCTGCTGGCCAGCCTCTCGATCGTGTTCCTGGTGGTGGTGCTCACCCTCAACCCGATCGCGAGCTACTCCGCCGCCACCGTGAGCCTGCCTGTGCTGATCGCCCTGCTGGTCTGCCTCATCCCCACCACCATCGGCGCACTGCTCTCGGCGATCGGCATCGCCGGCATGGACCGGCTGGTGCAGCGGAACGTGCTGGCCATGTCGGGCCGGGCCGTGGAGGCCGCCGGCGACGTGACCATCCTGCTGCTCGACAAGACCGGCACCATCACCTACGGCAACCGGCAGGCCCACGAGTTCGCGCCGCTGACCGGGGTGACCGAGGCCGAGCTGGTGCGGGCCGCCGCGCTCTCCTCGCTCAGCGACCCCACCCCGGAGGGCAAATCGATCGTGGACCTGGCCGCCGAGCGGGGCTTCCACCGGCCGGACAGCCTGGCCGGCGACATCGTGCCGTTCACCGCGCAGACCCGCATGAGCGGCATCGACCTGGCCGGGGGCGGCGGTGGCCAGATCCGCAAGGGCGCCGGCTCCGCCGTGCTGGCCTGGGTGGGCGAGGCCGGCACGGTGGCGGAGACCGTGCTGGCCGAGCTGACCGCGGAAGTGGAACGCATCTCCCGGCTGGGCGGCACCCCGCTGGTGGTCGCCACCGGCGCATCCGGCGCATCCGGCGAGCGCACCGTGCTCGGCGTGGTCTACCTCAAGGACATCGTCAAGGAGGGAATCAGGGAACGCTTCGCCGAGCTCCGCTCGATGGGCATCCGCACCGTCATGGTCACCGGCGACAATGCCCTCACCGCCACCACCATCGCGGCCGAGGCCGGCGTCGACGACTTTTTGGCCGAGGCCACCCCGGAGGACAAGCTCGCCCTCATCCGCCGGGAACAGGATGGCGGCAACCTCGTGGCGATGACCGGCGACGGCACCAACGACGCGCCCGCCCTGGCGCAGGCCGACGTGGGGGTGGCGATGAACACCGGCACCTCCGCCGCGAAGGAGGCCGGCAACATGGTCGACCTCGACTCCGACCCCACCAAGCTCATCGACATCGTGCGGATCGGCAAGCAGCTGCTGATCACCCGCGGGGCGCTGACGACCTTCTCGATCGCCAACGACCTGGCCAAGTACTTCGCGATCATCCCGGCCATGTTCGCCGGGGTGTTCCCAGGCCTGGCCGTGCTCAACATCATGCAGCTGAGCTCCCCCGCCTCGGCGATCCTGTCGGCGATCATCTTCAACGCCATCATCATCGTGGCGCTGATCCCGCTGGCGCTCCGCGGCGTGACCTACCGGGCTGCGAGCGCGTCCCGCATCCTCGGCCGCAACCTGCTGATCTACGGGCTCGGCGGGGTGATCGCCCCGTTTGTGGGCATCAAGCTCATCGACCTCGTTGTGTCGCTGCTGCCCGGATTCTGATCATCGTGTCCCTCTTCTCCCTGCTCGACCAACCGAAACGGATCCACCCATGAACGCCGTCCGCCCCCGCACCGGCCCCGTCACCCGGCCCTACTGGGTGGCCCTCAAAGCCATGGTCGTCTTCACCGTCGTGCTCGGCGTCGCCTACCCGCTGACCATCACCCTGGTCGGCCAGGTCGCCCTGCCCGCCCAGGCCAACGGTTCGCTGGTCACCACCGCAGATGGTGTGATCGGCTCCAGCCTGATCGGGCAGTCCTTCACGGATGCCGACGGTGCGGCCCTGCCCGAATGGTTCCAGTCCCGCCCCTCCGCGGCCGGCTACGACGCGAGTGCCTCCAGCGGCAGCAACTGGGGACCGGAGAACCCCGACCTGATCCAGGCGATCGGCGACCGGCAGGCCGCCATCGAAAAGCTCGACGGGGTGCCGGCCGATGAGATCCCCGCGGATGCCGTCACCGCCTCCGCCTCGGGCCTCGACCCGCAGATCAGCCCGGCCTACGCCCTGCTGCAGGTGCCACGGGTGGCCGCGGCCCGCGACCTGCCCGAGGCCGAGGTGCGCGCGCTCGTCGAGTCGGTCGAACAGGGGCGTGACCTCGGGTATCTCGGCGAACCGACCGTGAATGTGCTCAACTTGAACCTCGAGCTCGCCCGGCTCGATTCCGGCAGGTGAGGTAACCCATGAAACGCGGTCGACTGCGTGTGCTGCTCGGCGCCGCCCCCGGCGTCGGCAAGACCTACAGCATGCTCGAAGAAGGCCGCAGGCTGCTGGGTGAGGGCAAGGATGTGGTCGTCGCGGTCGTGGAAACCCACGGTCGCGCGGCCACCGCGCTGATGTCCGAGGGCCTGGAGGTGGTGCCGCGGATGCTCGTGCGGCACCGCGGCATCGAGCTGAGCGAACTCGACCTGACCGCCGTGCTCGCCCGCCGGCCCGAGATCGCCCTCGTCGACGAGCTCGCGCACACCAACGCGCCCGGGTCGGAGCACACCAAGCGCTACCAGGACGTGGAGGCGCTGCTGGCGGCGGGCATCGACGTGATCTCGACAGTCAACATCCAGCACATCGAATCTCTCAACGACGTCGTGCAGCAGATCACTGGGGTGCCGCAGCGCGAAACGCTGCCGGATGCGGTGCTGCGCGCCGCCGACCAGGTGGAGGTCGTCGACCTGGCCCCGCAGGCGTTGCGCGACCGGCTCGCCGAGGGCAATGTCTACCCGGCGGCCCGCATCGACGCGGCCCTGTCGAACTATTTCCGGCTCGGCAACCTCACGGCGCTGCGTGAACTGGCGCTGCTCTGGCTGGCCGACGAGGTCGACACGGCGCTGCAGAGCTACCGGGCCGAGCACGGCATCTCGAACAAGTGGGAGGCCAGGGAGCGCGTGGTCGTGGCCCTCACCGGCGGACCGGAGGGCGACACCCTCATTCGCCGGGGCGCCCGCATCGCGGCCCGCTCGGCCGGCGGCGAACTGATCGCCGCGCACGTGATCAGCCAGGACGGCCTGGCCACGCCGCATCCGGGAGCGCTGGCGACTCAACGGGCGCTGGTGGAGGAGCTCGGCGGCAGCTATCACCAGGTGGTCGGCGATGACATCCCCCGCGCGCTTGTCGAGTTCGCCCGCGCCGCCAACGCCACCCAGCTGGTGATCGGCGTCAGCCGCCGCAACCGGCTCACCGCGGCGCTGTCCGGGCCGGGCATCGGCAGCACCATCACCCGCGAATCCGGCGACATCGACGTGCACATCGTCACCCACTCCGCTGCCGGCGGAAAATTCGCGCTGCCCCGGCTCGGCGGCTCGCTCACTATGCGGCGGCGGCTGGCCGGCTTCGCCCTGGCCCTGGCCGGCGGACCGCTGCTGACCTGGCTGCTGGTCAGCTTCCGCAGCGAGGAATCGATCACCAGCGACGTGCTCAGCTATCAGCTGCTCGTGGTGGTCGTCGCCCTCGTCGGCGGGCTCTGGCCGGCGCTGTTCGCGGCGTTGCTGTCCGGACTCACCCTGGACTACTTCCTGGTGCAACCGCTCTACACGATCACCGTGGCCGAGCCGCTGCACCTGTTCGCGCTCTCCCTGTACCTCGTCAACGCCCTGCTGGTGAGCTATGTCGTCGACCAGGCGGCCCGCCGCACCCGCACCGCCCGGCGCGCGGCGGCCGAGTCCGAGCTGCTAGCCACCGTGGCCGGCAGTGTGCTGCGCGGCGAGGACGCGCTGCAGGCGCTGGTCACCCGCACCCGCGAGGCATTCGGGCTGGACAAGGTGCGGCTGCTCGCCGGCGGCCTGGTGCTGGTCGAGGCGAGCGGGGCGGATGCGGCGGCGGCGGCGAGCCCGGGCGCCCCGGGCGCCGCCGCGTCGACCACCGTGCCCATCGGCACCCGGGCCAGCCTGGAGCTGTACGGGCCCGACCTCGCGGCCTCCGAACGCCGGCTGCTCAGTGTCATCGCCAGCCAGATCGACGCCGCCCTCGAACACCGCGACCTCGCCCAGACGGCCAGCGAGATCGGTCCGCTCGCCGAGGCCGACCGGATGCGCAGCGCCCTGCTCGCCGCCGTCGGCCACGACCTGCGGCGGCCCCTGGCCGCCGCGACCACGGCCATCAGCGGGCTCCGGGCCACCGACATCACCCTCCCCGAGAGCGACCGCACCGAGCTGCTGGCCACGGCCGGGGAAAGCCTGGACACCCTCGCCTCGCTGGTGACCAACCTGCTCGACGTGAGCCGGCTGCAGGCCGGGGCCCTGGCCGTGGCGCTGGGGCCCGTCGACCTCGCCGATGTGGTGCTGCCGGCCCTGGACGAGCTCGGCCTCGGCCCGGACACCGTGCAGCTCGACCTGCCGGGCGAGACCGCCCCGGTGCTCGCCGACCCCGGCCTGCTGCAGCGCGCGGTGGTGAACCTGCTCAGCAACGCCATCCGTTTCTCACCGGCCGGCACACCCGCCCGGGTCTCGGCCAGCCGCTTCGCCGACACCGTGCAGCTGCGCATCATGGACCAGGGACCCGGCATCCCGGCCGACCGGCGCGATGAGGTGTTCGTGCCATTCCAGCGGCTCGGCGACACCGACAACTCGACCGGCCTCGGCCTGGGCCTGGCCCTGTCGAAGGGGTTCGTCGAGGGTATGGGCGGCACCCTCGAGGCCGACGACACCCCCGGCGGCGGACTCACCATGGTGATCTCCCTGCCGGTCGTCGCCCCCACCGCGCCCCAGGCCCCGCCCCCGGCCAGCGCATCCCCCACGAGCGGCGAGGTCACCCCATGAGAATCCTGATCGCCGATGACGACCCGCAGATCCTCCGGGCGCTGCGTATCACCCTCCGCGCCCGCGGCTACGAGATCGTCACCGCCCACGACGGTGTCACCGCGCTGGCGGCCATCGTCGAGTACCACCCCGACCTGGTGATGCTCGACCTGGGCATGCCCACCCTGGACGGCCTCGCCGTGATCGACTCGGTGCGCGCGTGGAACAGCGTGCCGATTTTGGTGGTGAGTGGCCGCAGCGGGGCCTCCGACAAGGTGGAGGCCCTGGACCGGGGTGCAGACGACTACGTCACCAAGCCGTTCTCGATCGACGAACTGCTGGCCCGCATCCGCGCCCTCACCCGGCGGATGCCCACCAGCGGCGACGAACCCGTGGTCACCTTCGGCGACATCACCGTGGACCTGCCGGCGAAGACCATCGTGCGGGCCGCGCCCGGCGGGCCGGAGCACGTGCGGCTGACCCCCACCGAGTGGCAGATTCTGGAGCTGCTGCTGCGCACCCCGGGCAAGCTGGTGAGCCGGCAGGCGCTCTACGCCGAGGTCTGGGGGCAACACAAGATGACCGACACCGGCTACCTGCGCCTCTACCTGGCCCAGCTGCGCAAGAAGCTCGAGGCCGACCCGTCCCACCCGCGCTACCTGCTCACCGAGGCCGGCATGGGCTACCGCTTCGCGCCCGATCCGCCACCCGCCGCTTGAGGCGAGCGGTCGCGCGATCTGCGGGTCAGGCGCCGGTATGCGGGTGGCGCGCCACCCGCATACCGGCGCCGTGCCCGCATACCGGCAGACCGGGTGTGCGTCGCTAGACTGCGAGAACGACGCGCCCCGGCGCGGATGGGGGATGCCGTGGGGACGACAGCGAGGGTGCGCGATTCAGACGTGCTGTTTGACGAGATTCTCGCCGACAGGCTGATCAGCAGCCGCTTCCAGCCCATTGTGGAGCTCGGCTCCGGCACCGTCGTGGCCTACGAGGCGCTCAGCCGCGGCCCGATCGATACCCCGTTCCACAATCCGGCCGCGTTGTTTGACCGCGCGCACGAGCTCGGCCGGGTGACCGATCTTGACCTGGCCTGCTGGCTGTCCAGCGTGAGCACCGCCACCGAGCAGGGATTCACCGCCGCGCACTCGCTGTTCGTCAACGTGGAGCCGGGATCACTCCGCCGAGCCGACCTCGGCGACGCGCCGCATCCGCCGGCACCCGCGGTGCTCGAAGTCACCGAACGTGCCCTGATGAACGATCCGGCCGGACTGGTCTACGCCATCGGGCGGGCCAGGGAGCTGGGCTACCGCATCGCCATCGACGACCTCGGCGCCGATCCGGCTTCGCTCGCCCTGCTGCCCCTGGTGGCGCCGGACCTGATCAAACTCGACATGGCGCTCATCCGTGACCGCCCCGACCAGGATGCCGCCCGGGTGATGAGCGCCGTCGCCGCGCACGCCGAACGCACCGGCGCCGTGGTGCTGGCCGAAGGCATCGAGACCGAGGAGCACCGGATCACCGCACTGGCCCTCGGCGCCAGCTACGGGCAGGGCTGGCTGTTCGGCCGGCCGGTGGCCGAGGTCGCCGACGCCGCGGGTCTCGCCGGCATCCGGTTCCCGGCCGACCCCTCCGCTCCCCGGCCGCACAACGGCACCCCGTACGACGTGGTGGCGCCGCATCGCACCCCGCGGCCCTCCAACCGGGCGCTGCTGGTGCAGATGAGCATCTTCCTGGAGTCCCGGGCCCGGGCCAGCGGCGATTCCGCCGTGGTGCTCTCCACCTTCCAGCACCACACCAACCTCACCCCGGCCACTCGGCGACGCTACGACACACTCAGCGCGCAGGCCGGCCTGGTGGCGGTGTATCTCGCCGGGGATGCCGCGCTCGAGACCGGCAGCCGCATCCGGGTGGGCCAGATCGCCCCGGCCGACCCGCTGCTCGACGAGTGGGACATCGTGGTGCTCACCGCGGACTTCGCCGCCGTCTTGGCCGCTCGCGAGGTCGACTCCGACAACCACGCCGAGGGCTCCTACGAGTTCGTGCTCACCCACGACCGCGACCTCGCCACCGCCGCCGCGCTCACCCTGATCAACCGCCTGCCCGTCTGACCCAGGGGGCACGCCCCGGGGTCGCCGCCCGCCGAGCCGGGCTGCGGCTCAACTCACCGCATCCGCCAGGGGGCGGTCGTACCGGGGGCGCCGGGCCAGGAGCGAGGTCACGTCGCCGGCGACGTTCCGCGGCGCGCGGCCCCGTTCGAACACGATGGCCGGCTCGGATGCGGGCAGGTCGGCGGAGCCGCCGCCGACCACGGCCAGGGCGCACGCCAGCGTCGAGGTGACGCTGAGGTGGCTGCCTTCGCGCAGGCCCAGAACCGGCACGTCGTTCTCGTCGAGGAACTCGCTGAGCCGAGACTCACGGGACTCGCTGTGCGCGCCGGCGGGGTCGGTGTCGACGTAGTACGGGTTGATCTGGAACGGCACCAGGCCGAGCGCGTCGAAGGACTCCGGCTGCACGATGGGCATGTCGTTGGTGGTGCGGATGCTGGGCGCCGTGATCGTGGCGCCGGCGCTGGAGCCCAGGTAGGGCAGGTCGTCTTGCACCCGGGCGCGAATCACCGGGATGAGGCCCAGACGCTGCAGGGCGGCGAGCAACCGGAAGGTGTTGCCGCCGCCGACGAAGAGGGCCTGCGCGGACGCGATCGCGGCAACCGGGTCGGCCGCCTCGTGCAGGCCGCGCACCGCGAGGCCGTGCGGCTCGAGGGTGGCCCGCACCGAGGCCGTGTACTCGTCGGGGTCGGCGCCGGCGAAGGGCACGAAGGTGACTTCGGTCACGCCGGTCAAGAATGCGAGCACCTCGGGCAGGGCGTGCTCGAGGTAGCCGAGCCCGGGCGTGGTGCAGTTGGAGAGGAGGAGGAGCTGCATGGGTCCTGCCAATCGGGATGGGTCACTGGGGGCGGGCGACGTGAGGCCCGAGACGGCCCATCCGTCGCTCGAAAAGTGATCCTACCTGTGGTCGCGCCCAGCCGCCCGGTTAGTTTCTTGAACCCAACTGTGAGTCCGGCGACGGCCCCGGGCAGACCGCCGCAAGCCCAGGTTCCTAGGATGGGATCACGCCCAACGACCACGGAGGTCACTATGTCTGCCATCGTCCCGCACCTGCCCGAACTGCCGTCCTCCGTCGAACTGGGGATCGGCCCCGGCGGCCTGGCCGTGGCCCGGGTGTTCGGCACGGCCGGCACCGCCGAGATCTACCTGCGCGGCGCCCACCTGAGCTCCTGGACGCCCACCGGCGGCAACCCGGTGATCTGGATGAGCGAAGAGAGCGAGTACGCGCCGGGCGTGCCGCTCCGCGGTGGCGTGCCGATCTGCTTCCCCTGGTTCGCCGCGCACCCCACGGATGCCTCGGCTCCGTCGCACGGCTTCGCCCGCCTGGCCGACTGGCAGCTCGCCGAGGCGCGCGAGGCCGGTGATGATGTGGTGCTGGTCTTCCTACTCACCGACACCGAGGCCACCCGGGCCTCGGCCTGGCCGCACCGGTTCGAGGCGCGTTACACAGTCACCATCGGCGCCGAGCTCTCGCTCTCCCTGCAGGTCACCAACCAGGACAGCGTGGACCTGAGCTTCGAGGAGGCCCTGCACACCTACCTCGCGGTCGCCGACATCCGCCGGACCGAGGTGTCGGGACTGGAAGGTGCCCCGTTCACCGACCGCCTCACCGGGCCGCGCCCCGCCGAGAGTGCGCCGGTGCGCTTCGACACCGAAACCGACCGGATCTACCTCAACTCCACGGCCGCCACGACGGTGACGGATGCCGCCACCGGCCGGGTGATCACGATCACCAAGCAGGGGTCGGCGAGCACCGTCGTGTGGAACCCCTGGATCGACAAGGCCGCCGCGATGGCCGACTTCGGCGACGACGAGTACACCGGCATGGTGTGCGTGGAGACCTGCAACATCCGTGACAACACGATCACCCTGGCTCCGGGCGCGAGCCACGACCTGAGCGTGCGCTACTCGGTGGCCTGAGCCGGGCGGCGGAGGCGGGCCGGCGCGGAGGCGGTGTGCGGGGCAGGCGCCGTTGTGCGGGTGGCGTGCCACCCGCCTAGCGGCGCGTTGCACGCATACCTCCAAACGGCCTGGCACGAGCCGGTGTGCGGGGTGGGCGCCGCGTCAGCCCTTGCGGCCAGGGCTGGCGTAGCCGCCGGCGCTAGCCGGGCCGCCGAAGGCGATGGCCACCCCGATCATGAAGCCGAAGTTGTACCAGTTGCCGTCGTTCTGCACCTCGTAGATGTTCACCTCGGCGTTGAACAGTGAGACCAGGAAGGTGATCGGGCTGATGAAGCCCTGCCACAGGCCCAACCAGAAGCCGGCCAGCTGGTCTGGCGGCAGCGTCGCCGCCACGTTGGGGCCGGGCGCGCAGCCGGTCAGCACGACCGCCGCCACCACGACCAGCACGGCGAGCGCCGCGACCCTGGACCTGCCCATGATTCCTCCCCGAGCGGCCGCTCGGCCCGCGACAGGCGCCGCGCTCCGGCCCTGCCGACGTCGCACACGGTAGGCGGGCACGCCCGCGCCGGCAAGGTGCCCCGCTCCTGCCCGGCCGCCGCCCGACCCGGTCCCGGCGGAATTCCGGGACCGGCCGGGACGTTGTCTCTCCCAATGCCTATTTCCAGCCAAGCCCTGCCCGTTCCCGATCCCCGCAGCACCGGCACCCGCGGCGCCCCGAACCAGCCCGGCCGGACCGCCCTGGTCGCCGGCGCCAGCGGCATCGCCGGATCGGCCCTGGTGGACCTGCTCACCGAGCAGGGGTGGAGCGTCCTCGCCCTCTCCCGCACCCCCGTCGCCGCGCGGGACGGTGTGATCCCGGTCAGCGCGGACCTCCGCAGTGTCGACTCGCTGCGCACCGCCCTGGCCGGCCATGCGCCCACCCACGTGTTCTTCACCGCGTGGCTCCGCCAGGACACCGAGGCCGAGAACATCACGGTCAACTCCGCCATGGTGCGCGACCTGCTCACCGCCCTGGCCGACGCCCCGGTGCAGCACGTGGCCCTGATGACCGGACTCAAGCAGTACCTCGGCCCGTTCGAGGCCTACGGCCAGGGCGCCGTGCCAGACACCCCGTTCCACGAAGACGAACCACGCCTGTCGGTGGAGAACTTCTACTACGCGCAAGAGGATGAACTCTGGGCCGCCGCCCGGGCCCGCGGCTTCACCTGGTCGGTGCACCGCGCCCACACCGTGATCGGCCACGCCGTCGGCAACGCCATGAACATGGGCTCCACCCTCGCCGTCTACGCCGCCATCTGCAAGGAACTGGACCGCCCGTTCATCTTCCCCGGCTCCGAAACGCAGTGGAACGGAGTCACCGACATGACCGACGCCGGCCTGCTCGCCGACCAGATGGTCTGGGCGGCGACCACCCCGGCCGCCGCCGACACGGCGTTCAACATCGTCAACGGCGACACGTTCCGCTGGCGCTGGCTGTGGCCACGCCTGGCCGCCTACTTCGGCGTCGAGCCGGAGGGCTTCACCGACGCCCCGCGTCCGCTCGAAACCCAGATGGCGGATGCGCAGCCGGTCTGGAATGCCATCGTGGCCAGGCACGGCCTCGTCGAGGGCGACCTGACCCGGCTGGCATCCTGGTGGCACAGCGACGCCGACCTCGGCCGCACCATGGAGGTGTTCGCCGACATGGGCCGCAGCCGGGCCGCGGGCTTCACCGGGTACCGCGACACCGAGCGGGCCTTCCTGGACCTGTTCGACCGGTACCGCGCCGAGCGTCTCATCCCCTGAGCTGATCCGCCCGCGACGATCGGCCGTTAGCCTCGAGGCATGATCATTTCGGGAATCGTTTTCATGCTCGGCGGAATCCTGGTGGCGGCGGTCAGCGAGGCCGCCGCCCGCGGGCGCCTGGGCATCAACTCGGTGGCGGGCATCCGCACCCGCGCCCTGATGATGTCAGATGAGGCCTGGACCGCCGGCCACAAGGCCGCCCGCATCCCGATCGGCCTGGCCGGCCTGGTCGTGTTTGTGGCGGGCGCGGCCACCCTCCTGCTGCGTCTGGACGAGGACACGACCCGAACCCTCGTACTCGCGGCCGCGGCCGCGGCGCTGCTTCTGGTGCTGATCGGAGCTGCCGTGGCGACGCCGGCCGCGAACCGTGCGCTCGTGCCGGCCGATGAGGACGAACGTCACTAGCTGCTGGGTTGCGCGGGGCTCAGGAGGCCAGTCGCTCGGCCGTGCCTGCGCCGGCCGTCCCGGTACCGGGTTCCGATCGGGTGATCTCGGCCCACACGTCATCGAGGGACAGGCCGAGAACCTCGGCGATCGCCGCGATGGTCGGGAAGGCCGGGGTCGCGATCCGGCCCGATTCGATCTTCCGAAGCGTCTCCGGTGACACGTTGGCAGCCAGCGCGGTGTGCAGCATCGAGCGCTCGCCCCTGGCGGAGCGCAGCAGGGCGCCGAGACGCGCTCCGCGCTGGAGCTCGGCGGGGGTGAGCGGCAACCTGACCATGAGAGCCATTCTACCGGGATAATATGGCCGGTATAGTTATTGGTTCCACGAGAAAGGCACCGCATGATCGAGATCCTGAACCCCACCGAACTGGCCAAAGCGCGGGTATCGGGGGCCCTCGTCGCGAACATCCTGCAGAGCCTGAAGAGCCGCAGCACGGTGGGCACCAACCTCCTGGACATCGACCGGTGGGCCCAGGCCATGATCGTCGAGGCCGGGGCGCAGTCCTGTTATGTCGACTACGCGCCGTCGTTCGGGCGCGGGCCGTTCGGCCACTACATCTGCACGGCCGTCAACGACGCCGTACTGCACGGGCTCCCCCACGACTACGCGCTGGCCGACGGCGACCTGCTCACCCTGGACCTCGCCGTTCTCACGAACGGCATCGCGGCGGACTCGGCCATCAGCTTTGTCGTGGGTGACTCGAAGCCCGCAGAAAGCCTCGCACTGATCGACGCGACCGAACGCGCGCTGGCCGCGGGGATCGCCGCCGCCGCACCAGGAGCCCGCATCGGCGACCTCTCCCACGCCATCGGCTCCGTGCTCAGCGCGGCCGGATACCCGATCAACGTCGAGTTCGGCGGTCACGGCATCGGCTCGACGATGCACCAAGACCCGCACGTGTCGAACACCGGCCGGCCCGGCCGGGGCTACCGGCTGCGGCCCGGGCTGCTCCTCGCCCTGGAACCGTGGGTGATGGTCGACACCGCCGAACTGATCACCGACGCCGACGGCTGGACTCTCCGAAGCGCGACGGGCAGCCGCACGGCGCACAGCGAGCACACCATCGCGATCACTGACGACGGGGCCGAGATCCTCACGCTGCCCACCCGCGTCTGACCTGCCGGGCCCTCAGCCGTCGAGAGGTCAGCCGGCTAGAGATCAGCCGGCTAGAGATCAGCCGGCCAGAGATCAGCCGTTGAGGGAGTACAGGCTGAGCGTGTTGCCGTCCGGATCGACGAAGTCGAAGTAGTCCACCACGCCCGGCACGTGCTCCAGCGGGCCGAGCGCGAGACCCAGTCCGGTGAGGCGCTCGTAGTCGGCGGATGCGTCCTCGACACCCAGGCGCAGCGTCACCTGGGCGCCGGTGCGCTCGGGCGGCTCCTCGCTGAATTGCAGGTCGATGGGCCCCAGCACGATCTCGACCACCCCGGGGGCCGGTTCCACCGCCGGCGCGGTCAATTCGAAGACCCGCCGGTACCAAGCTTCGGCGGCCGCCAGGTCGCGAACGGGCAGTCCTACGGTTGCGCTCGTCACCTTCATGGCACCCATCTCACCGCACCACCCCCCCACAGACACAAGGGCTGCGCGCACAATGGGCCCGCACCCGCGTGAGCGGATGCGGGCCCGGGTCAGGCGCGCCGACTACTCGTAGCGGAGCGACTCGATCGGGTCTTGGCGTGCGGCGCGGAGCGCCGGGATGGTGCCGGCCAGGAAGGCCAGGCCCATGACCACCAGGATGATCGTGGCGAGCGAGGCCGGGTCGAACGCCACCAGGGTGAGCCCGGGCAGGTCCGCGAGCAGCGTGTCGGCCAGCAGGGCGTTGGCGCCCGCGCCGGCGAGCATGCCGACACCCACCCCGATCGCGCTGCCCATCAGGCCGATGAACACCGCCTCCAGGCTGAACAGGCCGAAGATCTTGCCGCCGCCCAGGCCCATGGCCTTCATCAGGCCGATCTCCCTGGTGCGCTCCTGCACGCTCATCAGCAGCGTGTTGACGATGCCGAAGCCGGCGGCCAGCAGGGCGATCACGGCGAAGGCATTCAGCACCAGCACGATGCCGTCGATGACGGCCTTGAACGAGCCGATCGCATCCTGCACGGTGGTGCCGGTGTAGCCCAGGTCGGCCAGGTCGCTCTTGAGCGTCGTCAGCTCGGCCTCGGTACCGGTGGGGTCGAAGCGCACGACGGCGGACGAGTAGCTGTCCTTGCTCGACTCCGACAGGCCCACGCTCTGGGTGTCGTAGAGCGCCTCGGTGAGAACTTCATTGGCCGTGAAGGCGCTGGAACCCACGAGGCCTTCCTCGGCCACACCCACGATGGTGGCGGTGACCTCGGAGGCGGTGCCCGCGACATCCGTCACACCGAAGGTGAGGGTGGCGCCCACCGCGTCGTCGGCATCCGCGAAGCCGAGCGCGTCGACATAGGAGACCGGGATGGCGACCTCGTTGGTGCTGCTGGAGGCGTCGGGTTCGGCGCCGGCGGCGAGGTCCAGGGCCATGCCGGGGATGAAGCTGCCGACGCTGGCCTCGTAGGCGGTGCCGCCGTCGACCTGCACGAAGTCCGGGCTCACCCGCAGTTGCGGTTCGACCGAGAGCACGCCGTCGACGTCGCCGATGGCGGTGAGGTCGTCGCCACCGAGGGTCACGACGGTGGTGCCGGGAGGGCCCGCCGCGGCGACGGTCGTGGCATCCGGGTTGTATTCGACCGGTCCGTCGCCGGTGTCTTCGGCGGCCTTGGTGACGGTGAGCACGTCGTCGGCGCCGATCGAGGCGACCGTCGTGTCGATGTACTGGTTGATGCCGGTGCCGACACCGCTGGTGAGGGTGAGGGTGAACGCGCCGATGAAGATGGCGAGCACCGTGAGCGTGGTGCGGGTCTTGCTGCGCAGGCTGTTCTTCACGGCCGAGCGGACGAGGTCGACGATGTTCATGCGCGCACCTCCTCGATGCTCGACGCGACGGCCGGGGTGGCGGGCACCGTGTGCAGGCTGTCGACGATGAGGCCGTCGCGGATGTACACGCGGCGGTCGCAGCGGGCGGCGAGGTCTTCGTCGTGGGTCACGATGATGAGGGTGATGCCGTTCTCCTTCTGCAGGGAGAGGAGGATGTCCTCCACGACCTTGCCGGTGGCGGAGTCGAGGTTTCCGGTGGGTTCGTCGGCGAAGATGACGCTGGGGTTGTTCACCAGTGCCCGAGCGATCACCACCCGCTGCTTCTGCCCGCCGGAGAGGTCTGTGGCCTTGTTCTTGGCCTTGTCGGCCAGTTCCAACTGCTCCAGGGCGGCCATGCCGCGCCGTTTGCGTTCGGCGCCGCCGATGCCGGCGATCTGCAGCGGGAGCGTCACGTTGTCGAGCACGCTGGTGCCCGGGGTGAGGAAGAACTGCTGGAAGACGAAACCGAAGGTCTCGTTGCGGGTCTGGTTGACGACCCGGCCACTGAGCGCGCTGGCGTCGCGGCCGCTGAGCTCCACGGCCCCGGCGCTGGGGTTGTCCAGCAAAGCGAGCAGGTGCATGAGGGTGGACTTGCCCGACCCGCTCTTGCCGACGATGGCGATGGACTCGCCCTGGTGGATGTCGAGGGAGACACCCTTGAGGGCGTCGAACCGGGTGGCACCGCGGCCGTACGACTTGTGTATGTCGCGGGCGGCGAGAATGGGCACGGTCATGGGTGGGCTCTCCTGGTTGATGCACTGATGCGGGCTGCGTGGATGGATGCTGCTCGAGTTGGCGTGCCGGCCGGACCGATCCGGATCGAACCGGTCCAACGGCACGACTCCAGTCTGGTCGGGCCCACCGGGCCGGGCATCCTCCCGTCGTGGCAACCTCGCCGTACCGCGAACTGCGCCGTTCCGCCGATGGAGGGAGCCGGCGTACCGCGAACGCAGTACGCCCGGCACCCGCGTCCGTGGGCTGACGCGGCGCCGATCGGTTGACAGAATGGGGTCGAGCCCGATTCTGCGGGCGGGAGGACACCATGCGGACCCAGCGCGACCAGGCACCGAAACGACAACGCCCCCGCCGTCCCGCCACCCCGCCGTCCTGGTGGCACGCCCAGGCCGACCCGGCCGGCCGCGACTTCTCGCCGCTGTCCCGGCTGCCCGGCTGGGTCCACCACGGCATCCTGCTGCTGCTCGTGCTCGGCCCGAGCTTCGCCCGCACCGACATCGGCGGCAATATCACCTCCAGCCCCGCGGCCTTCGGGCTGGTGCTCGTCTCGGCGGGCTCCGTGCTGCTGCGCCGCCGCGCGCCGCTGGTCGGCGCCTCCGCGGCCGTCGTGGCCTGCGTACTCGGCGTGGCCGTGAACGGGCCGGTCGTCACCTATCTGATTGCCGTGCTGATCGGGGTGTTCGCGGTGGCCCGCTGGCTAACCCGGCGCACGTCGCTGCTCTTCTCCGGCGCCACCGTGCTGCTGATCGGCGCAACCACGCTGGTGTTTCTCGACTCGTCGTGGCACGACGCGCGCGCGATGCTGCAGCTGGCCGCGTTCGTGGGCTTCGCCACCGCCGCCGGCGACGCCAACCGGTCGCACTCCGCGTACATCCACGGCATCACCGAGCGGGCCCGCCGCGCCGAGGAGACCAAGGAGGCCGAGGCGCTCCGCCGGGTCGCCGAGGAGCGGCTGCGCATCGCCCGGGACCTGCACGACCTGCTCGCGCACCAGATCGCGGTGATCAACCTGCACTCCAGCGTCGCCTCCCAGGCCCTGCCCGCCCGGCCAGACGACGCCGAGAAGTCGCTGGCCACCATCCGCGAGGCCGCCCGCACCGTGCTCGGTGAGATCGGCAGCCTGCTCTCGGTGTTGCGGGCCACGGATGCCGGCGGCACCGGGCTGACGACCGCGCCGGTGGCCGGGCTCGCCGATCTCGACCCGCTGCTGATCGACTTCGAGCGGAGCGGTTTGCAGGTGGACCACCGGGTGGTCGGCACGCCCCGGCCGCTGCCCGGCGCCGTCGACATGGTGGCGTACCGGGTGGTGCAGGAGGCGCTGACCAACGCGCACAAGCACGGCGCCGACCACTCCGCGCTACTGCACCTGGACTACCAGCCCGCCGGCGTGGAGGTCACGGTGACCAACACCGTGGATGCGCCGCCGCCCGCCGGATCGGCGGCGGCAGCGACCGCGGCCGGCGCCGGCCACGGCCTGCTCGGCGCCCGCGAACGCGTGGGGTCCGTGGGCGGCCGGCTCAGCGCCGCCAGGGGGCCGGGACCGGTGTTCAGGTTCACCGCCTGGCTGCCCACCGAACCCGGCGAACCCGGCGACTCCGTAGCCGACACCGCTCCTGATCCCGACACCGATCCCACTACCGATCCCGCCCTGGATCCCCAACCGAATGGTGCTTCATGATCTCCGTGGTCCTCGCCGACGACCAGTCCCTGATCCGCACGGCGGTGGCCGAGCTGGTCTCGCACGAGGAGGGGTTCACCGTGGCCGGGCAGGCCGGCAACGGGCGTGAGGCCGTGGAGCTGGTGCGCGAGCTGCGGCCGGACATCGTGCTGATGGACATCCGGATGCCGGTGATGGACGGCATCCAGGCGACCGCGGCGATCTGCGCCGACCCGGCGCTGGCGGCCACCCGCATCATCGTGCTCACCACGTTCGAGGAGGACGAGTACGTGCTGCAGGCGTTGCGGGCCGGGGCCAGCGGGTTCGTCGGCAAGGGCACAGAGGCGCACGACCTGATGAACGCCATCCGCACCGTGCACGGCGGCGACGCCCTGCTCTCGCCGCGGGCCACCAAGGCGCTCATCGACCGGTACACGGCACCCGCCGAGCCTGCCGCGCTGGTGGCGCCCGCCGCCCTGGCGCTGCTCACCGAGCGGGAGCGGGAGATCCTGCTGCTTGTGGGCCGCGGCCACGCCAACGGCGCCATCGCCGACGAGCTGGTGATCTCCCCGCACACCGCGAAGACCCACGTGAACCGCATGATGACCAAGCTCGGCGCGCACGACCGCGCCCAGCTGGTGATCATCGCCTACGAGTCCGGCCTGCTGGTGCCCGGCGCTCAGGCGTGACCCTCACCGCACGCCTCACCCATCCGCGAGTGGGAGTTCAGCGGTAGTGCTGCTCGCCGCGGGCGGCCTTCTCGATCACGTCCCGGATGCGCGCGGCCCGCACGGCGGGGGTCTTGATGTTGTTCAGGCGGAAGTAGATCCGGAACCGTTCGACCTTGGTGAGGCCGGCGACGAACGCGGCCGCCACCGGGTCGGCGTCCAGGGCCGCCTGCAGGTCGGCCGGCGGCACGGCGTCCTTCTGCCGGTACGCGGCGTCCCAGCGGCCATCCGCCTGGGCTCGCTCGATCTCCGCCAGCCCGGCCGGCTGCATCCGCCCCTCGACGATGAGGCGCGCCACGTGCTCCCGGTTGATCTGCGACCACGGGCTGTTCTTCCGCCTCGGCGAGAAGCCGGTGAGGGTGTAGTCGTCGTCGAGCCGGTTGGTCTGACCGTCGATCCAGCCGTAACAGAGCGCCACATCCAGCGCCTCCGACCAGGTCATGCCCGGCGCGGACGAGCTCTTCTTGCGCAGTTTCAGCCGCACGCCGCCGTCATCCGGCTCGCCGCGCAAATAGGTTTCCCATTCCTCGACGCTCACGTCGAGAACGACCCGATCCTGCATGCCCACCATGCGGCCATTTTACGGATGCCGCGCGTCGACGCAGCATCCCCGCGCAGGGTGGCCGGACTGCTGACTTTGCGGCGGGCCCGGCGTAGCATCGGCCGTGGCGGGCGTCGTTGTAGGCATCGGCAGAAGTCTGTGCCCGGCGCCGCAGAAGGCTGGTTTTCCCATGATGAACATGACCATGCAGATGATGGAAATGCACATGAAGGACATGCCCATGCAGGGGATGGACATGATGCTGATGCAGGAGTGTATCGAGGCCTGCTCAGCCTGCGAGCAGGCCTCCACCATGTGCGCCGACTCGATGATGGGCGACGGCATGGCGATGGCGCGGAGCATGTGCGCGAACATGGCCGACATGGCGGGCACCATGATGCGCGCGATGCTGCGCCCGAACGGGATGCACATGGAGAGCATGATGGCGATGCACATGGCCACCATGACGATGGCGACCGCCTGCGCCGAGGAGTGCATGAAGCACGCCGGCATGAGCGAGGACGCCCGGATGTGCGCCGAGGCGTGCCGTCAGTGCGCGATGTGCTGCCAGAAGATGATGGACGCCATGAAGGGCATGATGCCGACGAGCTGACCGGCGCTGAGCTGATCGGCGCTGAGCTGGCCCGGAGGCTGACTAGAGCCGCACCACGCTGATCCGGCTGCGGCCGCTTGCGAGCACGTTGTAGACGGAGTGCAATGCCACCGGCGCTCCGGCGCCGAGGTGCGCCGTGTGGTCGGCGTGGTTCCACACCCAGACCGTGGCGGTGTCGCTGTCGGGGGCGTCGCCGTGCCCGAACAGATTGATGCCGATCCAGCCGTCGGATGTGGCGCGCACCACGATGCCGTCGGTCCACTTGCTCGGTGTGGCCTCGGCCACGCGCACGTGGATGGGTTGTGTCGTGTGGCCGGCTCCGTGGTTGACGCAGCCATCGGCACCGGTGGTGTTGCACTGCAGGACGTGCAGCGGTTGCGTGATCATTGAGCCTCCTTCACGATCGGCGTTCGTTGCCTCGAGTGTAGGTTCGCGATTTTTCCCTGTCACGGGCTGCCGTCACAGAACGAAACACTCTACGGTCGGCTCGCGCCTGACCGGGGGCCGGGAACCAGGCGCGGCACCAGCCGCACCAGGATGACCATGCCCACCAGCTCGACCAGGGTCTGCGTCACCACGGCCAGCGGTGCCAGCCCCAGTGGGGCCGGCAGGGCGAGGGCCAGCGGCAGCACCACCAGCGAGTTGCGGGTGGCGCCGCTAAAGACCAGGGCGCGAGACGCGGGCACGTCGAGGCGGACCAGCCGGGCGGCGAGCAGGCCGACCCCGACCATGATGGCCAGAAAAGCCGCGCAGAGCGGGATCACGGCCAGCAGCGCCGCGGCCTGCGCCCCCACGGCGGCGATCTGGGAGCCGACGACAACGGCGAGGGTGACCATCATCAGCGGCACCATCAGCGCCTGCATGAGGGTCTCGATGGCGCGGGCGGTGCGGGCGGTGCGTCGTCGACGGCGGCCGAATTGCACCGCGGCCGCGGCGGCCAGCGGCAGCACGATCAGCAGCAGGAACGCCTCGGCGAACGGGCCCACCTCGATCAGCGCCACGGCCCCCGGCCCGGCGAACAGCCACAGGTATCCCGGCAACAACACGATCTGCAGCAGCATCAGCAGCGGCGTCGCGGCCAACAGTTTGTCGCGGGCCCCGCCGGCCAGCCCGGTGAACACGATCACGTAGTCCACGCACGGGGTGAGCAGCACCAGCAACACCCCGAGGAGCAGGGCCCGGTCCGCGGCGACGAACCGGCTGAGGCCGAAGACCACGACCGGCACGATCACGAAGTTGACCGTGAGCACGCCGCCGAGAAAGCGCAGGTCGAAGAACGACCGGCCCGCGGCCACCAGGGGGACGCCCAGGAAGGTGGCGAAAAGCAACAGCCCGAGCACCGGGGTGATGGTCAGCGAGAGGGCGGGGGCGGTGCCGGGGGCCACCGCGCCGACCAGGGCGCCGAGCGCCATCGCAGCCAGGAACAGCGCCACCTGGCGCTGTTCCCACCACTGCACGATCCCCGCCATCCTCTCACCCTAGAGGCGAGCGGATGCCGCGGCGCCGCCCGCCGCCTCGGCCCGGCTGTCACCGCCGCTGCCTATAGTGGTGGGATGAATACCGACGACAAGAACGACCCGAAGGCACCGGACGGCTCCACCGACCTCAGCAGCGACGAGATCGAACGCACCGAGGAGCTCGCCGACGGGTCAGAGAGCGACGGCGGTTCCCAGACCGACGACGACACCGCCTCCGGCGGCTCGGCGGACTGAACCGCGCCGCCGTTTCCCGGCGCCTCGCTGCGACAGCGGCGACAACACCCATAACAGAAGACTCGACAACAGAATTGGTAACACGCGAACCATGACCGCCGGCACCCCCGACTTCCGCGACAGCGGCCTGCAGTTTCCCGATTCTTTCGTCTTCGGCTCGGCGACCGCCGCGTACCAGATCGAGGGCGCCGTCGACGAAGACGGTCGCGGCCCCTCGATCTGGGACACGTTCTCGCACACGCCCGGCGCCGTGCAGAACGGCGACACCGGCGACGTGGCCGACGACCACTACCACCGGCTCGAGGCCGACCTGGACCTGATCAAGGGCCTCGGCCTGAACGCGTACAGGTTCTCGATCGCCTGGCCGCGCATCCAGCCGACCGGTCGCGGACCGGTCAATGCGGCCGGCCTTCAGTTTTACGAACGCCTCGTGGACGGGCTCATCGAGCGCGGGGTGACCCCGGTGGCCACCCTGTACCACTGGGACCTGCCGCAGGCACTCGAAGACGAGGGCGGCTGGACCAACCGCGACACCGCGTACGCGTTCGCGGACTACGCCCGCATCGTCGGGGCGGCACTCGGCGACCGGGTGCCGGTCTGGACCACCCTCAACGAGCCGTGGTGCTCCGCGTTCCTGGGCCACGGCTCCGGAGAGCACGCTCCCGGCCGGCAGGACAATGCCGCCGCCCTGACCGCCGCGCACCACCTCAACCTGGCCCACGGCCTCGGCGTGAGCGCCCTGCGGGAGGTCGTGCCGGCGACCGCACAGATGTCGGTCACCCACAACCTGCACGTGATCCGCGGGGACGCCGATTCCGTGCGGCGAATCGAGGCGGTCGGCAACCGCATCTTCACCGGCCCGATGCTGCACGGCGCCTACCCCGCCGACCTGATCGAGGACACCAAGGCGATCACCGACTGGGCGTTCGTCCTGCCCGGTGACGTCGAACTCATCCACCAGCCCCTCGACGTGCTGGGCATCAACTACTACAACACCACCCTGGTGGGGCCGGCCACCGGGGCGGCCCACGCCGCGGACTCGGCGGCGGGAGCCGCGTCCCGGGCGTCGGCGTTCCCCGGAACCGACGACATCCCCCGCCTCGACCAGCCCGGCCCGTTCACCGAGATGGACTGGAACATCGAACCGAGCGGGCTGCTGCAGCTGCTCGAGGCGACCCGTGACGAGTTCCCCGGCCTGCCCCTGATGGTCACCGAGAACGGTGCGGCATTCGAGGATGTCGTCACCGTCGACGACCAGGGCGTGACCGCGGTGCACGATGCGAACCGGGTGGACTACCTGCGCCGGCACTTCACCGCGGCGCACCGCGCCATCCAGAACGGCGTCGACCTGCGCGGCTACTTCGTCTGGTCGCTGATGGACAACTTCGAGTGGGCCTACGGTTTCTCGAAGCGGTTCGGGATCGTGCGGGTCGACTACCAGACCCAGGAACGCACCCTCAAGGACAGTGCGCTCTGGTACCGCGAGCTGATCAGAACGCGCCGGCTGCCCTAGCCGGTCCCGGCCGGGCGCCGGGTCAGCTGTCGGCGTCCTTCGCGTTCCGGCGCAGGTGCACGTCGGTGATGGTCACGTTCACGGCCACGATGTTCAGCTCGGTGTGGTGCAGCAGGGACGTCGTGATGGCGTCCCGCAGGCGCTGCGCGGTCTGCGGCATCCGCTCACCCCAGAACACGCTCGCATCCACGTTCACGGTGACCGGGCTGCCCGGGGTCGCCACGTCGCCCTCCAGCCGGCAACGGCCGATGAAGGTGCCGGCGACGGAGTCCCCGGCTGCCCGGATCAGGCCTCTGACGGCGCCTTCGGTCAGGCTGAGGTCGGCCTTGGGCGAGGAGTGTGACACCGGGATCGAGCGTCCGGCTCTGGCCTCCCGGTGAATGTTGGTGAGGATCCCGGCGACCCAGCTGTCGTCGCGGTCCGGCTCGGCCGACACGTCCTCGTCGAGGATGTCCTGCGCCATCGACCGGAACCGGGTGAGCGCGTCGAAGGCGATCCGGTTTTCGGGCGCCCGGTTCAGGAAGTCATCCGGCGGAGCCTCGCCGCGGTCGATGTAGTCGCTGAGCTGCTCGATGAGGTCGTTGCTGGCGTCGTCGTCGTGAGGGGATGTCATCGCCATTCCTCCATCTCCTGCATCAGCTTCTGCCTGGCCCGGGCCAAGAGGCCCCGAACCGTCGACGGAGGCAAGTCCAACTCCTCGGCTATTTCGGCGTAACTATGCCCACCGATCTCCCGCAGCGTCCAACACTGACGCTGCGCTTCGCTCAGAGTACCGAGTGCACGTGTGAGCCGCTCGCGTTGTGACGCCGCTTCGGCCTGCTGATGAGGAGATTCGGACTCCGGTGCCGGCGCATCCCACTCGCCGAGGGGCTGGTCCTGCTTGCGGGCGCGGATGCGGTCGATGGCCTTGCGGCTGGTGATTCTCATCAGCCAGGCCTTGGTGGCGGCGGGGTCCTGCAGCTCGGGCAGGCGCTCCCAAGCCGTGATGAAGGTTTCCTGCACGACATCGTCGGAATCGCTGTTGGAGCCCAGGATCCGGGTGGCATAGGCGCGCATCAGCGGTCCGTGGCGACGCACGAGCACCTCGAAGGCGCGCAGGTCCCCGTCCGCGGCGCGGGCGGCAAGAATCGCGTCTGTGGCGTCGCCGAGTGGCGAGCGCTCGTCTGACCCCGTGATTGACACCGGAGACCTCTCTCTACTCAAAAACGATCCCAGAGCAAGTTGCCAGTATTCGTGACGAACCGCCCGTGAGATGCGTCTGAACAGTATCAATGAGAATCGGCAAGAGAAAATCGCTCACCGGCACCCTTCCGTGCAGCATAGTGACAATCTCACCTTCCAGCTTTATTGTCACAACCGATCCGCGCCAGCGCGGCCGACGAGCACAGGAGCCCGCCTCATGAACAGCTTCACCCCCACCAGCAGCCCCGCCACAGACGGCCCCGGTTCTCCGGCCGGCGAGCCGCGCGGCAAGACCGTCATCAACGATGCCGTCGTCGCCAAGATCGCCGGGCTCGCACTGCGCGATGTGGCCGGGATCCACGCCGTCGGTGGCAGTGCCGCACGCGCGTTGGGCGCCATCCGCGACGCGATGAACAGCACCGACCACAGCCAGGGCGTGACTGTCGAGGTGGGCGAGACCCAGGTCGCCGTCGACCTGAGCATCGTGGCCGGGTACCCGGTGCCGCTGCAGCAGGTCGCCGAGGATGCCCGCACCGCCATCATCGACGCGATCGAAACTCTCGTGGGGTTGCAGGTCACCGAGGTCAACGTGACCATCAACGACGTGCACCTGCCCGACGAGGCCGACGACACCGACAAGGCCGGCGTCCAGTGAGCGGTTCGACAGAGACCCTCGCCCCGCGCGGACGCACCCGCGTCACGGCCCGAGCGATGACCCGGGTGGTCTCGGCCGTGGCCGCCGAATCGCTCGGGGTGAAGCCCAGCCAAGTCTCCGTGGACCTGGCCGACGCCGCCGGCCGCCTCGACCTCACCGTGCGCACTCCCATCCGGGTGCTTCCCCTCGACAGGGTCGGCACGGATGCGCCGGCCGACGGCACCATCCTCGACCGCACCGAACGCGCTCAGCACGACATCCGTGGCACCGTGGCCGCCCTCACCGGGGCGGACATCGCCGGGGTGACGGTGCGCCTGACCGGCGCCCGCATCCGCCTCCCCAAACGGGTGGACTGACCTCCACACCGCCCGCACCACACCGCAACAGAACGGCTAGCCATGACCCGCACGATCGCCCCCTCGGCACCCGGAAGCATCCCGGCGCGCCAGGCCGTTGCGGCACAGCTGCGCCACCCGATGGCCAGGTCCACCCGGTCCACCTACAAACGGCTGATGCGCCGGGAGACCCATTCCTCCCGCTCGGTCGTCGCCATCAGCCTGGCGTCGGTGATCATTGCCGGATGCCTGTACAGCGGCACCGAACTGGTGCTCGAGCTGACCGGGCGGCCGCCGCTGATCGCCGCACCGAGCGACGTCGTGCGCACGGTCAGCCAGGTCAACCAGATCGCCCCGGCCATCCTGTTCACGTTCGGCGTCCTGGTGGCGGTCACCGGACTGGTGCTCGTCCTGGTGGCGCTGCTGCCCGGCCGGCGGGCCCGGCACCAGGTCGAGTCCGACCGTGCCGCCGTCGTCGTCGACGATGAGGTCGTCGCCGCCTCCCTGGCGCGGAAGGTCGCCGTCGCGGCCCGTCTCGACCCCGCCAACGTGGACGTGTCGGTGTCCCGCCACAGTGCCACGGTGCGGATCACCCCCGAGTCCGGCGCGGTCCCCAACCGGTTCACGGCGGCGAAGGCCATCGCCGAGGCGATCGCGTATGACACGCTGCGGCCGGCCCTCGAGCCCACCGTCGTGGTCGAGCGGACGGGCAGGGTGGGCGCATGAACACCACCAACCGGGTGCTCAACCGCGCCTTCGTGCTCGTGATCGGCCTGCTGGCCCTCGGCCTCGGCGCCGTCGCCGTCGCCCTCGTCGCCGTCCCCGACTTCCTGCGGGGCTGGGCGCAGACCGCACCCTCGGTCACCGGCGCCCTGTCCACTGTGCTGGCCGACACCGCCCTGGCCGGGACCGGCACGAGCTGGGTGCCGCTGGCCGGGCTGGCCGCCGCGGCGCTGCTGGTTCTGGCGCTGGCCGTCTTCATCGCCAGGCAGGGCCGCGGCCGCACCCACCGTCTGATTGCCGCGGCGCCCGCCGAGGACGGGTCGACCATTGTGGACTCGGCCGTGGCGGAGCAGATGCTCACCGCCGATCTGCGGGAACGTGCGGAGTTCGACGCGGTCGCCGTGTCCACCCACGAGGTGCACGGGGCTCCGGTGCTCAAGGTCTCGGCCGCCGTGCGGCGCGGCGTCGCCGCCCGCGACGCGATCACGGTCATCGAACGGTCCGTGCACGGCCTCGACAGTGTTCTCGGCGCCGAGATCCCGGTGCTGGTGCAGCTCAACGGGGGCCTGGGCACCCGCCGGTCCGGTCGCGCCCGGCGGCGGCCATCCGCCAGCACCGTCGCCCGCCACCCCATAGCCAATCCGACCATCCTGACCCACCCCAAAGAGAAAGAGAGATCACTATGAGTGCATCAGACAAGGCCGAAAACACCGCCCAGGACCTCAAGGGCAAGGCCAAGGAAGCTCTCGGTAAGGTCACCAACGACGACTCCAAGGTCGCCGAAGGCCGGGCCGACCAGGCCGGCGCCAGCGTCAAGCAGGCCGGCGAGAACATCAAGGACGCCTTCAAGAAGTAGGTCCCTGACCGGTCATCCGGCCGGCGCCGCCGCATCCTCGGCGGAGCCGGTCGGACAGACCGCGTTCGTTCGCATCTGCACCGTGGCGTCCTCCGCGGTCCAGGGCAAGGCGCTCTGGGTGTTCGGTCGACCGTCCACCCCGGGTGCTTCGGCGGCGATCGCCGCCAGTCGCTGCGCCAGGGCCAGCGCGAACTCCGCCCCCGCACTGGAGTCATTGACCATCACCACCACCGTCAGCCCGCTCTCCGGGTCGGACAGTGTCGCCGACAGGAAGCCGGGAATCGCACCGGCACCACCGCGCATCGGGCCCATCTGCTCGGCGCCCAGCCCGTAACGCCGCCACTCGGGCGCGCCGTCTTCCCGCACGCTCTTCCACTGCTGAGCGACCATATCCGGCGAGAGCAGCCGTCCGGTTGCCAGCGCCTGGGACCAGGTCCGCAGGTCGTCCAGGGTCGACACGGCCCCGCCGGCCACCCCGCTCATGGAGTTGGACAGCCGGGTCACGTCCAGCGGTCGCGCGCAGTCCGGGGTGCCGGCGTCGAGGGCGGCGGCCCAACCGTTCGGGTGCGGACCCGGCAGGTCGAGATCCTGCGGGCCGGGATACGACGTGTCGCCGAGCCCCAACGGCTCGAACAGATACCGCCGGTAGAGCTCAGGCCAGCTGTCGCCGGTCGCTTCCTCCAACGCCATCCCCAGAAGCTGCACACCGGCGTCCGACCGGGTCCAGACCCGGCCGGGCTGCCCGGCCCTGGTGGACCCGAGCCCGCCGGACACCAACTCCAGAGGCGGCCACCGGCGGGTGGGGTTGTTGACGAACTGCGGCTCGAGGCTCGGATCCCCCAGGCCCGCCGTGTTCTGGCAGAGCTGGCGCAGGGTGATGCCCTGTACTCCCGGCAGGCGGGGCAGGTACTGCGCGACCGGGTCGTCCAACGTCACCCGCTGCTCCTCGGCGAGCCGGAGCAGCACCGTGCAGGTCATCGAGCCGGTGAGGGTGCCGATGCGAAACCGCATGTCGGTGGTGAGCGCGGCGCCGCCGGCCGGGCGGCCCGTTGCGGGGTCGATGCCGGCGCCCACACTGCCGGGGCTGGCCAGCCAGTGGCCCGCCCACGGTGCCCACACGCCCGCGATCGCGCCGGTCGCCCCGGCCAGATCGAGCCCCTCCGCCAGGGCCGCGTCCAGGGTTGCGGTGGTCTCCTGCGCCATGCCGTCCGCCGCCGCGTCCGGTCCAACGGGAAACAGCACCGCGGCGTCGACGCATCCGGCCAGGGACAGCGTCAGGCCGGCCGTCACCAGAGCCAGCGCGCTCGCCCACGGCCGGCGGTGCATCCGGCGGGAAGCGGCGGTGCGGCTCCCCTGATGTTCGCCCCGCGGTTCGCCCTGCCGTCGTACCTGTCGTACCTGTTCACCTGTCATGGCAACCCGATGCCCATCCGGACCCCGGCACTCCACCCCCGCGGGGAGTGCCGGATGCGGCCCTTTGCCGGGAGTGTACCCAGAGCGCTGGTCCCCCGCGCCTGCGGCGACGCGGGGCCAGGTCGGTGCAATACTGGGCGCATGATCCGCGCAGGGACGGTTCGCTCGCGCCGCCTCACGGCCCTCCGACTCGGCAGGGTGTTGCTGGTGCTGGTCGGCGCAACGGTGACGCTGACCGCCTGCGGAGTGCCGCTGATCCCCACGCTCTGGCCGTCGGAGACCCCCACGGCCGTGCCCTCGGCCGCACCGACGCCCACCCCCGCACCCCGGCCGTCCGCCGGGCCGACCACTGGGCCGACCACGGGGCCGGATGAACCCGGCGTCGTGTCCGCCTGCACCACCGAGCAGCTCACCCTGGCGCTGCAGGAGCGCCCGGGCGACAGCGGTGCGGGAAGTTTCTTCTGGGACCTCAGCGTGACCAACGCCGGTGACGTCGCCTGCACCGCCGAGGGGTATCCCCGGGTGCAGTTGATCTCTGCCGTCACCGGGCAGCCCATCGGCGCCGCCTCGGGGCTGGAACCGCGTGCGACACCTTCTGCGGTGCTGCTGCAGCCGGGCGACTCGGCGTTCAGCCTGCTGCACCTCACCAGGGCCGGCGCGTACGGCTGCCCGCTCATTCCCGTCACCGAGCTCGCGGTGACCCCGCCGGGCACCGGCCAGTCCAGCCAGGTTGCCACCCCCAACCCCATCGACGGCTGCGACGACCCCACCATCCAGCTGGTGCGCACCGGCGCCTTCGCGACGGACCCGGTGACCTTTTAGGTCCGGGTTTCGCGACCCGCGCTACTTTCCGGCCGCGCCCTCAACGGCGGGCGTGACACGCAGGCCCTCCATGAAACGGAGCACGTTCTCGTCGACGATGATGTCGCTCGGCCGCAACGGCCGGGTGAGGTAGAGACCGTTCAGGCTGGTCAGCCGGCTCAGCGCCACATAGGTCTGGCCGGGGCTGAACACCCGGGTGCCGAGGTCCACGATCGCCCGCTCGTAGGTGGCGCCCTGCGACTTGTGAATGGTCACCGCCCAGGCCAGCCGAAGCGGGAACTGGGTGAACTCGGCCACAACATCCTTGCTGAGCTTCTTCGTGGCCGCGTTGTAGGTGTACTTGAATTTCTCCCACACCGTGGGCTCCACCTCGTGGGTGGTGCCGTCGATATCGACGTACACGGTGGAATCCACCCGGGTCACGGTGCCGATGGTGCCGTTCACCCAGCGCGGACCGCCGTCGAGCGGGTTGTCGTTGCGCAGGAACATCACCTGGGCGCCCACCTTGAGCTCGAGGACCTCATCGGCCGGGTAGGTGCGCCCACCGAAGTCGCCGGTGACCTCGGCCTTGGCCGAGAGGGACTTGCCGGAGAGCCGCTTGAGCGCGGCCGCGTTGATGCGGTTGACCGCGTCGTTGCGGGTGGCCAGGGTGATGACGCCCTCGGTCGGCGGGGTCCGGGCGCCCGCACCATTGAGCGCCCCACCGATTTCGGGCGTCACCTGGCCGTACCGCACCGCGTTGAGCATCGTTTTGAAGCCGGCGTCGTGCTGGCGGTGGATCTCGGTGAGTTCGAAGATCTTCAGTTCGGCGCTCTGCCACACCTTGGCGTCGAAGAACCACATCGAACGGTAGGTGTCGGCGAAGTAGGCGCGCTCCTCTGGGTCGCCCGGCACCGGTGCGAGCTGGTACGGGTCGCCGAAAAGCACGATCTGCACGCCCCCGAAGCTGTCATGCGGGCGCTGCCTGGCCTGGCGGAGACTGCGGTCGATGGCGTCCATAAGGTCGGCGTTGACCATGGAGACCTCGTCGATGACCACGGTGTCGATGGTGTTGAGCAGTTTGCGCAGCTGGTCGTTCTGGTCGATGGCGTGGTCGGCGATGACGCCGATCGGCAGCCGGAACAGCGAGTGCAGGGTCTGACCGCCCACGTTCAGCGCGGCGACTCCGGTCGGCGCCGCGATGACGATCTGCTTGCTGGTGTTCCAGGAGAGGTGATTGAGCAGCGTGGACTTACCGGTTCCGGCCCGGCCGGTGACGAAGACGTTCTGCTTGGTGCCCTCGATGGCGGCGAACACCTCGGCCTGCTCGCGCGAAAGCGGAATCTCGGGGGGAAGCGCGGTCACGGGAAACTTTCGGTGGGATTCGGGGCGATGCGGCCGGTGGCAACAGGAACATCGCGATTCCCTTCCACTGTAACCGTCCGGCCGCCCGGACGGACCACGCCCCGGCCTGCCGGTGGATAACTCGATCGGGGTCGGCCTGGCCGCGTGCGCGGGCGCGCGTCTGTGCCTACTGCACGAGCAGCTGCACCGGGAACTCGTACTGCACGCTGCCGTCCTTGAGGCTGTTGTCGAAGCCGACCAGGTCGTAGAAGCCTCCGGCCAGGCCCGCCGGCACCGACAGGGTGCTGCTGAAGTCCGATTCCTCGGTTCCGCTGGCCGCCGTGACCTGCTGGGTGAGCACCGCGGCGCCAGCCGGGTCGCGCAACTCGAGGGTGAACTGCGCTTCGGGAACCATCGCCCGCCCGCTGACCTCGACGGTGCCGCCCGGCGCGACACTCGCGCCACAGGCCGGCGCGGTGATGATGATCGGCGGGCGTTCGGCGGTGAGGGTCAGGGATCGTTCCACCACGTTCGTTTCGCTGCCGTCCTTGGCGCTGAGCTCGTAGGCCCGCAGCGTCACGGCCTCCTCGTCGTCCGGCGGAGGGAAGGCCAAATCGCTCTGCCAGGTGCCCGGGGTGCCAGACCCTGACGTCGCCATGATGTGCCGAACGCACAGGGTCTGCCCGGCCTCGTCGAGCATGTCGATGACGAGGGCCGCCTCGAAGGTGTCTGCGGTCCCGCGGGCGGTCACCGGGATGGTGACCGGCGACTCGGCCACCGGGCTGTCGATGGTGATGGCCGGGCCGGCGGTGGACGTGGCGGATGCGGTGCCGGTCGGGGCGGCGCCGGTCGGGGCGGTGCCGGTGGGGGCGGGCGCCGGACCGGGGGCGCAGGCGGCCAGCGACAGAACCAGGAGGGCGGCCAGCAGGGCGGTGGGCCTTCGGTTGGACCGGCGCGATCGGCTGCTGTTCACGGAACGCTCCTCTCATCCGACCCTGGGAGTGTAGCTCGCGTGCCGGGAACCGGGCAGGCCGGTCCTGCTTCGGCGGCGCATCCGCACCGAGCCCGAGGGTGGCCCCCGTAGGATGTGGAGGTGAGCTACGGGGTCGGTAACGGGGTGCGACGGGCGCGCTATCTGCGTGCCGCGATCGCGGTGACCGTTGTCTGTGCCCTGCTCGCGGCTGCTCTGGTCGCCGCCATCGGCGCACTCAACCGCGATCTGTACAGCGCCGGCGGGTTCGTGCGGCAGTACCTCGAGGCACTCGCCACGCACGACACCGACACGGCCCTGGCCCTGCCCGGCGCCGAACCGACCGACGCCGACCTCGAGGCCGCCGGTCTCCCCCAGGACCTGCCGCGCACGCTGTTGCGCCCCTCTGTGCTGGGGTCGATCACCGACATCGAATTCGTCAGCGACACCGCCGGCCCCGCGGACGCGGCAGCCGGCCGGACCAGCCAGCACACCGTGGTGTTCGCGTTCAGCCTGGACGGCACGGACACCACGATGGAGTTCACCGTGGAGCGCCTCGGCACCGTTGCCGGGCTGTTCAGCAGGTGGGGGTTCGCGACGAGTCCGCTCGCGGTGCTGCAGGTGACGGTGCTGCACGAGGCCGATTTCTCGGTGAACGGCCTGACCCTCGACACCCGGGCGCATGCCGACGCCGACGCCCCGATCACGTTCTCGAACCAGGCCGCGTACCTGGCCTTCGCCCCGGCGGTGTACAAGGTCTCGCACGATTCGTCCCTGCTCAGCGCCCCGGTGCAGAGCGTGCCCGTCGTCGCCTCCGGCGCCGCCGACGTCACGGTGGATGCGATGCCCAACGACACCTTCACCGCCCAGGTGCAGGCCAAGCTCAACGAATTCCTCGACGAGTGCGCCACCCAGCAGGTGTTGCAGCCATCCAACTGCCCGTTCGGCATCGAGATCGACAACCGGGTCAAGTCCGCGCCGGCCTGGTCGATCGCCGAGTACCCGGAGGTCGCCCTGACCGGCGGCGAGTCGTCCTTCGACATGCCGGGCACCGAGGGCCAGGCCCACATCGTGGTCGACGTGCAGTCCCTCTACGACGGCGACCTCAGCACCCGCGACGAGGATGTGCCGTTCTCGGTGGCCCTGACCGTCACGATCCAGCCCGACGGCGCCCTGGCCATTCAGCTGCGCTAGCGCTTCCGGGCGTGACCCGCGCTACCGGTCGTGGGCGGCCAGCCGTGCGAGGCGGTCGTTGTACTCGTTCAATTCGGCCTCGCCGGTGCGGTCGGCGTTCCGGTCGCGCCGCTTGGTTTCCTTCTCGTCGCTCCGCCCCCACTGGATGGCCACGATGATCGCCAGCGCGATGGTCGGGATCTCGCCGACGCTCCACGCGATGCCGCCGCCGGCCTGCTGGTCGGCCAGGGCGCTCAGCCCCCAGTCGCGGCCCATGGCGCCGTACCAGTCGGCCAGCAGCAGGCCGGTGCCGGTCATCAGCGCCAGGCCGAAGAACGCGTGGAACGCCATGGTGCCCAGCAGCAACAGCAGCCGGAAGGTGTACGGCAGGCGGTACGGCACCGGGTCGATGCCGATCAGCGACTGCACGAACAGGTATCCGGTGATCAGGAAGTGCACGATCATCCACTGGTGGCCGATGTGGTCGGTCGTCGCCCAGCTGAACAGCGTCGTGTAGTAGAAGACCCACAGCGAGCCGGCGAAGAGCACAGCGGCCACGAGCGGGTTCGAGATCACACCGGCGAACTTCGAGTGCACGGCCAGGAGGATCCACTCGCGCGGGCCGCGGCTGCCGTCGCGGCGCATCCGGATGGCGCGGGCGGCCAGGGTGACGGGAGCCCCGGGAACCAGCAGCACCGGCACCAGCATGGTCAAGGCCATGTGCGCGAGCATGTGGGTGGAGAAGAGGTACTTCTCGTACACGTTCACGCCACCGTTGGTGATGTAGAACAGGGTGATCATGCCCACCACCCACAGGATGGTGCGGTGCAACGGCCAGCTGTCGCCGCGGCGGCGCAGCCGCCACACCCCGGCGAGGTAGAAGAAGATGCCGAAGGCGCAGAACAGCACCCAGGCGAGGTCGAAGTTCCACTCGGTGAAGTACCTGGCGAAGGTCAGCTCCGGCGGCAGCGGCTCGCCGGTGAGGATCTGCGCCGGGGTGGCGGTGGGGATCGCCGTGGTGACCACCTGGGCCACCGGGGTGGCCGTGCGGGCGAGGGCAGCGGCCACACCGCTGGCCAGGCCCATGAACGCGATCTCGCCCACCACGAGCCACCAGAAGAAGGAGTCCGTGCGACCGGCGCCGCTCTGCATCCGGCCGATCAGGTACCGGCGCTGCAGCACCCCGAAGCCGCCCAGCACGAGCAGCAGGGCCACCTTGGCCAGCACCAGGATGCCGTACCCGGTGAGCAGTTTGTCCCAGCTGCCGATGCGCAGTTCCGCGCTGACGTAGCCGGAGGCGGCGACCACGACGAAGCTGACCAGAGCGAGGGTGGAGTACCGGCCGATGACCTCGTGCAGCCGCGCGGACGAGAGCTGCTTGTGCAGCAGGATCACGGTGAGCAGGCCGCCCAGCCACACGGCCGCGAAGACCAGGTGCAGGCCCAGCGCGGTGATGGCCGCGTCGTGGCCCTCTGCGCCGGCCGAGTGGCCCTGCTGGGCCATCGGCAGCAGCGCGAGCAGGGCGAGCACGGTGACGAAGATCAGCGCGGTCTGGTTGCGCACGGCGAAGCAGAGCACGGTGACGGCCGCGGCGATCAGGGTGGTCGTGAGCCAGGCCTGGCCGATCTCGATCTGGCTGAAGAACTGGCCGACGGTGGCGCTGAACTGGTCGTTGAAGCTGACCGTGGCGTTGGTCACCTGCAGGAAGGTGAGGAAGCCGGTGATCGCGGAGGCGATGGTGAGGAACGCGGCGGAGGCGGCGGCCAGGTCGATCGCGGTGCCGTACTCACGTTCCTTGGGACTCAGCGCGAAACAGGTGAGGACCAGGGCGCCGATGGTGCCGGCCGCGCCGAGGTTGACGAGCAGCTTGGCCACCGGAAGGCCCCAGCGCACCACGGCGCCGGGATCGGCGAGCAGCTGGGCCTCGGCGCCGCCGCCGTAGGCCAGGCCCGCCAGCGTCGCCACAATCGCGGCCAGCAGCAGCGCTGCCGGCCCGATGATACGCACATAACGGGACACCACTCCAGCTTAACCGGCGGGAGAAGCTGATCCGGCCGGGTGTGCCACGCGGCAGGGGGTGAACGAGCTGGGGGTTAACGAGCTGGTGGTTAACGAGCGGTGGGCGCCGACCGAAGTCGACGCCCACCGTAGTTCGAGACTTGCTACCTACTTGGCGGCAGCCTTGAGCTTGCTACCAGCGGTCAGCTTGACGCGGTGGCCGGCAGCGATGGCGATCTCTTCACCGGTCTGCGGGTTGCGGCCGGTGCGAGCAGCGGTTGCGGTGCGCTCGACGCCGAGCCATCCCGGGATGGTGACCTTGCCGTCGTTCGCAACGGTGTCGGCGAGGGTTGCAAAGAAAGCGTTCAGAACGCCGTCGACAGCAGCCTGGCTCTGGCCAGAGTCTGCGGCAACCTTGGCAACGAGCTCGGTCTTGTTCAGCGACTTGTCAGCCATTGAGTGTCCTCCTCGGACCTTCGTCTGTAAAAAACAGGTATTCACGTGAAGCGGGCGACGTTGTGAAAACGCCTCCGTTGGTCGGTTCGACCGCGTTGAATCTAGCATTGATCCGCAGGATTCCGCGGATTTACGGCGTTTCGGGCCGCTTTGCTCAGTGGATTGGGTGTGTTTATGCTGTGCGCGAACTGTGCGCCCCCGTTCGCGGGCCAGCCGTCGCACACCAACTCGAGACACAGAACAGGGGATGTCCGACCGAAGTCGGACATCCCCTGTGGATACTGCAGCGATCGTTTAAACGATCACCAGCTGGTTACCAGCTGGACTTGGTGATGCCGGGCAGCTCGCCGCGGTGCGCCATGTCGCGGAAACGTACGCGCGAGATGCCGAACTTGGAGAGGTGGCCACGGGGACGACCGTCAACCGCGTCGCGGTTGCGCAGGCGAACCGGCGAGGCGTTGCGGGGCAGCTTCTGGAGGCCCTTGCGAGCCTCTTCACGGGACTCGTCGGTGCCGGCCGGGTCGACAAGAGCCTTCTTCAGCTCCAGGCGCTTGACGGCGTAACGCTCGACGATGACCTTGCGCTGGTTGTTCTTGGCAATCATGCTCTTCTTCGCCATTTTTAGCGCTCCTCACGGAAGTCAACGTGCTTGCGCACTACGGGGTCGTACTTCTTGAGTACGAGTCGGTCGGGGTTGTTGCGACGGTTCTTCTTGGTCACGTAGGTGTAACCGGTTCCTGCCGTCGAACGCAGCTTGATGATCGGACGTACGTCCTGAGCCTTAGCCATTAGATTTTCTCCCCACGTGCGAGCAGGTCCTTGACGACCGACTCAATGCCGCGAGCATCAATAACCTTGATGCCCTTTGCCGAGAGGGTCAACGTGACGTTGCGGCGAAGCGACGGCACGAAGTACTTCTTGGTCTGCACGTTCGGGTCGAAACGACGCTTGGTGCGTCGGTGCGAGTGTGAAATGTTGTGTCCAAAGCCGGGAACGGCTCCGGTCACCTGGCAGGTTGCTGCCATGGTTTTCCTCCAATACCGAAGGGCGAATGCCCTTCCCAAGATCTCTTGTCGGCCGGCTCGCGATGGATTCCACCCGGAAGCGGCCGGCCGAAAGGTGAATTTCAGCGGCTGATTCGGTGGGAGGAAAAGTCACGAACAAGCAATGCACGCACAGATATGCGCAGCAGCTACCCAGCCTACGGGGTCGGCCGGTTCGATGCAAGCGCGGTGCAGGCCGCGCAGAGGCCGAAGATGTCGATGACGTGGGCGGCTTCGGTGAAGCCGTGCTTGGCGGCTTCCTCGGTGGCCCAGTTCTCGATCGCGTCCACCTCGATCTCCACCGTGAGTCCGCAGTTGCGGCAGATCAGGTGGTGGTGGTGTTCCGTGGTGCTGCACGCCCGGTACAGGCTCTCCCCGTCGGGCGACTGCAGTGAATCCGCGTCGCCCTCCAACGCCAGGTCGGCGAGGGCGCGATACACCGTGGCCAGGCCGATCGGGGACCCGCTGGTGTGCAGGGCCGAGTGCAGTCCCTGGGCGCTGACGAACCCCTCGGCGCGGCTGAGCTCGGTGCGCACGGCCTCTCGCTGCCAGGTGTTTCGCTTCATGAGTCCAACCGTAGCCCGGCGCGAGCCGGGTCGTGAACCCCCTGCGCACGTGCGCTGAGCGAACGGATGCCCAGGGCGAGCAGGAAGCAGGCGGCAGCGGTGAGCGCGATGGCCGGTCCCGCCGCCACGTCGAGGGAGCGGGACAGGAGCACCCCGATCACGCCGGAACCGGCGCCGATGAGGGGCGCCAGCACCGCGATCCTGCCGGCCGTGCGCACCAGCAGCCGGGCCGCGGCGGCGGGCGCGGCGATCAGGGCGATCGCGAGGATCGCGCCGACGGCGGGCATCGCGGTGACCACCGTGGCGGTGATCAGCACCAGGGTGAGCAGTTCGATCGGCCACTCCCGGTAGCCCGCGGCGCGGAATCCGGTGCGGTCGAAGGTGGAGAACAGAATCTCCTTGCCCCAGAACACGGCCACGAGCACCGCAACCGTCAGCACCGCCGCGGCCAGGAACACGTCGCCGTCGGTCACGGTGAGGATCGAGCCGACCAGGTACGAGTCCACGTGCACGGGCAGGGACGGGTTGAGTGCCTGGAGCAGCACCCCGAGCGCGAAACCGGCCGTGAGCATGATGCCGGACGCCACCTGGCTGCCCTGCCGGCGCACCCGGCCGAGCAGGGTCATGATGGCCACGATCACCGCGGCGGCCACGGCGGCGCCCAACGGGATGCTGACGCCCAGCAGCGCCGCGGCCACGGCGCCGGGGAAGGTGGCGTGGGTGAGCGCCTGGGCGAAGAACGTGCGCCGGCGCAGGAGCACCAGGGTGCCGACCAGGCCGCTGAGCGCGCCGATCACGGCCGCAGCGAACAGCGCCTTCTCGAAGTAGCCCATCAGCCGGCCACCGGTTCCGGCTGCGGCGCTGTGTGCGCCGGACGGCGCATCCGGTCGACCGCGAGCCGGCCGAGGAGCACCAGCAGGTAGCCGGCCACGAGCACCAGCACCACGGTGGCGCCGCTGGGCAGGTCGATGCCGGCGGTGACGGAGGCTTCGAAGCCGACCGCCAGGCCCACCCAGGCGCACAGCGCGGCGAAGCCGGCGGCGAGCGGGAAGAGCACCCAGAGCCGCACCGTGATCAGGCGGGCGACGGCGCCGGGCACGATGAGCACCGCGAGGACGAGCAGGTTGCCGACCGCGCTCGATGCGGCGACCACCACGAGGGCGATGGCCACGTTGAGCACCAGGTCGAGCAGCAGCGGGCGGTAGCCGGCCGCGGCCACGGCGGTGCGGTCGAACGCCCGGAAGACCTGTTGCTTGAGGGTGAGGCCCACCAGGAGCAGGGCGATCGCGCAGATCACGAGCGTCTGGGTCACCTCGGCGGCGGTCACCGTGAGCAGCCGGCCGAAGAGCAACTGTTCGAGCTGGCCGGCGTAATTGGTCTGCCGGGAGACCACCAGGATGCCGATGCTGAACATGGCCGTGAAGACGATCGCGATCGCCGCATCCCCCGATACCGCTCGTCGGGTGATCACGGTGAGCACGATCGCGGCCAGGACCGCGGCGATCATGGCACCGACGAAGAGTCCCTCGCGGCCGCCCCAGACGAACCCGATGGCGATGCCGGGAAAGACCGAGTGGGTGAGGCCGTCGCTGATGAATTCCAGGCTGCGCAAGTTGACCAGCACCCCGACGATGCCGGCGACCAGGCTGAGGGCGAGCAGCACCACCAGCGCCCTCGCCATGAACGGCAGTGTGAACGCGGTGACGAGGGGCCCGAACAGGTCGGCCATTCAGTGGCCTTCGTGGCCGGGGATGACGAGGGTGTGCTGGTCCATCTCGACGCCGACCTCGTGGAAGGTGCGCTGCACGTTCTCGAGGGTGAGCACACTCTCGCGCGGACCGAAGGCGACCTGGCTGCCGTTGAGCAGCAGCACGCGTTCGCAGACGGCCCTGGCCAGTTCGAGGTCGTGGGTGGAGACGAGCACGGCGACGCCGTCGGCCTTGAGCCGTGCGACGGTGCCGACCAGGGCCTCCCGGTTGGACTGGTCGAGCCCGTTGAAGGGTTCGTCGAGCAGCAACAGCCGGGGTCCGGCCGCCACGGCGCGGGCGAGCAGGCCACGCTGCTGCTGGCCGCCGGAGAGCTCGCCGAACCTGGTCTTGGCGCGATGGCCGAGGCCGACGGTCTCCAGGGCCGCGGCCACGGCGTGCCGGTCCTTCTTGCCGGGCAGGCGCAGCCAGCCGAGCTCGCGGTAGCGGCCCATCATGACGACCTGTTCGAGGCTGACCGGGAATTCGGGGTCGAGCTCGTCGGTCTGCGGCACGTAGCCGACGCTGCCGGCCGGGGCCGTGGCCTGGCCGAGCACCTCGACGGTGCCCTCCGTGCGGTGGATCAGGCCGAGGATGCCCTTGAGCAGGGTCGACTTGCCGGACCCGTTGGGCCCGATCAGCGCGACGGCCTCACCGGCATGCAGGTCGAAGTCGATGCCGGTGAGGGCGGGTGTCTGGGCGTAGGCGAACGAGGCCCCGGCGACGCGGAGCGCGAGCGGTGCGGGCATCCGCTGCTGAGAAGGGTTCTCGTTCACTGTTCAACTATTGCAGGTCGGCGGGGACGGTGCTGGGCGTCACGCCCCAGGACTCCAGGATGAGGCGCACATTGTGCAGCTGGGAGGCGATGTAGGTGGCGCCGTCGCTGTCGGCCGGGCCGAGCGAGTCGCCGTAGAGCGCGTCGTCGCCGGAGTAGACCGCGACGCCGGCCTCGGCGGCGATGGTGTCTGCCGCCTTCGGGTTGATGGAGGCCTCCGAGAAGACGGCCTTGACCCCGGTCGCCTTGACGGCCGCGACGAGGGCGTCGATTTCGGCGGCGCTCGGCTCGGCGTTGTCGTCGAAGCTCGGGATGACGCTGCCGACGTAGGTGATGCCGTAGGCGGCGGTGAAGTAGCCGAAGGCGTCGTGGTTGCTCACCAGCAGGCGCTCGGCGGCGGGAACGGCGTCGACGTTCTCGTGGATCCAGGCGTCCAGGTCGGCCAGCCGGCCGGCGTAGTCGGCCTCGTTGGCCTCGAAATCGGCGGCGTGGGTGGCGCTGGCGCCGGCGAGGCCGTCGGCGATGGTGGCAACCATGGACTCGGCGTTCTTCACGTCGGTCCAGATGTGCGGGTTGCCGCCTTCGTGGTCGTGCTCGGCCTCCTCGGCCGTTTCCTCTGTGGCTTCGTCCTCGTGGCCGGCCTCGCCGTCCAGGATGGTGATGCCCTCGTCGGAGTCGATCGTGATGCCGTCGAAGCCGGAGGCCTCGATGGCGTCGTCGAGCCATTCCTCGAGCCCGACGCCGTTGATCACGAGCACGTCGGCCTGGCCGAGGGCGGTGAGGTCGGCGACCGAGGGGTCGTAGCTGTGCGCGCTCTGGTTGGGCTGGATCAGCTGGGTGATCGTGACGCCGTCGGTGTCGCCGACGATGTTGCGGGTCAGGTCGGCGATCTGGGTGGTCGTGGCGACAACCTTGAGGTCACCGTCCGATCCCGTCGAGGCGTTGGTGGCGGTCGTCGAGCATCCGGCCAGCACGAGGGCGGCGGTTGCGGCCAGGGCGGGGAGGAGGAGTCTGGGGGTCTTCACGTTCAAAACGCTACGCCTATTGATAATGATTGTCAAAACCATTAGAGCGGATGGCGGCGGGATTCTGGGGCGCCGTTCTGCGGCGATGTGCTGGGGCGGAGCTCAGAGGTGCCGCAGGTAGCGTTCCGGGGCGTCGAGGAAGCTGGCCCAGTTGGTGACCAGGTCGAGGTCACGCCAGGGCCTCTCGCGCAGGCCCCATTCGCCGACCTCCAGTATCCGGGCCCCGGGCAGGGCGGCCAGCAGCGGCGAATGCGTCGAGAGGATCACCTGCGAGCCGCCGTCGGCCAGGAGCTCCTTGAGGTGGCCGAGCAGGGCCAGGCAGCCCGAGAAGGAGAGGGCGGACTCGGGTTCGTCGAGCACCCACAGGCCCCGGCCGCGGAACCTGTCCACGGCCAGCTCCAGGAACGACTCCCCGTGTGAGATCTCGTGGAAGCGCGGTTCCGGCCGGCTGCCCGGGTTCTCCTCGAGGTAGGTGAAGAAGCCGTGCATGGTCTCGGCGCGGAGGAAGTAGCCGCGGCGGGTGCTGCCGCCGCTCCGCACCAGCCGGAGGTGGTCGTGCAGTGTGGACTCGCTGACCCTGGTGGAGTTGCGCGCGCCCGTGGAGCCGCCCTCCGGCGAGAGCCCCCAGGCCTGGGCGATCGCCTCGACGAGCGTGGACTTGCCGGCACCGTTCTCGCCGACGAAGACCGTCGCCGGCCCCAGGTCGAGCCCGTCCGTGAGCAACTGGGCCACCGGCGGCAGGGTGGCCGGCCAGGAGGAACGGTCCAGCGGATGGTCCGGGTCTTCCTCGATCCGGCGCAGGGGCGTGCTCTCGAAGGCCATGCCCCATCCTCCCCCGCCGCGCGGCGCTCTGCCCATCTCCCTCACGGCACATCTCGGCAGCGCCCGCGTGCCTCCGCGCGCGCCACACCTGCCCCAGCGTGCGCCGACTTGCCGCAAACTTCCCCGTCCGCAGCGTCGAAGGGGGAAGTTGCGGCAACTCGGCGAGCACTCCCGCCCGGAATGTGGCCGCGAGTTGCCCGTTGAGGCCCCATGCTCGCCCCGGAGCGGGCCCCAACCGGCAACTCACGGGCACCCGCGTCGCCGACTTGGCAGTTCGCGCCGCTTGGCGACCCTCGAAAGGGCCGCAACCGGCAACTCGCGGTGGCGACGCCCGCCGTCTACTCTGTTGCCATGAGAGCACGCGCCGGCAAGGGCACCGCCCCGCCCGCCGGAAGCCTGCCCGTTCCGCCCCGCACCGGGCGCCTGACCCGCGCCGGCCGGGCCGCCCGGTCGGTACCGCCGGCCCCGGAGCAGCCGGACCCGAAGCAGCCGAACCCAGAGCAGCCGGACTCGTTGCAGCCGGTGCAGCCGAGCCGTGAGCAGCCGAACCCGGTGGCAATGCTGCGCCCGTGGCGCCTCGACGACGCGGCCGGCCTGCAGGCGGCATTCACCGGCAGCGCTGACCTCGCCGCCCAATTCGGCGCCATCGAGTTGTCCACGATCGCCCGCTGCCAGAGCTTCATCGCCGAGAACCTCGCACCGGCCACCGTCTCCCGGCAGAACTTCGCCATCAGCGTCGACGGCGTCGCGGTGGGCAACGTGGGCATCGGCAGCATGGAGCACCGGCACGGCACCGGCTGGGTGTACTACTGGATGTCCGCCGAGGCGCGCGGGCAGGGCCTGGCGACGCTCGCGCTCGCGTCGATCGCCGACTGGGCCTTCAGCGAGCAGGGTCTGCACCGGCTCGAGCTCGGCCATCGCACCAACAACCCCGCCTCCTGCCGGGTCGCCGCCAAGGCGGGCTTCGCCTTCGAGGGCATCGAGCGGCAGAAACTGAAGTACGGCTCCGAACGCTTCGACGTCGAGACCCACGCCCGGCTCCGCACGGACACCCCTCCCCCGGTGCGCCCGCTGCCCACGGCCACCTTCTAGGCCAGAGCGACCGACCAGCCATGTCGCCGCAGCCCGTTGCCCCCGCCGAGGTGATCGACCGCCTGCGCGCGGCCGGCTGCGTCTTCGCCGAGGACGAGGCCCGGCTGCTGCTGGCGGCCGCGGGCACACCGGCACACCTGGAGCGCCTGCTCGCGCTGCGAACATCCGGCCTGCCGCTCGAGCAGGTGCTCGGCTGGGTGGAGTTCTGCGGACTGCGCATCACCGTGCGGCCGGGAGTCTTCGTGCCCCGCCGCCGCACCGGCCTGCTGGTGAAGCGGGCGGCCCGGCTCATCCGGCCGGGTGCGGTGGTGGTCGACCTCTGCTGCGGCACCGGCGCCGTCGGCGCGGCTCTGCTCACCGGGGAGCCGGCGCTGACCCTCTACGCCGTGGACATCGACCCGGTCGCCACGGCGTGCGCCCGTGAGAACGTCGCCCCGCTGGGCGGCAACGCGCTCACCGGTGACCTGTTCGACCCGTTGCCGCCCAGCCAACTCGGTCGCGTCGACCTGGTCGTGGCGAACGCCCCGTACGTGCCAACCGATGCCATCGCCCGGATGCCCCCGGAAGCGCGGCTGCACGAGGCCAGGGTCGCGCTGGACGGCGGCCCCGACGGCCTCGAGGTGCAACGGCGCCTCGTCGCTACCGCCCCGGACTGGTTGGCGCCCGGCGGGCACCTGCTCGTGGAGACCAGCGCCGGGCAGGCGCCGCAGACCGCGGCGATCTTCGCCCGGCACGGGCTCACCCCGCGCGTCGTGCACTCCCGGAAGCTGGACGCCACCGTGGTGATCGGCATCCGTTCGGCCTGACCCGCGGGCGTGCGCCCGTCGCTGCGCCCCCTACGGGCCGCTGCGCCACCTATAGCGGGCGCACTGGCCCGAAAGAGGCGCAGTGACCGGCGGGACGACGCCCCGCGGACACCGGCTACTCCAGGAGCAGCGCCGGCTCCTCGATGATGCTGGCCACGTCGGCCAGGAAGCGGCTGGCCACGTCGCCGTCGACGACGCGGTGGTCGAAGCTGGCGCCGATGGTGGTGACGAAACGGGGGCGCACCTCACCGTCGACCACCCAGGGCTTCTGCTTGATCGTGCCCAGCGCCACGATGCCGGCCTCGCCGGCGTTGAGGATCGGGGTGCCGGTGTCCATGCCGAAGACACCGATGTTGGTGATCGTGATGGTGCCGTTGGACATCTCGGCCGGGCTGGTCTTGCCGTCCCGAGCCGTGATGGTGAGCTTCTCGAGGGCGCCGGCCAGCTCGAGCAGGCTCATGTCCTGGGCTTCCTTGATGTTCGGCACGATCAGGCCGCGCGGGGTGGCCGCGGCGATGCCGAGGTTCACGTAGTGCTTGATCACGATCTCCTCGTCGGTGAAGACCGAGTTGACCGTGGGGTTGCGGCGCACAGCCCAGATCATGGCCTTGGCCATGATCAGCAGCGGAGACACCTTCACGCCCGCGAAGTCGGTGGAGACCTTGAGCCGCTTGACGAACTCCATCGTGCGGGTGGCGTCCACGTCCACGAACAGGCTCACGTGCGGGGCCGTGAACGCGCTGCGCACCATGGTCTGCGCGATCACCTTGCGCACACCCTTGACGGGGATGTGCTCCTCGCGGTCCGTCGGCCACTCCGGCGTCTGGATGTTGCGGAACACGCTGGCCTGGGTGGCCTCGCGCAGCACGTCTTCGCGGGTGACGTCGCCGAACCGGCCGGTCGCCTCCACCTGGGTGAGGTCAACGCCGAGATCCTTGGCCAGCTTGCGGATCGGCGGCTTGGTGATCACCGGGCCGGCGGGCTTGGCGGGTGCGGATGCGGCGGGCGCGGCGGCCGCACGAGCCGGCGGCGCCTGGCGGGCCGGTCCCGTCGCGGCGGTGCTCGATCGCGGACCCGAGGCCGCCGGGCCGCCCTGCGGGGGTGCGGTCGGCGCGGCGGCGAGTGCCTCGTGCGCCGCGGTCGGGACCACGTGCCGGCGGCGGCGGGTGGGCATCGAGGCGGCAGCGCCGCGACCCACGAGAACGGCCGGGGACTCCTCGGCGGGTTCCTGCGAGATGGTGCTGCCGGCATCCTGGGCGGCGTCGGCGAGGTCGTCGGCGGCCGGGCCGGCGGCATCCGGGGCGGCGGTGTCGGGCGCGCCGGCCTCGGAGAGGATCGTGATGATGACCGTGCCCACGTCGACGGTGGTGCCCGGTTCGACGAGGATCTCGCCGACGACACCCACGTACGGCGACGGAAGCTCAACGAGGGACTTGGCGGTTTCGATCTCGACGAGCACCTGGTTGATCGAGATGGTGTCGCCGGGGGCGACCTTCCACTCGACGATTTCGGCCTCGGTCAGGCCCTCGCCCACGTCGGGGAGGGTGAATCGGGAGACGCTCATGGGGTGCCTTTCCGGCAGGTGTGTGATTAGTAGGCGAGGGAGCGGTCGACGGCTTCGAGCACCCGGTCGGGGCTGGGCAGGAAGTGCGTCTCCACCGCGGCGGGCGGGAACGGCGTGTCGAAGCCGGAGACCCGCAGCACGGGCGCCTCGAGCGAGTAGAACGCCCGCTCGGTGACGGTGGCGGCGATCTCGGAGCCGACGCTGACGAAGCCGGCGGCCTCCTGCGCGACGACGAGGTGGCCGGTCTTGTGCACCGACTCGAGAATCGGCCCGTAGTCGATCGGCGAGATCGAGCGCAGGTCGATGACCTCGAGGCTGATGCCCTCGGCGGCGGCCAGTTCGGCGGCCTGCAGCAGCACGCTGACCATGGCGCCGTGGCCGACGACGGTGACGCTGGTGCCGGTGCGCACCACGCGGCTGGCGTGCAGCGGGGTGCCGGGAGCGGTGAAGTCCACCTCACCCTTGGGCCAGTAGCGGCTCTTGGGTTCGAAGAAGATCACCGGGTCGTTCGACGCGATCGCTTCGCGCATCATCCAGTACGCGTCGTGCGGGTTGGACGGGCTCACCACGCGGAGCCCCGGGGTGTGCGCGAAGTACGCCTCCGGGCTCTCCTGGTGGTGCTCGATCGAGCCGATGTGGCCGCCGTAGGGGATCCGGACGACGACGGGCATGCTGACGCCGCCCTCGTGCCGGTTGCGCATCCGGGCCAGCTGGCTGGTGATCTGGTCGAAGCCGGGGAAGACGAAGCCGTCGAACTGGATCTCGCAAACCGGCCGGAAGCCGCGCATGGCCAAGCCGATGGCGGTGCCGATGATGCCGGACTCGGCCAGCGGGGTGTCGAGCACCCGCTTCTCACCGAATTCGGCGTGCAGCCCCTCTGTGACCCTGAAGACGCCGCCGAGCGGGCCGATGTCCTCGCCCATCATGAGGACCTTGGGGTCGTCGAGCATCGCCTGGCGGAGCCCGGCGTTGAGGGCCTTGGCCATGGGCAGGTTCGCGCTGGCCGGCGCCACGGTCGTGGTGTCCGCAATGGTCATCAGGACTCACTCCCGTCGAACGAGGTTTCGTAGCCGTCGAGCCAGGCCTTCTGCTCCACCACCAGCGGATGCGGTTCGGCGTAGACGTTGTCGAAGATCACCGAGCGGTCCGGCGAGGTGATCTCCAGGGCGCGGCGGCGCACGTCCGCGGCGTGGTCCGCGGCCTCTTCGTCGACCGAGTCGAGGAATTCCTGCTCGACGCCGAGGCCCTGCAGGTAGGTGCGGAACCGCACGATCGGGTCGCGGGCGACCCAGTAGGCGAGCTCGTCGGGGTCACGGTACTTGGTGGGGTCGTCGGCCGTGGTGTGCGCGCCGACGCGGTAGGTGAGCGCCTCGATCAGCGACGGGCCGTGGCCGGCGCGGGCGTCGTCCATGGCCTTCGCGGTGACCGCGTAGCTGGCGAGCACGTCGTTGCCGTCGACCTGGATGCCGGGCATGCCGAAGCCGCCGGCGCGCAGGTAGAGCGGGGTGCGCGACTGGCGCGACACCGGCACCGAGATGGCCCAGTGGTTGTTCTGCATGAAGAACACCTGCGGGGTCTGGTAGCTGGCCGCGAAGACCAGGGCCTCGTTGGCGTCACCCTGCGAGGAGGCGCCGTCGCCGTAGTAGACGATCACGGCCTGGTCGGTCTCCGGGTTGCCGGTGCCGGTCGCGCCGTCCAGCTGCATGCCCATGGCATACCCGGTGGCGTGCAGGGTCTGCGAGGCGAGCACCAGTGTGTAGAGATGGAAGTTGCCGTGTTCTTCGGGGGTCCAGCCGCCGAGGGTGACACCACGGAGCATCCGCAGGATGTCGACCATGTCCAGGCCCCGGATCATGCCGACGACGTGCTCGCGGTAGGACGGGAAGATGTGGTCCTGCGCCCGGGTGGCGTAGGCGGAGCCGACCTGGGCGGCCTCCTGGCCATGGCTGGGCACCCAGAGGGCGAGTTGACCCTGGCGCTGCAGGTTCGCCGCCTCGGTGTCGAACTTCCGCACGACGACCATGTCGCGGTAGAACTTGCGGTAGTCGGCCTCGGTGAGGCGCTCGAAGTACGGCAGGAACTCGGCGGCCGAATCGGACGGCGCGAACGCCCCATCCGTCGACAGGAGTTGCACGGTCGGAGAGGTCAGGGTGCGCACGGGTGCGTCGTTGGAGGTCACTGGCACCGTACTAACCTAGCCGCCGGGCCGGATGCCCCGTTGGTAGATCCTGAACAATCTCAGCGCCGATCCGTAGGAGCGTGGCCACAGATTCCTCCTCGCCAATCGAGACCCGGATGCCCTCCGGGTGGAAGGGCCGGACGACGAGTCCGGCATTCGTGAAACTGTCGGTGGACGCCGCGGTCGCCTCGCCCAGCGGCAGCCAGACGAAGTTGGCCTGCGACCGGGGGACGTCCAGTCCGGCGGCGACGAGGGCGGCGCGGATGCCGTCGCGGCGCTCGGCGATCACGCCGACCCGCTCCAGCAGCTCCGGTTCGGCGTCGAGCGAGGCCAGGGCGGCGGCCGAGCCCTGCCCGGTCACCGAGAGCGGGATCGCGGTGGCGCGGGCGGCGTCGAGGATGCCGACCGGGCCCAGGCCGTAGCCGACCCGGAGACCCGCGAGGCCGTAGGCCTTGGAGAAGGTGCGCAGCACGACGAGGTTCGGGTAGCGCCCGAGGAGGGTGGTGCCGTCGACGGCGGTGGGGTCGGTGACGAATTCGGCGTACGCCTCGTCGAGGATCACGAGCAGGTCGGCGGGGACCTGCTCCATGAACGCGGCGAATTCGTCGGCGGTGACGATCACGCCGGTGGGGTTGTTGGGGCTGCAGACGATCACGACGCGGGTGCGCGGGGTGATCAGCGCGGCCATCGCGGGCAGGTCGTGGCCGTGGTCGGCGCGGTTGGGCGCGGTGACGCTGGTGGCGCCGGACACGGTGACCAGGCTCGGGTACGCCTCGAACGAGCGCCAGGAGTAGAGCACCTCGTCGCCGGGGCCGGCCGCGGCCAGGATCAGCTGGGACAGCAGCGCCACCGATCCGGCGCCGATGTGCACCTCGTCGGCGCTCAGTCCGTACCGGGCGGCGAGCCGCTCGCGGAGGGCGAGGGCGGAGGCATCCGGGTACCGGTTGAAGGCCGAGACGGCGTTCACCGCGTCGACGACGCCGGGCAGCGGGTCGAAGGGGTTCTCGTTGCTGGACAGCTTGAAGGCGGAGGCGTTGGCCGCCTTGCCCTGCCGGTACGCCGGCAGCGCAACGATTTCAGGGCGCAGGCGGACCGAGGGCTGGTCAGAAGGGCTCACTCGGCGAGTCTACGCCGCGACATATTCGCGGTGCCGCATGCTCCGGTCGTATATGCCGCGCCGGAAACCCTGCCACGAGCCGGCACCGGCTGACAGTATGGAGGCATGGGTAGTTTCCTGATCAAGCTCATCGTCAACGCTGTCGCCCTCTGGGTGACGACGCTCATTGTGGCGGGCGTGCGGGTCGACGCGTATGCGCCGGACACCGTGGCCGTCGTCCTGACCTACCTGCTGATCTCGCTCATCTTCGGGTTCGTCAACGGGTTCGTCGGCGGCTTCGTGCGAATCGTGGCCTTCCCCCTCTATGTGCTCACCCTCGGACTGCTGTCGTTCATCGTGAACGGGTTGCTGCTGATGCTGGTGGCGTGGATCTCCGGCCTGCTCGGCTTCGGCCTGGTGGTGGAGAGCTTCTGGTGGGGTGTGCTCGGCGCGTTCGTGCTGGGCATCTTCAGCTGGCTGTTCGGCCTGCTGGTGCGGCCGTTGAACAACTCCAGCTCCTAGGCCGCGCCGGTCGGTCGCCAAGGTACGTCGCCGAGGTCAGTCGACCCGTTCGGCGCGCCACACGGTCTGCTCGCCGGGCGTGGTGCCCACGATCGTGTCCAGCTGCGCGCGGAACGCCACCAGCCGGGGCTCCGGTGAGTCGTCGACGAGGCGAGCGGTCTCCCGGTAGCCCACCAGCTGGTGCGCGGGCAGCGTCTCGGCCGCCGGCACCTCCCGGCCGGCGAAGAGCTCCCGCCGCACGTAGAGGCGCTGGTCCTCGTCCGCCCTGGGTCCCAGCGCGGGGACGATGTCGTCGGCGTGCTCGACCGCGATCGCCGGCAGACCGTCGGGCAGCGGCAGGTCGGTTTCCGGCGCCCCGAAGGTGAGCATCCCCACGGCGTTCACGTCGCCGCGGGAGACCAGCTGGTTGGCGATCAGCCCGCCCTGCGAGTGCGCCACCGGCAGCACCGGGTCACCGGGCTGCACCCCGGCCGCCTGCATGGCCTGCAGCACCGCCCGGTACGAGCCGGCCTCCTGCCCGGCCACGGCGGCGACGTTGGAGGCCATGTCCCACGGCTCCGTCGACCCGGTCGGGCTCCATTCCACCGTGCCGCCGATGTAGACCAGCCAGGACGGATGCTCCGGGTCGCCGTACCGCTCAATGCGCACCTGGCCGCCGTCTTCCTCGGTGGGGATGCGGTCGGCCAGGTCGGCGAATCCGGTGGGCGGGCCCGGCGGCGCCAGCTCGGCTGCCGGCGACGTGCCGGCCGCCGGCGCCGGGGCGAGCCTGGTGCCCGGCCGGGTCGCCGGGCCCCGCAACGGAACGGTCGGCGGGGCGACCAGGGCGCCGCCGGCCGCGCCGGTCCCGGTAGGGCGCACCCCGACACCGCCCGCCCGGGCCGGGTCCCCGGCGACGCCGGCCGCGCCTGTCGACGACCCGACCTGGCTGACCCGCACGGGCGACTCGCGCAGCATGCCCGCGGCCCGGGCCGCCACGAGCAGGCCGAACGCCGAGGACTGTGCGCCGAGCAGCCCGCTGCCCTCGTCGCCCATCACCGCGGCCACCGGGTACGGCACGCCCAGCCGGCCCAGCACCGCCTCATCGGCCGAGGACACCAGCGCCCGCACCATCGCGACGGTCGCCGGGTTGGTGAGCAGCCGGGGATTCTCCCGCAGCCAGTCGGTCAGCCAGGGCGGCACCACCGACGGGGTGCGGCCCAGGGCAGCGCTGGAGAGCAGTGATCCGGCCGCCAGATAGGCCAGCGGGGTCGCTGCCGCCAGCGCCAGCACCGGGGCGAGAACCCCCAGGGTGTGCGCCATCCAGGCGCCTGTGCCCCGCAGCACCACGTCGAGGCCGGTCTCGAGGCGCGCGTATTCCTCGGCGGCCTGCTCGAGGGCGTCGGCCAGCTGCCCGCTCCGGTCGGCGACGGCGTCGATCGCCACCGACGCGCCGAACACGCAGGCACCGAGGTCGTCCGGCTGCCAGCCCGGCGCGGGGCCGACCCCCATCGACCGCACCCGGCCGATCTGCCCTTGCCAGTGCTCCGCCTCCCCCTGCAGCAGGCGCAGCGCGGCCATCTCGGTGAACACGGTGTCGGTGGCCACCCGGATGCCGCCGCCGGACACGGTGAGCGTGCCGGCGTGCCCGCGGTCGCCGGGGTCGCCGACCGGGCCGGTCACAGCGCCGCCTTCACCCGGTCGATGGCGTCGTCCACGGCCCACAGCGCGTCGTCCAGGGCTCGCCAGGCTCCGCGCAGGTTGGCGCTCAGCTCGCCCAGCCCGGTGCCGTAGGCCCGCTGCGCCGGAGACCGCCAGGCCGGGCCGAGCTCCTGGCCGGCCAGCCGGCGCCCCGACGCCTCCACCTCGTCCCGCACGCCGCGCAACAGCCGCCGCTGTTCCCGCAGCCGGGCCAGAGTCTCGGCATCCGGCCCGCCGCTCACATCCGGCAGGATGCTGCCACCCGCTGATTCCATCGCGCCTCCTCGTTCCGGCCAGACTGCGCCGGCCGGCCGGGAGCCTGCGAGCCCGGGCGAGATCCGGGGGAAGTTGCCCCTGATGGCGGATGTGGAGGAGGGGAATGTGGAACACAATGGACACATGAATTTCGCGGCGCTCAGTCCAGATGAGTCGACGCCATTCCGGATCATTTTCGTCT
>Ga0247803_1000093_pt1 | contig 53368 bp, 54 predicted proteins | sample UWRJL014104B1_FD_180928 | JGI IMG/M metagenome (GOLD analysis project Ga0247803, IMG submission 180928) | Plant litter microbial communities from Arlington Agricultural Research Station in Wisconsin, United States - UWRJ-L014-104B-1 | ecosystem: Environmental > Terrestrial > Plant litter >... | reverse complement strand
GCGGGTGCCATTGGCCGCAGCGGCAACACTTGCCCCCCCCCCCCCCGGGCCGGCCGGGCGGGCCGGCGGGCGACGGAACGCGGCCCGGGCAGGCCGGCCCCGGCCCGCGTGGTTGACTTGCGGCATGGCTACTCGGGGGAAAGCGGCACAGGGTCGCGCCCCGCGCGGCGCCGGCCCGTTCGCCTCGGCCCCGTTCCGCTGGCTGCTCACCGCCCGCACCATCGCCACCCTGGGCAACGCAGCGGCCCCGATCGCCCTCGCCTTTGCGGTGCTCGACCTCACCGGGTCCGCCGTCGATCTCGGCATCGTCGTGGCGAGCCGCTCCATCGCCAATGTCGCCGTGCTGCTGTTCGGCGGGGTGATCGCCGACCGGCTGCCCAAGCACGTGTTGCTCGTCGGCACCTCCCTCGCGGCGGCCGCCACCCAGGCCGCGGTGGCCACGCTCGTGCTCTCCGGCTCCGCCACCATCCCGCTACTCGTGGTCCTCAGCGTGCTGAACGGCGCGGTCGCGGCGGTGAGCTTTCCCGCATCGGCGGCGATCGTGCCGCAGACCGTGCCCATGGCCCAGCTGCGGCCGGCGAACGCGCTCCTCCGGCTCAGCCTCAACGGCGGCGCGATCCTCGGCGCCAGCCTGGGCGCGCTTCTCATCGCTGCGGTCGGCCCCGGCTGGGGACTCGCGCTGAACGCCGCATCCTTCGCCCTGGCCGGTGTCTTCTTCGCGTTCGTGCGCACGCCGTACGCCGCGCGCACCACCGGTGCCGGTGCAGATACCGGGGCCACCGCGCCGGCCGGCAGCGTGCTGCGGGAGCTGCGCGAGGGTTGGCAGGAGTTCTCCAGCCGCACCTGGGTGTGGGTGGTCGTGGCCCAGTTCGCCCTGGTGAACGCGGCGTTCGTGGGGGCCATCGCGGTGCTCGGCCCGCTCGTGGCCGACGACAGTTTCGGCCGCGCCAGCTGGGGCCTGATCATCGCCGCCGAAACCGTGGGCCTCGCGCTGGGCGGGCTGCTCGCGCTGCGCTGGCGGCCCCGGCATGCCCTGGGCATCGGGGTCGGCCTGGTCGCGGTGACGGCGCTGCCCATCGTGGGCCTCGCCCTGGTGCCGCTGGTGCCACTGCTGGTGGTCGCGTTCCTCATCGGCGGCCTGGCGATCGAGCAGTTCGGGGTGGCCTGGGACCAGTCGCTGCAGCAGAACATCCCGCAGGACAAGCTCGCCCGGGTCTACTCCTACGATGCCGTCGGCTCCTTCATCGCCATCCCGGTGGGGGAGATCCTGGTGGGTCCGCTCGCGCATGCCTTCGGCACCACCCCGGTGCTGCTCGGCTGCGCCGCCGTGATCGTGGTCGCCAGCTTCGCGGCACTCTCCACCCGCAGCGTCCGCCGCCTCACCGTCGGCGTGCCCCCGGCCGATGCCGCGCCCGCCATGCCTCCCGGAGCCGATGCCGTGCCCGCCGTGCCTCCCGGCGCCGATGCCGCTGTGGGTCCCGACCACGCTGTGCCCGCAGGCGCCGCCGACCCCACGGTCCCGCCCCACCCGGCGCCAGACCGGGCCTAACTGTTCCCGCTGCGGACATTTGCGCCCGGTACGCCGGGTGCAAAAGTCCGATTCGGCAACAGTTGGCTTTCGAAGGCCTCGGGCGGGCGTCGGGCGTCGGACGGGCGTCGGGCGTCGGGCCATGGGGCGCGGTCAGTCGCCGGCAGCCAGGATGGTGACGCCGGCGCCCCGCAGCTCGGCCACGGTGGCGTCGTCCGCCGCGGTGTCGGTGATGATGCCGGCGATCTCGGTGAACGGCAGCACCCGGTAGGGCGAGGCCACCCCGATCTTCTCGGCGCTGGCCAGAACGAAGGTGTCGGCCGCCCGGCCCGCCAGCGCCCGCTTCATCGCGGCCTCCTCCACGTCGCCCGTGGTCAGTCCGGCGGTGGGATGCACCCCGGTGACACCCAGCAGGAACAGGTCGGCCGTGATCGCCTGGGCGGCCTCCACGGCGGCGGCCCCGCAGGTCACCGCGGAGTGCTTGAACAGCCGGCCGCCGAGCAGGAAGACCTCGACGCCCTCGTGCGGCACCAGCGCGGCGGCGATCGTAGGACTGTGGGTGACGATCGTGCAGGTCAGCGCCGGCGGCAGCGCGTGCACCACGGCGAGGGTGGTCGTGCCGCCGTCAAGAATCACGGTGCTGCCGGGCACGATCAGCCGGGCGGCACGCGCGGCGACCCGGTCCTTGCTGGCCGGCGCCACCAGGGTGCGCTCGGCGTACTGCGCCAGCGCGGGCGACACCGGCAGGGCACCGCCGTAGACCCGCTGGCACAGGCCCGCGGCCGCGAGTTCGCGCAGGTCACGCCGCACACTGTCGTCGGAGAGCCCCAGTTCCGCGGCGATCTCCTTGGCCACGACCTTGCCGTCCCTGGCAAGGCGTTCGAGCAGGAGGGCCTGACGTTCCGCTGCGAGCATTTCGCGTTCCTTCCGACTTGTGCATGTTTCTGCACGTTGTACTACGGTAGCGGACATGACCACCTCTCTGATGATTCTGATCGCCGGCCCCTACCGATCGGGCACCGGCGACGACCCGGTGCTCCTGCGCCGGAACCTCGACCGGCTCGAAGAGGCCGCCTGGCCGATCTTCCAGGCCGGGCACCTGCCGATGATCGGCGAATGGGTGGCGCTGCCGGTGCTCGCGAGCGCCGGGGTGACGGATGTGGCCCATCCGCTGGCCGCCGACGTGATGTACCCCACGGCCGAGCGCCTGCTCGAGCGGTGCGACGGCGTGCTTCGCCTGCCCGGCGACTCCCGCGGCGCCGACCAGGACGTCGTCATAGCCCGGCGCCGCGGCATCCCCGTCTACACGAGCCTGGCCGAGATCCCGGGGGTCGCCGCGGCCGCACCGGCCCAGCCGTGACCCGGCCGTCTCATAGCGTGCCCGCTCCCACCCAGCCCGCTTGCGTCCACCCCGGGGTGGACGTGCCGGACGGCCGGGGGCGCACCGGCCTGCACGCGGTGGGCACCGGTCTCAGCGGCAACCCGGACGTCACCGTCGAGCGCGTCGAGGTGACCTCCGACGGTTGGCACGTGCTGCGCCGCACCACCTTCGGCTATCGCCGGCGCGACGGCCGGGTAGAGACGCAGCAGCGCGAGACCTACGACCGCGGCAACGGCGCGACCATCCTGCTCTACGACCCGGCCCGGCGAACCGTGCTGCTGACCCGCCAGTTCCGCTATCCCGCCTACGTGAACGGTCACGCCGACGGCATGCTCATCGAGACGGCGGCCGGTCTGCTCGACGACGACGCCCCCGACGTGGCGATCCGGCGCGAAGCCGGCGAGGAGCTCGGTGTTGCGGTCGGCGCGTTGCGCCACGTATTCGACCTCTATATGAGCCCCGGCTCGGTCACCGAACGGGTGCACTTCTACCTGGCCGAGTACAGCCCGGCCGACCGGATCGCCGCCGGCGGCGGCCTCGCCGAGGAGGGCGAGGACATCGAAGTTCTCGAGGTGCCGATCGACGACGCCCTGGCCATGGTGGCCGACGGACGGATCGTCGACGGCAAGACCGTCATCCTGCTGCAGTGGGCCGCGCTGGCCGGCCTCTTCCCGGTGGAAGCGCGCGAGGACTGACACGTGCAATCTATACCGTACGTAAGGTAGGTTTATTGCATGAGATCAAGTTCCCGCCCCGAGATTCTGGATGCCGCGCTGCGGGTCGTCGACGCCGTCGGCGGAGCAGACATCACCTATCAGTCGGTGGCCCAGGAAGCCGGCCTCACCAAGGCCGGCCTGATGTACCACTTCCCCACCAAGGACGCGCTGATGATCGCCGTGATCGAGCACGTCATCGAACGCTGGCAGGCGCAACTGCAGTCGGTGCTCGGGGTGGCGCTTCTCGAGTCCACGTTGGCCGAACGGGTGCATGCATTCGTGAGGTTCGCGGGCGAGGGTGGGGTGACCCAGGGCGAGTTCGTGGTGTTCTCCGAGGCCGTGCGGCGCCCGGAGCTGTCTGCCCCGTGGCTGGAGTATCTGCAGACCTGGTTCGGTTTCGGCGACGGTGTCGACACGACGCCGCTGCTCCTGGTCTGGTTGGCCGCGAACGGCCTCTGGATATCCGAGGCGACGGGGATCCTCTCGATCCAGCCGGAACAGCGCGCCGATCTCGTGCGGCGACTGCTGGGACTCATTGAGGGGGCCGGCCGGTGAAAAAGTGGCTCATCCTCTCTGCGGCGATCCTGCTCGAGGTCACCGCGACGCTGTCCCTCCGCGCGGCCCTGGACAATCCGTGGTGGACCGTGCTGGCCGTCGCCGGATACGCCGGCGCATTCGTCGCGCTCTCACTTCTGCTCCGACTGGGAACGCCCATCGGAGTCGTCTACGGCATCTGGGCCGCAGCCGGCGTCGCCCTCACCGCGGTCATCGCGTCGGTCATCTTCGGTGAGCCCTTCACCGTCATGATCGGGCTGGGAATCGTCATCGTCATCGCCGGAGTGATCCTGGTCGAGACCGGACACGGTGCTCCCCACGCCGAGGACGCGGAGGTGGGCTCATGACCTGGCTCTTCCTGGCGGGAGCGATCCTCACGGAGGTCGCCGCGACGATGTCCCTGCGCGCATCCGAGGGGCTGCGGAAGAAGCGGTGGATCGCTCCGGTCGCCGTGCTCTACATCACAGCGTTCTCGTTCCTCACCGCGGCGCTGGCGAACGGCATGCCGGTGGGGATCGCCTACGGCATCTGGGCGGCGTCCGGGGTGGCGCTGACCGCGGTCGGTGCGCACTTCCTGTTCAACGAACGACTGACCTGGCGGATGATCGCCGGCATCGTGCTCATCGCCGTCGGAGTGTTCGTCATCGAACTCGGCGCTCCGGCGCACTGACCACGAGAAGTCAGTCCGACTCGTCGGCGGGATGCTGGCCCCGCGTGCCCGCCTCGGCTTCAGAAAGCGCCTTGAGCTTCGCCAAGGCCAGAGGCCACATGTCGCCCATCATTTCGGCGAACTCGTCGTCCATGTCGATGTCCACCACCAGGGTGGTGACGCCGTCGGCCTGGCTGAAGGTGTAGTTCTCGTGGGTGCCGATCACCCGCTGGGCATCCGCACTGGTGGTGTCCTCGATGCCGTTGACGATCTGCCCGCGGTACTCGATCGAGACGAATTCGTGCGGCCGGTGCTCGGCGATCACGCCGACCATGCCCCCGACGTCGCCGTCTTCGCTGCTGCCGAGAAACCGGATCTCGCTTCCGGGCAGCCAGCTGCCGAGGAAGTACGAGCCGGGGTAGAAAACACCGGCCCACTGCCGGTAGGTGGCGTCGTCGAGCATCGTCTCCCAGACGATCTCGGCCGGGGCATTGATCTCGGTTGAAAAATGCATGGTTTCCATGCGGGGAGTGTAGCCCCGGTTCAGTCCGCCCGCCCGCGACGCCCGGCGGCCTCGGCGAGGTCCTTGAGCTTCGCCAGGCCCTTCGGCCACAGTTCGCCGAGCAGTTCGGCGTAGGTGTCCGCCGTGTTCACGTCGATCGTCACCGTCGTCGCCCCGTCGGCCTCGTCGAAGGAATAGGCCTCCCGGGCGCCGATCAACTGCCGTGCTTCACGGCTGGTGGTGTCGTCGATGTCGTTCAGGATCTGACCCTGGTATTCGATCAGAACGAACTCGTATGGACGGTGCTCGGTGATCACCCCGTACATCCCGGTGAGCCCGTTCATGCCGCCGTCGGGATTGCTGCCGAGGAACCGGATCTCGCTGCCGGGCAACCAGGCGCCCTCAAAGTACGAATCCGGGTTGAACACGCTCGTCCACTGCCGGTAGGTGGAGTCGTCGAACATCGTCTGCCAGACGACGGCGGCCGGCGCATTCACCAGGATTGAGAAATGCTGGGTTTCCATGCGGTGAGTGTAACTCCGGCCGGGCCTCGGTCCTAGGGCTCGCCTGCAGCTCGAAATGCAGCCATCTCCGAATTGTTCGAACGTTTCTTCGCCCGCAAACCTGTGGATAACCCTGTGGACTGGGTGTGGAAAACCCCGGAATCACCGCGCCAAGGCTGTGGACTGGGCTGTGGAAAAGCTGGGGAGAGCGGTGTGCACTTCTCCGAAAAAGACGCGGCGCGGCGTTGTCCACACTGCGTCGTCTCGTGTTACAACTCTCGAAAGCGGATTCGCCTGGCGTCGGCCCCCGGGTGCCCCACGATTTGGTGGTCACGGGACGGGGTGCGGAAGGTCTAGCCTGATGCTCAGCGGCACCTGTTGGCCGCGGAGGGCACGCACCGGCGCGGGCCCCGGAAAGCAGCCTGTGAGTTCGACGGATGTAACACGGTCGGCGGAGTTCGACGCGTTCGGCCCGTGGGTAGACCGGGTGCACGACGCCAGCGAGGTCCCCGGTCTGTACCGGGACTATCCGGTGGATTTCACCAGCAGCCGACTCGTGCTCAAGGTCCCCCGCAACATCAGCCGCCGGGACGCGTTGCCCACCATGGATCTCTACGACCACCTCATTGTCGTGGCGCCGGAATCGCTCGTCGTGCTGAGCCGGGCGGAGACCGGCTATACCCGGACCGCGTTCGGATACGGCGACATCGTGGCCCTGACCGATACCGTCGACTTGGTCGACGGTCGCCTGGACATCCTGGCCGGCACCGGGGACACCCTGACGGTGCCGTACAACGGGTCCTCCGAAGATGTGATCACCCACCTCATCGACGTGTTGGGCGAGCTCTCCCTGGCCGAGATGCGACCCGCTACCGAGGTCGCCCTCCCAACTCCCGATGACCCGCCCGCCGACCTCGATCTGCTCGACCTGGGCAAAGAGGATGTGGGCCTGGTCACCTCGTACTTCGACCTGATGCGCCACGAGATCGGGGCGACCCTGCTCGCCGCCCATGGCCGCACCGTGCTCCCGCCGCGTGGCGGCCGGATCAGCCGGGCCGTGCACGCCTTCTACCCGATGACGCTGCACGGGGCGGTGATCTGCCGCACCGACCGCGAGCTGCACATCATCGGCCGCAAGGCCTGGCTGCTCCGGGGTAACACCCCCGACCTGTCGCGCTCGCACACCACAATTCCGCTCGCCGCGATCGATGCGATCAGCCTGCACCCGCACCCCGATTACCTGGGCGCATCCGTCGTTGCCCTCCGGCTGGGCACGACAACGCTCGACGTGGTGCTGCCGGAGGGCTCGGCCGCGGTGCAGGCGCTCGCCGGGTAGCGCCGGCCCGGGGTCATTCCCAAGACCTCGCCGCGCGGTTATCGTCGGTGGCATGAAGCTCATCACTTACGCCGGCGGCACCATCCTCACCGGCGACGACGTCGCGGAGGCCCTGCTCGGCTACGTCACCGAACACTCCAGGGGAGACGAGAGCATCGCGGTCGACATCAAGGTGCTCGAACCCGACGGCAGCACCCGCACACACACCCTGGTGCTCGGCCCGGCCACCGAACTCGATGTGGCGGATGTCGCCGAGGACAGCCTCGCGGGCGAGATCGCGCTCTTCCCGCTGCCGGTGTTCCCGCCCGGCCACATCCTCGCGGTGGAGGAGCCGTCGGCCGAGTCCGAAGCCGAAGCCGAGTTCCATGCCACCGATTTTAATGAGGCCGTCGAGGAAATCGACCAGGGTACCGAGGGCCGTTACGACCGGTGACGACGGCGGGCAGCCGCGTGTTCCAGTCAGCCGCGTGTTCTGGCCAGCCGCGTGTTCTAGCCAGCTGAGCCGCGTCGGCCTACACTCCGTCGTGAGACACCGGGCACCGCCGGTACTCGGATCGTGCGGGCCCTCCAGCCAAAACGAGGAATGCGATGGGCAAGTTCATCTACGGGTCGCCGGCGATCTCGGTGGAGATCGACGATCGCACGCTGGCGCACCTCAAGGTTGTGATCGTGGCCAAGTTGCGCCGGGGGGAGAGTTTCGCGTTCTCCTGGGAGAGGTCCAAGGAGTCGGGCAGCGGCCACAGTTCCATCTGGCTGAACCCCGCGGTGCCGCTCGACTTCGAGTTCTCCGGCAAGCGCGAGCCCACCCTCAACCGGGCCTGGATCGACGAGCTCGTGCAGGTGGCGAACACCCCGGCGGGCCTGCGCATCCTGCCCGAACCGCCCGAGCGCAGCCCGCGCCCCAGCTGACCGCCGCGCACCCAGCCTCAGGTGAGGTGGTCGAAGTCGCCGCGCACCCAGCCCCAGTGCCGGTCGGCCGATCTGCGCACCACCGCGCGAGCATCCGCGGGGATCACGTTGTCGAAGTTGCCGTACAGCCGGTCGAAGTCGAATCTCTCCAGTGAACGGGCGATGCGCTCCACCACCGGACCTGACAGCGGCAGCCGGTTGGGGTAGCTGCGCATGAAGCTCACCGAGCTGCGGTCGGGGTTGGCGAAGACGGTGTCGCCGCTGAGCAGCACGCCGCGGCCCCCGGCGCCGGCCGCCCAGTGGATCACCCCACTGCCGGGAAAATGCCCGCCCACCTGCACCAGGGTGACGCCGGGCAGCAGGTGCACCTCGGTCGACCGGGGTTCGATCACCGGGTCGGGCCTGGCCACCCAGGCCAGGTCGGCCTCGGCCACCAGCACGGGCGGCCCGCCGAGTGCCCGGCTCCACTCCACCTGCACGCCGAACATGTGCGGATGGCTGGCCACGATCGCGCGGACCGGTCCATGCTCGAGCACCTGGCTGGCGATGTCGTTGTCCACGAAGCCGATCGGGTCCCAGAGCACGCTGCCCGTGGGGGTGCGGAGCAACTTGGCCTGCTGGCCGATGCCCACGTGCGGGGTGCTCTCGATGCCGAACAGGTCGGGTTCCAGCTCACGGAGATCGGCCCGGTAGCCCGCCTCGTGCAGATCGTACAGCGTGCTCCAGCGCTGGCCGGTGGCCGGCACCCACTGTCGTTCATCGGCGCAGATGGCGCAGACGCCGGCGTTCTCGGCGTGCTCGACGCCGCAGGTGGCACAGATCCAGAAGCTCACGGGATTCCTTCCGAGGCACGGCACAGGCGGATGTTGCCGCCAGTATGCCGCGCCTCGGCCCGTCGCACGCACCGAGTTGCCCACCTGCGGACGAGTTGCCTTGCTGCGGCGGAGCAACTCGTCCGCACCGGGGCAACTCGGCGAAGCGCAGCGCCCTGGTCAGTCGAAGGTGACGACGACCTTGTCCGCGGCACCCGGCGTGGCGGCCGTCACGAGAGCCTGCTGCACGTCGGCGAAGTCGAACCGGTCGCTGACGATCACGGCGAACTTCTCCCAGTGCTCCGCGATCTCCTGGGTCACCTCGAAGATCTCGGTGGGGTAGCCCATCGAGGTGACGATGTTCACCTCGGACACGAGCAGCGCACCGAAGTCGACGCTGACCGGCTTCTTGTGTACGGCCACGATGCCGAGGGTGGCGTTGTGCTTGGCGGCCTTCAGCGCGGTCTCCACCACGATCGGGGCTCCGGCGGCGTCGAGGTAGATGTCGGTGCCCGCCCGCGGCGCACCCATCGCCGTGGCGCCGGGACCGTGCAGCTCCACCAGCCGCGCGAACACGTCTTCCTCGGCGGAGTTGATCACGGCGTCCGCGCCAACGGCGAGGGCCTTCTCCAGGCGGGACGGCAGGATGTCGACCACGACGACGCTGGCTGCCCCGCTGAGCTTGTAGCCGATCGCGGCGCCCAGGCCGATCGGGCCGGCACCGAAGATGACGACCTTGTCGCCCGGCTGCGGGTTGGTGCGGTTGACGGCGTGCCGGGCCACGGCCATCGGCTCGTTGAGCGCGGCGACGTAGAACGGCACGTGCGCCGGCATGATCGCCAGGCTGGTGCCGAGCACGGCGTTCTCGATGAGCAGGAACTCGGACAGCCCGCCGGTGGCGCCGCCGCTGCCGATCATGGCTTCGCGGGAGGCGATGGGGTTGATCACGACGTGGTCACCCACGCTGATTCCGGTGACGTCGGCGCCGACCTCCACGACCTCGCCGGCCGGTTCGTGACCCAGCGGGGTCTTGCCCTGGCGGGGTGGGATGCCGCCGATCTCGATGTAGAACCCGTCGGAGCCGCAGATGCCGCAGGCACGCATCTTCACGAGCACATCGGCCGGGCCGGCGGTGGGCGTCGGTACGTCGACGACCGCGGTCGTGCCGGCTCCGGTAACCAATACTGTCTTCATCGTTTCCACACTCTCTACACGGGGACCTTCGGCCCTACCATTGGGTACTAATTCGAATTAGTGAATCCGAATAAGAGATGACGCTAGCACCGATCGGCCAGTCGAGGCCGAGAGGGTCCTGAGCGCTTCCTGAGTGAACGGGGCTCGCTCCGGGCCGGCCGCCGGCGACCGATAGGGTCGGGGACAGGAGGATCATGAGCGCCAAACGAGCGACAATGCGGGACGTGGCAGCGGCGAGCGGGGTCTCGCCGGCGACCGTGAGCTTCGTGCTCAACGGGGTCGCCGGCCAGACCATCTCCCCGGCCACCCGGGAACGCGTCGAGCGCGCCGCCCGCGATCTCGCCTACGTGCCGCACGGCATCGCCAAGGCGCTGCGCGAGGGCACGTCCCGCATCGTGCTGCTCACCCTGGACCCGGCCTTCGGCGGCGCCGGCATCGAGGACTACATCCGCGGACTCGACACCGAACTCGCCCGGCACGGCCACGTTCTGCTCGTGCGGCACGGGCGCACGACCCCCGGGTCGCAGGCCGCCATGATCGACGCCGTCTCACCCCGGGCCGTCATCGACCTCGCCGCCATCTACACCTCCGGCGAACCGACCGCGGATGACGGCGGCTGGGTCGACGGCCTGCCCGCGCACACCGCGGTGCAGCTGCGGCACCTCGCCGAGGCCGGCCACCGCCGGGTGGCCATGGTGCTGCCCGACGATGCGGCCCTGGCCCGGCTGGCCGGGGTTCGCCTGCAGTCCGCACGGGAGGCCGCACCGGCCCTCGGCCTCGAGCCGATCGAGAGCCTCACTGTTCCTGCCGACGGGCCTGCCGACGTGCCCGCCGACGTGCCCGGCACGGTGAGCGTGCTGGCGGCGTTCCTGGCCGCCCACCCGCACATCACGGCCCTCGCCGCGTTCGATGACCGGGTGGCCCTCAGGCTGCTCGCCGCCCTGCACGAGCTGGGCCGGCGCATCCCGCAGGATCTGGCCCTGATCGGCTTCAACGACACCGAATACGGCGCAGTGTCGACCCCGCCGCTGACCAGCGTGCACATCGACGCGGAGTCCTTCGGCCGCCTCGCCGCCCGCCGGGCACTGGGCCTCGACGCGGCCGACGTGGTGCCGGCGCCGGCCCGGGTCATCCGGCGGGCCTCTGCCTGAGCGCTCCCGCCGCCGAACTACCCACCTGCGGACGGGCTGCCCCGCTGCGCCGGGGCAACTCGTCCGCGCCGGGGCAAATCGGCGCCAACTCGTCGGGTCTGCTCCTCAGGGGAGCAGCAGGAACACGCCGGTGGCGACCAGCCAGAGCGACCACACCACGTACGCGACCGGGGTGAGCCGGGCCGCCAGCGCCCAGCCGGCGCGCTCGAACGGTCCCACGAACTCGAAGGAGCACAACACGAGCACCGCGCCGGCCAACATCCCCACGACGCCGAGCCACTCGGGCAACAGATAGGTCTGGGTGATCGAGACGCCGACCAGGATGCTCCAGGCGCCGGTGAAAAGCAGGCCCAGATGCTCGCCGACCGCAACGCCCAGGTAGCGGTTGAAGGACTGGAAGACCACATCGATGGTGTCCCGGCGCGCGGGCGTCGCATCCGCCTCGGCGTCTGCCCTCGCCAGGTACGGCACCAGGAACGGCCACCGGATCAGGCCCAGGAACTGCACCACCCCGGCCAGGACGCCCACGACCGAACCGAGGGACAGCAGCGTGGACTCGGCACCGAGCAGCGCGAAGGGCAGGATCCCGGCCAGCACCGCCAGGAGCACCGCCGTCAGGGCGAACACCCACCAGAGCAGCACCAGCCTGGAGCCGCCGCGGCGGAATCGCTCGAGCACCTCCGCGGTGGGTCGGCGCAGGATGTCGGGATAGTCGAACGTGATCGCGAGGCCGATGAAAGCCGCGTTGAAGACGAGCGGCAGCGCGATCAGCAGCACGGCGGTCGCGATGATCTCGGTCATGGCTTCACCTCCGCTGGGCGATCAGCCAGCCGGCGAGCCTCGCGGCGCAGCCGGCTGGGCTAGCGATGTGAAGCGTAAACACGCCGACCGCCCCCGGCAAGCCCCTTGCGCCAGGCCCGCCGCCGTCGCCGTGGTCGCCCGGTGCGCGGTCAGCGCGGTCAGCGCGGGGTGAATGCTGCGTGGAAGAGGCCCCAGGCCCGCCGGGCCACCTCGGGGCGGTCGGCGGCGTCGCTGCGGGCGAGCACCCCGGCCAGCATCGACACCGCGAGGATCACATCGGCGGTGACCACATGCTCGCCGATCCGGCCCGCCGCCTGCTCGCGCTCGAGCAGGCGCGCCACGATGGCGTTGAGCCGCTCGTCCAGGTGCACCGCGCGGGGGTCGTGGGCGTCGGCCATCACCAGGTCGATGAGCGCGGTCGACGCAAGCGCCTGCTCGATCACCCGGTCCAGCAGGTCGTCCAGGGTGCTCTCCGGCCGGTCGACGAAGACCTCCAGCGCCGCGATGTTCTCGTCGAAGATGGCGATCGCCAACGCGGTGCGATCGGGGAAGTGCCGGTAGAGGCTGCCCTGGCCCACGCCGGCACGGCGGGCGACGGCGCTCAGCGGCGCGGAGAAACCCTCGCTGGCAAACACTTCCCTGGCGGCGGCGAGGAGCGCACGCCGGTTTTCCGGTCCGGCGCTCGGTCCGCGATTCGCCTTGGCGTGATTTCCTTTGAATTGTGTGCCCACCGAGGTAGGTTACATCCGGACAGTGTTGTCCGGATCAGGAGGAAGTCATGACCGCCCAGTGGGATCGCGAAGTTGACGTACTTGTTGCAGGGTCGGGTGCGGCCGGATTGACGGCCGCCATCACCGCCGCGGATGCGGGCCTCACCGCCCTCGTCGTCGAAAGCACCGGCCGCTGGGGCGGCACCAGCATGCTCAGCGGCGGCGGCCTGTGGATGCCGAACAACCCGCTGATGAAGAAGCTCGGCATCCAGGACTCCCGCGCCGACGCGCTCACGTACCTGGCGGCGGCCATCGGCGACGCCGGCCCAGCCAGCTCCACCGAGCGCCGGGAGGCGTTCGTCGACGCCGTGCCACGCGTGTTCGGCCTGCTTGCCGGCCTCGGCGTGCGCTGGTGCGCGGCCAAGGACTACCCCGACTACTACCCGGACCGGCCCGGCGGCCGGGTGGGCCGCGGCATCGAGGTGCAGCCGTTCGACGCCAAACGACTGGGCGACTGGGTCAAGCAGTCCAGGGCGAACGAGGGTCTGCCGGCGCCGCTGAAGACCGATGACGTCTGGCTGCTGTCGCGGGCCTGGTCAACGCCGAGCGGGTTCGTGCGCGGTGCCCGGTTCGTCTTCCGCACCCTCGGCGGGGTGGTCACCGGCAAGCGGCTCTACGGCCTCGGCGCGGCGCTGGTGATGACGCTGATGGAGATCGTGCAGAAGCAGGGCACTGAGGTGCTGCTCGATTCCCCGGTCAGCGAGCTGGTGCTCGAAGACGGCCGGGTGGTCGGCGCGATCATCACGACCGAGACCGGACCGGTGCGCATCCGGGCCAGGGCCGGCGTGATTCTGGGCGCGGGCGGTTTTGCCCAGAACACGGAATGGCGCCAGAAGTACCACGGCATGCCCGGCAACAGTTCGGCGGCCGCCGGTGACCAGGGCACCGCGATCGACGTGGGCGTCAGGGCCGGGGGCGCGCTCGCGCTGATGGACGACGCCTGGTGGGGATCGGCGGTGCCGATGGCCAACGGCACGGCCCAGTTCATGCTGTCGGAGCGGTCGATGCCGTTCGGCATCATCGTGGACCAGGCCGGTTCCCGGTACCTCAACGAGTCCGAGAGCTACATCGACTTCGGCCACGAGATGATCGAGCACAACCGCGAAACCCCGGCCTTCCCGTCCTGGCTGATCCTGGACATCCGGCACCGCCGCCGCTACCTCTCGTCGGCGCTACTGGCCGGCGGCAAGAGCCTGCGGGCCAACGGCACCGTGGTCTCCGCGGACACCATCGAGGAACTCGCCGCGCGCCTGCACATCGACCCGGCGGCCCTGCGCGCCACCGTCGACCGGTTCAACGGCTTCACCCGCAGCGGTGTCGACCTCGACTTCGGTCGCGGCCGCACCGTTTACGACAACTATTACGGCGACCCGAGCGTCAAACCCAACCCCAACCTCGGCCCGCTCGAGAAGGGCCCGTTCACCGCGGTCAAGGTGGTGCCGGGCGACCTCGGCACCAAGGGCGGCCTGCTCACCGACGAAAACGGCCAGGTGCTCACCGACGCCGGCGCCCCGATCGCGGGCCTCTACGCGGCCGGCAACACCACGGCATCCGTGATGGGCCGCACCTATCCCGGTCCGGGCTCCACCATCGCCCCCGCCATGGTGTTCGGCTACCTCGCCGCCCGGCACGCGGCCACAAGTTCCGACTCCGTTACCCCCGCGGAGACGGTCATCCCCACAGAAAAGGAACCACTCGCATGACGCAGACCACTCTCACCGCCGACTCTTCGGTGGGCACCTGGCTCGACGACCCGACCGGCGGGCCGATCCTGCGTGATCTCCTCGCTCAGGCCGGCCAGAGCGCCGACGTGCTCAAGCCCGTTCGCCGCCTCGCGCTCAAACGTCTGGTCAAGCTCAGCAAGGGCAAGTTCCCGCCCGAACTGATCGACGAGCTCGTGCGCCGGGTCGAGGCCGGCCACGTTCCCGCCTCGACCGGGCCGGCGGATGCCGCTGCGCCGACCGCTGCGCCCGTCGCCCCCGCCTCTGCCGCGATCGAACGCCCCGAGTGGGTCGAACGCCTCGACAACGGCCGGTTCACCGGCAAGACCGTCATCGTCACCGGCGCCGGATCCGGCATCGGCCGGGCCACCGCGTCCAGGGTGGCCCGGGAGGGCGGCCGGGTGATCGCCGTGGACATCTCGCAGGAGCGCCTCGACGACTTCGTGGCCGAGTTCGCCGGCGCCGACATCGTGCCCGTCGTGGCGAACATCACCGACGACACGGCCATCACCGCGATCGTCGCGGCCGCCGGCGGCCAGGTCGACGCGCTCGCCAACGTCGCCGGCATCATGGACGACATGACCCCGGTGCACGAGGTGACCGACGCCGTCTGGCAGCGGGTGTTCGCGATCAACGTGGACGGCACCATGAAGCTGATGCGCGCCGTGGTGCCCGGGATGCTCGAGCGCCAGTCCGGCTCGGTCGTCAACGTGGCCTCGGAGGCGGCGCTCCGCGGCTCCGCGGCCGGGGTGGCCTACACGGCGTCCAAGCACGCCGTCGTGGGGCTGACCAAGAGCAGCGCCTACATGTACGGGCCCAGCGGCATCCGGGTGAACGCGGTGGCCCCCGGCCCCACGATCACCAACATCGAAGCCACCTTCGCCTCGGCGCTGGGGGCCGAACGGGTGCGCGCCGGTATGGCGCTGCTGCCCGACGCCGTCGAGGCGGATGCGCTCGCCGCGTCGATCACGTTCCTGCTCAGCGATGACGGGGTGAACGTGAACGGCCAGGTGCTCGCCAGCGACGGCGGCTGGTCAGTGGCCTAAGGGTCTGGTCTCGACAAGCTCGACCAGCGGCAGGGTTGTGACCCCTCGTCGGTCGAGCGTGTCGAGACCCCGCGAGCCGTCAGACCGACGCGACCAGCTCGCCCGAGACCTCCCAGAGCCGGCGCGCGGCGTCCGGGTCGAGCGCGTGCGGCAGCACCCCGTGGATGCCGTCGACGATGGTCGGCACCACGGCCGCCGGGTGGCAGTCCTCGTAGTACCCCGGCGTTCCCACGCCGAGCTCCGCCCGGGTGGCCACGAACACCGAGGTCGCGGCGCCCTGCCCGGGGCTCTTGCCCGGATACCGGCGCTTCATTCCCGCCAGTACCTCGGGGTCCCAGTGCCGCTGCAGGTTCGTCCAGATGCCGCCCGGCATCAGGGCGGCCGCGGCGATGCCGTCATCCGCCCACCGCCGGGTGGCCTCGAGGGCGAACAGCACGTTCGCGGTCTTCGACTGGCCGTACGCGAGGCCCGAGTCGTAGGCATCCCGCTCGAAGAACAGATCGTCGAACCGGATGCCGCTCGAGCCGTGCCCGCTGGAACTCACCGCCACGATCCGGGCCCCGCCGGCGGCGGCCAGGGCCGGATGCAGCGCCGTCGCGAGCGCGAAGTGGCCCAGGTGGTTCACCGCGAACTGCAGCTCCCACCCGGCCGGGGTGCGCAGCTCCGGGGTGTGCATGATGCCGGCGTTGTTGACCAGGATGTGCAACGGTCCCGAGTGAGACGCGGCCAACGCCCGCACCGTGCCCAGGTCGGCCAGGTCGAGGTGGGCCACCCGCACGGCACTGTTGCCGGTGCTCGAGCGGATCTCCTCCGCCGTGCGGGCGCCGGCCGCCACATCCCGCACCGCGAGGGTGACGCTCGCGCCGGCCGCGGCCAACGCCCGTGCGGTCTCCACCCCGATGCCGGAACTGGCCCCGGTGACCAGGGCGGAGCGTCCGCTCAGGTCGATGCCCCGCACCACGTCGAGTGCGGTGGATTCGGCCCCGAAGGGCGAGGGGGAGTCGGGGGACTGCGCTTGGGGCACGGACGGGAGTTCGTTATTGGACTTCACGGTCCATTCGTACCACATTATGGACCGTGCGGTCCAGTGAGCTACGATCGAACCATGGAGGAGACGAAGATCACCGCGCGCGGCCGGGCCACGCGCCAGCGGATCATCGAGGCCACCGGTGAGCAGATCCTCGCCGCGGGCATCGGCGGCACCACGCTCGACACCGTGCGCGCCGCCACCCTCACCAGCAAGAGCCAGCTCTTCCACTATTTCCCCGGAGGCAAGACCGAACTGGTGCGCGAGGTCGCGACCTGGGAAGGGCAGCAGCTGCTCGAAGCGCAGGAGCCCTACATTCACGACCTGAGCACCTGGGAGTCCTGGAACGCGTGGCGGGCGGCGCTGGTGGACTACTACCTCGGCCTCGGCCGCTGGGCGTGCCCGATCGGGTCGCTGGCGACGCAGGCCGCGATGACCGACCCCGACCTCGAAGCCTTCTTCAGCGCCAGCATGGCCGAATGGCGGGACACCCTGGCAGCGGGCGTGACGAAAATGCAGGCCGGCGAGCTGATCGACCAAACGGCCGACCCGCAGCGCATCGCCGTCGTGATCCTCGCCGCCATCCAGGGCGGCCTCGTGCTCAGCCAGCCGATGCGGTCGGCGTGGCCGCTGGAAGCGGCCCTCGACTCCGCGCTCGAACCGCTGCACCAGGTGGCCAGCTAACCCTGCATGCCGGCGCGCGACGCCGAGTTGCCGCAAACTGCCCCCTGGCGAGCGTCGAAACGGCACTGTGCCCGAAGTCGCCGAGGGAACCGCTCCTGAGTTGCCGCATAGTGCCCCTTCGGACGTCCCGAAAGGGGAGGATGAAGCACCTCGGGGCGGCGCCCGATCCGGCAGCGCTACCCGGCCGAGCCGGCCCCAACCGGCCGGCGCAGCCGATACCGGCCCGAGAGCACGCCGATCAGCCACTCGATCGGGCCCTTGCCCACGAACCGCCACCAGAGGATCCCCACGATCGGCACGCCGATCACGAGCACCAGCCAGGCGACCGGATCGGTCGTGCCGAAGCTGATCCCGTTGGCGGACATCCACCCGACCACAGCCACTTGGAACACGTAGAGCGACAGCGAGATCGACCCGATCGCCTCGAAGGGCAGGAACACCGCCCGCACCACGGCCGACGTTCGCCGGCCGCCGAGCGACGCGAGCAGCATGATCACGCCGAGCACCCCGAGAACCAGTCCGGCGTCGTGCAGGGTGTCGAGATAACTGCCCGACGCGCTGAACTCCTCGCCGGTGGCGCCGCGCCAGAGCGGGCCGATCCACCAGGCCGGCACGGCGATCGCCAGCAGGATCCAGCCGGCCCGGCGGCCGCCGAAGCGGATGCGGAACAGCAGCGCCCCGAACAGGAACCACGGCAGCAGGTTGGTCACCCGGTAGTGCGGGCTGAGGAACAGCCACTCGAGCAGGAAGCTCGCCGGGGTGCGCTCACCCCCGGTGATCAGCGGCCCGGTGGCGGCCAGCATCAGGTCGTTGAGCGGGGCGCCGAGAACCAGGACAACCGCCAGCACGGCCATCAGCGCCCGTGTGCCCAACAGCACCAGCGGTGTGCCGATGGCGAGGACGATGCCCAGAAACGACAGCACGATCGCGATCCAACTGCCCCAGGTGGCCAGGAGCAGCCCGAGCAGCACCAGGATGGCGCCCCGGATGACGTTCTGCAGAATCACCGTGCGCTGGGCGGATGCGGTGCCGGCCTTGGCCAGCACGATCGCCGCGGCCGCACCCATCGTGGTGGCGAACAGCGGGGAGGCCACGTCGTTGAGCTGGCCCTGCAGGAACGCGGTGGCCGCGGGCTGGGTGGACATCAGCGGGCCGGCGTGGGCGATGAGCATGGCCAGGATGGCCACGCCGCGCGCCACGTCGGGCACCAGATAACGGTCCCGCTGCAGGCGCGGGGCCATCGGTACGACTACGGCGGACCCGGTCATGCGGTCACCTCTCGACGGGAGTCGGGCTGAAGCGGTGCTGCTCTATCGTCCCATGCCCGTTCCGCCGGACGCGACGAGCACTATTACGCCCGCTTCCTCGAAGCCCTTCACCACGGAGTCTTGAACTTTGTCATCCACGATCACGTGGGTGAACTCGTCGATGCCGCCCAGCCGGTGCAACGCACCGTGGTCGATCTTGCTGTGGTCCACCATCAGCACCCGGGTCTGCGCGGCGGCCATCATGGCCCGCTTGGCGGTGACGATGCGCTGGTCCTGGTGGTAGACATCCAGGCCTCGCACAGCCGACGATGACGCAAACAGCACGTCGGCATAGAGGTCGGCGAGGCTGCGCTCGCACATCATGCCGAGGAAGGACTGGTAGCGCGGCGTGAACTCGCCGCCCAGTGCGATCAGGTGCACGTCGGGGTGATTACTCACCTGCTGCATGGCAGGCAGGAAGTTCGTGATGATAGTCAGCGGCGGCCGGGCAATCAGCAGCGGCACGACCTCGAGCGAGGTGGTCGAATCGTCCACGATCACCACGTCGCCCTCGGAAACCAACTCGGCGGCCACCCTGGCCATCTTCTTCTTCTCGTCGATGGCGCTCATCGCGCGAAACTGCAGGTCGCTCTCGAACTGGGTCGACCGGTGAGCGGATGCGCCGCCGCGCACTTTGCGCAGCGTGCTCATGCGCTGCAGCTCTTCGAGGTCGCGGTGCACGGTCATGCGGCTCACCCCGAGCTGCTCGGTGAGGTCGTCCACGCTAACGAAACCGCGCTGGTTGACCACCTCGCTGATTAGGTTGAGGCGGACAGCCTTGGTGCGCGCCCTGGCGTGCGGGGCGCTGTGAGGTTCGGTGCCGTCGACCGGGGTGTCAGACATGGCTCACGGGGTGGATTGTCGGCATGGTCAGCATCCGTGCTTTCCTTTCCTTTGCGCCAGCGGCATCGCTAGCTTGACACAGTGCGGGTACGGGTGACGGGCAGGCTCAGGCCGCGAGCCTGGGCTGGGTGCGCTGGAATTCGGCGACCTGGTCACGGTCGACGATGCCGGCATCCGAGCCGAGCCCGGTGGCGACCAGGCTGCCGCAGGCCAGTCCGCGTTCGGCCGCGCCGATCACGTCGAGACCGTCGAGCAGCCCGGAGATCAGCCCGGAGGTGAAGGCATCACCGCAACCGGTGGTGTCGACCACGTCGATCTCGTAGGCCGGCAGCACGGTTTCGGCTTCGCCGTTCGCGGCGATGCTCACGCCGTCGCCGCCCATCGTGAGTACGGTGTGGCCGGCGCCCTGGGCGTGCAGCCAGGAGATGATCTCCTGCCGGTCCTCACTCCCGACCAGCCAGCCGGCCTCCTCGATGTTGGGCATCAGGTAGTCCACATACTGCAGCGACGGGCCGATCAGGCTCTGCGCATCGTCGCGCGGGCTCATCAGGAAGTCCATCGTGACGGTGAGACCGAGCTCCTTCACTCGCTTGAGCACCCGGGCCATCGGGGCGCCGTCCAGGCCCGGCAGGATGAAGGCGCCGCCGAGGTGGAAGATCTCGGCCTTTGCCACGATGTCCCAGGGCACATCCGCCTCGGTGAGGCCGGCGTTGGCGCCGATCACGTGCAGCGCGGGCCGGGAGCCGTCGCGGCGGATCGGCAGCAGGCTGGCCGATGTCTGCCGGGTGGGGTCGACCACGAGGTGGTCGGTGTTGACCCCGTAGCCGGCCATAGTGGAGCGCAGAAAGTCGCCGATGGTGTCGTTGCCGATGCGGCCCACGGTGGCCACGTCGACGCCGAGCTTGGCCAGGTTCACCGACGGGGCGGCGGCGGTGCCGGCCACGGTGAACTTGATCTGCTCGATGAATTCGAGGTGCTGGCCGGGCGGTACGGCCGTGAACGGCCAGCCGAGCGCATCGGCGATGTGCGCTCCCATGGAAATCACTCGAGACGTCATTGTTCCTCCGTTGGATCTGGTGCTGTCAATCTTGCTAGGTCGGATGCCCCCCGCCAACTGGGCGGAACCGGCGGCGGGGCGGCGGGTGCGGGCTAGATGACCCTGTCGTTGCCGCCGTCCACGGGCACCTGCGCGCCGGTGGTGGACTGGAAGGTGACGGTGACCATCGCGCCCACCATGTGGGCCACGTCGAGGCTGGTCACCTCGGTGGAGAGCAGGTTGCGGCGCTTGTACTCGTCGATGCTCACGCCGTACTTCGCGGCCCGCTCGGCGAGCAGCTCCGGCGTCCACAGAGCGGTGTCGAAGACCGCGTCGGGGTGCACGGTGTTCACCCGGATGCCGTCGCCCGCCCACTCCAAGGCGGCCACCCGGGCCAACTGGGTGAGTGCGGCCTTCGACGCCGAGTAGGCGGCGGCGCCGGGGCCGGGGGCGGCGAAGTTCTTCGAACCGATCACGACCACCCGGCCGTAGCTGGGGGACTCGGCCAGGAACGGCTGGGCGAGCGCGAAGAGGGTCTGCACCGAACCCACGTTGATGGCCAGGGTGCGGTCCCAGACAGCTCCGTCGAGCGCGGTGATCGGGGCACTCTCGGCGAAGACGCCGGCCGCGACCACGAGGATGTCGAGCCCGCCGAACCGGGCGACGGTCTGTCGCAAAGCCTCTGCCAGCGCGGCCCGGTCGCGCACGTCCACCGGGATACCCAGCCAGCCGGCCCCGGCGAAGGTACCGGTGACGCTGGGGGAGATGTCGATGCCGACGACGCAGGCGCCGAGGTCGAGCAGGTGTTTGGCGATGCTGCGGCCGATGCCGGAGGCCGCCCCGGTGACCAGGGCCACCTGGCCGGTGAGTTCGGCGGGGGCGCCGCCCATGCGCAGCTTGGCCTGTTCGAGGTCCCAGTATTCGATGTCGAACAGTTCACCCTCCGGCAGGGCGGTGTAACTGCCGAGTCGCTCGCCGGCCTCGATCACATCGAAGGTGTGCAGGGCGATGTCACGCACGATGTTGGCGTCCTTGATGGTCTTGCCCACCGTGAACATGCCCTGCTCCGGGTCGAGGATGAACCGCGGGGTGGGGTCGAGGATGTCCAGCGGCACGGCCGAGCGGCCCCGGTTGCGGTCGAAGTAGGCCTGGTAGTCGGCCACGTAGGCGTCCACCCCGGCGGCGTCGACACCGCTGCCCACCAGCGGCAGCCGCTTGGTGCGGATGATGTGGTCTGGGGTGGCCGGTCCGCGGGAGGCGATCTCGGCCAGGTCGGTGCGGCCGACGAAGTTCCACACCCTGGTCTCGGTGTGGTGGCCCACGATCATTGGGCGGCCAGCGTGAGCGGAGATGGAGCGGCGCAGCCGGGCCGTGGCCAGCGGGTCTACCGCGGCGGGGGCGGCCGGGGCGACGGATGCGGCGGGCTCAGCTGTTCCGCCGCCGACGGCGGCCTCGGCGGCTGAGATGAACTCGAGGTGCCGGGCGTAGGCCTCGGCCATGGTGTCACCGAAGGTGAACAGACCGTGGTTGAGCAGCACCATGCCCCGGGTCTTCTCGGTCGCGAGCTTCGGCCAAAGCTCATTGGCCAACCGGGCGAGATCGAAACCGGGCATGACGTAGGGGATGAGCACCACCGAGTCGCCGAAAAGTTCGGTGACGGCAGCGGCCGGGTCGGGCTGGTTGGTGAGCGAGACGATCACGTCGGCGTGCGAGTGCAGCACCGCGCGGAACGGCAGCAGCGCGTGCAGCAGTGACTCGATCGACGGGTCGGGCGCCGACGCATCCACCAGCGCACAGCGCAATTCGTTGACCAGCGCGGCGTCGGTGATGGTGTCGACCGCGAGCAGTTCGCGCAGCCGGCCGAGCCGCAGTGGAGCGAAGCCTTGCGGCTTGATGGTGGCCATGTCCCAGCCGCTGCCCTTGACGTAGATCACGTCGAGGTCGGCGCCGGTGACATCGGTGATGGTGTCCTTGATCGAGGAGTTGCCGCCGCCGTGCAGCACGAGGGCCTCATGCGCCCCGATCGTGCGCGACCCCTGCACGCATTCGTCGAGGGCGCTCTGCCCGTTCGATGTGGGCGTCTGCCACAGACTCTTCACTGGAACCCCTTTGTTCGTGTTCGCCGCTCTGGATGGTATCTAACCGTTACAAACGGTACGACGGCGGGCGATGTAACGAAATGTACCAGAAATGTCACAAACTGTATTCCCTGCGTTTTGAGGGAGATCTCCCACAAATGCGCCGATTCTGCGGGCAGATCGCTGTGATCGGGGCAAAAAAAGATTTGCTCGCTTTCGTGACAATCTGTGCTTTACTGTTACAACCGTCCCGGCCGATGAGATCGCCAGGGGTTTCTTGTAACACAGCTACGTTCAAAGGAGAACAGTAATGAAGCGTCCAACCAAGCTTCTCGGCCTCACGGTCACCGCCATCGCGGCGACCGCCCTGCTGGCCGGGTGTGGCACCGTAGGAGAGACCGGGGGCGCGACCGCTGCCGGCGGCTCCGATGATGGGGTCTTCCGCATCGCCACGGTGTCCAAAGTCGAGGGCATCTCCTGGTTCGAAGCCATGCGCACCGGCGTCGATCAGTTCAACGAGGACAACGGCGACGTTGTCGAGGCCTGGCAGACCGGCCCGGACACCGGCGACCCCGCCAAGCAGGTACAGATCGTCGAGGACCTCATCGCCCAGGGCGTCGACGCCCTCGTTGTGGTTCCCAACGACCCGCAGTCGATCGCCCCCGTGCTCAAGAAGGCCCGTGACGCCGGCATCGTGGTCATCACCCACGAGGCTCCGGCGCTCGCCGCCACCGAGAGCGTCGACTACGACCTCGAAGCCTTCGACAACGCCGAGTTCGGCGAGAAGATGTTCGAGCAGCTCGCCGACCAGATGGGCGGCAAGGGCACCTTCGTCGGCGAAGTCGGCTCACTGACCAGTGAGACCCACATGGCCTGGTACAACGCCGGCGTCGCCTACCTCGAGGCCAACTACCCCGACATCACCCCGGTGTCGGCGCAGCCCTACGAAGACGACAACGATGACTCCAAGGCCCGCGACAACGCCTTGGAGATCCTCAAGGCCTACCCCGACCTCGGCGGCTTCATCGGCACCTCGGTCTCGGCCGGCGCGAACTTCGCCGCCGTGCTCAAGGAGAAGAACCTCACCAACATCGCCACCTCGATGCTGAGCCTGCCCTCGGTGGCCGGCCCGTACCTCGAAGAAGACGTGGTGGGTTCGGCCCAGGCCTGGAACCCCGCCGGCGCCGGCTATGCGGCCAACGCCGTTGCCCTGGCCGTGCTGCAGGACCAGGCCGTGGAGTCGGGTAACGACCTCAAGTTCGAGGGCTACGACGACGTCACCGTCGACGGCAAGCTCATCACCGGTGCCGCGATCCTGATGATCGAAAAGGGCCAGTACCCCGGCGGCAAGTACCCGTTCTAGACAGCACCACGCACGACCGTTTCACCGGATGCCGGTGGTGGCGTCCAGCTCCAGCTGACGCCACCACCGCCCGGCTCCGCACGGTTCCCCGCCGCACGCCCCCCTTCTTTCGCGACCGTCCTCCTGCGACCGGGCCGCACTCCTCTTCTACTCACGAATAGAGCGATCATGGGCAACCCCATCCTCATCGCGGAAAACCTCTCCATCTCCTTCGGTGGGGTGACCGCACTCGACACCATCAACCTCTCGATCGGCGAAGGCGAGATCCTCTGCCTCGCCGGCGAGAACGGCTCGGGCAAGTCCACCTTCGTCAAGATCGTCTCCGGCGTCTACGCGCCCAGCGCCGGCAGCGTCGCCATCGACGGCAGCCGGGTCGACAGCCAGGGCCCCCGGGCCGCGATCAGCGCCGGAGTGCAGGTCATCTACCAGGACCTCTCCCTCTTCGACCACCTGTCGGTGGCCGAGAACATCGCGATGAACCGCATGATGCACGACGGCTCTCGCCTGGTGAAGCGCTCCAGGATGCGTGCCATCGCCGCCGAACAGCTCGCCAGAGTGGGCGTCGAACTGCCACTGGACGACCGGGTCTCCACCCTCTCGGTGGCCAACAAGCAGCTCGTGGCCATCGCCCGGGCGTTGAGCATGGATGCGCGCATCCTGTTCATGGACGAACCGACCACCGCCCTCACCACCAACGAGGTGAAGCGGCTGCTCAAGATCGTGCTCGAACTGAAGAGCCGCGGCCTGTCGATCGTGTTCATCAGCCACAAGCTCGACGAGGTCTTCGCCATCGCCGACCGCATCATCATCTTCCGCGACGGCCACAAGATGGGCGACTTCACCGCCGCCGAACTCGACGAGGAATCGCTGAGCTTCCACATGACCGGCCGCACGGTCTCCTACGCCCGTTACCACCGGCAGATCGATGACGAGACCCCGCTGCTGCAGGTGCAGGGCCTCGGCCGCACCGGCAACTACCAGGACGTCAGCTTCGACCTGCGCAAGGGGGACATCCTCGGCCTCACCGGCCTGCTCGGCGCCGGCCGCACCGAACTGGCCCTGTCCCTGTTCGGACTCAACACCCCCGATTCCGGCCGGATCCTGATCGGCGGCCAGCCGGTGAGTATCCGCTCGCCCCTGCAGGCGATGGAACACGGCATCGCCCTGGTGCCGGAGGACCGCAAGACCCAGGGCCTGTTCGGCGCCCAGTCCATTCGCAACAACGTGTCGTCGAACGTGATCGACTCGCTGCTGGGACGCTCCCGCCTGATCGACCGCAAGGCCGAGCAGTCGCTGGCCGTGGCCACGGTGCACGAGATGAACGTGAACAACAAGAACATCGACACCCTGGTGCAGAACCTCTCCGGCGGCAACCAGCAGAAGGTGGTGATCGGCAAGTGGATCGCCCGGCACCCCACCATTTTCATCCTGGACAGCCCCACCGTCGGCATCGACATCGGCTCCAAGCAGGAAATCTATGACCGCATCCACACCCTCGCCGCCAGCGGCATCGGCGTGATCGTGATCTCCGACGAGCCCGAGGAGATCATCGCCAACTGCAACCGGGTGCTCGTCATGCACGAGGGCACGGTGCTCGACCGCTTCGAGGAAGCCGACCTGCGCGCGCCGGAGTTCAAGGACCGCCTCGCCACCATCATCAGCGACCCGGAGGCGCACGTGAAACACGCCACCGCGGCGCTCACCACGATCAACACTGGAGACCAGCGATGAAGACCTCCCCGTTCCGCGCCGTCTTCAACCGGCCCTCCACCGCGATGGAGAAGTACCTGCTGGCCATCATCATCGGCTACATCGTGATCGTGGCCCTGAAGAACCCCCTGTTCTTCAGCGTCGAGACCCTCTTCGACATGCTGCGCAGCGGCTCCGGCGTGATGATCCTCGCCATCGGCGTGCTCATCGTGCTCGTCTCCGGCGGCATCGACGTGTCGTTCACCGCCATCGCCGTGGTCTCCGGTTACACCTCGGTGAAGCTGATGCTGGCCCTCGGCATCGACAACATCCTCTTCGCCTTCGTGGTCTCGATCGTGGTCGGCTGCCTGCTCGGCGCCATCAACGCCCTGATCATCTACCGGTTCAACCTGCCCACCCTGATCGTGACCCTCGGCACCGCCAGCGCCTACCACGGGCTGATGGCCACGGTGCTGGGCACCAAGTCGTTCCCCACCGCGGCAATGCCGCAGTCGCTGGTGAACTTCGGCTCCACCGACCTGATCGTGATCAACTCCGACACCGGCCGCTACGGCCTCACCGTGTTCCTGCCGATCGTGATCGCGGTGCTCGTGCTCACCTGGTTCATCCTCTACCGCACCATGCTCGGCCGTCAGGTCTTCGCCGTGGGCAGCAACGAGGAATCCGCCTCCCGGCTCGGCATCAACATCTTCCGCACCAAGCTGTTCGTCTACGCCTACTCCGGCGCCCTCTCCGGCCTGATGGGCATCATCTACTTCAGCGAACTCAAGTACGTCAACCCGGTCTCCCTGGTGGGCACCGAGCTGATGATCATCGCCGCGGTTGTCATCGGCGGGGCCAAGCTCACCGGCGGTGAGGGCACCATCCTCGGCACCATCCTGGGCATCGTCGTGGTGCAGCTGTTCCAGTCCACCCTGGTCTTCCTCGGTCTCGGCTCCTCCTGGAACGACCTGTTCTTCGGCGCCGTGCTGCTGATCAGCCTGGGCGTCATGTACTACCGCCAACGCATCCAGGACCGTAAGAACCTCGTCTTCGCGACGGCCTAACCGGGAAGCCAGAGAACCAGACCATGAACTCCATTGCCCGTCTCGTCGCCCGAGACAAGAACCTCTCCGTGCTGGTCGTCATGACGGCCGTCACCCTCATCGTGCTGATCACCCTGCTCGGCGGCCGGTTCCTCTCCGCCGGCAACCTGCAGTCGATGTCCTCCCAGGTCAGCGAATTCGGCTTCCTTGCCCTCGCCATGGGCCTGGCCATGCTCACCGCCGGCATCGACCTGTCGATCGTCTCGGCAGCAGTGCTCTCCGGCATCGTGGGGGCCACCGTGATGAGCGGCCAGCTCGTGCCGGTCACCGCCTCGAACTCGAACACGCTGATGCTCGTCGGCATCCTGGCGGCCCTGGTCACCGGCATGCTCTGCGGACTGCTCAACGGGCTTTTGATCGCCAAGATCTCGATCCCGCCGATCCTGGCCACCCTCGGCACGATGATCCTGTTCACCGGCATCGGCATGGTGATCACCAACGGGCAGAGCGTGCCCATCGCCATCAGCAGCTACTCGGCGCTCGGCGCCGCCACCGTGGCGAACATCCCGATCATCTTCATCCTGATGGTCGCCGCGTTCCTCGTGGTGGGCTTCATGCTGCGCCGCACCCGCTTCGGCCGCCGCATCTACCTCTTCGGCGAGAACGACGTGGCGCTGCGCTTCTCCGGGGTGCGCAACGACCGGGTGATAATCCTCACCTACGTCACCATCGGCCTGCTGGTTGGACTGGCTGCCGTGATCATGGTCTCCCGGGTCAACTCCGCCCGGGTCGGTTTCGGTGAGAGCTACCTGCTGCAGGCGATCCTCGTGGTCGTGCTCGCCGGCTTCAACCCCTACGGAGGCCGCGGCCGCGTGGTCAGCGTGGCCCTCGGCCTCATCCTGCTGCAGTCCCTGCAGAGCGCCTTCACCATCCTGCAGTTCAACCCGTACGTGAAGAACCTGATCTGGGGCTCGATGCTGCTGCTGGTGATGGTGGTCAACTACTACGTGGCCCGCTGGAACCCCCGCGGTGCCGCCCCGGCCACGGGACCCGGAACCACCACGGCGATTCCGCCGGAGTCCGCGCCGTCGGCCGCCGCCGAGACCCACCGGGCTGCGGATGCCGTGACCACCGGCGGGCGCGCACTGTGACCACCTTCCACTCGCAGGCCGCCACCATCGCGGCCGAGCTGGCCGCCACGGTGGCGCGGGTCGACCCCGACGAGGTGGACCGCACCCTTGAGGCCCTCCTGGCCGCCGACACCGTCTTCGTGATCGGCGTGGGCCGCGAAGGCCTGGCGGCCCGCGGCTTCGCCATGCGGCTGGCGCACCTCGGCCTCACCGTGCACTGGGCCTGGGACGACACCACGCCCGCCGTCACCGCCGACGACCTGCTCGTGATGGTGAATGGACCCGGCACGATCGGCCACCTCGACTATGTCTTCGACCGGGTGCAGGAGGTGGGTGCCACGACGCTGGTGGTGTCCGCGATCGCCGGCGCCCGCACCCCGGCCCTGGCCGACGTGGCCCTGATCGTGCCCGCCACCGTCTACCGTGGCGAGGGCGACCTAGTGCCGTCGATCCAGCCGATGGGCAGCCTGTTCGAGCAGGCCACCCAGCTGGTCTTCGACACCCTGGTGCTGCAATTGGCAGAACGCCTCGGCCTGGCCTTCGCCGACCTCGCCCCGCGACACCGCAACTTCGAATAACTACTCAACGAGGAGTACCCCCATGACTCGCATCCACAACGACCCCGCCGACTTCGCCGAAGAGGCCCTCGCCGGGTTCGCGCTGCTGCACGGCAGCTACGTGCGCCCGGTGCCGGGCGGCGTCGTGCGCCGCCACCCCGGTCCCCGGGGCAAGACCGTGGTGATCTTCGGCGGCGGCAGTGGCCACTACCCGGCGTTCGCCGGCCTGGTCGGCACGGGCTTCGGAGACGGCTCGGTGGTGGGCAACATCTTCACCTCGCCCTCGGCCCAGTACGCCTACTCGGTGGGCCGGCAGGCCAACCGCGGCGGCGGCGTGATCTTCAGCTTCGGCAACTACGCCGGTGATGTGATGAACTTCGGCATCGCCTGCGAACAGCTCGCCGCCGAGGGCATCGACGCCCGCAACGTGATCGTCACCGACGACGTGCTCAGCGCCTCGGTGGAGGAGAGCTCCAAACGCCGCGGCATCGCCGGTGACTTCGTGGTCTTCAAGGTGCTCGCCGCGGCCGCCGAGACCGGCGCCGACATCGACGAGGTGGAGCGGCTCGGCCGACTGGCGAACGACCGCACCCGCACCGCCGGCATCGCGTTCGACGGCTGCACCTTCCCGGGCGCTATCGACCCGCTCTTCACCGTGGCGCGCGGCCAGATGGCGGTGGGCCTGGGCATCCACGGCGAACCCGGTCTGGAGACCGTGCCGCTGCAGTCCGCCGCCGAGATCGGTGAACTGCTCGTGCGAACGGTGCTGGCGGAGGCGCCCGCCGACAACGACGGCCGGGTCGGCGTGATCCTCAACGGCCTCGGCTCCACCAAGTACGAAGAGCTCTTCCTACTCTGGGGCGAGGTCGCCCCGCGCCTGGCCGCCGCCGGGCTGCGGCTGGTCGACCCGGAGGTGGGCGAGCTCGTCACCAGCCTCGACATGGCCGGCGTCTCGCTCAGCCTGGTCTGGCTCGACGACGAACTTGAGCCGCTCTGGCGTGCCCCGGCCGACACGCCCGCCTACCGCAAGGGCGCCGCGCTGGCCGTAGGTAGCGACTCCGACGACGACGGCGCCATCGCGGATGCCGTCGCCGAGGCCATCGACGCCGGCAGCCCGGTCTCCCAGCAGGCCGCCGCCCAGGTGGTCGACCTCGTCACGGCGGCCTTCGCCACCGTGCGGGAACACGAAGACACCCTCGCCCAGATGGACTCCATCGCCGGCGACGGCGACCACGGCCGCGGCATGGTGCGGGGCCTCGACGCCGCGCTCGCCGCCGCGACCGCGACGGCCGCCGAGGGCGCCGGCGCGGGCAGCACGCTCGCCCGGGCGGGTGACGCCTGGGCCGAACACGCCGGCGGCACCTCCGGGGTGCTCTGGGGCTCGGCTCTACGCGCGGCGGGCCAGGTGCTCGGTGACGAGTCCGCGATCGACGCCGCGGGTGTCCTCGCCGCCGCCGACGCGTACGCCGGCACCCTCACCCGGCTGGGCAAGGCCACGGTGGGCGACAAAACGATGGTCGACGCCGTCACCCCGTTCCTGGCCGCACTGCGCGCCGCCATCGAGGCCGGTGCCCCGGTCACGGATGCCCTGACCCGGGCGGCCGACGCGGCCACCGAAGCCGCCGCCGCCACCGCCGACCTGCTGCCCAGGCTCGGCCGGGCCCGGCCGCACGCCGCCAAGAGCCTGGGCACCGCCGATCCCGGCGCCACCTCTTTTGCCCTCATTGTCACCACCCTGGCGACTGCCAACGGTCCCGCACGAAAGGTGCACGTCGAATGACTCTTCAGCCCCTAATCATCATCATCGGCGCCGACGATGCCGGCTACGCCTACAAAGAGGTCTTGAAGGCCGACCTCGAGGCCAGCCCGCTGGTCGCCGCTGTCATCGACATCGGCGTGGACGCCTCCAGTCACACGCCCTACCCGAGCGTGGCCATCGAAGCGGCCACGCTGGTGGCGGCGGGCACCGCCGACCGGGCGCTGCTGATCTGCGGCACGGGCCTGGGCATGGCCATCGCGGCCAACAAGGTGCCCGGTATCCGCGCCGTCACCGCCCACGACGGCTACTCGGTTGAGCGCGGGGTGCTCAGTAACAACGCCCAGGTGCTCGCCTTCGGCCAGCGCGTGGTCGGCCTCGAGGTGGCCCGGCGGCTCACCCAGGAATGGCTGCAGTACAGGTTCGACACTGCGTCTGCGTCCGCCGAGAAGGTTCAGTTGATCAGCGACTTCGACGAAACTCCGCTCCCCGCCTGACGGTCGCCCGGAGGTTAGCAGTCGGCCACTCTTGGGAATTTGCTTAGTTACCCCCGCCCGAACACCTCGATGATGCGGCGGTAGTTCGTGTTGGCCGCGTCCGGATCGAGGTTGAAACCGCCGCCGAACGAGACCCAGTCGACCAGGCCGTCGTAGCGACCCAGCTTCTCAAGCACCTCGTCGGGGCTGCCGGCCAGGGCGATCTCGTCCACCATCCGGTCGCTCACCGCGGCGATCATCGCCGCCTTGTCCCCGTCGGCGAGGGCCTTCTCGCCGGCCGCGAGCTCGGCGTCGAAACCGAACGGTTCGATCAGGGTGCGAAAGTACGGGATCGCGAAGTAGAACGACAGCTGGGCGCGGCACAGGTCATATGCGGTCGCCCGGTCCTCGTGGATGCCCACGAACCGGGCGATGCCTCGGTCCACCGGTTGCCCGGCCAGCGGGCCGCGCGCCCGGCCGGTGGCCAGGTAGGTTGCGGCGTTCTTCTCGATCCACTCGATCGGATGGATCGAGTTGAGCATCACCCCGTCGCAGAGCTCGCCCGACAACTCGGTCATGTGACGTTGGGACACCCCGAGCACTAGGGGAACCGGCTGTGCCAGCTCGATGTCCCAGTTCGCATAGCCGTGGGTGGGGAAGTACTCGCCGTCGACATCCGTCGGGGCCGCCGCCGACGCCTCGAGGCCGGCGCGCACCGCGCGCAGGTACTCGCGCATCCGCGGGATGACCGGGTCGAACTGCAGTCCGTGCCAGTCGGTGACCCATTTCTTGGGGGTGGGACCGATGCCCAGGCTGAACCGGCCGTTGCTCAGATTGGCCACGGTCGCGGCCGCGTGCGCCATGGTGGCGGGCGTGCGGGTCCAGCCGGCGATGCTGGAGATCAGCTGCACCCGTTCGGTCTTCACCGCGAGGGCGCCCATCAGGGCGAAGGTCTCCGACCCGCTGTCGCCGGCCGTGACCATGTCGAAGCCGGTGCGTTCGGCTTCGACTGCGAGGTCGATCATGGTGCGGAAGCTGCCGCCGACGCTGCCGAGGGACAGCCCGATTCTCATGTCGCTCATGGCCCCGGCCTCAGGCCTTGCTCGTGCTGAAGAAGGCGTGCATCAGTTCACAGAGCTCGGCCGGCGCCACGTCGAAGGCGTCGATACCGAGGTCACGGATGTCGGCGAGGGTGGCGTTGGGGAAGACCTCAATGCTCGCGACGGTTTCGTCGTGCAGCATTTCGTTGGAGCCGCACATCGCGAGCACCGGGTGGGGCACGGCGCGCACGAGCGCGATGGTGTCCTCCCGGCCCACCGCCCGGTGGCCGTCGGGGCGGTGCCGGCCGCTCATCAGGATCTCGGCTTGGTTGCGCGGCACCACGTGCGGGGCGGTCGCGGGGTTGCAGAGTCCCCACCAGGTTGTCCAGGATGCGGCCATGAGGCTCGCGTAGTCGGCGGTGAAGTCGGGTGCGGCTTCGGTGGCGAGCTCGTGCGACAGCTCGCCCTCGATCATCGGCACCCCCCAGAGCGCCAGGGCGCCCACCCGGTCGGGCCGCGCCCGGGCCAGCGCGAGGCCAACGCCCGCACCGGTGTGATGCCCGATGACGTGGCAGGAGGCGATGTCGAGCGCGTCGAGGACCGCGGCGACAAGCTGGGCATAGTCGTCCAGGCTCGGCAGGTCGCCGATCGGGTCGCTCATGCCGTAACCGGGCAGGTCCACCGCGATGGCCCGGTAACCGAGAGCGGCCAGGGGCGCCATGATCGCCTCGAACATCGCGCCGGAGCTGGGCACTTGGTGCAGCAGCAGGACGGGCCTGCCGTCGGCGGGGCCGGTGCTGCGCAGGTGCACCTGGGTGTCGCCGACGCTCAGGTAGGAACGATGAACGGTCATGGTGGGTCTCCAGTCGGGCCGAGGTCCGGCCCGGCGGCGGGCGGAACACTTTCCATTACAGGCCTGCGACGTTTCGCCCCAGTGACTCCGGTGGTACCGCTGCATTACGCCGCCCCCGCGATTATGAGCTCTAGCGAGATGGCCGGATCCGTTGGGTGTGCGGCCGTCACAGCGGGGCGGTCGTGGAGTCCCGTCTTCACACTGAATACGTCGCCCCGGCCAGAGCGGGCGACGGCACGAGGGGTGAACACGCACCCCATCAGCGGAGAAGGACACAATGTCAGTCATCACAGTCGGCACCGAGAACAGCACGTCCATCGACCTGTATTACGAAGACCACGGCACCGGGCAGCCGGTCGTCCTGATCCACGGCTACCCGCTCAGCGGTGCGTCCTGGTACCACCAGACCCGTGCCCTCCTCGAGGCCGGCTACCGGGTCATCACCTACGACCGCCGCGGATTCGGCAAGTCCAGCCAGCCCAGCGAGGGCTACAACTACGACACCTTCGCCGCCGACCTGAACGTCGTGCTGACCACCCTCGAACTGACCAACGTGCTGCTGGTCGGCTTCTCCATGGGCACCGGTGAGGTCGGGCGCTACACCGCGACCTACGGCACAGACCGGCTCGCCAAGATCGCGTTCCTCGCCCCGATCGAGCCGTTCCTGCTGCAGACCGACGACAACCCCACCGGCCTGCCGCAGGAGGTCTTCGACGGCATCATCGCCGCAGCCAAGGCCGACCCGTACGCCTTCTACACGTCGTTCTACCAGGACTTCTACAACCTCGACAAGAACCTCGGCAGCCGGGTCAGCCCGGAGGTCGTGACGGCGAGCTGGAACGTCGCCACCGGCGCTTCCCTGGGCGCAGCCTGGAAAGTGGTGTCGTCCTGGCACGAGGACTTCCGCGGCGACATCAAGAAGATCCGCGCGAGCGGCATCCGCAGCCTGATCATGCAGGGCACCCTCGACCGCAACCTGCCGATCGACGCCACCGGTCGCGCGTTCCACGCGGCGTTCCCCGAAAGCGACTACGTCGAGATCGAGGGCGGACCGCACGGCTTCGGCTGGACCCACGCCGCCGAGGTCAACACCGAGCTGCTTCGTTTCCTCGCAAGCTAGCGCACGCGTTCAGCGGCCCCGTCATCGCCCGCGCGATGGCGGGGCCGCGTTGGGTCCGCTAGTGGCTGACGCGCACGACGGTTGACGAGAACCGTCCGCGGTACTTGGACGGTGGCATCGACAGGTGGGAGACGAAGGCCCGGCGCAGCGACTCGGATGTGCCAAAGCCGGAGAACGCGGCCGCGTCGGTCACGCTCATGCCCTCGTCGAGCAACGTCTTCGCCTTGTCCACTCGAATGAGTTCCACGTATTTGCCCGGAGTCGTATTGAGTTCCTCCTGGAAAAGCCTGGACAGGTGCCTCGGGCTGACCCGGGCGATCTCCGCGAGGCGGGCAGCCGGGTAGTCCCCGGCCGGGTCGGCATTCACCGCATCGATGACGGTGTGGAGCAGGGACGCGCGGGGCACCTGCCCCTGCAGCCGGTCGGAGAATTGCGACTGGCCGCCCTCTCGTTGCAGGTAGACCACCAGCGACCTGGCGACGCTCCGAGTCATCTCCACCCCCTGATCCTCCTCGAGCAAGGCCAGGGCCAGGTCGATGCCTGCGGTGACTCCGGCGGACGAATAGGTGTCGTGGTCCTTCACGAAGATCGCATCGGGTTGCACCTGCGTGCCTGGATAGCGCGATGCCAGCTCCGAGGCGTGCTTCCAGTGTGTGGTCGCCCGCTTGCCGTCGAGCAGGCCTGCCCCCGCCAGCACAAACGCACCGGTGCAGATGGATGCCGTGCGCGACGCGCGCTGCGACATGTCGAAGGCCGCGCCGGCCAGCGCATCCGAGACCAGGCCTGCTGGGAAGGCCTCGCCACCGGCGACCAACACGGTGTCGAACCGGCCGGCTGTGGAGGCGGCCAGGTCGACCGGGATCTTCAGGCCCATCGACGTGCGAACGTCACGGCCGTCGGTCGAGACCATAGTGATTTGGTAGCCGGCGCCGAAGTTGTTCGCCTCTGCGAAGACCTCCGCGGGCCCCGCGATATCGAGAAGTTTCATTCCGTCGAAAACCAGGATCCCGATGCGCTGCGGGCTAGAAGACACGAGACAACCCTCCGTTGTTGCGGCACTCGACAGATCGAGGATCGACTTCACCAGCGCACCGCTGCCGACGGGTGCGATTCACGCAAGTAAAGCAGACCTGCCCGTCGAGGGACAGAAGTTCCATCCAGCCGTCACAGGGAGGGAGGCCCCGCCAGTACCTGCCCCGGCAGAGCCTGTACCCATTTCGCCGCCGCCGGTTGACTGGGACCACGCCCCACCAGTTCCCAGCGAAAGCAGCACGATGACGACCACAGCCACCACGACGAGCCCCACCCGGGTGCACACCGGAGCGATCCTGGCGATCATCCTGGTCAGCTACTTCATGATCATCCTCGACAACTCGATTGTGTTCACCGGGCTGGCGCGCATCCGCGACGACCTCGGCTTGAGCACCGCGGGGCTGTCCTGGGTGCAGAACGCGTACACCCTCGTCTTCGGCGGCTTGCTGTTGCTCGGCGCCCGGGCCGGCGACGTCTTCGGCCGCCGGCGCATGTTCATCATCGGCCTGTCGATCTTCGGGTTGGCCTCCTTGGCCATCGGTGCCGCGCAATCGGCCGAGTGGATGCTCATCGCCCGCGCCGCGCAGGGCGTCGGTTCCGCGATCCTCGCCCCGGCCACCCTGTCGCTGCTCACCGCCAGCTTCGCCGAGGGGCATGCCCGCACCCGCGCCGTCGCCGCCTACGGCTCGGTCGCCGGCATCGGCGCGAGCGTGGGGCTGGTGCTCGGCGGAGTGCTCGCCGACCTCACCTCCTGGCGGGTCGGCTTTCTCATCAACGTGCCGATCGGCGCGCTCATGATCATCGCCGCGATGCGCTTCATCCCCACCTCCACGCGTCAGTCCGGCCGGTTCGACGTGCTCGGCGCCGTCACCTCCACCCTGGGCATGACCGCCCTGGTCTACGGCATCGTGCGCTCCGCCGAAGACGGCTGGGCCGACCCGCTCACCCTGACCGCGGTGGCCGCCGGTGTGGTGCTGCTGGCGCTGTTCGTGATCGTCGAGTCCAAGGCGGTCCAGCCGATCATGCCGCTGCGGCTGTTCCGCAACCGGCAGCGCTCCGGCGCGAACGGCGCCCGGATGCTTTTTCTCGGCGCCATGATGGGCTACTTCTTCTTCATCACCCAGTACATGCAGGGTGTGCTCGGCTTCAGTCCGCTGCAGGCCGGGCTCGGCTTCCTGCCGATGACCGTGGTGAACTTCGTCGTGGCGCTGGGCATCCCGCGGCTCACCCGCCGGTTCGGCAACTCCGCGCTGCTGGTCACCGGCATCGGCATTACCTTCGTCGGGATGCTGTGGCTCGGCCGGGTCGGCGCGGACAGCTCGTACCTCACCGCCGTCGCCCTGCCCATGGTGCTGATCGGCTTCGGCCAGGGGCTTGCCTTCGCGCCGATGACCGCGGCCGGTGTGGCCGGCATCGAACCGCGTGACGCGGGCGCCGGGTCCGGGCTCGTCAACGTGGCACATCAGCTCGGCGGCTCGCTCGGCCTGGCGGTGCTCGTGGCGGTCTCGGCCGGGGTGACCGGCGGCGGCGACAGCGCGGCGGCCGTCGCCCAGGAGGCATCCGCGGCCCTCACCACCGGTGCGCTGCTGCTGGCGCTGGCCCTCGTCGTGGCCGCCGTCTTCGTGGTGGAGCGAAAGCGGTCAGGGCCAAGCGTGAGGTGAGGTTCACAGGCACGCCGGTGCGGTCGCCCCGCCCCGCTCGTCCGCCGTCTCGCGGCACGGTTTATGCCCGGCGGCACACGTTATAACCTGTGCCGCCGGGACTACCGCGTGCCGCCGGGACGAGCCTGTGCCGCCGGGACGTACGCGTGCCGCGTGCCGCACCGGGCGCCGTCAGCTCAGGGCCACGAGCACCGTGAGCCCGCCAAGCACCGCGCACAGCGGCGCCATAGTCCACCGTTCCGGCTTCGACCGTGAGGCTCCGTTCAGAACGATGCCGAGCAGGAAATACCCCGCCAGCACCCAGGTCGCAACGGCGACGACCCCGGGCCACGGGATGACGTCCGCCAGCCCGGCCCGCTGCAGCACCAGCACCGCGAAGATCAGGTAGAGCCCGATCGAGGTGGCGCTGCCCAGGCGTTTGCGGATCGGCAGCACCTTGTCCTGGCCGCCCCAGGCGAAGTGCCCCAGCGGCGCCCCGGCGATGAGCGCGGCCTGGAAGAGGATCAGGCCGACCATCAGCACGCAGAAGATCACGGCCGCGCCCGCCACGAGGCCCGCGCTCATCGCGGCACCGCCCCCGACCCGGCAGCACTCGATCCGACCGCGCTCGACCCGGACGCACCCGATCCGGCCGCGCGAGAACCAGCAATGCCGTCGAGAACGCCCAACGACTCATCGGCCCAGGCCAGCGAGGCGCGCGCGGCGTGCTCGCCGGCCAGCACGGTGAGCAGGATGTACGGCGCATCCGGGCCGGTGTCGGTCAGCAGTTCGGCCCGGATCTCCCGCAGCCCGGCGAGATCCTCCTCGGCCTTGGCCCGGGTGTCCGCCACGAGCTGCCGGCAGGCCTCCTCGCCCAGTTGGCGGCCGAAGAACAGCCGCAACAACACACCGTTCCGCGGTTTCACCGGCTGCGGCGCCTCGGCGAGCAGTTCGCGCAGGCGCATGCTGCCCTCGTGAGTGATGGCGAACGTGGAGGAGCCGGCCCGCAGGGCGGCCTGCCGCTCGACCAGCCCGTCGCGTTCGAGCGCCGCCAGCGCCGGGTAGATCTGCCCGAAGCTCTCCGCCCAGAAGCTGCCGAGGGCATCACGGATCTGCTCCCGCAGGGCGTAGCCCGTCATCGGGGCGATGCTGAGCCCGCCGAGCACGGCCATCTGGGTCTGATCCGACGCTGCCACGGCACCCCTCCTTATATCTTATAGATATATCTACCAGATACTCAGGTCGAAGTCGACCCCTCGAGGAGGCCAATGTGCGATAACGTTACTGGCAGTAACGTTAATAGGGGAGCGATGATGACATCGGACGAGACCACAGCCCGCTCGCAACGTGGGCAGGCGCGGGAGCGCGGGCGTCCGCGGCATCCCGAGATCGACGCGGCCATCATCAGCGCGACCCTCGGGCTGCTCGCCGAGACCGGCTACGCGGGCTTCACGATCGCGGAGGTGGCCCGGCGGGCCGGGGTGGGCAAGCCCACCGTGTATCGCCGGTGGGCGCAGAAGTCCCAGCTCGTTGTTGAGGCGATGGCCACGCAGATGCCCGGGGAGACCGGCGTGCGCATCGGCAGCGTCGCCGAACAGCTCCTCGACTACGCCACCCGCCTCTCGGTGACGCTCACCCACACGCCGCTCGGCCGGGTGCTGCCCGGGCTCGTCGCCGAGATGGCGACAGACCCGCAGCTCGCCGCGAGCTATCGAAGCCTGATCATCGAACCCACCCGGCGCCTCTGGCGGGAGGCGGTGGAGCGCGGCATCGATTCTGGGGAGCTGCTGCCGGACACCGATGTGGAGTTCGTGCTCGACGCGCTGGCCGGCCCCCTGTATGTGCGGCTGCTCATCACCGGGGCGCCGGCCGATCCCAACGCGCCCCGGCTCGCGGTGCAACTGGTGCTGGCCCGCTACGGGATGGCGCCGGCCCAGGGCGGGCCGAGGCACCCGTTCCGCACCATGGATGCGCCGGCGATGCCATGACCGCGACCATACGCCCCGCCGGCCCAGCGGCATCCGCTCGTGCCACCGGCAATCGGCGGGGCCGGCTCTGTCGCCTTGCCGAACTAGCGGGAGCCGTGGCCCTGGCGGGCCACGGGCTGATCCACCTGATCGGCGTCGCCCTCCTGTGGCAGCTCGGCGATACTGCCGACCTGACCGAGGTGGATGTCCGCCCCGCGCCCGGCTCCGGCTGGGAACTTGCGGTCGGTAGCATCTGGATGCTCGCAACCGCCCTGTTCCTGACAGCGGCGGTGCTTCTGCTGCGTCGCTCGGCGCGCTGGTGGGGCTTCGCCGGGGTCGCGGTGCTGGCCTCGATCCCGGTTCTGCTGCCGATGGCCACCGCCACCGGTGCCGGCCTCGTTATTGACCTTGCTGTGCTCGCGGCGGTGTTGCCGGCCTGGCGGGCGACACGATCAGCGCGGCCGGGGGGTGCTCCGGCCTACCCGGTGCCTGGGGAGGCCCGCCGGGTGCGCCCGTCGTGGCTCGGCCTGGCCTCCCAGCCCGCCCCCACCGAGGTCTTCAGCGCCGAGCTCGTGGCCTCGCTGCCAGAGCCGGCGCGCCGCTGGCTGACCCACGCCATCCCCGTCGGCACGCCACTATGGACCACGGCGCACGTCACGATGCGCGGCGAGATCAAGCTCGGCAACTGGCGGCGGTTTTCCGCGCGTCAGATCATCGCTCCCGGCGTCGGCTACATCTGGGCCGCAACGGCCTGGATGACCGGCCTGCCCGTGCGGGGCTTCGACCGGTTCAGCGCCGGCACCGGCGAGATGCGTTGGCGGATGCTCGGGCTGATTCCCGTGATGACCGCCGTCGGCGCCGACATGGCCCGCAGCGCCGCCGGGCGTCTGGCCAGCGAGATCGTGCTGGCCCCCACCGGCTTCCGCACGGCGGTCTGGACGGCCGGCCGGCCGGCGGATCACGTGATCGGCACCTGGCAGATCGACGGTGAGACGGAATCCGTCGAGCTGCGCATCGGGCCGCGAGGAGAGGTGCAATCCGCGTTGTTGTCCCGCTGGGGCAACCCGGACGGCCAGCCGTTCGGGCGCTATCCCTTCGGCTGCACCGTGCACAGCGAGCAGGAATTCGCGGGATTGACCCTTCCGGCCACGTTGACCGCCGGCTGGTGGTGGGGCACCGCACGGCAGCCGGAGGGCGAGTTCTTCCGCGCCGGCATCACCGCGGTGGCGCTGGGCTGACGACGTCGGGTTGGGCAGGCCGGCTCACTCGGTGGTGCTCACACCGCGTGAGGGTCAAGGTCCAGCGCGGTATCTCCCGGCGCCGGGCCGGTGAGATAGGTCATGCCGCAGCCCGCGAGCAGCGCACCGGCACCGCCCCAGACCAGGTCGCCGATCGAGTCGTCGTAGCCGACGAAGATCTCCGGGTCGAGGAATGTGTGCCCGACCCACTCGAACACCTCCCAGAGCACACCGAGCGCCAGCCCCAGCGCGGTGGTCACCACGACCGCCGACAGCATCGGCCGGGGCAGCGTGACCGCGTCGGCCAGGATGCCGAACTGCACAAAAACGATGTAGAGAAGCGCGGCGCACAGCCCGTTGGTGAGGAAGTGCACCGGCAGGTCCCACCAGCGGGTGGTGACATAGATCCCCAGCACGCTGCTCCAGACCGCCACGAGAACCACGACGCCGAACGCGATGTCCACGCTCGGCCGGAGCTCCAGCAGCCGGGGGAGCAGCATCGCCCCGGCCACCACCGCCAGGCTCAGCCCCGACAGGGGGCCCCAGCCGATGCCGGCGACCACGATGCCGACCACAGCCAGCGCCCGCAGCGCGTCGGCCGTGGCTTCCGCGGCGCCGGACGGCCGCCGCAGCAATGTGTGGATCATGGCCAGCACACTAGCCGGATTGGCCGCTGGTGGAGGGGCGCGCGGGACGCAGCACCGCTTGCACCGGCTCGTGGTCGGATGCCGACCGGCCGTCGAACCGGGCGGCGTTGATGCCCGTGCTCGCCACCTCGACGCCGGGCCCCACCATCACGTAGTCGATGCGGGCCCCGCCGCGCCGCTGCCGCCGGTAGCCCGAGAAAGTGCCCCACTGCGGGGTCAGGCGTTCGGCGGCCACCAGCCAGGAATCCCGGAGCGCGCCCTCCCCGGTCAGCCGCCGGTAGACGGCGGATTCCACGGTGGCGTTGAGGTCGCCGGTCACCACGATCGCGGCGTCAGGTTCGGCGGCGTGAGCGCTGTTCACCAGAGCCAGGATGAACTCCGCGGAGGTGAGGCGGGAGCGCCAGGAGATGTGGTCGAAGTGGGTGTTGAAGGCCAGCAGGCGGGTGCCGGTGGTGAGATCGGTGAAATCGGCGGACACCACGACCCGCCGGGTGAGATTGCCCCAGGAGCGCGACCCGTGCGCGTGCGGTGTGGCCGACAGCGCCCGCTGCTGCCACGCGGTGAGCTGCAGGCGCCGGCTGTCGTAGAAGATCGGGTTGTGCTCGTCGCGCCCGGCGGCGTGCCGGCCGCGGCCCACCCACCGGTAGTGCGGGCCGAGCGCGTCGGCCACAAAATCCACCTGGTCGACCAGCGCCTCCTGCGCGCCCAGCACCGTCGGTTGCTCCGCCGCGACCAGGCGCTGCAGCAGCAGTTTGCGGGCGTCCCACCGGTCGGGACTCCTCGGCCTCAGGGTGGGCACCCGGCGACGGATGTTGTAGGTCATCACCTGCAGGTCGGGCGCGGTCACCGCACCGATCAGCGCCACATCCGTCATGCGGCCCACGGTACCCCCGGTCCGCCGAACCGCCAGGAGGGCCCCGACCCGGCTTGCCGAGCATCTGGGAAAGGGCTTGCCCGGCACCGCGGCAATCCGTTACGTTTGGCGGAAGCCGATGGAGGTGGGCCCCGATGCAGGACCTGGTTTGTGCTCACCGGGAGGTCGCCCGATGAGCGCCTCGACTCCCGTCGTCATCAACGACAACGCCGCCTGGTGCTGGTTCCAGGACGAACGCGCCCTGGTCGACCCGGATGCCGGTCTTCTCGTTGTGGGCTCCGTCGCGTCGGCCGGTGGCCCGAATGGCGCCCGCCGCACCGGCAACGTCGAGCTCGCCGTCGTGGACCTTGCCACCGGGGCGAGCGAGGTCGTGGTGCTGCACGAGAACCTGGAGGCCGACGATCACAACGCACCCGCCCTCTGGCGCCGGGCCGACGGCCGCTGGCTTGCCGTCTATACCAAGCACAAAACCGACGACCTCACCCGCTGGCGCATCAGCGAACCCGGGGATCCGCGGCGGTGGGGGCCGGAGCGCACCTTCGACTGGAGCCCGCACACCGGTGGGATCGGGGTGACCTACTCCAATCTGCACGCACTCGACGGCCGGCTGTACTGCTTCGCGCGCGCCGTGAACGACGACCAGTGTGCCCTCGTCTCCGACGACGACGGCGACACCTGGAGCTACTCGGGCAAGCTCTTCACCAGGCCCAAGATCGGCTACGTCAACGGCTACACCCGCTACGTGTCGACGCCGACCCGCATCGACCTGGTCACCACCGACCACCATCCCCGGGACTACGACAACAGCATCTATCACGGCTATCTCGAGCAGGGCGCGCTGCACCGCACCGACGGCACGGTCCTCGATGCCCAGGCACTCACCGGCGAGGCGCCGTCGCAGGTCGGCCTCACCACGGTGCTGGCCGCGAGCACGGTGCTGCCCGCCGACTCGGTCTGGGGCGGTGAGCGGATGTCGCATGCCTGGACGGTCGACATCCGCCGATCCCCGGACGGCACGCTCGCGGCGGTGCTGTCGACCCGCGGCGGACCTGTGCCGGACAACAACGTGCCCGACAACCCCGCCGAGGCCTACGAGCGGATGCGCCCGGTGCCGGACCACCGCTTCTTCTACGCGCGACTGTCACCCGGCGGCACCTGGCAGGTGCATCCGCTGGCTCGCGCCGGGGCCGGGCTGCTCCCGCACGAGCAGGACTACACGGGACTCGCCGCCATCGACCCGGACGACCTGGATTCCGTGTACGCATCCCTGCCGATCGACCCGCGGGGCGGCACGCCCCTGCCGCACCACGAGATCTTCCACGGCCGCACCGGGGACGCCGGCCGCACCTGGAGGTGGACACCGGTCACCGAGAACTCCACCGCAGACAACCTCCGGCCGATCCTTGTGCCCGGCGATCCCGGCCGGGTCACGCTGCTCTGGTTCCGCGGCACCATGGCCAGCTCCCAGGACTACGACTGCGAAGCCGTTGCGCTCAGGCTCCCGCGGGACTGAGGCAACCCAGCTCAGCTCGGCGCCGCAGCCCAACTTGGTGACGCATCTCAACCAGAGGGCCTCGCCGAACAAAATTTGATTAACCGCTTGATCTTTCATTTGTTAACCACTTATGGTTCTGATTAAGCGATTAACCAAAGGATCAGCGCCGATGCCACAGCACCTCTTTTTTCAGCCGCCACGAGCGTGGGTCGGCGACATCATCCCGTTCGTAGCGAAAGACGAGTTCCAGCTCTTCTACCTGCACGAAGAACGCAGCACGCCGAAACCCGGCACTCCGTGGCACCTCGTCACCACCGGGAACCTGGTCGACTTCGAGGACCGGGGCCTCGCGTTCGACCACGGATCGGTCGCCGCCGCGGACTTCAACGTCTACACCGGCAGCATCGTCGACGACGGCACCGGAACGCACCACCTCTTCTACACGGGCCAGAATCCCGCGATCCTCGGCCTGGACGGGCTGCCGCTGCAGCTCGTCATGCACGCCACGAGCACCGACGGCCTGGCCAGCTGGCAGCGGTTCCCCGAGCACACCTTCGGGGCGCCGGACGGCTACGAGAGCGCAGACTGGCGCGACCCCTTCGTCTTTCGTGACGACGAGGCCGGTCTGTGGCGGATGCTGATCGCCGCCCGCCACACCGACGGGCCCCAGCGGCGCCGGGGAACCATCGCCCAGTGCGTGTCCACCGATCTCGTGCACTGGGAGAGCGTCGAACCGTTCTGGGATCCGCGGCGCTACGTGGCCCACGAGTGCCCCGACGTCTTCCGCTGGGGCGACTGGTGGTACCTCGTGTACTCGGAGTTCTCCGAGAACTTCACCACCCGGTACCGCATGGCCACAAGCCTCGACGGTCCCTGGCTCGTTCCCGAGCACGACAGCATCGACGGGCGTGCGTTCTACGCGGCCAAGACGGCCGAGCTGCACGGTCGCCGGTTCTTCTTCGGCTGGATCGCCAGCCGGGAAGGCGACCGCGACGACGGAGCCTGGCAGTGGGCGGGCACCATGTCCGTTCTCGAGACGACGCAGAACGACGACGGCACGCTCGCCTTCGGCTTCGCACCCGAACTCCTGGCGAGCTTCACCGAGGACATCCCCCTCGCGCTGGCCGACACCGGGATCGCCGGCACCGCCGGCGCTGCAGTGCACCTCGATGCGCCGGATGGCTACCGTGTCCACCTCTCCGACGCCGACTCGCCCCGCCGGTTCCGGCTGTCTCTCACCCTCGACATCGCCGCCGGCACGACCGAATGCGGTGTGCTCCTGAGGGCGAGCGATGACGGAGACTCCGCCTACATCCTGCGCCTCGAGCCCAAGCGCGGGCGGATGGTGTTCGATCGTTGGCCCAGGCGCCGCACCGGCGACGGCCAATGGGAGATCTCGGGGGATGCGCCCTTCGTGATCGAGCTGGAACGCCCCTGCGACCTCTCACCGGGTGAGCACACGCTCGAGGTGATCGTGGACGGCGACCTGTGCGTCGCCAATCTCGACGGCCGCACCACGCTCAGTACCCGGATCTACGACCGGCCCGTCGGCCGGGTGGGCGTCTTCGCCGGCGAGGGCAGCATCGTCGTCCGCGACCTGCGCCTGAGCACCAGCCCGGGGCCTATCCGACCCGACCCGAACGCCGCGGCCTCCGCGGACCCCACCGAGACCCTGCCCGAACGGCAGCACGCACACAACTGAACAACCCGATCACTGACATTCGATCAACGGAGATGGAAACAATGAAAACAACCCGATCACGGCTCGCAGTCGCTGCTGCCGCCACCGCACTGGCTTTTGGGCTCACGGCGTGCGGTGGTGGCGGAGGCGCCGTGGGCAACGCTGACTCCACCAACGTCGACCCGGACGGCGAGATCAAGCCCCGCGAGATCTCCTGGCTGCTCTCCCGGCCGGCCGACGGCGGTGTGATCACCGCCATGGAACAGATAGCCGACGAATATGCAGAAGATCACCCCGGCTTCGCACTCAACCTGATCACCACACCGGACCGGCCGTCCTACATTCAGAAGTACCAGACCCTTGCAGCGGCGAATAAGCTCCCCGAGCTCTTCGACACCGACGCGACCCCCTACGCGCAGAAACTCGCCAAGCAGGGTCGGATGATGGATGCCGAGGCCCTGCTGAAGAGCCTAGACCTGTACGACGACTATCGCCCGGCCGCGCTGAACTACCAGCGCTTCGACGACGGTTCGCTCTACATGGTGCCCTTCGAGTTCCAGCTCGAATTCTTCTGGTACAACAAGGCGCTGTTCCAGCAGGCCGGAGTGGAGATCCCCACGACGCTCGACGACATCCCGGCGATGTGCACCCAGCTCCGCGAGGCGGGCATCACTCCGATCGCCCTCGACGGTCAGGACCAGTGGCCCCTCGAGCGCTACATGGCCTACCACCCGTTCCGCACGGCTGGACCTGCCTTCGTGCAGGACCTCAAGAAGGGCGACGCGAAGCTCAGCGACGCCGACGGAACGGCGGCCGTCGAGTGGATGAGCCAGCTCGGTTCGTCCGGCTGCTTCCAGGAGGGCTTCTCGTCAACGGGCTATTCGGATGCGCAGAACCTGTTCACCTCGGGCAAGGCCGCCGTCTACAACATCGGCACCTGGGAGCTCGGCAGCCTCGCCACCGACGCCCTCGACGCGGGCGTGCGCGACGACATCGACTACTTCACCCTGCCCGTCACGGCCGGCTCGGCGACGGCGGCGAACGAGTACGTCTCACCGTCCGGTATCGGCATGGCCGTCAACACCAAGACCTACGACCCGTTGGTGCGCGACTTCCTCGCCTTCGCCCTGCAGCGCTACCCCGAGGTCTACGCGGCCACGGGTGCGCTTTCGCCCACCACGAACGTGGAAACCACCATCCCCGCCAACGCCACCCCTCTTTACGAGCGGGCCGTGCAGCAGGCGAACGACGTCGGCGAGACCACGGCCATGCCGTGGGACACCCAACTCGACCCCACCTCGAACACCCGGCTGCAGCAGGAACTGACCCTGCTCGTGCAGGGCGAGGTCACGGCAGACGAGTTCATCTCGACGATGGATGACGTCATCGCCCAAAACGGTCCCGCCGCGTTCAAATAACCCGTTTCGTTCCACACATCCGCACGTGGGGGCCCGAGGGCCCCCACGGGAAGGCGCACTGATGCTCCCCAATCGGTCACGGCTCTCGGTCTTGATCTTCCTCGTGCCACCGCTGCTGCTCTACGCCGTCGCCGTGCTGCTGCCCATCCTGCAGTCCCTGTTCCTCAGCTTCTTCCAGTGGGACGGCGTCACGGACATGCAGTTCGTGGGCCTGGGAAACTACGTCTACATGCTCACCGGGGACACGGTCTTCTGGACGGCATTCCTCAACACGCTGGGCTATCTCGTGATCTGCCTGATCCTGCAGCTGGGCGGCGCACTGCTCGTGGCCAGCCTGCTGACCATGCTCCGCCGCGGCCGGGAACTCGTGAAGACGCTCTACCTCCTGCCGGCGGTCATCTCAACGGTCGCGATCGCGTTCCTGTTCCAGCGCATCTACTCGTTGGAACCGGCGGGCCTGCTCAACCGGGCACTCGAACTGATCGGCCTGGGCGGCCTGCAGACGGCCTGGCTCTCCGATGTGAGCAGCGTCCTCGCGGCCGTGTCGGTGCCGGAAGGCTGGCGGTTCACCGGCCTTTACATGCTCATCATCTACGCCGCGCTCCTCGCCGTGCCGCAGGAGCTCGAGGAAGCGGCCAAGCTCGACGGCGCGTCCTGGTGGCAGACGTTCTGGCGCATCAAGTTTCCGCACATCCGCCCGGTCTGGATCACCACGACGATCATCGCCACGACCTACGCACTACGCGGATTCGATATCCCGTACCTGCTGACCAACGGCGGGCCGGGCCAGGCATCCGAACTGCTGACCACCTACATGTACAAGACGGCCTTCACGAGCACCGACTACGGATACGCGAGCACCATCGCCGTCTTCGTGGTCATCGAGTGCCTCGTTGCAGTTGGCCTCATTCTTCTCCTCCTCCGACGGAAGGCCGACGCATGACCACCATCACGGCACCCCGACGTTCGGCATCGAGGCTGTCGCCGCCACCGCCGCGCCAGCATCGCCGGCTGAACGTTCAGCGCACTCTCACCAGCGTTGTTGTCGCGCTCATCGTCGTGGTTCAGGTGTACCCGCTGGCGTGGCTCTTTCTCACCAGTGTGCGTACCGAGCAGGACTTCGCCAACGGCGATCCGTTCGGCCTGCCCACCGGATTCACCCTGGAGAACTACTCCCGCGCGTTCTCCACCGGGAACCTGGCGCTCAACGTCCTGAACAGCTTCATCGTCACCTCTGGCGCGATCGTGCTGATCGTGGTCCTGGGCATGATGGCGGCGTACGCGCTCCAGGTGTTGGGCTTCCGCGGCAGCAAGTTCGTGCGCGGACTGTTCCTGATTGGCATCGTCGTGCCGGTGCAGATCGCGCTGGTGCCGCTCTTCATCGACTACGCGGCCGTGAACCTGCTCGACACCTATCAGTCGATCATCATCCCGTTGGCCGGCTTCTCGCTGCCGATGTCGATCTTCCTGTTTTCGTCCTTCTACGAGTACATCCCGCGAGAGACTTATGAGGCCGCATCGCTTGATGGCGCGGGTCCCTACCGGATCTTCGCCCAGATCACCTTTCCACTGTCGTTGAACACGATCGTGACCGTGGTCATGGTGAACAGCATCTTCATCTGGAACGACTTCATCTTCGCCAACACGTTCGTGCTGTCGGACGGCCTGAAGACGATCCCGCTGGGGCTGCAGAACTACATCGGCGCTATGGGCAAGGTCGACTGGACGGCGACATTCGCGGCCGTCTGCGTGAGCATCACCCCTCTGCTGCTCGCATTCCTGGTACTGAACAAGGCAATGATCTACGGCCTCTCAAGCGGCGGGTCGAAGGGATGACGTATGACAAGTCCGTGCAGGATGGCATCATGACCACCAAGCGCAAGCGCTCCGGATCCACCGACGCTGCCGACGCCGGTCACGCCGGGCATCCGGTCACCATGCGCGACGTCGCGGAGGCGGCCGGGGTGTCGGTCGCGACGGTGTCGAACGTTGTCAACGACAAGAAGAGCGCGCGAATCGGCGCGGATGCCCGGCAGCGTGTGCACGACGCGGTGAGCGATCTGGGCTACCGGCCGAACGCGCTCGCGAAGACGCTGTCCAGCGGAAGCTCGAAGTTCATCGGCCTGGTCGCCGACGCCATCGCCACAACGCCCTTCGCCGGCCAGATCATCCACGGCGCCCAGGACGAGGCGTGGAAACACGGCTTCGTGCTGCTCGTGGCCAACACCGAGGGCGACCCGGCGGCCGAGGAAGCGGCCATAGCGATGATGCTGGAGCACAAGGTGCGCGGCGTTCTCTACTCCACCTGGTACCACCGGGCCGTTGTGCCTCCCCAGGCCCTGCGGGAAACCGACTACGTGCTGGTGGACTGCTTCGAAGCGAACGCCACGGCCCCCGCCGTGGTGCCCGACGAGGTGCAGGGTGGGTACACCGCGACCGGGCTGCTCCTGGAAGCCGGCCACCGTCGGGTCGCGTTCATCAACACCACCTCGTCGTCTCCGGCTCAGTCGGGGCGGCTCCAGGGATATCGCCGGGCCCTCGCCGAGGCCGGAATCGAGTTCGATCCGGCGCTGGTACTGGAAGCCCATCCTGACCAGGAGGGCGGCTACGCGGCCACGGACCGACTGCTCGAGCAGAAGGTCACAGCCGTGTTCTGCCACAACGACCGTGTCGCCATGGGCCTCTATGACGGGGTGCGTGAGCGCGGGCTGACGATTCCGCGCGACATGGCGATCGCCGGGTTCGACAATCAGGAGGTCATCGCGGCCCACCTGCGACCCCCGCTGTCGACCGTCGCCCTGCCGCACTACGAACTGGGCGCCGCGGGAGTGCGTGTTCTGCTCGGGATCGACAGTGTCCCGAAGGAGTCGCCGCTGCTCATCTCGTGCCCGGCGGTTCCCCGGGCGTCCATCTGATCGAGGCGGTTGACTGCGTCGGTGGTCGGGTCACCTGGTTTCGACAAGCTCAACCAGCGGACACGGGTCTCAGCGAGCGAGCCTACTTCGCGGCGAGGAGCCGCGCCACGCGGGGCTTCACCTCGGTGGCTAGCAGGGTGAGTGACTCGAGCAGGTGCTCGTGCGGAAGCCCGCCCAGGTCGCCCTGCAGGAAGTGCCGCATGTGCCCGAGGTACCCGTGCAGGTGCACGATCCGCTCGGCGACGTCGTCGGGGTCGCCCACGTAATACGCGCCGGGCGCGTGACTCTGGGCCTCGTACTGCCGGCGGTCGGGCGCTCCCCAGCCGCGCAGGCGGCCCATCTCCACGTTGAGGTTGTGCCAGCCGGGGTAGAACCGGTCCAGCGCCTCCTGTTTTGTCGGCGCCACCAGGCCGAATGTGGCCACCGACACCTTGATGTCCTCTCCGGTGTGCCCGGCCTGCGCCGCCGACCGGCGGTAGAGCTCGGCGAGCGGGGCGAACCGGTGCGGCTCGCCGCCGATGATGCCGTACGACACCGGCAGGCCCAGCCGGCCGGCCCGCGCCGACGACGCCGCATTGCCACCTGTCGCCAGCCAGATCGGCAGCCGGCCGGAGGCCGGCCTGGGCACCACGGCCAGATTGTCGATCGCCGGGCGCACGCTGCCCGACCAGCTCACGGTCTCGGTGGGGCTGTCGTTGATGGTCATCAGCAGGTCGAGCTTCTCGGCGTAGAGCCGGTCATAGTCGGCCAGGTCGTAGCCGAACAGCGGGAACGTCTCGACGGAGGAACCCCGACCGGCGGTGATCTCCACCCGGCCGCCGCCGGAGATGGCGTCGGCCGTGGCGAGCTGCTGGAAGACCCGCACCGGGTCATCCGTGCTGATGATGCTCGCCGCACTGCCCAGGATGATCCGGTTGGTCGCGGCGGCGGCCGCGGCGATCAGGGCGCCGGGGGAGGAGGCAGGCATGCTCACGGTGTGGTGCTCGCCGATGCCGAAGTAGTCCAGCCCGGCGCGGTCGGCCACGACGATGGCGTCGAAGAGGTTGCGGATGCCCTCCGCGGTGCCGCGCGGGCTGCCGTCGGGGTTCAACGGGGTGTCGCCGAAGCTGTAGGCGCCGATTTCCATGGTTCTGTCCAATGTCTCGTGAGGCTGGATGTCTGCGTAAATGTGCCCGATGCGGACAATTGCGCCCGGTGTGCCGGACGCAATTGTCCGCACGGGGAACAGTTAGGCGGCTGTGGCCGTCTCCGGCTCGGCCAGGCCCAGCTCGGTCAGGAGTTCGGCCGCGGTGTGCCGGCCGCCGAAGATCGACGAGCCAGGCTCGAACGCGGCGCCGCTGGCCAGCGGACCGGCGTAGACCGGGTCGAACCCGAACCGGTTGATGACCTCGGCCACGACGGATGCGGCATCCGCGTCGCCGGCGATCGCCAGGGCGTGCCGGTCGGGGGCTCCGGCGGGCCGGGCGTCGGTTTCCAGGTCGTGGTAGCCGATGTGGTTGAGCGTCTTCACCAGTCGGGCGCCGGCGAAGTAGTCGGCGACGACCTCGCTGCTGCTGCGGGCATCCGTGCTGAACTCGGCCAGCTCCCCGTCGATGGGCTGCCAGTAGTTCATGGTGTCGAGCACGATGGTGCCCGCGAGGGTGGCCGGTGCCACGGTGCGGAACTTGTGCATCGGCACGGCGAGCACCACGAGGTCCGCGGAGGCGGCCACCTCGGCGGCGGACATCGCCACGGCGCCCGGGGTGACGATGTCCACGATCAACTGGATGTCGGCCGCGGGGCCGGAACCGGCGATGTTGACGGTGTAGCCGGCCTTGAGTGCGGTGCGGGCGATGGCGGAGCCCACGCGACCCGCCCCGAGGATGCCTATCGTTGTAACCATGAGCGGCCCTTCTGAAGTGGTGCAGGCGTCCGAGTTCGATCCGCCGAAGCTTCAACACTGCCCAGTCCCGCAGCAATCCGCCACTGGGCGGTAAGCTGCTAACAAATAGTTAGCGAAGGGTTCTGATGAGCGAGTCCAATTTTGCCCTCGACGAGGAAGAGTGCCGCCGGTTCCAGATCTCCGTGGAACTGGCCGGCCGCAAGTGGAGCGCCGCCATTTTGATGGCCGGCGCTCGCGGCGCTCGCCGGTTCTCTGAATACCGCGTCCTCGTCGAGGGCATCTCCGACCGGGTGCTCGCGGCCCGGCTCAAAGAGCTCGAGCACGAGGGCCTCATCGAACGCGACGTGCAGCCCACCACCCCGGTGTCGATCAGCTACAACCTGACCCCGTCCGGTCGGCAGCTGATCTCGCTGCTGCATCCGTTGGTCACCTGGAGCCGCACCCGCCAGGGCGTCCTGGCGCCTTAGCCGTTACTTCGTGCGCCGCACCAGCGCCGCCGTCGACCACAGCGCCCAGGCGATGAGCAGCGGCTGACCGAACAGCCGCCCGATCCGCTTGGCGTCGGAATCCAGCCCGAACGCATCCTTGTGGTGCACGGCCTGGGCGATGTTGCCGGGGAAGATCGCGGTGAAGAACGCGGCGGCCAGCAGCCCGACCTTGCCGCGCAGGCCGGTCGGAGCGAACAGCAGCGCGGAGCCCAGCGAGATCTCGGCGACTCCAGAGAGCAGCACCGTGGTGTCCTCCTTGAGCGGCACGAACTCCGGTACCTGTGCGCGAAAGTCGTCCCGCGCGAAGGTGAGGTGACTCGTGCCCGCCAAGACGAGGATCCCGCCGAGCGCGATTCGGCCCACGGTGCGCGCCGTGGATGCGGGTGAGCTCTGGTGTGTCATGGGTGCTCCTTGTCGGTTCGGCGGAATCCGGTCTCTCGGCTAGCGGATCCCGGCGATCCGCTCCAGCCCGGCGCGCAGGATGAGCTCTTCGGGGTCGGCGAGCAGGTGGTGGTTGAGGTAGAGCCCCTCGAGCCACTCCAGCACCTCGGCCTCGGGCAGGCCAACGGCGTCCCAGTCCACCTGCGGGCGGGCGAGCACGGCCGGCTGGCCGGTGGCGGGGTCGGTCCAGGCCGACGCCAGGGGCAGGTCGGGCTCCTCGTGCTGGGCGTTCCAGAGCAGCGCGATCGGGTGGTTGGGGCCGTCGATGTGATCGTGGCCCACGTGGCCGGCGCCCAGCCAGGGCAGCATCAGCTGTTCGCCCTCGAGTTCGAGGTCCACAACCTCCAGCTGCGTGGGTTCGGGCGGGCTGGTGGCGTAGACGGTCAGGCCCAGCGCGCTCCATTCGGCCGCTTCCGCGGCGTCCATGGTGAGCTCTTCCAGCACATTGCTCACGTGCGAGACGAAGGGCACGGCCCAGGCCATCAGCCCCGCGGTCTCGGCGGCCGGCCACGGGCTGATGTCGGTGTCGCTGCCGTCGGCGTCGTGGAAGTGGTGCTCAACGGCCGTCTCCAGCACGTCGAAGTGGAGCTCCCCGTCTTCGAAGCCGATGTAGATCGCGGCGCCGTCTTCCAGCCACTGGGCATCCAGCACCGGCTGGGCGAAGCGCGGCGGCAGCGGGGGCGCCACCAGGGGCAGCACGCCGAGGTTGAGCACCGCGCAGAACTGCGTGTTGGGCAGGCGAAGGCTGGGGTCTGACACCGGTCTCATCTCCGTGGATCGTAATGGGCGGATGCCCATCCATCCAAGTATGGAGCAGGCGGCCGACGCCTTTGGATGTGCAGCGCGGGCTCAGTCTTCGGTGCGCCCGGCGCCGGCGCGCAGGACCGCCTGCACCGGCTCGTGGTCGGAGGCGGCCAGACCGTTGAACCGCACCGCGTTGATGCCGGTGCGCAGCACGCTCACGCCGGGCCCGGCCAGGATGAAGTCGATGCGTTTGCCGCCGGGCTTGGGCCGTTTGTAGTGGCCGAAGGTGCCCCACTGCGGGCTGAGCCGCTCGGCCGCCGCGAGCCAGGCGTCCCGCAGGGTGCCGTCGGCGGTCAGCCGCCGGTGCACCGCCGAGTCGGCGTCGGCGTTGAAGTCGCCGGTCACCACAATCGCGGCCGCGGGCTCGGCAGTGTGAGCGCCGCGCACCAGCTCCAGCAGGTACTCGGCGGCGCGCAGCCGGGAGCGCCAGGAGTGGTGGTCCAGGTGGGTGTTGAACGCGAGCACCCGGCCGCCGGTGGCGAGATCGGTGAACTCGGCCGACACCAGCACCCGGCGCACCCGATTGCCCCAGGACCGGGAGCCGGGCACGTCAGGCGTGTCGGAGAGCGCCCGCTGGGTCCAGCCGGTGAGCTCGAGCCGCCGGGAGTCGTAGAAGATGGTGCAGCGCTCGTCGTCGCCGTTGGCGTTGCGGCCGTGGCCGACCCCGCGGTAGTGCGGCCCGAGGGCCTCGCCCACCCACTCCGCCTGGTCGGCGAGAGCCTCCTGCACACCGAGCAGCGTCGGCTGTTCGGCGGTCAGGATGCGCCGCACGAGCGGCTTGCGGGTCTCCCAGCGGTCCGGGTTGCCGGGCAACAACTGGGCAAAACGCCGGCGGATATTGAAGGTCATGACGTGCAACTCGGGGGCGGCCACCGGGCCGATCAGTGCAACATCCGTCATCGGTCAAGCGTACGTCGTGCCTCGACCTCCCCGCCCGCGCCCAGCACCGTGCGGTCCCCGAGCGGCTGGGTCGGCCGGGCGTTGTGGCTGTGCGCGCCCTCCAGCGTGTCGATCTGCTCCGCCGACATCGAAATGGGCGTGCCCATCACCACCCACTGCACGTCCTCCGTGCACGGCGGCGTGGTCAGGCTGCCCGAATACTCGTAGTTCTCCAGCGACGCCGGCAGCACCGCGGCCACGTCCAGTGTCACCTCTTCTTCGTCGGCCGTATGCGTCGCCGCCTCGATGAACGGCGCCAGCGCGTCGGATGCGTCCCCTTCGGTCACGAGGATGCCGAGCACCAGCAGGTTGCCGTCGGCATCCGCGT
>Ga0247803_1000092_pt1 | contig 53712 bp, 36 predicted proteins | sample UWRJL014104B1_FD_180928 | JGI IMG/M metagenome (GOLD analysis project Ga0247803, IMG submission 180928) | Plant litter microbial communities from Arlington Agricultural Research Station in Wisconsin, United States - UWRJ-L014-104B-1 | ecosystem: Environmental > Terrestrial > Plant litter >... | reverse complement strand
CTAATGAACCGGTATTCTCGCCCGTAATATTCCAAATATTGTCGGCATTGCGACCACTCAGGCTATTGTTTTCACCTGCAGCACCACCATCAATACTCGCTGCGCTGCCGACGTTTAATGCGCTATTAAACAGGAAACTATCGTCACCAGTATCACCTTGTAATTCAGTGACTGCTGTATAGATGTTAAATATATCGTTGCCAGCACCACCCGATATTTTGGTGGCATCGGCGTTGAGGTTGAAAATATCAGCTGCGTTGCCACCAGAAATAGTGCCATTAAATTTGTGATCGATATTAAATATATCTACTGCACTGCCGCCCTGAAGATGTTGAATATTTTTAAAGTTAGTCAGGTAAGGAGTTGTGCCATTTGTTACAGATAAATTCCCTTCATCTACAGCTGTGGTTGACCAAGTGTTTGTAGTATTGCGGCCAGTTATGGTATTTATCCCACCATCACCACCAATTACATCTGCTCTTCCTGACGCGCCAAAGATAAAATTGTCGTTGCCAATACCTCCCGTGAGTGTTCCAACCGATGCATTAACTCCAAAAATATTATTACCTGCGCCTGCGTCAATCGCTCCAGCGAATGCAGAATTGATGGTGAAGGTATCCGCACCAATGCCACCTGTTAAAATTTGAAGATCGGTAAAAGATGTTACATAAGGAGTTGCATCATTGGTGGTTCGTAACGAACCGCTATTCGTGCTATTAATCAACCAGGTATTATCAGTGACACGACCAATCAATTGATCATTACCATCACCACCATTAATGCTTGCTGCATTTCCGCTATTTAATACGCTATCAAATTTAAAAATATCTGCGCCATCACCACCATTGATCACCCCATTGAAGCTATAGTTGATATTAAAAATATCGGCATCATTGCCACCATTAAGGGTTTCAATATCGGAGAAGCGATTTAGGTAAGTTGTGGCTGGTGTGGCTGCAAGAGTTCCAGTATCTGCAGCAGTCATTGTCCAGGTATTTGCACTATTCCGAGCGGTAATAATATCTGTACCATCACCACCATTAATCGTGCCGGTAATACTTCCTAATTCATTTGTAAAAGTAAAAGTATCCGCTTGATTTCCGCCAGTTAGATTACTGAAATCATGGAAATTAATTAGCGTTACATCGTTTGAGGGTCCGAAACTAACAGTACCGGAATTATTACTGGTAATTGACCAAAAATTAACTTCGTTTTCACCAACAAGAGTTAAACCTTCTTTGCCAACAAAATCTGATACGCCAGATACACCAGACGTTCCTAATCTTACTTCCACGGTACCGGTGGCGCCGGAATAATTCATTGTGTCTTCACCGGCACCAGTGAATATTTGTATATTGATAAAATTATCAATATAGGCAACTAAAGGATCAGCTGTTGTAGGCGCTAAACTTCCTGATTCACCACCCGTCATCGTCCAGGTATTTTCACCTGCTCTAGCTTTAATTTCATTTCCTTCTGCCGTTGCGCCGCCATCAATAGTGCCGGTTATAACACCGTTCGCATTAGTGAAATCAAATGTATCTTTTTCAGTACCACCAGTTAAATGACTAAAATCACGGAATGTAATTTCAGTATTAACATTTGAAGATACAAAACTAACAGTACCGGAATTATTACCGGTGATTGACCAGAGATTAACTTTGTCTTCACCAACAAGAGTTAAACCGACTTTACCGATAAATTCTGCTACGCCAGTAATACCTAGAGCACCTAGAGTAACCATCTCAATATTAGCAGCACCGGCATAATTCATCGTGTCTTCACCGGCACCGGTGAAGATTTGTATATCGGTAAAACTAGCAATGTAGGGAACTAATGGGTTTGCTGTTGTAGGCGCCAAACTTCCTGACTCACCATCCGTCATCGTCCAGGAATTTTTAACATTGAGTCCATCTCTAGCTTTTATTTCATTTCCTTCTGCCGTTGCACCACCATCAACTGTTCCGGTAATGGACGCATTGGCTTGGGTTGAAAAATCAAAAACATCGGTATCTGTGCCACCGGTCAAGTTCTGAATATTTGAGAAACTCTCTACATAAATCGAGCCATTAGTACCAGTCGCTTTCACATTGCCTGTATTGTTATTTGTTAATGTCCAAGTTGTGGCCGTGTTGCGTCCAAGAATGGTATTGGTGCCAGCACCGCCTCCACCATTTATAGCACCGCTGATAACACTATTCGGATTGGTGAAATTAAAGGTGTCTGCTCCTGTACTACCAATTAGATTTTCTATATTGGTGAATTTCGCAACATTAGTAGTGGAACCTTGCTTAATAACACCCTGATTAGTTCCGTTTATTTCCCAGTCATTATTTACATTGCGGCCAGTTAATGTGTTTACACCAGTACCACCATCGATTGATGCAATAGTATCTGCAGTTTGAATTACGAAATTATCAGCACCACTACCACCGCTGATGTTTCGGACTCCAGAAAAACTAATGAGAGGTGACATAGCAACGTTATTGTTTAACCGTTGAACCGTGCCTTGCTTGGCTCCAGTGATAGACCAGTTGTTTGTTAGATTAGTCAGGGTAAAATCTGCTACTGCGCCAACGCCGATCACACTGAAAGAGGAGGCTCTTATCTCCGGCGCACTTATGGAAACAAGTGCAGATGAATTAAGTACCACAGCACCCAATGCTTGACTATTATCCGATGCCTGACTGGTACCCATAGCTCCAGCAAGAGTAATGTTGCCGCCCGTCAAGGTTAAAGTTTTAGCCGTTGTATTATTTGAGTTGACAGTGCCGTTAAAGCTTATTGCTCCGGTACCCGCCTGAATTAATAAATTGTTGCCGAGCTCCGCGTTACTGTTTAATACAATATTTTTATCATCTATGGTGCCTTCGGTGGTGCGGATATTACCATTTAGTATGATTTTTTCGTTTAAACCAGAGCCGGACTCTAACTCAATATTTCCAGCTGTTGTTAATGCAGCCAGCGAGAGATTGTCCTCATCACGTAATGAAACATCCGCGGCATTTGTAACTGTTACGGCACCAACAAAATTATTGTTCTCATTAGATAAATTAACGTTTTTATTCGCCGCACCGTTAGCAATAGTTAAATCCGTGGTGCCTCCCACATAAAGTTCACCATCTTGCGTGATGTTGCCACCGGAGGTTAACTCCAAGGTTCCATTAATGCGGGATGCACCAAAGGTAATGGCGGTTGTGTCTGTTAGTTGTAGGGGATCAGTTACTGCTGTTAACTGAACATCACCTGCACTGGCGAATAGCAAATTGCCATTAAAGATATTATTGCTCATTAACTCGATATCGCCGTCAGTGCCAGTGTTGAACGTGGTGGTACCGGCCACCTTCCATACACCATTTTGTTTGACCGTGACATTATTGGTAGAGATACCGTCTGCGTTGCGATTCACGCCTTGAATAAGAAGATTGCCTGTACGAGTGCCTCTGGTTGCTTCGGCGTCGGTAACTATCGACCCGAGGCTAACGGTAGACACCGCACTAATGGTGACATCACCCCCGTTTGAATGTTGGGCGTTCCCATTTTGAATACCGCTTGTGACGTTATTAACAGTTTGAGTGGTATTGCTATTTGAAAGTGCATTTGCTCGATCAGTATTTATTACCCTTCCTGATGAATTAAATGCGTACCCCGATGCGGTAAAATTACCACCTGCAGTGTAAATACCATTAGCAATGGTTATGGTGCCTCGGTCATTGGTATTAATGCTCGTGTTGTTCTTATCGGCCGTTAATTCTATATTTAGTGAATCACGCGCATCTCCATAGCCTGCGTCGCTGATTAAACCGTTAATCGTTATGTCACCGAAGGCGTCAATTTTAAAAAAAGTTTCTTCACTCGCTGGGGCGGGCGAAGCAGCAAAAGCATTACTGCCGTCCCCACGACGCTTGCCGGTATTATTAAAATCAATTGCACTGTTAAGACTGACATCTCCGCCAGAGTTGACGGTGACTGAACCGACGCGAACCAGAGCTCTAGTGGTGGGATTGGCGTAGGAGTCTGCCCTCTCGTAATTGTAACCAAATTGCAGAGCTCCAAGACCAACGTTGTTAGTTGCGTTGATAACGATATCGCCGCCGCCTAAGTTGCCGTAGGTGCTTATAGTGCCTAATGATGTGAAATTAAAAACTTTATTTGTGTAGTCGCTACCGAGGCGAGAATTAACATCCTCTTGGGCACTTTTTCCAGCATAAAAATAACCGCCGTTGGTGGCAATGGTTACACCATTTGCGATGCTGATGTTGCCGCCGTTAGCGCCATCTAAAGTATTACCGTTAGTGCCACCTCTATTATCTTTATTGGCGATTAATTCGAGGTTAAGAGTGCCAGTTACATCGTCATTTGCGCGCTCAATATTGTTATTCAAATTAATATTGTTATGAGCTAGCAGACGGAGGGTTGCATTACCGCTGAAATTGAAATTTAACGCACCTGTTAACGTTATATTACCCAAATCCGTGTCGCTTGCATCTGCATCGCTGGCACTACCACCTGTTTGGACTATTACAGTTGAGCCGTTAACCAATGCATTTCTAACAGAAGTAACACTAAGTTTTGGACCTTGTGTTGCTGACGACGTAAAAGGAGAGGTGTTTGGGGCGCTAAAATTGTCATCGGTTTGGTTTTCATTAACAATTTCAATATCATAAGGATCAATCAACCAAGTCCCACCAGTCCCCACCGCTGCCGTAATATCCGGCGTATTCCAAATCTCAAATCCTTTCAACCCCGATGTTTCAATAAAACCACCATTACCTCCTTCACTACCACCACGCGAATAAAGGTTGCCATAAATGCGTGCCGTGTCGCTGGCGAAGGTAATTAATTTACCGCCATTGCCATCAATCAAAGCATCGGTTTTTACCGCGGAATTTTCACCTAAATAAATAAAATCGGCATTGCGTACACGTTGGTTATCGCCCGTCTTATCTCCACCAATTAATACTTGCCCACCACCACTGGCACCGGATGCATTCACTTCTGCGTTATCAAGCAAACCCACTTTATTGCCGAGGATTTTAATATCGCCGCCCACACCCTGAGTGGCTGCTTGGGCAGAAACATTGCCGGTTTCAGTGACCAGAGTTGTATCTGTACTGTGCAGCTCAATTGCACCTGCGGTACCTGCACCGGTATTCGCGGTGATGGTGCCACTGCTAGTAACGTTATTGCCCAGCACCACAACCTGACCGGCTGCACCGGTGGCGACGGACGTATCGATATCTCCGGTATTGATAACATCGGCACCCGCACCCAAGGTAAAACTGCCGTCATCGTGCACCACTACACTGCTGGTTCTATTCATATCGGCGTTATTCACCGCGTTAGAGAAAATATCCTCACTCACGCTGGCACTAAGTAAAACGCGGCCACCTTCAGCGTTGATTGCACCGCTATTAATTACCGCAGCATCAACTCCCAACTCATTTTGTAAAACCGCTTCCGTTACCTTCACACCGACCAAACCGGATTGATCAAAGGTGAGCACCGCCTCATTACCCGCAGCCAAATTCACCGCGCCGAGCTTGGCGGAGATCAAACCATCGTTCTGCACTTGCTGGCCTACCAGAGTGACCGAACCACCAGTGGCCGCATTGATAATGCCGTAGTTGATAACCTTGCCTTCTGTACCCTCAAGGCTATTCAAGGTGAAATCGCCATTGATAAAACTGGCGGGGTCAATGCTCATACCGCTGGCGATCATACCGCCCACATTAATGATGGAGTCTTTACCAAACACTACCCCGTTGGGGTTAACCACCATCACTTGGCCGTTGGAATCGATCCGCCCAAGGATCTGCGTGCCGTTATTGCTAAGCACGCGGTTGAGCGCGATAGACGACGAACTTGGCTGAATAAATTCCACCCGCTCGTTCGCGGCGACATCAAAGCTTTGCCAATCAATCGCCAAGCGTTCGGTAGCCTGATGGATTAGCGTATCCACCCCGCTCTGCTCAATAACGCCCTCGCCACCAACAACTTCGCCACCTTCGGGCGCCGCCCACAACTGCCCGGCTGCCATCCATTGGGAGGCAATCAACATGGCCGCGTAAAGCTTGCGGCGCGACAGGCGTGGTTGGTTTTGGGTAGCGTGAGCGAGCTTGGGCAGACGGGTGTTACTCATATGTCATTCCTGAACATGTGGTTTTTATAAAAGTTAATGCTGATTACAAGGGCAGCGGCATAAATAGAGCAGTGCCAAAGGCGCGGATTCTACCTGCAGGGAATAGGGATTGGCTGTAGGAAATTGACCATAGCTGACGCTTTTTTAAACATTTTGCGACTGGGTCATGTTTTTGGATAAGCGTTTAGTCAGCTCGCTATAGAGTTGATTTTGGCGCCACTTAGATGACATAAATCCACAGGTCAAAATAGTTTGTATTTTGAAGCTTGCTATTAAGACTAAACATTGGGCACTCATCTTAGCGGTAGCATGTTGCCGATCAGGACTGCGGCGCGCCGAACCTTTCGGTCAACTCATAAGCCTGATTGGAAATGTCCTTAAGATTGAGATAAACCGTGTTGGCAATTTTGTGTTGTTGACGGTGGAGATGCCTGACTCAACGAGCACTTGGTAGTGCTCGTTGAGTGTTCGGGAAGGTTAGGAATCAACGGTCATTTTTTGATTTTGAAAGAATTACTTTTGCGCCTGTTTCAGAATCAACAATGATAATAGATTGCCGTCTGTTTTCGGCGAGATAAATGTGTCCTCGAGTTTCATCAATTTCCATATCTATAGAACCAGCGTCTTTTCTAGTGATGTCTGGTTGAACATAAGATATATCGCTAAATATTTTTCGATTAAATGTCTCTAAGTCAACTGTAAATATTCTACTACTCCAGTTTTCCATTACGAAGAGCCTGTTGAGTTTTGAGTCTTTAACCATCGTAGATAGGAAGGGTACATCTGCATAGCCGCTTCCACCATAAAGATCACCGGTGCCGATGGAATTATCGGATAATATTCTTCTAGTGCCATCCAAGGCATTTACACTAATGATCTGGCCACCAAAATCACTTTTGAAATCACTACCGGGCACTAGATAGTTATCTCCATCCAACAGGAACGACTCACCATACTCAAAAGGAGGAAGTTGATCTGCAGCAGAAATTGTAGAAAATATTTTAGTGTCTAACTCAAAAGTGAATATTCTTCCAGAAAATTCACTTTCTCTACGCTCCAATAATACTAAACGGTTTCGACCATTGTTTCTGTCAATTCTCATATTGGGGATTATGAAGCTAAAACCATGCACAGTGTAACTACTGATTAATTCACCATCATTCAGATTGAACTCGTATAGATTGCCTTCACAGACTCCAAAGATATGTTTAGTGATAGGGTCGATTGTTAACCCAAACAAGCTGCAGTCAGGTGACGTAAAAGCAATTGACCTACGCCCTGTTTCTAAATCAACGGCTATGACATTTTTATCGTTACCATAAGACTGTGCTACTAGGGCACGATTACGCCCATCATACTTGTCAAACACAAGACTCACCGCGCGATTAAACTGATTCACCTCATTCGGAAACGCACTTCTCACATCCGCCTGCCGAATAACAACTTTATTTGCATCGTTAATCGCCGTCACATTATTGCGATCATCCGTCGCAATTACTTTAATTTCATTTTCCGCAAGCGCGGTTAACGGTACATCAACAGTCCAGCTGGAATAATCGCCTTCGGCTTTTGGTGTAGCTGCAATTTCATTTGATGAAATAGTGACATTGGGTGTGTCCAGATCGAATGACCTCACCACCACTTTCACACTGGTAATAGCATGATCATCAGTCGCTGTGCCACGCACTTTTACAGTTGTGGCTTCACTCATTGTGTAAGGTGTCGGGAATTTAAATTCGGCAACTGGTGGAGTGGTATCGGTGATAGTGGTGACGGCATAAGTCGCGCTTACGCCACCAATTGTGACCACAGCGTTTTGCACTGTTTCTGTAACACTGCTAGCAGTGGCTCTAACCGCAACCGTATTGCTTACCGACACAGTGCCTGCTGCCGAAGTAAATGCGCCATCGTTAATAGAATATTCACCACCGGTAATTGAGATAGGTACTGCAGTATCAATACTCTCGACAGTGATGAGGTTAGAGGTGTGTTGAGTACCTAGTTCAGCATCAGTTTTTGGCTCAAAGCTAAATGCATTAGGCGTGGTGTCGGCTTTGGTAGTGACACTAAAGGTACCTGCAACACCACCTACCGTTAATTGCGCACTCGCGGTTGCGCTGTTAGTAGCAGGCGCAATTAAACGAATCGCGATGGTTTGGCCACTGCTAATAGTGCCTGCCGCAGAAGTAAAGGCACCACCAGCGATGGAATATTCGCCACCGGTAATAGTCACGGTGGTTGCTGTGTTAATTCCGGAAATAGTCACCGCTGATGAGGTAATCACCGCAGAAGGATCAGCATTGGTAGTTGCGGTGTAGCTGTAAGCGTTAGGTGTGGTATCGGGCACTGGAGTTGGATCGCTTCCGCCACCACCGCCTCCGCCGCAGGCAATTAAGGAGGTAACGCCAAGAACCAAAAGCGTTCGTGAAAGTGTGCGGTGCAGTGTTGCTATCGTCATGATGGTAATGACTCCTTTTAGGATGAAGAGAGAACGAGCAGTAAACGGGAGCTATAAAAAGGCGCGGATTATGACAGTGTTCACACTTAAAGAGTGTGAAGAGATTACAAGAAATAGGGTAAACCCTTTTAAAAAATTAGTAGATGTAAAGCGCCAGCTTTTGTTGATACATCAATAGTTATGGCCAGATAGTCCCTGCTGCTGTGGTCAAATGGGGCGAAGAGGGTGAAAGCTGTGTGTAAACGCCTAAGCGTTTTCCATGGCTTTTGCCCGCGTTGCGTAGCATCGTCCCAGTTGTCCATCAGCGGAATAAACTCGCAGGATGCGTTTAGTAAGTTACTAATAGATGTTATTAAAGATAAAGTTAATTAATAGTTAATAAACGTTACAGATTGCCAAAGCCCCGTTATTACTGGGTTGGAGCACTAGAGCAGTGTTTAAAAGCACGAAAAGCTGTGGTCAAAAGCTCGAATCTTTGTGGTTAAAGGCTCGATTAGATTGTGGTTAAAACCACGGTGTTGGCGTGGTCAAAAACACGGGTAAATTCACAGTATTCGCCACACATTTTCTTTCGATTCGAGCGTATTTTTGCTTTGGTAAGTGTGGTTAAAAGCACGAAAGCTTGCCAAGCGAAAACATACTGTATGTTATTTTCATATCCGCTAGGGTGTTGTTATTTTTTTGTCTAATAGACTATTTGGTGTGCAATTTCATCGCTGCACTTGATAGATTACGTTTTTATTTGTGGTCAGAAACACGATAAATAAACGTCACTGTGGTCAGAAACACGATGTTTTATCCTGTTATTCCTCATTTTCCATCGATTCCAGCTGAGCTTGGCCTCGTAAATAGGCATCTTTGTCGTGATAAACCTGAATTTTCTCTACAGTTCCAGTCTCTTTGACCGTTTTGTATTCGATAAAGTAATCAGGTATGCCCTGCTCTTTTACCAACGTCTTAATTTTTCGGCGGAATTCGCGTAGCTCTGACTTGACTCCGAACTTGGCGTAAAGCGTTTCCAGCCCTATTTCCCAGTAGGTTTGATTGCCGCAGTGTTTGCGGCAGAGTTCGTACATCCGTCGATCATAAGGCGAGCGCAATCTAAAGTAGTCACGGTTATAGGTCAGAATGCGGTGGTTAGTAATAGATGCGAAAAGATGCTCAGACAACACCACCTCTACATAATCCAGACGACCGTTTTTGTCGGTGACTGCATTGCCGGAATCAATCAAGCCGAATACCTCTCCCTTTTTACTTTCCTGATTGCCGATATTACTTTTGAAGGTAGTGCCGCGCAGGCGGGCGAGAGTATCGGTGATGGCAGCGTAAGAGCGGCCATCTGTGTTGCGATTAGTACTGACCAGATAGTCGTAAGCAGTGATTTTTAACCGTCGGCTGATAGCTTTTCCTCGGTTAAGCGCTTCGGCAATTTGACCGAAACAATAGAGCAGCAGGTCTTTGTCGTGGATAGTAGCCCTGCCATTGACTGAGGGGATAATTTCCAGCCAATTGCCGTTAGCATTTTCGTAGCGGAAAATTTCTGTGTCTGGCTTAGAGCTGATGGCAAAGATGGGGTATTCCATCGAATGCAAATCGCCTTTAGGTGCTATGTCGATAATGTCGGCAACAAATAGGTCGAGCTGATCTGTCTTTTCCGTTATCTGCGTCATCTTATTCCTCCGTTGTCGCGATCATCGCGACACGTGTCTCCTTGGGAGACAGTTGGCGCCCTGCCCTAGCGAGCAAGTTTTGGGTGATCGCTGTGCGGATGGCGGCGCTGCGGTCCTTGCGAATTTCTTCTTCCTGCAGTACCCGCTCCAGCACACTATTAATCTGTTCATCTAATGTATGGCTAAGCGTGACTGGAATAGCCTCAGTAGAACCAGGAACGATAAACTCTTCGGCGATCAGGTTGGGCGCATCAGAGCGTTGAAGAAACGTGCGCGTGATGTCTTCAATCCATTTGGAGCGCTGTTTACGGTTGTAACCACTCTGCTCCATCGCCTCATCAATTTTGACCAACATACTTTTGGGCACGCGAATGCTTGAGCGCGAGCTATTATCGGCGGCTTTGGGTAGGGAGAATTTAGCCATGTAATTAGTCTCCAAGTCCGTCAATAAGTATGGCAAGTGCTTCATTTATACCAGCGGTGCTATCCAAGTCGATTTGTTTGATGCTGGCTTCCAGCTTGAGTTGTTTAGCGGCAGCTTTTAGCAATTTGGCAAAGGCCTGACCTTGGGCTTTATCGTTAAATTTTATGGATGCTTTGCGTATTTCGGGAGTGGATGCGCCGAACAGTTTCTGCTGCAACTCATTAGAATTTAGCTGTGCCAAGGCGGCGGCGGATTTAAGATCGCCTACGCGGCCGGTCTGGATGGCATCTAATAATAGTGGCGATGGATAGCGCAGCACGACCAAATAGCGCTGACTTTCCGCACGGCTGCGGCCGAGAATTTTGCTCAATTTGGTGACCGAGGTTGCTGCTATGCCTGCCTCTGCTTCGAGTAATTTTTTAACGTGGTCAACCCGTTCCCATAGCGACATATCGACGCGGTGGACGTTTTCTTCCCATTGAAGTGTGTCGATTTCGGCGCGGCTGTACTGTTGTTCCAGAATTCTGGCGGCGATATGCGACTCGCCCAGCAGAATGTGCGCTAGTAGCCGGCGCTCGCCAGCGATCAAATGAAAGGTGCTTTCATCTCGCCATACAACAATGGGGTGTAGCAAGCGGTCGGCAGTTTTTAGCGCGGCCGCAAAGCTAACCAGTGACTCCAAATCACCAATCGCCTTGCCGGTAAGTTGTTCGCCCTGCCCTACCCTCGCTACATAATCCTCAATCCAATCTGTTGCATCTTCGACCTGTAGCAATTTCGGGTCTAATGGATATTGTTGTGCTATAGCGATAATTTGAGTTTGGCTCAAAGCGAGTTTGCGCGGGTTTTGCGGATCACACAGCACATAATTAACGGGGATTGTTTTAGCCATAATGGCTTTGATGCTCGCGGCAGTCGCAACCTGTGCGGCTACCGAGCCTGCCCATTTTTCTCCGGCCGATTCGCTTTGGTCGATTTTGCCAGTGCCGACGCGGTTGGTGTTAGATGAGCCAAATTTACGAGCCATGATAAATTCTCCTGTGGTGTCTCCTGAGGAGACAAGCAGTCCTTGTGATATTGGACTGAATAAAAACCTGAGCGCAATTAATCGCTAAACACGCGCTTTATCGTGAATTCGCCCACCGATGAACTTTGTTTATGGGCAACATGCTGGGCGGATATTTGGAAGATACTGCGCGGCGAAATTCCTTTAAGGTCGCGTTCGGGAAAAGCAGTTGATTGTGGCAAATAGACGTCAGCTGGAAACATAATGCCGCCCAATTCGCGATGGAGCATTTCCAACGTGCTGCGGTGAATATTGGTATTGCCGCGCACCTTGTTCGGACAAAGGCCGATCAAATTGAGCTGGTGGTCATCGCTGCGTGAAAAGTTTTCTGACTGGATAACCTGCAGCATCGCATTGATTCCTTGCAGGCTTTTTTCTTCCGGCTCAAATGGAATGATTGCGTGAGTGGCGGCCCGAACAGCTGAACGGAAGATGGGATTGCGGCTGGGGCCGGTGTCCAGAATGATCAAGTCGTAGGTTTCGGCTACATCTTCCATATGTAGAAACTCACCGAGGCGATCAATAATTAGCGAGGCGATTTTGCCGGACGAGTTGTCGTATTCGCTATTGATGCGTTCGAGTAGGGCAGGGTGGCCAACCATGATGTCCACGCTGTGCTTAAAACCATTATCGGCGCGAATATACGTAGAGTGGGGTAGAACCGCTTTGCCAAAAAAGATATCGGCAATATTGGAGCGGGAATCTAAATCCGGGTCGCCATCATAATCCGGGTGGAGTGGCGGCAGTTGTCCTCCAGTTGCTTGAGGCGCAGTTTCCATTCCTACCCAGTAATCCGAGGAATTGCATTGCATATCCAGATCAACGACCAGCACATTTTTACCGGCGACTATGGCGGCGTACTCGGCAATCACGCTCGCTACCGTGGTTTTACCCACGCCACCTTTCTGGTTAAGTACCGCTAACACCTTGCTCTTATAGGTAAACATCTCAATCCCCTGAAAATAACATACGGCATATAATATACATGTGTTATTTATTTGGGCAAGTGTCTCCTTAGGAGACTCTTAACTAATAAAGTAAGTAGATTGATGGTGATTCAGCTTATAGTGCATGGAGCAGGGTAGGGCGCTGCTAAAAATAATCCTGTGCCTGAAACCCCAAGGCGGAGGCCAGCTGATCCAAATCCTCCAGAGTAAAAAAATCCAAACTGAGCGAACCAGACTGCTTGGCATTGTTGTAACGAATCTTAACGGGGCGCCCTAATACTTCCGCCATGCGGTCTTGATAGCGGTTAATATCCGCATCCCGTTGTTCGGTATTGCCTTGGGCGATTGATTCAAATTGGTGAACGGGCGTTTTTCGAGCCAGCTGTTTACGCAGCATTTTTTCGCGCTCGTTCTGGGGTAGTTTGGCGATAGCTCGAACATGGCCAAGGGTAATACGCGTGGGATTTTTATGCCAAAGAGCAAGTTCAGCTTCAGTAAGTGCCAATCCAACTCGCTTGAGATGAGTGACGGTGTAGACCTTATCGATATTTAGCACAGCGCGTATCGCGCGATTGGAAAGGCCTTCTTTACTTAAAAAGGCAACAACACAAGCTTTAGCCGCATCGGAGCAGGTTGGATTATCTAGGTAAAAATCCACTGCCTCCTGTTGATCCATAAGATAAGGTAAATGATCCACTATTATTTCCATTTTTAGTCGTGTGACTAAATTATAGTCGAGTCTATCTTTCTTTTCACTTGCTATTTAGTCATGCGACTAAAAACCCCATCCAAACTTGCTAATAATTCGCTAAATAATGTATCGATAGTTTCAATCAGCGTAAGAACATAGGTTTTATGGCCAATTTGTTCGATCACAATCGCGTTGGGCTTCTATGATTAGGGAGATCATGTCATTCCCCGTATGGCTCATTGACTTATAACGACTCTAAAGGCAGCGATGATGTTAAAAACCACCCTGGATCACTGGACGGACATCGGCCAAGGTCTTTTTAATCGGGGTGCAGCAACTGTTGCTATACATCCGGTGCATGCGTGTGTGATCGGCGGCGTGCCGCATTACGTTCATGCACCAGCCTTGGCGCAAACTCATCCGGAATATTTCGCGCGCCTCAGTAGCTATGCCGAGCATCAAGGTATTCACTTAAAGGCTGATCGGCGGACGCAGGAAGATGGTGGACGCGACTGCAGGCGTAAAAAGTTCCTCTCAATTGTTTTTTTGGCGATGGGTCTGTCTTCGATGGGTGCTGTTGCAGAGGAAGGGGATTTAAGCCTCAACTTAATCTCTCCGGAATACGCAGAATCGATAATGCCGCAAGAGGAGAAGCCGGTTTCACGCGTCGCGAAATTATTGGAGCAGGCACAGGATTCACTGGTTAGCCAAGGCTTGACGCAAATTTTGATGAGCCACCTGGATGATATTGAACAATACCCGCCCAGTATTCTGGACGATATCCATGAGTTGGCCGCCTATTACGCGCACTATCCGGCGGCGGTTCAGTTAATCCAGTCTATTGCCAAGACGGGATGGACTTTAAAATATGCGCCGCATACCTTTCAAACCAATGTCAAAGGATCGCGTATGGATATTGATCAGGTCGATGTATTTTTTGATCCACGCTCAGGCGCTAAATTGAAGTTTTACGATAAATGCGATGCGCAAAAACCCTTCTGCATTGCCTCACCCGCCGACGCCTTGTTACACGAGCTGTTGCATGTACAGACGATCACGAATGATAAAAGTGCTTTCATCGGGCAGGGTGGTTTAGACCCATGGAGTTATCCTGCAGAGCACGAGCGGCTGACCATCATGAAAGAGAATGCTCTTTATCGCGCAATGACCTTGGTCGATAAGCAGCCCCGCCCGCTACGCAGCGAACACAATGGCCGGAATGTATTAGTTTCTTGCGCGACTTGTTTTGAGTAGCCGGTTTAATTGCCTAAATTAAAGCAGCGAATCGAGATAGTTATCGCTGTCGTCTATGCCAAATTCAATCCACATCGGCAGATGATCGCTCATTTGATAGGTTCTCCAATCTTTAAAACTGCGACCGGGTTTTTGTGAGCGTTCTTGGGCGTAGGCACTTTCATCGGCTTCCCGGTAAACATAATCGTAAAGGTCGAAAACGCCCGCGCGTCCAGTTGGTTTTAGCTTGGACAAATGTTGGTAATAGGCAATCTGGTCATAGTGTTTATTTTTGGCGACGTTGGAGCCGGGGACTTGTTGCAATTCTTCAGGAACAACAAATCCTGCTTGAGTGATTGCTTCCATGGTGACGTCATTACGGTTGAAGATATTGAAGTCGCCGAGAATGATCAGATTGTCAGCTACCGGATCGCTGCCCGGTTCGTATTGCGGCGCACCCGAAAGTTTTCCCGCATGTTTTGCAAGCGTTTTGCTGAAGGCGGCAATCTCCGTTAGCCGTCGAGGATCCACCGCGATACTTTTGCCATAGTAAATATGTACTGTGGCCAAGGTCAGATAAGCCCAGCCCGCTTTAAATCCGGCAACGTAGGGTGAGCGAGCCATTTGCACCGGTTCTTCCTTAGCATTTTTTTCTTTGGATAAAACGAGCTCTGCTGCCAGGCCGGTAAAACGCACTTTACGGCGGTCGAAAAGATAGGCCATCCGTTCGGAGTTACCCGAACTGCCCAGGGTTACATCGGTCACGAGAAAATCCCACCAGTCACCCAACAGTCGTTGTAGCTGTTGTAAAGGATAAAGTCCGTCGCGAATTTCTTGTATGGCAATTAAATCAAAACGGCTGAGAATTTCAGCGATGTAGTAATACGACTCTTCCGATCGGTAACCATATTTACCAGCATCGAATTCGCGGATATTCCATGTGGCCAATAACAAGCTGTCGGTCGCGGTGCGGGCAGGTAATTCACTGCTCAGGGCAGGGCGGAGACGCTTTAATCCTTCGATAGTGCGCTTACGCATTTTGGTATTCGTAATTTTCTTCAACCCTGCATAGTACGACATAAATCCCTCCCCGGTTTTTGTGAAAAAAGCGCCCGATGCCCCACACTTCATCAGCCTATTTTAAGTTCCGTACAACATAAGGTGCTAGTGTCGCTATGTGCAACGGCAAGAAAGAATAGTTATATCTGCGTGGCATACTATCGATTAATAACATCAGTATTCGATGACTAGATTTGATACCACTTTGACTTTTGGCAATATGCCGAATAAACTTTGGCATATTGCCTAATCAGGATGATTAACATTATGACCAACATCGCCGTGTTTACCCCCAAGTCTGTCCATACCAAGACTGCATCAGTGCGGGCACTGACCAAGCTTGGCCAGCTGCTTAATATATCCATTAAAAACCCTAACGATTTGGCTCGATTTGCCCGGGGTGGCCTGCCAGTTTCTGCGTTTGAGACATTTACCCAGCATGGCTTTTCCCGCAAAGAAGCAGAGTGGATTATTCCTGCGCGAACCTTTACACATCGTAAAGGCGGCGATGGACGCCTGACGATTGATGAATCAGACAAATTGATAAGAGCTGCCCGTATCCAGTCGCTCGCTTATGAAGTGTTAGGCATAGAGGAAAAAGCATTAGCTTGGCTGCATAAAGAACGTCAGCTATTTGATGGCTTAAGCGCTATGGAGTACATGAAAACCGAGCAGGGCGCCCAACAAGTTGAAGAGGCGTTAATTCAACTGGATGAAGGTTATTTCTGATGCGGTTGTGGCGCATCAGCAATTACCCTGATTTGAAAGGTATCGGCGGCACCAAGAAGAAGGGGCGCTGGCATAATCCGGGTGCACCTATAGTTTATCTATCCGAAAATCCTGCCTTGGCCATGTTGGAAGTGATGGTTCACTTCGAGTTGGATCAGCATGAGTTCCCTGAAAATTATCAATTGCTAGAGATCGAATACACGCATCGTAAAGGGGTATCACATTTATCGAGTGGTTTGCTGGGTGATGGCTGGCAGCATGAGCAGGATATGACGAGAGCATATGGGGATGAATGGTTGGTCGGTGGCAGCACTCTCCTGTTGAGGGTGCCGAGTGCGATACTCCCACATAGCTATAACTATTTGTTTAACCCAAAACATGTGCTTGCTGGTGAAGCTAAAATAGTGGCAGTTAGCAAACATCCCTTTGATAAACGCTTAACCTAAGCAACGAATTCTCGCGTTAGATTATGGGGCGCAATATTTACTGCCAATCCGATGCTAACTGCGGCTCGTACAAATCCCCCATTAAATTATGCAACACCAATTTTGGGTTGGCTGCTTTTTTGTTCTTGCTGTCTTTCCAGGGAACTACATACAAAATTTTCGGCAGTTCTTGATTGTCTTCCAGCGTTGCAGTCGCAGAGGTATTTTCATTATTGGCTGACACAGATAATGAAATTCCCAAGCAGAGCATTACTAATTTATGTGATTTCATTGGGCACTCCTGCGGCTCAGTGTTTGTTTTAGCTCTTCTGTCCAGGCTTCGGTCTTTTCATCTTTTTGGTTTGAAAGGGACAGGTAATTTTCGTAGTGCGGAATTGCTTTTGCTATATCTTGATAATAAATATCGTAGAGCAAGGCCAAGTTGTAATGAGTGCTGGCGTTTTTGGAATCGAGTTTCAATGCTGCCAAATACAGTTGCTCAGCATCTTTATACCGACCCTCTTCTACATAGATAAGTCCTTGGATGTTACTAATATCAGCGGACTGCGGCTGCAGTTTATGAGCATGTTCAATTGCGCGTTTGGCCTCGGCATTACGCTTGATGGAGTAATTTGCCATTGCCAAATTAACCCACACATCAAGATAGCCAGGGTTTGCTTCAGCAATAATCGTGAGTGAAGCGGCGGCGGCTTTGGCATCGCCTTTTCCCAATGAGACTATGGCATCGGCGTAAGCTGTTCGATCTTTTGCGGCAAGCGGGGCAACTTTCGCGCTGATGACAGACGTGGTACTTGGGGATTTAGGATCCGTTGCACAAGCGCTCAATAATGCAGATAGCATAAGCGGTACAAAGAATTTAGGTTTAGACGCTGATTGCAATACAAGTCTCATCGCGAGTCCACTCAATAGCCCAGGTGCAGAAAAAATAGTGAAGTTCTTCATCGTTAGTTAGTCGCGCTACGGAAAATAGTAAATTTACCTTGGCGTTGATAACGCGAGGGAAAAAGTAATTGCAGCTCGGTATAGCTTTGTTTTATCCACGAACCTTGAGTTCCATCCGCTGTTCTTGCCATGTTGATTTCGTAAAATTCTATGGCTTTTTCTTCAAATGGGAAAGCTTGATCTTCAATAAGGATATTGTATTGCTCAAGTTCATCACCCGACAGATTCTTTGGTCTTTCTGAATCAAGCAAGGATTTTGAAAACAGCTGGTAAATTTTTCCGATTGAATAAGTCGCTTCGGTGGTGACTTCTGCAATATTGTAAGACGATGCTTGACCAAAAAGTGAGATTGCATCTTGCATAAACTTTTTCTTATCTCTCAAGTTTTGTGCCAGCGGTTCAACCAAACGCTTTTTATCAAATTTACCTTGTTGCACTTTTGCTAAAGCCAATGCTGCCGTGGCCGCAATATAATTAGTACGATCCGTTTTGTAACTTTGCACGGTTTGCTTGTCAACCGTGGAAATTTTTTGTTGCCAGGCATTAGCTTTGTCTTGCTGGTTTTGTTTTAAGTGCAGCACCGCTAACTTATTCATGGACTCCATGTATTGTGCGTAAGGTGTCTGATAAGTATTGGCATAAGTGGTATAGGCGCGTATAGCGTCCGACAGATTATTTTTAGACTCATATAATTCTGCCGCCTGCCATAAGGCAGCCATTTTTACATTTTGATCATTGTCTTGCGTTGAGATTTTTTCAAATACGACAGCAGCACGATCGCCTTGCCCTAATTGAACATAGGCATTGGATAATTGCCGTGTCGCATCTTGATACAGTCGATGCTTAGGGTATTGCTGTTGAAATAATTCAATGTTGGTGACTGCCTGATTCCAGTGTTCGTGTTTCACTGCAAGATTTATTGCTTCATAGAGAGAATCAGGTGCAATGTCTGCGCTGCCCGCTTGTTTTGCTACGCGAGCAAAATTGGCGATGGCTGCATCAATTTTAGCACTGTTCAAATTGGCCTTTCCTTGCTGGTATATTGCCAGTGCCAAGCTATTGCTAAACCGTGTTTTATCGGCCGTATTTTTTGCGGCTAATACGAGTTCGGAGAATATTTTTTCCGCTTCTAGCGGGTTGTCTGATTTTAAATAGGCTAAGCCTTTAACATAATTTGATTCGCTGCGCGTACTGTCGTTTGCTTTACCCGTAATACCATTGGCAAATGCGATGGCTTCTGCATAACGTTTATTGTTGTAAGCAAGTTCTACCGCGTGCAGGCTAACTTGTTGATAACGTGGCTCGGTTTGATAAAGCTGTACTGAACGCAAGGCATAAAGTAAATGTTTATCGAGCCAAAGCGGGTTTTCTGGATGGGCTTTTTGCAGTTTATCGGTCAGCTCAATAGTGGCGTAAGCGGCTTCTTTATCTAATACAATATCGCCGTCATAGGCTGCTTTTTCAAAATAACCGAGCGCTTCTGCATTCTTATTTTGGATAGTCAACAATTCTGCGTAAGCGGTATATACCTTGTCTTTTCTGGCATAGGATGAATATTGACTAAGATAGCGCTGATACCATTCATTGGCGGCAGTAAAATTGGCCGGATTTTTTGTTTTTCTATATTCCTGTTGTTGGGCGTCTGCAACGAGCAACATATTGTCGCGCATGGATTTCGTTATAGTGTTGTAGCTCGATGAGTTTTCTTTGCCAGTCCAATAACTACTCTTGGCATTAAAGCGGGTATAAAAGGTTTCCATCGCTGCATCAAATTGATTATTCAGATTAGCCTTTTTAAATACTTCAATTTGCTCTAGATACGCTTCCGGAATTTTTGCGGAATTAGGGTTGCTCGCAATAAAACTATTCAGTGTTTCATTGGCGTCGGTGTAGCGTTCTTGTGTTAAGTAGATAGAGCTGATTACTTGATGCGCATGATAGAGATAGCCAGCCTCAGAGGGGTCAATGAAATACTCTTTGAGTAAATCAGTATCTCCAAGATTAATCGTGGAAAGTGCTAATGCTCTAAAATACTCATCAAAATCACCTTTGTCGTTACCTTCCAGGGTTGAATAGTCGCCAAACTTTCGATGTTTGATTGTCGCAACATAATCTTCTGTTGCTTCAGCAAAAAGACCTTGTTTGTAACGTGCCCATCCGCGCTTCAGTAACGACCTTTCATGAAATTCGTTTCCCCCTGCTGTAAATATGACTTCTGAATAAGCACTTTCCGCCGTTAAATAATCACCTAAAACAAAAGCGTGTTCAGCCAAGCGAAATTGCGCCTCTGCATAATAAATTGATTGTGGGAATTGTTCCGTAAGCTTTTTAAGTGTATCGAGCGATTCATCTTGCAATGCCAATTTTTCATAGTTTTGTGCTAACTGATACAGAACTCTATCGTTATCTTTTGCGTTTGGATATTCAGTCAAAGATGCTAAAAGCAAGTCGATAGTGCGTTGTATAGATGCTTTGTAACCCGCGCTCTGATCAATTTCTATCTGGTCATTGGTGCGCGTATCATCCAATTTATTTAATTCGGCCATTTCCAGTTCTGCTAAACGGCTCATGGCCGCACGGCGACCTTTTTCATTGGATGAGGCAGAATTCAAGTAATCACTATAGGCTTTTTTAATTTCGGTTTCATTTTTAGCTTTAACAAATACCGGTGCCGTATCTTCATCAGAGGATTGAATATCAAGATCACGCAATGTGGCTTCTTGTGGCTCAGTAGTGCTGCAGCCAAGCAGGAAGAGAAAAAATATAAATGGTATAGCGGTTGTAGAAGATCGCATCGGATTAATTTCCGTCATAAAGTGTTGCCAGTCCAAATTTGGATTGGCTCAAATAGCTGGTAATTGCTTCTTGTTCTGCGGCGAGCAATTGTCGTGCAGTGGTAAAATAACGTTTTTCGAGCGCAATTTTACTGTTTGTTAGTGCCGTTATGCGGTTGCTCGCTAAGGGTTGGTTTAGCAGATTAGCAACAAGACTAATTTTTTCCGCTAGTTGACGTAGTTGTTTATCATTGCGCGATTCAGAGCGTAAAAAAATATCTTCGGTGGAAGAGAGAATAGAGGGCTTATTGGTAATATCGGAAAAAACAGCAGCTTGTTTTTTATCTAAGGCAGAATAATAGGCAACGGCTTCTTGATAGCTAGCCAAAGCAGCTTCATGTTGGCCAAGTTGACGCAGAGTGAAAGCACTTAGTAAATAAGACTCAGCTACTGAAATATCATTCTCTTGTTTTCCTCGTAGATGATTGAAGGCACTTAATGCTCCAACAAAATCTTCTTGATGTAATGCTGCCATTCCTAGCCCAAGCAACGCGCGATTGGTATAGCTACTATTAAGGGAAATATTACGAAAGCTTTCTCTCGCATCACGATAAAAACCAAACTGAATTTGAGAGTAACCTAATACGGTATAGAGGCGATAATCCAGTTCGTCTTTTTTGGATCCGTTTATCTTGACTGCACTTTGAATGGCCACGTGCGCATCAGTCCACCAATCCTGACGGATGTTGGCAGTAGCAAGATTTAATTGCGCTAGCCGGTAATGAACCGAGTCCGGTTTTATTTTTTCGTAGTATGACATCGACTCGCGATGCTTTTTTTGTTGTTGTAATGCATTACCAATCAATAAATTTGCTTCTGCTGCATCGTCTTTGGTAAGGCTTTCTGTTACTCCGGAAGTCTTAAGCATTGCTAAAACATCTGTCCAGTGCGCTTGATTGCCTTTGTATTTGGCGAGTTCAAAGGTGATTCGCGCTTCGCTAAAAGTATCGCCTTGAGTTTGCGCATGTTTCAATAAAGTCTCAGCAACTGTGACGTCATGAAGTGATAAAGCCAAGGCAGTAATTTTTTGTATTTGCGGTAAATGAATTTGTTGCGCGATAGCGGGCATATTTCGCGTGATGATTACTATTGCTGTTATAGAGTCGTTATTTGCTATAGCCGCTTCAGACACTTTTATAATTTGTTCAAGGTCTGATGTGGCCGCTCCCATTTTTTGATCGCGAGTAATGTCTTGATAGGCAGCCGAGGTGGCTGCATAAAATAAATCATCGGATGATAAGTCTGTAGCGCCATAAGTAACCGTTGCAAAAAAAAGAGTACACAATAAGCAATAGCGCATGCACTGATTAACTTGGTTGAAGACGATAGCCCGACCACCGCGAGTGATTTTATTTATATGTAATGAATTCATTGATAATCACGAATGTTTATAGCGTTGAAAAATAAGAAAATTTTACGGCCATATAAATCTGCCACCCAAGATAGTCGCGGATGGCAGATTTACAATTTATGCAATTTGGTAGCTAAATAACCCTTCTTCATTAACACCGACATGAATGCTGTTGATGGTTTCTCCATTAGCCATCTTCGCGAGACATTCAGCGGCTAATGCGGGCAGTAACGTACGCGTGAGGATGTTTTCGATATTGCGTGCTCCAGTATCCACTTCCTGGCTGCGTGCCAGTATATGAAGCAGCACATCTTCATCGTAAGTGAAATTAGCGTTGTAATGACCTTTCACACGTTTTTTGATGCGATTCATATTGATCACACAAATTTTCATCAGGTCATCATCGCTAAGTGGATAATAAGGAATAACGGTAGTGCGACCAAGGAATGCAGGTTTGAAATAGCGCAATAATTGTGGGCGGAAGTTATCCAATAATACTTCTGGGTCCGGGCGTTCTTCTTGCGCTGCGCACATAGCGCGAATATGTTCTTCACCCGCGTTAGAGGTCATGATAATGACGGTATTGCGGAAATCTATATCGCGCCCTTCACCATCTTTGATGGTGCCTTTATCGAACAAATTGTAAAAAATATCCTGCACACCGGGGTGCGCTTTTTCCATTTCGTCGAGTAGTACAACACTGTAAGGTTTACGTCTAACCGCTTCGGTTAACACACCGCCCTCGCCATAGCCCACATAACCCGGTGGCGAACCCAACAGCATAGAAACTTTATGCTCTTCTTTAAATTCAGACATATTAATGACGGTAATATTTTGTTCGCCGCCGTAAAGAATATCGGTTAGCGCCAGAGCAGTTTCGGTTTTTCCGACCCCGCTTGAGCCAACCATAAAAAATACACCAATAGGTTTGCGTGGATCAGTTAAACCGGCGCGCGATGTACGAATGCTTTGTGCAATTGCTTCCAGCGCATGAGGCTGACCGATAACACGTTCACCCAATGCGGTTTGTAAATCCAAAATTGCTTTGATTTCGTTCGAGACCATTTTGCCAACAGGGATTCCGGTCCAGTTGGCCACGACTTCGGCAATTGCTTGACTGTCTACATTCACTTTAATGAGTGGCGCCTCACCCTGTAGTGCAGCAAGCTCTTCGCGTAAGGTATCAAGTTGTTGGCGCAGTGTTGCCAGGTCACTATCACTCAGAATATTTGTGGCTGTATCTTTGTTATCTCTGCGTGCATGGAAATCGTCTTCTATTTGTTTTTGCAATGTTTGTATTGATTTTACTTTTTCCAATTCCACATGCCACTGCGCTTCTTGGTCTTGCAGTTGAATTTGTAGCTGTTCTTTTTCTGTATCAAGTTGTGATAAACGCTCAGCATAATTTCCGTGTGATGCATTTTCGCGCCCGAGTGATTCTATAGTTGCAGTACATTGAACTATCTGGCGACGAGTGTCTTCAATTGCGGCGGGGGTTGAGCTCTGGCTGAGTGCAACACGTGCGCAAGCAGTATCGAGCAGGCTGACAGATTTATCGGGTAATTGACGAGCAGTGATGTAACGACTGGAAAGGCGCACTGAGTCAACAATCGCTTCATCCATAATTCTTACCCGGTGATGGTTTTGTAGCATCTCCGAAATGGCTCGCATCATATTAATGGCTTTTTCTTCATCGGGTTCTTCAATTTTTACAACCTGAAAACGACGAGTCAGCGCTGGGTCACGTTCAAAATATTTTTTATATTCTGCCCAAGTAGTAGCAGCGATAGTGCGTAATTCACCGCGCGCTAATGCAGGCTTTAGTAAATTAGCTGCATCGCCTTGGCCTTCTTTTCCTCCCGCACCAATTAATGTATGCGCTTCGTCAATAAACATGATGATGGGTTCGGGCGATGCTTTGACTTCGGCAATAACGGATTTCAAACGATTTTCAAATTCACCTTTTACGCTGGCACCGGCTTGCAACAAACCTAAGTCCAGACTGCGAATGGTGACATTTTTTAATTGATCAGGAACATCGCCTGACGCAATACGCAACGCAAAACCTTCAACAACCGCTGTTTTTCCTACGCCAGCTTCACCTGTAAGGATCGGGTTATTTTGACGGCGACGAATAAGAATATCCACAATTTGACGTACTTCATCATCACGCCCCAATACCGCATCAATTTTTCCGTTTTTGGCGGCTTCGGTAAGGTTGACGGTAAATTTATCGAGCGATGGCGTTTTACTCGGCGCAGCAAATGTCGCATTGTCATCACCTGCGGCATCACTTTTTCCTGCTTGTTTCGATTCGCCGGTAGTTCCAATGATGCCACGTACGACCTCGCGCAGTGATTCAGGAATAATTTTTTTAAGTTCGCCGTTGGTTGCTTCAGTTGCGCGACGCAAACCTTCGTCTAACAACAATGCAGCCAAGATATGTGCCGATGTAATTTTGTTATGGCCATATTCTACCGATGCGAGTATCCAGGCATTTTTTGCCAGATCGACAATGGTTGGCGATAGGGCGGGTGCACGTGAATTTCCCGTTTTAATTGCATCTAATTCGCGGTTGAGATGGCGAACGAGATTGCCAATATTAATATCAAATTTCTCAAGTACAGCTAAAATATCGCTGTCTGCAATTTCCAGTAATTTCAATAACCAATGCTCTATTTCAACATTGTAATGCGTTCTGGATAAACATAATCCTGCCGCGCCTTCAAGTGCATTGCGGCACGGCTCATTGAGTTTCACTACGAGAGATTTTAAATCGATATTAATCATGACTCTGTCCTTAACAACTATTAGATGTTGAATGTGTGGTTGCTATTATTAAGTTGAACGTTTAGCTGAAACTGTAATTTTTAATGTTTCGTTTTTATTAGCTGCATTTTTTTGTTCGCTGGTTGATAACCAGGTGTTCCAGCTTAAAATCGGCGGTGTCTTTTTATTCAGAGTGATTTTGTTGGGTAAGTCAGCTCGCTTCACTTCAATAATAAACTCATAGTCATGCTCTAAGCCCAAGTACATTTGCACCATATCATTCATTGCGGCTAATGCTTTTGTGCCAGGTGCAAATCGGTAAAATTGTTCTTTATTTAAAGGGCCGAGCAGTATTCTAATTTTTCCTTGCGCAATCCAGCCCTTAGCTCCCAACATCGCGGAGCGAGCCAGCGCTGCATTTTGTCCTTTTGGTTCTAGCTTTGATGCAATACGTGTGCGAATGTCAGGAATGAGTTCTTGCCATTGACCGACAAATTCTTGAATTCTTACCGGAAGATCAAAATAATCCGCCAGCATTTGTTTAAGTCCAGACGATGTTCTAACTTTCTGTGTTAACAGGCCGCTGTAAAATAGTAATGATTCATCCCTAACTTGTAATCGATTTGCGAGTCCCTGGGTTCCTAATCCAATCATGGCCAATACAGCTTGTGTGGCCGCTGATCGGTTTGTTTTTACATTCTGATTTAATTTTTTTCGTTCGTATTCAATAGGTACTGAATATTTTGTACCTGCTTGGTAGAACAGCGATATTGTTCGATGGTTAAAAAGATCCAAAAAGTGAATGAGGGATTCATCTTTTTGTTTTAATCGCTGTAATAACAGTTCGGTATAGTGATAAGGCAGTACTCCGGTACTCCCAGCTAAGCTCAAAAAATTAACCTGCATTTCCCAAGGTATTGATGAGGAATTATCTGTAGCAGATGCAATCGAAAAAATTTCATTGCTCGGAAAGCTAAAAGAGCTGCGAGTTTTGAACCGCACTATTTCCGTAGCTGGTGGTACAAATAAGGCGATTGGATTATGTTTTTTTGCCCGATAGTTTTCAGGAGTCGATAACGACTCTTTAAACAGCACTGCGCGCTCCAACAATCGTACCGCTTGAAAAAACCCGTATTCATGTGGTGCTTTTAGCAGTAGCTCAGTTACAGCAGCGTTTTTTCGCCAGCTCTGGGAGGACATTTTTTTAAGTAGCCTTCTTTATTTTTACGTTTAACCAATAATCGGGTGAACGAATTAACTGAGCAATAGAGCCCAAAGAAATGTTCTAGCACGGTAGCAAATAAAAAACTGCTGCTGCCGGTAAATTGTGAGTCATCAATCTCGATTTCAACTTCTATGCCGCGACATAGCGTTGCTCTGCCATCAATATTAAGCGGCGCATTTACGCCTCTGGCGTTAAGGGATTGGATTGAGTCAATTAGTGCTCTGGTAGCCGAAGAGTCTTTAAAATTATAGAGCCGCAGTATCTCTTTCAGCGCTTCAGTTGCATTCTGTGATCCTGTAATCGATAAATGATTAAGATTTAGATGAGACAGTAATCGCCAGCGAGCTCCATCCCTCAAAGGTGGGCGAATGGCGACTGAAGGTTGTGTAAGGCAACGAATTCTTTCACAAGGCGGTGCGGCATTAATACATTGTAGTTTTGGTTGTTCCATATTAAACGGTAGCTTTGCCGGTAAATCGCGATTACTACAAGTGGTGTCCAGGATCAATGTACGATCTTCCGGTAAATTAGGATTAAAATTTAAATCCACTAAGCTTAGGTATAAATCGGTTCCTTCATCGCGTTGTGCATAACCGAGTTTCGCGTGCCTGCGTGCAGCAAACCAAAACGATTGTGTTTTTAAATCAAGGTGCTCGTGCTTGAGTCCGTAAAAAGGCAAGAATTTTTCTTGGACGCCAGCGGCGCTACTCGCGATAACGTTATCAACAGAATAAATTTCATAACCGGTCGGGCGGCGTGCATCAGGAATAATCTGATACTCAAGCCGAGTGTGTTCAACTTTAATTGGATCAGCTTTGTGACTGAATAAATTGACTACTGGTGTACATCCAAGAGCAAAAGTAGTGGCATTAATATTGTGTTCAAGTTCGACATCTGATCGATTTAAGTAAAGATATAAATTCAATTCTGTCGTAGCGTTATCAGGTATGTAATTAGCGAGACCTTCAATATCAATGAACATGAATTTCTCCGGAAAGACGAAAAATTCACTTAATAAACGATAACCAGAAAAAGAAGATGCAGGGTAGGGGAGTAAACTTTGGTTGTCGGAAAACCCCACCGCTTTAATAAGATTTTTACTTAAAAAAATAGGTTTACTGTCTGTCTCTGAAGTCGCTAGTACTAATTGCTGCGACTCATTGAGTATCATCTCGTAGAGCGGATGAATATGTTGTGATTGCCCTTTAAGATAAAAGCGCAAACGATTTGGACGCAATTCGTGGAGGCTAATAGCCTCATTAAATGTTTTGAGGCGTAGGCGAAGTACTCCACCTGCGCCACGAACCGCATTTGCTCCGGGGGTTGCAAAGGGGCGACCTACCAAGCTCGCTTCTTTTACAACCAATGGCAATAGTTCGGTCTCGTAGACTGTGGTGAAACGGCAATTCTCTCCCTGGAATTGTTCTGTTTCCAATATTGTCTGCGCGGGTAAGGTATAGCTGGCTTCGAGTTGCTCCTGATTAGGCACCAACTGCACAATCGCCATTGATGGTATTGGGCGCTGATAGTGAGGAAATAATGTTGCGAGTAATGCATCACTAAGTTCTGGAAAATCATCGTCCAATTTGTGCTGAATGCGTGCATTTAAGTAGGCAAAACTTTCAATCAAGCGAGAGACATGTGGATCTTCAATAGTGTCGGCGCTGATACCTAATCGACCGGCAATTTTTGGATGTTCTTTCGCAAATTCAGCACCCATTTGCCGAATAAATGCGAGTTCTTTCTCGTAATAGGGGAGTAATTCATCAGCCATGTTTTGATTCTTCTACTTTCACAGTTCTAAATACGGGGTCTAAAACGGAATCGAAAATAATAATTTCGGGCGCAGGATCCGCGTGCAGTGTTGCATCTATACGAAATCTAAGCGTTCGATCTGTACTATCTTTATTATCGATATGAATCACCTTTACCGATTTAAATCGCGGTTCAAATGTTCGCAGCGTTTTTTCCAAATTTTTAGTGAAGGCTCTTTTTTTTTCTATATCGGCAATATTGACTGTGGCCAGATCTGGTAAGCCATAATTTAATATAGAAAATTCTACTTCTTTTAGTTCATCTGGTGGCGATTGCATGCGAAAGCGCGTGTTCAATAGATTTTCCAAATCGCGTTTAACACTATTACGCAGCTCACGTAAGTACTGATTCCGGTTTTTATCTTGTTCGATTTGAATATGCGGCTCATCGTCCATCAACCGATCTAAAATCGATGGACGTAATTCCTGTTTTTTCCCGATTCGCATTGCTGATTCTCTTTCCCTTATTAGCCAATTTATTTTAACTTGTTTGCATCAGTTCGGTCACCAACTCTAACTCCGAGACCATTTGATCAAGTTGATAGTGCGGTACCAAGTGGATAACGCAGAGATATTGCCCTGGTTTGTTAGGATGCTCACTGACACTGACGGCGGCTTGGCGAAGTGGGTAGCGCGCCTGTTCTTCCCATTCCAAATCTTCCCGGCCGGTGGTGTATTTGAATAACCACTCCGTAAGAAAACGCTCGCATTCTTCGGCAGTAATAAAGGAGCCAATCTTGTCGCGAATCATAACTTTTAAATAATGTGCTATGCGAGAGGCACACAAAACGTGTTGTAACATCGCCGACAGTTTTGAATTTATATCCTCTGCACGTGACGCACGGCTACGTGGTTGTTGAACTGACTGGTTACTGTAAAACGCGCTGAACGGCGTATCGTAACAATGACATAACGGCATCAATCCAAGATCGCTAAGTTCGCGTTCCATGGTATCAGTAATTACCACATCGACTGATGGCTTACAGGCGATATCACGGGCATCAGTTGCGAAGCTAACCGTAGGTAAATTTGTTAAGAGTCCACCGCCAATTTGGTCGCGGGGCACGCCACGAATATGTCCGAACCAGCCGACATTTGCGAATTCACGAATGAGCACACCACCAAATGCGTAAGCCGCATTTCCCCATAATTGGCTCGTACTCTGATTTTCATGATTGGATTTTTCGTAAAAAAAGATGCCTTTGTAACTTCCGGGTGTCGTGCGATAAGGTTCGCGCATTAAAATCCTCGGCAATGTTAAACCGAGAAAACGACTATCTTGTTTCTCGCGTAGCGCGCGCCATTTAATATATTCAGTTTGTGCAAAAATGCTATGCAGATTAATAGGCATACCCAAAGTGGCGAAGTGATCCAAACCAAAAAATTCGCTGGAAGCCGAAGCGATAAAGGGTGCAAATGCAGCAGCAGCAATTTGGCTTATACCATTTAGCGTGGCGATGTCGTCCAGCGGATGGCGTGGTGAGCGTTTATGACTTATTTCATAATCACCAATAATTGCACCATAGGGTTCTCCACCTGGAGTTCCGTATTCTTCGCTGTAAATTTTCTGAAATAGCTGGCTTTGGTCAACATCCAGAGCGCGTTCGATATCTTTGGTGACCTCCGCCCAAGTAATATCTAAATATCGAATTTTAATATTGCGGCTACCATCTGCTTGTACAACGAGATACCAAAGACCACGCCAAGAGGCTTCCAGTTTTTGTAATTTTGGATGGTGAATGATGTCATTCACTTGATCATTGATGAGGTGGTCAATGTGGGCGATGGCTTTGTTGATGATGAAATAAATATCGTTTGTTTTGGTATCGGAGGCTAAATTTTCGAAGTTGTTTAGCCAGTAACTGAGCGCTTTATATGGATCGGGTTCTTCGAGAAACCCGGAGAGCGAAGTGATGTAGGGTTTGCGCTTATAAAGCGACTCTAGCAAGCTGATGTTTGCGTCGGGGGTTTTATCTGCTGGGGTACCTTGGTGATTAAGAGCTGACACAACAACAATCCATTTATTGAATAAGGAAGGGGGGATAATATCCCCCCTTTACTTGTCTAGCCCGGAAACAGTTAACCCGCTTTTGGAATATTTGCCACCAAGCGCAGAGAGGCAGTTAACTCTTCCATTTGTAACCATGGACGCATCAACACAACTGCGTTGTATACACCAGGTTGGCCGGGAACTTCTTTCACTTCAACTCTTGCTTCACGTAATGGATATTGTGCTTTTGCTTCTGCGCTAGCGCCTTCACTACCATTTACGTAATTGCTGATCCAACGATTCAACCATACTTCAGCTTCACCCGGTTCCATGAAAGAACCAATTTTGTCGCGCGCCATTGTTTTAAGAAAATGTGCGATACGTGAGGTTGCCATGATGTAGGGCAGCCTTGCAGAAATAGCAGCATTGGCTGTTGCATCGGGATCATCAAATTTCTTCGGACGTTGAGTCGTTTGCGCACCAAAGAAAACAGCGTAATCTGTGTTTTTGTAGTGGCACATTGGCAAAAAGCCCAATTTGCTCAGCTCAGCTTCACGACGATCGGTAATGCCAATTTCGGTTGGGCATTTTTGGTCGGTATCGCCATCATCACTAACAAAAGTATGGCTAGGTAACCCTTCAACTTTGCCACCACCTTCAGCACCACGAATGGCGGTACACCAGCCGTTTTCGGAGAATGCTTTGGTCAGTGTGGTACCTAATGCATAAGCAGCATTCATCCAGCAATAATCGTCGTGATCGGTTTCAACATGACGGCCATCGTTACTTCTCGCTACTTCTTCGTAGTTGAACGCCTCTACCGGTTTGGTCGATTGGCCATATGGTAAGCGTGCCAATACGCGTGGCATAGCTAAAGTAACAAAGCGTGAGTCTTCCGTATCGCGGAAACTGCGCCACTGAATATATTCAGCCGAATCAAAGATCTTTTCGAGATCTCGTGGCTTGGACAGCTCGGTGAAGCTATCGAAACCAAACATTTTTGGAGAGGATGCCGATAAGAATGGACAGAAACCTGCCGCAGCTACGTTAGACATTTTAGATAGCAGCGAAATATCATCTGGATGAGTTGAGAACTCATAATCCCCGATCAGTGCAGCGTAAGGTTGGCCACCGGCCGTACCAAATTCGCTTTCATAGATTTTTTTGAAAATTTGGCTTTGATCAAATTCAACTGCTTTTTCTAAATCCTTACCCAACTCTTTTTTGCTGATGTTGAGCATACGGATTTTAAGTTGAGTGCTGGTTTCAGTGTTGCTGACCAGATAATTGAGGCCGCGCCATGAGCCTTCCAATTTTTGGAATTTTTCATTGTGCATGACGGCTGCCAATTGTTTTGACATGGCTTCATCAATGGCTTGAATAGCAGCATTGATAGTGACCGACAAATTTTTATCCCACTTAACTGTCCCTTTCATCGCCTCACTGGTTAAGGTTCTGAGCAGTTCTTCAGTTTCATCGCGTGATGTTTGTTTTGTTGCACTAATTGCTTGTTCAAGAAAGCTCAGCTCAGCGACTTGCGTTTCTGCTTGTTGGCCTTCTAATTGTTCTTTAGTAGACATATTTATTCCTCTTTTTTGCCGCCATTGTCTACGCCGAGTTCACTTGACAGCGACGAGAGTGCGTTAGTGTTACTCAGTACATCTTCAAGAATTGCTTCAAGATCTTCTGAGCGGTCAGCTTTGGTGAGCAGATCCCTGAGTTTGTTGCGCGTATCCATGAGTTTCTTCAGCGGTTCCAGTTGTTCCACAATTCTGTGCGGTTCAAAATCTTCCATCGTTTTGAAATCCAGACTGGCTGACATTTCACTGCCGTCATTTTCCAAAAGGTTTTCCACCTTCAACCGTAGCTGAGGATTTACCTTGGTCATGATGTCGTTAAAGTTATCGCGATCAATTTGTGAAAATTTGCGATCTTTAAGTGTTTTTTTGCCTTCGGCGTTATCGCCTGAATAGTCGCCCATCACGCCCATCACAAAAGGGATTTCCTTTTCAACGATAGAGCCATTTGTTTCGAGGTCATAAGTAATATGAACACGGGGCTTTCTGACGCGTTTAAGTTTATCGTGGATGCTATCGGACATAATCCCTAATCCTCTTTGGCTAGGTGGTTTGGTTAATCTTCATTAGTCTTAACACCAGTGAGTTCACTAAAGTGTTTTCGTGACGAAGAGTCAGGAATAAGCTCAACGATTAGCTCGTCAAGCGGCATATTGCCCCATTTTACGGCTTTTTCAAGCGCGTAAGAAACGGGAGAGTGTGGTTCGGTTGTTCTGAAAAACTTGGCAATATCCAACAGCTGTTTGAAAGCAGCTTCGCGTGATACCAGTGCAGTTGGGGCAATAGTAGCAGCGGGTTTAGTAGAGCCTGAACTGATTACTGCTGGCACCTCTTCGGTGACAATTTCTGACACAGCTTCAACGGGGAGCTTGTGCTTGGCAATATGATTGAGTGCGGCACGACATTCTTCCAATGCACTGACGATAGCACGCATAGACGGTGCGTGCTCTGAACCGCAGAGTTGGTCAAGCTTCTGCTCTACTCTTTTGGAGCAGCTGATAGTTTCATTGATGTCATCAAATTGATCAATAATGAAATCTTGCGTTGATTCCTCGACTGCACGCTCTATATCAGCCAAGGTGAAGCCAAGCTTTTCAGCTTTATTGAGGCGAACGTCTTCGTTAGTGGTTCGTTCCAGTTCGACTGCCTGTTGATACTGCCAGTAAGCAAAAGGCCCGGGGGAATAACCTTCGGTTAATGGAACTCGTCTGATTGGCGCAATCAGTACACCTTCATTCGCTGTGCCGTTAAGGCCAGCAAGCGGGGAAATCCGTGTTTCAATGCCATCTTCTTCGTCGGGCATGGGATAGAGATGATCCCAAAATTTTTCTATTAAACCTTCAATTAATACAAAGGCATCTCTCATACCTTGAAAACCGTTACGGCGAATCAAGGCTTCGGTTAACCAAGTGGCGACCTCAAGGTCTTTACTTTCGCGGATTAATAACCCTGGCGCTAACGACAGTATTTTGCGCCAATGTTCGTCAGCTTCACCATTAGATTCTTTATACAGATTGTTCTTTTCTGCATCGCGGGCTGCATAACGTGCAGTCTTAATAGTTTGATAGCTAGATATAGGCGAAGAGTCCAGCCGCAAATCTATGCCTGCAGGTTGCTCAGTTGAGATGGGTGCCAGGAGGCTAGTAAAATCTAAAATCGGCGAGGATGCCATGTAAGTCCATATCCCTTTTATAAGTTATAACAACAACTATGCTGCAGCGGCTTTATGAGTGCTATGTGTAGAATGCTATCTTTTAAGTTATTACTTTGCGATAGTTCTGCACCTTGAATTTAAGACTGGCCACGCTAGCACAATCGGGGTCATAAATTAAGAACTGGCATAAAAAGTTATAATCAACAGGGCGAATTACGTCACAAATCTGGCGGTAGTATGTGGTTTTGATGCCATGTTACCATTCGCGATTATGATAAATACGCAGGTGATAAAATAGATGCACATGCGGTAACTTATCATAACCTATTGAAAAATATGCATTACTCCAGATGGATCGTTAAGGGTGAAAGTCAAATGGCGTTACAGGTTACATTGGTAAAAACACCGGGAGGCGTTTCCTTATCCAGAACTAGTCATTTATTCAAGGAACAGGGCGGCACTTTTGGGAGAGCAGATACCAATAGTTGGCAGCTGCCTGACCCCGATAAATTCTTATCCTCATGTCACTGCGAAATTCTATGGATTTCAGATGCTTACTATCTGGTTGATAGAAGCACCAATGGTACTTTTCTTAATGGTTCGCCGGAACCGATTGGCAGAGGTGTCAAAGCCCGTATCAGCAGCGGTGATATTTTTGAGATTGGTGACTATCGGTTTGCTGTAACTATCCCTGACGTTGTGGCCAGTGCTTCCCCTTTTGATGACCAGCCTCTTTTTACCAGCCAACCTGCGGCAGGCATTTTTGACAGTCCATTTGATTATCAGCCGATTGCTGAAAGCGAGCCGATTTTTGGTCAGCCACTTGATCCCTTGGCAATGTGGGATAAGGCGGTTAAAACGTCTGAGCCTCGCGCTAATCTCCTGAGTGCCACACCAGTCATCACCAGTGCATCTATTGATGATATTTTCGGTAATGAGGTGTCCCGTGACCAGCCAGATTTCGTTTCGATAGATATTTCGCAAAATATTGATCAGGCGATGGCGTGGCCCGATGCCTCCAGGGAAAATTTGATTCCTGAAGATTGGGAGGATGATTTTTCTGATTTAGGTGAAAAACTATTTGATGAGCACCCCTTAGTCCCTCCTGCACAAACACCCTTTGCGCAGAGCGTGCCTGCTACACGTGTTGATGTTGTTGTGCCAAGGCCACGCGGTGATCGCCAACCTTTGGCTGAGCGCTTGGCTGTTGTTGAATCCACTGTAGTGGCTTCACCTGTAGTAGACATTCCATCCATGCCACCTGTTTCGGTTAACGTCGAGAAAGTGAATGTTGTTCCTGTAACAACGAACCAGACTGTAACGTCACAGCCCGATTGTTCTTTTATTCATGCATTGGGTTTGGATTCTTCACGCCTCACTGAAAGCGAGATTGCTGAGATTACTGCCATGAGTGGCCAGCTAATGCGTGAAATTGTTGAAGGAATGATGGGTGTTTTGCGTTCGCGAACCAGCATTAAAAATGAATTTCGAATGAATGTTACTACGATTCAACCGGTGGAAAATAACCCGTTAAAATTTTCCGTCAGTGTTGATGATGCACTTGAAAACATGTTCCTGAAAAAATCCAATGCATACAAGAAACCGGTCGATGCTTTTAGAGAAGGTTTTCAGGAGATTGCAGAGCATCAAGTGGCGATGATTGGCGGTATACGTCAGGGATTTGAACGGATGATGGAACGATTTAATCCGGAAAATCTAGAGAAAAATTTTAATAAGCAGGGGCGTGGAGCCATGATCCCCGGCATCCAAAAAGCAAAATATTGGAATAGTTATACCGAATATTATTCTGGATTTAGCGACAACATGGAATCCTCATTCCAACACTTATTTGGCAGTGATTTTGTCAGTGCCTATGAAGATCAACTACGCCGCCTTGCAGCAGCAAGAAAAAAGGATAAACAATAATGTTGTACAAAAACCATTTTTTATCGGGATCGGTTCTCGCTTTCATCGTTCGAATTACGGCCGGTTTAATTTTTTTGAGTGCATCGATTTTTATGCTGGGATGCAGCTCCTCCAAGAGCCGTGTTGGTGGCGTACTAAATCTTGACACTGATTTAAAGCTCACTTTTGAGATTGCGTCTGATATCAACCCGGATGATTACTCACGTCCTTCACCTGTGTTTGTTCGTTTTTATCAATTGAAATCTGCAACGGCGTTTGATAAGGCAGACTTTATCGATATTTATGAACGCGATACAGAAATCTTTGGCGGCGATATTGTTAGCAAACAAGTATTGAAACCTTTATCGCCTGGTGTAGGGCGCACTGAGAGTTTTGTGCTGGAGCCAGGCGCTAAAATGATCGCGATCTATGCTGAATTTGCGCAGTATCCAGGATCGACTTATAAAGTTATTTTTCCAGTGACGGAAAATAACGTTATCAAAAATAAAGCGACCATTAAAATTTCTGGCAGAACTATTTCTCAAGTAAAACAATAATTTTTCCGGGCGGTGCTGCCCTATGATTCGGTGGGATTCGTATGTCGTTAGATAGCAAAGTGGTCTGGTCTGAGGGAATGTTTCTTAATCCCCAGCATTTTCAGCAGCAAGACCGATACATAGAGCGGTATATTGATCGCAAGTGTATCGCTTATGGCAGTAATGCTTGGGGTGTGCAGGATTTTGAAATAGACCATCAATTACTGAAGCTAGGCAAAATTTCCTTGATCAGAGCAAGCGGAATATTTCCTGATGGCACGCCGTTCAGTTTTCCAACAACGGATGAATCACCTTCGGTAATAGATGTGCCCAACGGGTTACACAATACTGTGGTCTATTTGGCTGTGCCAGTGAAGCGTCCTGGTGCTGTTGATGTGTTGTCCAAAGATAATAATCAAGGCTTGGCGAGATATTATCCGACCGAATTACCGGTGCGTGATGTTACTCAAGAGGGTGGTGAAGACCACGTAATTGATATTGCCAAACTGCGTTTGCGCTTAATGTTGGATACCGATGATTTAAGTGGCTATGCCTGCATTGCATTAATACGCATTGCTGAGGCGCGGGAAGATAAAAACGTTATCCTTGATGATCAGTTTCTCGCGACCTGTTTGGATTGTCGCGCTGTACCGAAACTCTCCAGTTTTGTGACGGAATTAGGTGGCTTGTTGCATCATCGCGGCGAATCTATTGCTGGACGGTTGGCAGATGCCCGTCGTGGCGGCACCGCGGAAATTGCGGATTACATGTTGTTGCAGTTGGTAAATCGTGCCGAACCTTTCGTTAATCATCTCGCTTCTTTAAAAGGGCTTCACCCGGCAGAATTGTTTGCCGTTTTATTACAGCTCGCTGGAGAACTGGCAACTTTTGTTACTAAAACAAAAAGACCTCCCGCATTTCCAATTTATTTGCACGACAATTTGCAGCAGACATTTACACCTGTTTTATCAGCATTGCGTGAATATCTCTCGATGGTATACGAGCAAACTGCAATATCGCTGCAGTTGGTCGAGAAAAAATACGGAATTCGCGTTTCTGAAATTGGCGATAGATCACTGCTAAAAACAGCCAGTTTTGTATTAGCCGTGCGTGCAGATATGAAAGAAGAAATGGTTCGTTCACGCCTCCCTGCACAAATTAAAATTGGTCCGGTAGAGCGCATTAGAGAGCTGGTAAATGCGGCCATGCCGGGTATTGTGCTCAGACCTTTACCTGTTGCACCTCGTCAGATCCCATTCCGCTCAGGCTATACCTATTTTGAGTTGGATAGGCACAGTGAATTTTGGAAAGAGCTTAATCAATCGGGCGGGTTTGCACTGCATTTAGGTGGCGACTTTCCTGGGATCGAAATGGAATTTTGGGCTATTCGCCAATAATTTTTTCATTATTAACCAACCTGTTGTTACAGGGAGTGCTCTATGTCTACGGACGATTCAGATAAAACGGTTTTTAAACAACCCATGCCTGGTGGTGATCGCACCTCAATGCGTCCGTCACCGGGTGCTAGAAATGTCGGCGCTGGTTCACGAGATATTCCTGCCCAAAGCCAGCCACAGGCAGCACCTTACACAGCTCCTGTTAGTAATCGCGCACCGATTGATCCTAATGCCGCTAATTTCAAAGCCAACCATGGTTTAAATCCGATTGTTAATGCGGCGTCAACCTTGATTGCTGTATTTGCTAAAACACGCAGTGCGGTAAGCCATCCTGATGTAGGTGGATTACATCAGCGGTTAATCAATGAAATAAAAACCCTTGAAGGCGAACTACGCGATTTAGGTCTTAAACAGGAAGTGCAATTATCCGTGCGTTACTTGATGTGTTCTGTATTGGACGAAGCGGTATTAAATACGCCTTGGGGAACTGAAAGCGCATGGGCACAACGTACTTTGCTCAGCGTTTTTCACGGTGAAACCTCAGGCGGCGAAAAATCTTTTTTGATTCTGGATCGCCTTCGCCAATCACCCTCAGAAAATCTCGACGTTATTGAGCTGTTTTATATTTGTTTGAGCCTTGGTTTCGAAGGTAGATACCGTTTTATGAATCGTGGTAAAGAGGCTCTTGATCAAGTGCGCGAAGAATTGTTTTCTATTATTCGTCGTCAGCGTGGTGACTATGAGAGAACTTTATCTCCAGCATGGAGCGGTTTAGGTCGAACCCGTAATCCACTCACTGAATATATTCCGCTGTGGGTTGTGGTTGCACTTATGGGCACAATTTTATTTTTTAGCTATTCAGGATTGCGTTATTGGCTCTATGCATCATCAAATCCGGTTGCTGATGAAATTGCTGAACTTGTTGTAGAAGAAAAAAATAAATAACAGTTTCTATGTAGAGCGTTTTTCTCTATTAAAATGCCGAAAATTACTCGGATGTAAACAGATAATGTGCCCCAGGCACTATTGATTAAGACTCAGGATCATATGAATAAGATTGGTCGTTTCTTTACGCACCCGGTAGTGATTTCACTGATCGGTTTGCTGTTGGTCGCATTATTAATTTGGTTTGCCGGGCCACAGATTAAATTTGGCGCCGCCAACGAAGCCCCATTAGCAAGTCCTGTCACTCGTCTATTGCTGATCATGGCTGCTGTTATTCTATGGGGATTGAATAATTTACGCTTGCAGATGATGTCTAATCGCAGCAATAAAACACTGGTCGCTGATTTACAACAGAACAATTCCTTTGTGCAATCAGATGCAGCTTCAGAGCAAGCAGCTGATGAAATCGCACAGATTAATGATCGTTTTAGGCAAGCGCTCGACACGTTAAATAAATTAAAATTTAACGGCCGGGGCAAGAAAAAAGCGCTCTACCAATTACCTTGGTACATTATTGTCGGCCCACCAGGGTCAGGTAAAACCACAGCATTAGTTAATTCCGGGCTTGAATTTCCGCTCGCTGATCAATTCGGTAAAGGCGCATTACAAGGTGTTGGCGGCACGCGTAATTGTGATTGGTGGTTTACCAATGAGGCAGTATTAATTGATACGGCTGGGCGTTATACAACACAAGATAGCCATAAAGTTGTTGATAGTTCTGCATGGGAGGGTTTTCTAACTCTGCTCAAGCGCAATCGCCGTCGTCGTCCAGTTAATGGCGTTATTGTCGCTATTAGTCTGCAAGATTTATTACTGCAGACTGAAGAAGAGCGTTCGTTACATGCCAAAACGATTCGGACCCGGTTAGATGAGTTAATGGAAAAATTGGAAATTCGCTTTCCCGTTTATCTATTGTTTACTAAATCGGATTTAGTTTCTGGTTTCAGCGAATTTTTTGAAGATCTGGGCAAAGAAGAGCGTGAACAGGTGTGGGGAGTTTCTCTTCCAAATGCGCCTAAGCCCTCTCAAAGCCCCGATTTTGATTTTCTAGGTCAAGAACTAACAAAACTGTCGCGTCGTTTGCATGACCGTGTTGTTTGGCGTATGCAGCAGGAACGCGACGTTAAACGCTGTGCGGCAATTGAGAGTTTTCCATTGCAAATGGAAAACTTATATCAAATAGCAGAAACCTTTGTTAAACGCACATTCGCGCAAAATCGCTTTCAGTTTCAACCTTATTTACGCGGTGTTTATTTCTCAAGCGGCACGCAAGATGGAACTCCTATTGATCGCTTGATGACATCTGTCTCGGCAAACTTTGGTTTTGCACGAGATGCGGTGCAGGCGTCAAATCAGCGAGGGAAAAGTTTTTTTATTGGTCGTTTATTTCGCGAGGTGATTTTTCCTGAGTCCGAATTAGTCGGCACTAACATGCGTTATGAACGAGTCATTCGCTGGTCACAAAATGCAGCATATGCCGGTATTGCTGCTGTGACTTTAGTAATTGTTTTGTTATGGAGCGGTAGTGTCACTCGCAATAGTTTATATATGGGTGAAGTAAAAGAACAAATCGCAACCTTCAAAACTGAAGAACAAAAAATCGGGGGCTGGAGTGCCGATGCTAGCGCAGCATTACCGGCACTTAATGCACTAGGTAAAGCCAGCAGTGTCTATGATAAAGAAGCTCACCCGTGGTTGAGTGGCATGGGTTTGTACGATGATCGTGTAGACCAACAAGCGGATGATTTATATCAAAATAAACTGACCACCGTTTTTTTACCGCAATTATTGCGTACCTTGGAACGCGTTATTCAGCAGGGTGATGCGGAGGGCGACCTCTATCAAACCTTCCGTATTTACGTGATGTTTAATGCACTTGAGCATATGGATAAGTCGCTCGTTAAAACCTGGTTTGAGACCCACTGGGATAAACAATTTGGCAATGACACTCCTCAGCGCGCTGAGTTACAAAATCATCTCAGCGCATTGTTGATAAATGATCTTCCCCAATCAGAATTGAACGCATCACTCGTCGCACAAACACGTGCTACTTTGCTGCGTATACCTGTAGCGCAACGGATTTACAGTCGTATTAAAGTTGACCCACAGTACAATCAAATGGTGAATGTGCTCAATTTTTACGGTGAATCTGTGCGCACCACCTTTAATATGGACAGTGCAAATCAATCCGCATTAACAATTCCCGTTTTGTTTACTATTCAAGGTTATCAAAATTTAGATCTTTCACCCGACTCCCCCCTATTTGGCGACGTAGTTGATGAAGAGTGGGTGCTTGGTGGTGGCGACAACCAAGCCTTGGTTAATCGCGATGTAAAAGCAATTAGTGAGCAAGTTAAGAATTTTTATTTGGCGGACTACAGCAACACTTGGGCGACAATTCATAATTCTTTGCATGTAGCGAAGTTTTCGAATTTGCGCGATTTGAATACTGCTCTGGGTGCATTTGTGGATCCGGTTTATTCACCTGTGCTGTCTATTTTGGATGTTGCTAAAACCAATACCCAGCTTACGCCGCCTGTGTTGGATGCCGCAGCCGATAAAATAACAACGGGTGTGGCGGGCAAAGCGGTTAACTATCTTGCGGACAATGTTGAAGGAACCATTGTTGATAAACGGTTCAGTGATTTACATGCGCTGATCAAACAGTCTTCGCGAGGGCCTGCACCCATTACGTCTACCATGCAGCAATTGGAGGCGTTAAAAATATTTGTGCAAGAAATTGCGCTGTCCCCGGATGTAGAGCAAAAATCATTTGAAATCGCCAAAGCGCGTTATGAAAGTGGTGCTGCCAATCCGGTGACTGCATTGCGCGCCTACGCTAAATCAACTCCGGAACCGGTGCAGCGCTGGTTAACATCGTTATCGGATGAGACTTGGCAAGTGATCATGCAGTCAGCTCACCAATACGTTAATAAGGAATGGCGCGCGCGCGTATATCAAACCTACTCACAAGGGTTAGCAGGGCGTTATCCACTTAATCGCGCCTCGACCGACGAACTTGCACTGTTGGATTTTAGCGGCTTCTTTAAACCGCAAGGCACTGTTGATCAATTCGTGAAAGAGTTTGTCGATCCGTTTATTGATAAGCGCAGTAACTGGTCGAATAGAACAGTCGATGGTTACAGCATTGGTTTTGCCTCCTCAACGGTTAGTCAGCTACAGCGCGCTGCCAATATTCGCGAAATCTTTTTTCGCCAAAATCCGGAGACACCCAGTATCAGTTTGGAACTGCGCCCCTATACGATGGATAAAGACGATGCGGTGTTCACGCTGGATTTAGGCGACCAGCGCCTAACTTACAATCACGGCCCTAAATTTTGGAAGCCAGTAGTCTGGACAGGACAAAATGATTCACGTCGTATTCGGGTAATTTTTGAGGATTTAAAGGGTGCACAATTCGATAAATCCTATACCGGCCCTTGGGCGTGGTTCCGCTTAATGGATGCATCCACTATTAAGTCCACACCACAGTCGAATATTTATCTAATTACTTTTGCACATGACAATGGTGCTGATACAGCAGCAATTCCTACACGACAAATAGTCTATGAAGGAAGAGCGACCAGTATTCACAATCCGTTTAAAAACGATTTGCTCGAATCATTCCGCTGCCCGGAGTCAATCTAAATGATCAACGCCAATTCAGTAGGTTTGTTTGGTAAATTGCCAGCACATGGTGATTTTATCTATCGCAACTTACCGAGTAGTTTCATCAATGCCTGGGACACTTGGTTACAAGGTTTTGTAGGTAGCTCACAGGAGCAAATTGGTGAAACATGGCTGGATGTTTATTTAACAAGTCCAATCTGGCGATTTGTTTTTTCCGATGGGGTTATTGATGGCAATCACTGGGCAGGAATTATGTTGCCCAGTGTTGATCGGGTAGGGCGTTACTTCCCTTTTTCGGTGGCGGCGCGCCTGCCCGTGAATGTAAATCCCTTCGATGTGATTAAACAAAATTCATGGTATGAAGCAATAGAACAAGCTGCATTAAAGGCCCTCTCTGGCCAACTACAAATAGATGATTTGGCCGTCGAACTTAATCAACCCAAGTTTGAATTAGATTCAGCGTACAAACCGGGAGCAGCAGTACCGGAAAAACAGGGCACACTTATTCATTTGCAAAGTGATGGGGCGCCAGTAGAAGGCGTATTTCCATTTTTAATTGATGCTGTTTGCAAGGAACACTTAGTGAGTTATTCACTTTGGTCTACCGCTTATGGCTCGCAACTGGTCGAACCCTGTCTATTTTATACGCGCGGATTGCCGCAATTGCGCGGAATAGCCGCCATGCTGGATGGCCAGTGGTCGCTAAGAGGTTGGCATCAACCTTATAGTCTTAAATCTCATTCAACCTCGATGTAAGCATCCCGTGCCCGGTGATAACGCTAATGACAGATACAACTTATAGACGCCCGATTACATGGGTGAGCGGTGTGCGAACTGATGTCGGTACCGTGCGCCCTGTGAATGAAGACGCAGTTTTGGCCAAGCCAGATATAGGCTTGTGGGCCGTGGCTGATGGAATGGGTGGGCATAAAGTAGGCGACATCGCCAGCAGCAAAATTGTTGATGCCCTTGCGGTTGTTAATGACTCTACTAGTCTCAGTGATTGCGTTGATGTGATTGAAGATTGTTTGCTTGACGTTAATCAGTTAATGCTTGAGTACGCACAAATAATGTTTGATGGCAGCACCATGGGTAGCACAGTTGTAGTCATGGTGATCAAGGGCAGAGTGGGTGCCTGTTTGTGGGTTGGCGATTCAAGATTGTATCGCTTTCGCAATCAACAGCTCGTGCAGCTGTCGCGCGATCATAGTCAGTTGGAAGAAATGATAGAGCTCGGCCTGATTACGCGTGAGGCGAGTGAAAATCATCCCAATCGCAATGTCATCACCCGTGCTGTGGGAGTTGAAACCCCGTTAAATGTTGATGTAACACTTTTTACCACGCAAGTGGGCGACAGTTTTTTATTGTGCAGTGACGGCCTCTATAACGCCGTGAGCCATGAAGAAATAGTACAATCCATGACAGTTCGCGATGTACAACAAAGTACGGATCAATTAGTTGAAAAAGCTCTTGAAAATGGAGCCAGGGATAATGTTTCTGTAATTGTCGTCAAAGGCAATCCAGGTAGAGTGTCTGCTGCAGATATTACGCAGGGATAGTGTAGAGATACAACGGATAGGACAGGGCAGCGGTAATTTTACAATGAATGATTCAAATGAAAATAAAACACAAGTGAAGCCGTCGCTTGGTGCAGGTCAGAATGAGGACGACAAAACCCGTTTTGCAGCACCCCAAAAACCATCGTTAGATATAGATGAAAAAACTCGCATACTGCCAGCAAAGCAGCTGAGTAGTGAGCCGCATTCTGATAAAACGCAATTCAGCCCGCAAAAAAAACCGACTCACGCTGCTGCGCAAGTTGGTGCAAATGTGCATGACGAAAAAACACGGCTTAATGCTTCCCCTCGAGCGCAACAATATCCAACACCCGATTTAAATTCATCAGGCTCTGAGGATAAGCATACTGTACTGAAGGGCCGCTTTGTATTAGAGGAGCTTCTCGGCGCTGGCGGCATGGGTGTGGTTTATAAAGCCAAAGACTTGCTTAAGATCGAAGCGCAAGATCGTGATCCGTATGTTGCAATCAAAGTTCTTATCGATGAATTCAAAGCGCATCCTGAAGCGTTTATTGCACTGCAACGTGAATCGCGTAAAACCCAGCGTATCGCCCACCCGAACATAGTTACCGTTTACGATTTTGATCGGGATGGCGATACGGTCTTTATGACCATGGAGTATTTGGATGGTAAACCGCTTGATAAATTGATAGCCCAATATCGTTCGGTAGGTTTGCCGCATGATGAAGTGATTAAAATTATTGAAGGTATGTGTGCAGCACTGATTTATGCGCATGCACAAAATATTATCCACTCGGATTTTAAGCCAGGTAATATTTTTGTCAGCAACAAAGGTATTGCCAAAGTTATTGATTTTGGTATTGCGCGCGCCGTTGCTAAAGTTGAGCACCGCGAAGAGAGTGTAGATGACCGAACCGTATTTGATGCGGGCAACCTGGGTGCATTAACGCCAGCTTATGCCAGTCTGGAAATGCTCGAAGGAAAAAATCCGGATGTACGTGATGATATATATGCATTAGGTTGCATTGCCTACGAATTATTTGCAGGTGCTCACCCATTTAATCGAGTACATGCCGATGAAGCTAAACGGCAAAAACTCAAACCCAAAAAAATTCCCGGATTGAGCCGACGTCAATGGCAAGCAATTGAACATGCGCTTGCCTTTGAACGGGAAAATCGCACGCAATCGGTGGAGCATTTTTGGCAAGAATTCACTCGCTCTGCAAGCCAGGTAGGCAAGTACATTTTGCTGGCCGCTTTATTGGTCGGAGGCGCTGCAGGAGCCTATTACCAATTTAAACCCGCCCCGGCTGCTCCGGTACTATCTGAAGATCAGGTTCGTAGCCAGATAGAACAAAAACTGCGACTTGAAATGAAAAAGAAAGCAATTGCTGAACTTTATGCGCAAGCGAGCTTTTCATTGGAATGGGAAAATCAGGTGTGGATTGAGATTCAGGAATTACGCCAATTACTGGGTAAAAATGATTCCTGGCTGATAGAACAAGAAGCCAATTTTTATGCGCTATATCTTCGTCAAATAACAACAGCACTGACTACCAATGAACTAGAAAATGCACAGTTGTGGCATACCAATGCGATTCGTTATGCGGGTGATAAATCGTTGTTGGATGAACTGGCTACGCGCATAACGGGCGCACTGGCCGAGCGCGAGCGTCAAGCATTAGCCGATCAACAGCAACAAGCGATATTGGCAGCAGAACAAGAGCGCGCGGCAAAAGATAGGCAGCAGCAATTACAAGTAGAAAAAACCGAAGCTAAACAACACTCGGATTTTGAAACAGCGCTTGCTAACGTCAATAAACCGCTTGCCTGTAAAAGCACTATCGATATGCGCGATTTTGAAATTGCCGTTGCAAAATTGCGCTCATTGAATACCGCTCGTTATCAGCAAGAAGAACCAAAAATTATTACTCTACTGGCGCAGTGCATCCAAAAAATTGGCACTACATTTCCAGATCGAGCTGAGGTTATTAAACGGCAATCTTTGCGTTTGTTTAGTGGCAGTAGCCTGCTTGCCAATATTGTTATCGCAGCAAAAGATCCATGCAGTATTTCATTGGCAGGGTTTGGTGCGAGAGGAATGGGCAGTAGTTGCCGCGACAGATTAAATGGCGCGACCAAAGCACCGGCGATGGTGGTTATTCCTGCTAAAGGTAGTATCAATGCTTTTGCAATCGGTAAGTATGAAGTTTCTATCGATGATATGAGTGAGTTCTGTAAACTGACAGGCCAATGCCGTCTTGATGGGAAATTAGAATTATCAACACCGATAACTAATATTAGTATCGCGAATGCATCTGCTTACCTTAAATGGTTATCGGATAAGTCCGGGCGTACATACCGTTTGCCAACTTTGTCAGAGTGGCAATATGCGGCAAGAGCGACCAATAGCACTCCTGACCCTAATCGCAACTGCAAGCTCAATTCACGCGGCATTCAAAAAGGCAACGCTCTCAATAAAGCTTCTTTGGGACAACAAAATGCATGGGGCATGGTGAATCATTTAGGCAACGCTCGCGAATGGGTGACGCAACCTGGTGGAGCTTATGTTGTTGTAGGCGGCTCCTATGATACAGACATGGGCGAGTGTGATTTTGGTAATAAGTTGGCACATGATGGCCGCGCAGATCAGTTAACTGGATTCCGCGTATTACGTGAGATACAAAATTAAATCGTTGGATTTAAAAGGTGGGTAATTCCAGTGGAAAATTTATACAGAGATGCAATTAAAAAACTTGTGGGCGAGCATTACGAACGGAATATTTCTATGGGAGAATACCGCGCTAAACGCCGACAGCTAATTGATCAAATGGATAATGAATTTAATGGATCAAAAGCTACGCTACTTGCTGAAGATGTAACTGTTGATAGTCAATCAAAATAATGTACGTATGAACCTGGTGTTCTTTATTCATTTTAATAAGCGTTAAAGGTAGTGTTATGGAACTGATAAAGTTTTTTCAAGCGGGTGGGAGCTTCATGTATCCCATTCTTTTTGTAATGGCGATAGGTTTGGCAATTGCTGCCGATAGATTGTTTTATTTGTCAAAAACGACAAGAGCAACCAATAAGCTGTGGAAGCTAATTGTACCTATGCTTAAAGCAAATGATTTTGCGCGCGCACAACGCGCAGTAACTGAATCTAAAAGCCCATTAGCGCTGGTGCTTTCTTATGGTTTTGCACGTGCAAAACCTGATGTAAAAAGGGAAGTTGTGGAATCAGCAATGGAAGAAGGTGTTATGGAAGTGGTGCCGTTACTCGAGGAGCGCACACATTACCTTGCTACATTGGCAAACGTGGCGACATTGCTTGGTTTGCTCGGCACCATTATTGGCCTCATTGATGCGTTTGCGGTAGTGGCAGAGGCTGATCCTGCTGAAAAAGCCGATCTACTTTCCGGCAGTATTTCTGTTGCGATGAACACCACTGCATTTGGTCTGATCGTAGCCATTCCTCTCTTATTGATTCATTCTTACCTGGCAACACGCACGAGTAAATTGGTAGACACCATAGAAATGGCTGCGGTGAAATGCTCCAATTTAATGGTCGATGAATAAATAATGAAATTTTCACGCAAAAAAAATATGCATGATGTGGTTGAACTCAATATCACTGCATTTATGAACCTCATGGTGATGTTGGTTCCTTTTTTGTTAGTCACTGCGGTTTTTTCCAGAATGACAGTATTAGAGCTGAATCTGCCAGTCTTGGATCAGGCACAGCAAAACTCTGCCGAAAAAATTGATCTGGTGTTGGAATTAGTCGTGAGAGAAAATAGTTTCGATATTCAAGACGCCAATCTGGGCTTGATCCACAAAATAGATCGCACAATTGGTCAGGATGATTGGAAAACCTTTTCCAACGTGATGATGGAAATAAAGTCCCGCTTTCCTGAAGAGCGGGATATGTTGTTATTGTTTGAATCAAAAATTACTTATAAAACCATGATAGAAGTTATGGACCATGTGCGTAGCACGGAAGTTGTTAATCTGGCAGTTATGGAATCGGTTGAGTTATTTCCCAATATTTCCATCAGCGGTGATATCGATATTATTCCAATAACGACTGAGACTGAGTTATCGCCAGCACCGTCGAGTGAGCAAGCACAATGAAGATGTCACGTCGCGCTCGTCGAATGGAGCGAAACCACAAAAAATTTAAAATACCGCCATTAAATCTTGTCGCACTCATGGATATTTTTACCATTCTGGTTTTTTTCTTGCTGGTAAGTTCATCCAATACACATCAGTTGCCGACTAATAAAGATCTTAAATTACCTGCATCTACTTCTACATTGGCTCCGGAAGAAACCTTGCTTATTGCGATAACCAAAAAAGATATTTTATTAAGTGGCATTAGCATCGCAAAAGTAGAGACGGTACTCAGTAGCCCGGATACTAACATTCCAAAATTGACAGAGGAGTTGATGTTTCTCGCTAAAGGGCGATCACCAGAAGCCACTGCTAATAGCCGCATCACAATCATGAGTGACGAAAATGTATCCTATGATGTAATTCAAAAGGTACTCACTAGTTGTCAGCAATCAAATTACACAAAAATTGCTTTTGCAGCCGTGCAAAAAGCAATTCCAAAAATGTAATGTCACGTAAAAACTAACTACGGATTCAGGATGTCAGAGGTTCTTAATTATAAAAAGCTTGCGCTCGAATGGCAGCCTAAAACTACTGTGTCCGATCATTTTAAATGGATCACGCTGGTAGTTTTTTTAGCTATTATCATTCTTGCTATTGCTATTTCTTTTATTAAAGTACCTGAGCCAGAACGTCGTCAAGTTACTAAAGTTCCAGATCGTATTGCCAACTTTATTGCCGAGAGGCCTAAAAAAATAGTGCCTCCTGCGCCTAAGCCAGAGCCTAAACCAAAAATTTTACCCCGGAAAAATCCGGAGCAACAACCTACACAAGCACCTACTCAGGAACAACCTGCAACGGTTACTGTGGAGCGGACACGCCCATCAGATGCCACGCAAAAGCCGCTTGACGCAAATGAACAAAAAGCTCGAAATGTTGCACAACAGAGCGGGTTGTTGGCACTCGCCAGTGAAATGAACGAATTGACCGATACCAGTGAAGTTAATAAAAGCATTCGCGCAAAAGTGCGCACGACTAGCGAAAGCACCGCCATTGCAAGGCATGATGATCAAATTCTGGCGGTGAATACGTCTAATGGTAGTGTCATCGATGAAGAAAAAATAACTGCCAATATTAATGAGACAACACTGCAACAAAGAGACAGTAACGATCAAACTACTGCAGCTACTGAGCGCGCGACAAGTGAAAAAGCCAGCCTTGCAGCAAATAAACAAAGCAGCGGCACAGGTGGGCGTGCACCCGAAGATATAACAAGAGTTTTTGATAAAAACAAACCGGGACTTTATTCACTTTATGATCGCGAACGACGGAAAAATTCCAGCCTTAAAGGAAGAGTGGTTTTTCAACTGACGATTTTACCTAACGGTAAAGTAGCTGATGTCAAAGTGATTTCCAGCGACTTGAACAACCCTGCATTAGAAGCGCGGATTATGAGTCGAATTAAGTTGTTTATGTTTGCTCCAACAGCGGGCGAATCGGTAACTGTTAGTTATCCAGTAGAATTTTTGCCTTGATATTCATTATGTTTAAAATATATTTTCCGCATGATAGTTGCTTACCTATCAAAAAGTAGACTCAGAGATTTTTAATCTCGACCATAACTAAGGTCTAGCAAATATTCAGGGATGAACTATTTCCGAGTTATTAATTTCTTTGCGGTTGTCGCTTAAGTCACCTTCCTGCCTGCCGTAACCTAAACACAGTCTTCAACTCATCATCATCTCCGCCTTTCCAACAATTATAAAAGTGCGTTAAATTAAAAAATTCGCTAACGCAAACATAATTCCCTTCAAAAACTAATTTTAATTAGCCAAATGGCGTTGAAAGACTAATATTCTTTATGAAAGGTGCGAGCAGGGACATTGTCGTCAATGCCTCCCTCATCACGTTTTAATGCCTGCGACCAGTGAAAGCATGGGCATAGATAATTGGAAATCGATTCAGTCGCGTTTGAACAGGAGTGGTTAGATGACGGGTAAAGGGAGATCAACAGGAGGTTTTGCGGGCGCGATCAGGCGAACTGTAGGCGTATGCCTGCTTGGTCTGGGTATTGTGCAGGCCGTGCAAGCCCAGGAAGTGGCTAAGTGGTATCTCAACACTGCTGCCGGTTTATATGACTATGACCGGGAACGTTTGTTTGAGGATGACTCAGCGGGAATGTTCGGGATAGAACGCCGTTTGACGCGCAATTGGGCAATAGAACTGCGCACTCTGTCGGCCTCGTTCAAAAGCGAACAGGCGGCGGTAGAAGATGGTCGGCTAATCCGCAACAGCTTGGATGCCCTCTATTATTTCAGCGATGGCAAGGGATTCGAGCCCTACCTATCGAGCGGTATCGGCAGTGCGCGTTTCAGTCTGGGATCAGGGGAAAGGAATAGCGAAACCGATCTCTCTCTGGCAATCGGGACACGCTACCTGTTCAATCCAAAATGGTCCCTACGGGCGGAAGCCCGCTACTTCAATGCATTCAGTGATAACTATGGCGATACCCTGATCTCCTTCGGGTTGAGTTATTCGTTCGGCCGGATAGGTACACCGCCCAAGCAAGCAACTGCGACCCAGGTTGTCACTCCTCCAGTAATTTCAACACCACCAGTTACACCTCAACCCGGCGCATGGACTATTCGCTTCGCCTTCAATTCTGCAGAACTTACTGATCCCTATCAGGAAAGCCTGAGGCAAGTCGCGCATGTGCTCAAAACTACCACCGGTAGCGTAGTGCTGATCGAGGGGCATACCGACAGCATCGGAACAGCCCCCTACAACCTGCAGCTGTCCCAGCGAAGGGTTAAAGCGGTAGAAAAACGCCTGGTCGACGCATATGGAGTGGAGCCGCGGCGTTTACGCACCGCGTGGCAAGGAGAAGCCAGACCTGTTGCCGACAATGATACCGCTGACGGACGAAGTCAAAACCGGCGCGTCTTGATTGTGCTGGAAGACGAAGGAAAATAACTATGAATCGCACTTTTCGTATTATCTGGTCCCAAGCATTAGGCGCTTGGGTTGTTGTTTCCGAACTCGCTAAGCGGCGGGGTAAAAGTTCTGGCCGGGTAGACGAGCGGGTCGCCGCCTCGGCGTTGACGCGCAAACCCGGCTCAATCTCACCCAACGCATGGCCAATTCGAGTCAGATTAGCTGTAATGGCTGTCTTGGTGGCAGGCGGAATTCCGGCGCCCGCTCAGGCTCAGTACGCGATCGACGGCGGAATAACTGAGACGGTTCCCGGCACACATGCAAGCCCCTGGGCGCTCGGCAACCGGCTGACGGTCGGTACGACCAGCGCAGGCGGAACGCTGATTATTCAAGGTGGCGGAATCGTCACCAGCACCGGCATCTCCACTCTGCCAGCAGGCTTGATCGCCAACGGGGTCAACAGTGTCGGTACAGTGACAGTGACAGGGGCTGGCTCGCGCTGGACCATGAGCGGTGGCGAACTTCAACTTGCTTATGTCAGTGCGGGCAGCAGCGCAACGCTTAATATCCTGAATGGCGGCTCTGTCTCCACGGCGGGTGGTTACGGAATCCGGGTGGGCAACATTGGCGTCGCTACCGTTGTGGTGCATGACGCTAACTCTGTGATCTCTGCGGGGACGTCGCTCGACGTCGCCGGAGGATCCTCGCTGACCGTGTTCAATGGAGGCCGCGCCAACGCCACCAACTCGATACGTATCTTTGGCGCCGGTGTTGTGAATATCGGTGCAGCAGCGGGCTCAGCGGCAGCGGCGACGGGGATCCTGAATACCCCAAGTCTGGCTTTTGGCGCCGCCAACTCGGTGTTGGTCTTGAATCATACCGACACCAGCGGCAACTACACGTTTGGAGTGGCCGCCGGGAGCGCGCCTCTGATCAGCGGCCTTGGGCAAGTCCAGGTTTACAGCGGCACCACTACGCTGACTCGCAACAACACTTATACCGGCGGTACCACCATCACATCCGGCACTCTGCAGCTGGGCAACGGCGGTACCTCTGGCAGCATCGTGGGCAATGTGGTCGACAATAGCGCGTTGATCGTGAACCGATCGAACACCATTACGCTGGCAGGCAATATCAGCGGAAGCGGCTCGGTGTCTCAGGTCGGTACCGGCACGACTGTCCTGAGTGGCACCAACACCTACACCGGCACCACCAGCGTCAATGCGGGAATTCTGCAAGCCGGGGCGGCAGCGGGCGGCCAAGCCTTCGGGCTTAACTCAGCCGTGACCCTGGCTAACATTGCTGGCGCCACACTGAGTTTGAACAACTTTAACCAGACCATCGGCTCGCTGGCCGGTGGCGGCACCACCGGCGGCAACGTGACGCTGGGCAGCGCTACCCTCACCACCGGTGGTAACAACACTAACACTTCTTATGCGGGCGTCATTAGTGGCACTGGTGGCTTGGACAAGTCAGGCACAGGGACAACCGTCCTGAGCGGCACTAACACCTACGCAGGTGCTACCACCGTCAACGCGGGAATTCTGCGAGCCGGGGCTGCAGCGGGCGGCCAAGCCTTCGGGGTTAATTCAGCTGTGACCCTGGCTAACGTGGCTGGCGCCACACTGAGCTTGAACAACTTTAACCAGACCATCGGCTCATTGGCCGGTGGCGGCACCACCGGCGGCAACGTGACTCTGGGCAGCGCCACCCTCACCACCGGCGGCAATAACACCAACACTTCCTATGCGGGCGTCATTAGTGGCACTGGTGGCTTGAACAAGTCAGGCACAGGGACAACCGTCCTAACCGGTACCAACAGCTACACAGGTGCTACCAACGTGACGGGCGGCGCGCTTTACATCAACGGCGACCAGACAACCGCTACGGGTCTGACCTCCATCTCCAACGGCGCCACGCTGGGCGGCAGCGGCACCATCGGCGGCAGTGTCGCGATCACCAACGGTACCCTCGGGCCAGGCAATTCGCCGGGCACGCTCACCATCAACGGTGATTTATCCCTCACCAGCGCATCAACGCTTAATTATGAACTCGGCCAAGCTGGGGTCGTCGGCGGGGCGCTTAACGATCACACCATCGTGAATGGCAACCTGACCCTGGACGGCACACTCAATGTTTCCACCTCGGCTGGCGGCACCTATGGCGCTGGCCTTTATCGCCTGATCAGCTACGGCGGCACCTTCACCGATAATGGCTTGACCCTCGGCACTATGCCGGGTGGCAGCGTCAACTACTTGCAAACTTCGGTGGCCAATCAGATCAACCTGATCAACACCGACGGACTCACCTTTGCTACCTGGGATGGTGCGGCCGGGCCGAAGAACAATAGCGTCATCAACGGCGGCAACGGCCTCTGGCAATACTCCACCGGTAACGACAACTGGACGGACGTGAGTGGCGCTATCAACGCCCAATACACGGACAACGCCTTCGCGCTTTTTACCGGCGCGGCCGGTACGGTCACTGTTGACAACACCTTGGGTGCAGTAAATTCCGGCGGTATGCAATTCGCCATTGATGGTTATGTGGTTAGTGGTGATCCGCTCGTTCTGGGTGGCGGAACGCAAACCACCATTCGCGTTGGCGACGGCACGGCACCCGGCGCTGGCTACACCGCGACGATCAATTCCAATCTCAGCGGCGTCACGCAATTGGTCAAAACTGATCTCGGTACCTTGGTTCTGAACGGCACCAACAGCTACACCGGCGGCACGGCAATCAATGGCGGTGTGGTGCAGGTTTCCACTGACGCAAATCTGGGCGATGCGGCGGGAGATTTGTCTTTCGACGGCGGCACCTTGCGCACCACAGCGGACTTCACTGCCAATCGCACGACGACTCTCAATGCTGGCGGCGGCACCATCGACACCACTGGTTTCAATGTCACCCTGGATGGTGTGATGGATGGCACGGGTGCATTGAGCAAGGCTGGCAGCGGCACGCTAACCCTTACTAACATCAACACTTACACCGGTGCCACCAACGTTAACGCTGGCACCTTGCAAGCGGGCGCGGCAGCGGGAGGCCAGGCCTTCGGAGTCAATTCAGTAGTGACTTTGGCTGATGTGGCTGGCGCCACAGTAGATTTGAATAACTTTGACCAAACCATCGGCTCACTGGCCGGTGGTGGCACGACCGGCGGCAACGTCACCCTGGGCAGCGGCACGCTCACCACAGGCGGCATAAATACCAACAGCACCTTCGCTGGCAGCATCACCGGCAGTGGTGGCTTGAGCAAAATCGGTACCGGCACACTGACACTGACTGCCGCGAATTCCATTGGAGCCACCACTGTGAATGGCGGCACCCTCGATATCAATGGTGCAATGGACACGAGCACGGTGACGATGGGCAACAGTATCCTCACCATCGAGGGTACCCTGCAGGCTAGCGGCGCCACCCAAGCGGTGTTCACTGGCACAGCGGGTACGGCGAGTACCGTTCTTGTTAACAGCGGCGGCACACTGTTGGCGAGCGGCGACCTGGGCGATGGCGATGATCTACTCGATGTATCCGGCACCCTGGATACTGATGCTGCTGTCTTATCACTCGGCGATGGCGCCGACACTTTCAGTATCCACGACGCTACCCAGATCATCGGCACCGTCGAGGGCGGTGCAGGTGTGGATACCTTCAATACTGATATCAACACCAGCGCCAACCTCGGTGCGG
>Ga0247803_1000091_pt1 | contig 53759 bp, 42 predicted proteins | sample UWRJL014104B1_FD_180928 | JGI IMG/M metagenome (GOLD analysis project Ga0247803, IMG submission 180928) | Plant litter microbial communities from Arlington Agricultural Research Station in Wisconsin, United States - UWRJ-L014-104B-1 | ecosystem: Environmental > Terrestrial > Plant litter >... | reverse complement strand
GCGGTTGGACGACGTCATCAGCGAGTTCGTGGCGGAGACTCTCGAGGGTCTGGAAGCGCTGGACAGCAAGCTGGTCGGCCTGGAACAGGCGCCCGACGATCCGGCCCTGCTGGGCGAGATCTTCCGGCTGGCCCACACCATCAAGGGCGCCAGCGGGTTTCTGGGTCTCGGCCGCCTCCAGACGGTGACCCATGCCGCCGAGAATGTGCTGGGCGGGTTTCGCGACGGCGCGGTTGCGGTCACCCCGGCGGCCGTCACGCCCATCCTGGAAGTCGTCGATGTCATCCGCGAGATCATCGACGCCCTCGCGGCGGGACAGCCCGAACCGTCCGGAGACGACCGCAGGCTGATCGCCAGCCTGGACGCCATCTTCGCCGGAAAGACACCGGCCTCCGGCGCCGGGGCAGACACGCCCCCGCTCGCGCGGCCTCACCTGGAACGCCTGGGAGGCGAGGCCACGCTGGACGCCGCCTGCGAGAGCGCGCTTCACCGGCTGTCGGGCGACCCCGAGGTGCAGCCGTCGCTGGCCGGGATGGATCTGGACCGGCTTCAGGCCGCGCTGCGGGACCGGATGTGCGCCATCGCGCGCGGCGCCGACGGCCTGTTCCACTATGCCGTCCTGACCGCCCTGCCCGGTCTGGAGGCCAGCGGCGTCGCCCGCGTCATCGCCGCCCTGTCGCTGGCCCTGGCCGAGCTAGATGCGGAGGCCGACGCCATCGCCGAACTGTTCCCCGCCCCGGCCGAAACCCGCCCCGACGCGACGCCAGACACGCCGAGCCCCGTCAAGGCGGACAACGCAAAGGCTTCGGAGGCCAACCAGTCCATCCGCGTCAATGTCGAGGTGCTGGAAAACCTGATGACCGTGGTCAGCGAACTGGTGCTGATCCGAAACCAACTGATCCAGACGTTGAGGATCGACCCCGAAAGCCCCTTCGCCGGGCCGCTGCACCGGCTGAACCAGGTCACCTCCGAGCTTCAGGAAGGGGTCATGACCACCCGGATGCAGCCCATCAGCGGCGCCTGGGCCAAGCTGCCGCGACTGGTCCGCGACCTGGCCTCGGACCTGGGCAAGCAGATCGAACTGGTCATGTCGGGTCAGGACACCGAGCTGGATCGCCAGGTGCTGGAGCTGATCAAGGACCCCCTGACCCACATGATCCGCAATGCGGCGGACCACGGCATCGAGGCCCCCGACCGGCGCCGCGCCAAGGGCAAGGCCGAGCTGGGTCGGATCTCGCTTCAGGCGCGGCATGAAGGGGGCGCCATCGTGGTCGAGATGTCGGACGACGGACGCGGTCTGCCCGCCGACGCCATCCGCGCCAAGGCCGTTTCCAACGGTCTGATCACCACCGCCCAGGCCGCCGCCATGACCGACGCCGAGGCGCGACAGCTGATCTTCACGGCGGGCTTTTCGACGGCGGATCAGGTGACCTCCGTCTCTGGCCGGGGCGTCGGCATGGACGTGGTTCGCACCAATATCGAGAAGATCGGCGGGGTCATCGAACTGACCTCGGTCGAGGGCCAGGGCACCCGGTTCACGATCCGCATCCCCCTGACCCTCAGCATCGTCTCGGCCCTGATCGTGGAATCCTGCGGCGAGCGGTTCGCCATGCCCCAGTCCAGCATCATCGAGCTGGTCAGCGCCCGCAACGGCGAGGTCGGCGGCGAGGGTCGGCGCATCGAGGAGATCAACGGCGCGGCGGTGCTTCGCCTGCGCGACCGGCTGCTGCCCCTGGTGTCCTTGCAGACCCTGCTGGGGCTGGAGGCGGAAGAGGCGGCGCGCGGCGACGCCTGCATCGTCGTGGCCCGGGTCGGCGCCTTCAGCTTCGGCGTCATCGTCGATCGCGTGTTCGACACCGAGGAGATCGTGGTCAAGCCCGTGGCCTCGATCCTGCGCCACCTCAAACTCTATTCCGGCGCGACCATCCTGGGCGACGGCTCGGTCATCATGATCCTGGACTTCAAGGGGATGTCGCTGGAGGCGGGAGCCGGTCACCTGGTCAACAGCGGCGACGAGGTTCGCGATCCCGCCGCCCCGGCCCAGGCCGTCGAGACCCGCACCCTGCTGGTCTTCCGCACCTTGCAGGGCGGGATGAAGGCCGCGTCCCTGGACAGCGTGGCCCGGATCGAGGACCTGGACTGCGCCACCATCGAACAGGTCGATCGCCGGGCGGTCATCCAGTATCGCGGCGAACTGATGCCGGTGGTCGGCTGCGACGGCGCCCGACCCGATGTCGATACGGGCCGCCGGCCGCTGCTCGTCTTTTCGCGCGGCGCGGACAGCATGGGGGTCCTGGCCGAGGAGATCATCGACATCGTCGAGGGTCCGGCCACCCCCCTTCTGCCGGGCTCGACCGACGGCGCGGCGGGCAGTCTGATCTGCGCCGGTCAGGCCATCGAATTGATCGACCTGGGCTTCTACTGGCGGTGCGCCGGCGGTGTCGCCGCCGATCCCGCAGAGGCCCCCGCCTTCTCGCCAGACTCCAAGGCTAGTCGCCCCCTCAATGACCGGCGTATCCTGGTCGTGGATCAGAGCCCCTTCACCCGCCTGTTGCTGGGCCCGCTGCTGGCCCAGGCCGGCTATGGGGTCGAGGTCGCGTCCAGCCCGGCCGACGCCCTGGCCCTGCACGACGGGGGCGCCGCCTTCGACCTGATCCTGGCCGACACCACGCCGGGCGCGCCGGGCGCACGTCAGTTGGCCGAGTCGTTCGGGCTGGCCTCGGACTGGCACGCGACGCCTCTGCTGGGTCTGGGCGCCTATCGCATGGCCCAGGCCACATCCGAGCTCCAGACGACGCCCAAAGGCTTGGCCGAGGATCTCGACAGCGGACGACTGCTGTCCGACGTGGATCAGAACCTCATGCGGGGGGCCGCGTAATGAGCACCGCCGCCACCGCCGCGACCGAGGGCCTGGTCGCCGTCCGCATAGGCCAACAGACCTTCGGCGCGCCGGTCCTCAGCGTTCAGGACGTCATCGCCCCCGTGCGGATCGACCGCGTGCCCCGCGCTCCGCCCGAGGTCGCCGGATCGCTGAACCTGCGCGGCCGGATCGTCACCGTCATCGACATGCGCCGCCGCCTCGGCATGGAGCCCCGCGCGCCCGACCAGGCCCATATGAGCGTGATCGTCGAGGGCGCGGGCGAGCTTTACGCGCTTCAGGTCGACGATGTCGGCGATGTCCTGTGGCTCGATCCCGCCGAGCGGGAGCCCCAGCCGATCACGCTGGCCGCCGAATGGCGAGGCCTGTGCAGCGGGCTCTACCGGCTCGACGCCGACCTGGTGCTGGTGCTCGACATCGACGCCGTCCTGGCCCTCGACGCGCCGGCGCCGGCGTCCGCCCTCACCCCTCCCCTTCCCGCCTGACACACAAAAAGGATCGCCATGCCCGCCCTCGCTCAAGCTCCCCACATGACCGACGCCGCCGACGAAAGGCCGCTCGATCCGGCCTTCGCCGCCGCCGCCCTGGACCACGCCTCCGTCTGCCTGGTGATGCTGGATCCCATGGGCGTCGTCGTCGGCTGCAACCCCGCCGCCCGCGCCCTGCTGGCCAGCCACGCCACCGCCGCCGCCCAGGCCTTCCCCGGTTTGGACCCGCACGCTCCCGAGGGCAGGCGACTGGACCTGTCGCGGGTCGTCTTCGGCATGGGCCAGCACAATGGAGCGGCCGGCGGCCGCCAAGGAGAGATCGGCCTGGGCGTCGCCCAGATCTCGGTCCGCACCAGCCCCGTCCGTGACGAGGTCGGCCGCCCGATCGGCGATCTGGTCGAACTGGCCGATGTCGGCGAGGGCCGCAAACAGGCCGGGACGCTGGCGGCCATCGACAAGGTCCAGGCCATGATCGAGTTCGCCATGGACGGCACCATCGTCGACGCCAACGCCAACTTCCTGGCCACGGTGGACTATGCCCTGTCCGAAATCGTCGGCCGCCACCACAGCCTGTTCGTCGATCCGCAGGAGGCCCAGAGCCCAGCCTACCGCGCCTTCTGGGAACGGCTGGGGCGCGGCGAGTTCGATGCAGGCCAGTACCGCCGCATCGGCCGCGACGGCAAGGAGGTCTGGATCCAGGCCAGCTACAACCCCATCCTCGACGCCTCGGGCCGCCCGTTCAAGGTGGTGAAATTCGCCACCGACATCACCGCCCAGAAGCTGGAGGCCGCCGACTACGCCGGCCAGATCGCCGCCATCAACAAGGCCCAGGCGGTCATCGAGTTCGGTCTCGACGGCACGGTGACCTTCGCCAACGAGAATTTCGTCAACGCCGTCGGCTATCGGCTGGAAGAGATCATGGGCCGCCACCACAGCCTGTTCGTGGCCCCCGAGGATTCGGCCTCCCCCGCCTATCGCGCCTTCTGGGAAAAGCTGGGGCGCGGCGAGTATGATGCCGGCCAGTATCGCCGCATCGGCAAGGACGGTCGCGAGATCTGGATCCAGGCCAGCTACAACCCGATCCTCGATCTGAACGGACGGCCCTTCAAGGTCGTCAAATACGCCACCGACATCACGGCCCAGAAGCGCGTCGCCGAGCGGGTGACGCAGATTTCCGGCATCGTCGCCTCGGCCGCGTCCGAAATGCGCGCCACCGCCGAGGGCATGGCCCTGACGGCCGAGGAGACCACGCGTCAGGCCGGGATGGTGGCGTCGGCCGCCGAGATCACCTCGGTCAACGTCCAGACCGTGTCGTCGGCAGGCGAGGAGCTGACCGCCTCGATCAGCGAGATCGCGCGTCAGGTCGCGGAATCCTCCAGCATCTCCCAGCACGCCGTGTCCGAGGCCGACCGGGCCGGAGACTCGATCCGCAGCCTGGCCGACGCCGCCCAGAAGATCGGCAATGTCGTCACCCTGATCAACGACATCGCCGGCCAGACCAAGCTTCTGGCCCTCAACGCCACCATCGAGGCGGCGCGCGCGGGCGAGGCGGGCAAGGGCTTCGCCGTCGTCGCCTCGGAGGTGAAGAGCCTGTCGGACCAGACGGCGCGAGCGACCCACGAGATCTCGTCCCAGGTCTCAGCCATGCAGTCGGCGACCCAGACCTCGGTCGGCGCCATCGGCGGCATCACCGACACCATACGCAAGGTCGCCGAGATCGCCTCGGCCATCGCCGGAGCCGTCGAGGAACAGAGCGCCGCGACCCGCGAGATCGCCGCCAACGTCACCCAGGTCGCCGAGGGCACGCGCCAGGTCTCGACCAGTATCGCCGGGGTCAACGCCGCTGCGGTCCAGACCAGCGACGCCTCCGCGGAACTGCTCAGCGCCTCGGCCGAACTGGCCCAGCAGGCCGAAGCCCTGACCCTGGAAATGGAGACACTGGCCGCCGCGTGACGGCCGAAAGACGTCAAAGGGCGTCGCGGATCCCGCGACGCCCTTTCCGTGTCCCCAGCCTCAGCGCTGCACGAACACCCCGCGCAGTCCCATGGCGGGGACAAACGGGCTGTCCAGCCCCACCACCGTCTCGGCGCTGCCCATGACGAGCCCCCCCTCGGGCGCCAGCACCTCGGCCAGCCGTTGCAGCGCCCAGCGCTTCTGGCTCTGCTCGAAATAGATCAGCACATTCCGGCAGAAGATCAGGTCGAACCGGCCCATGCCCGCCGTGCCGTCCATCAGATTGTGCGCGCGGAAATCGACCAGGGCCCGCACCTCTGGCGCCACGGTCCACTCGCCGCCCTCGCGCCGCATCCAGCGCGTCCGCCGGGCTTCCGAAAGGCCCCGCGCCGCCTCGAAATCGCTATAGCGACCCCGCCGCGCGCGGCTCAGGATCGGCTCTGACATGTCCGTGGCGACGATCTCGATCTTCCAGTCCGGCATCAGCCGCCGCTCTTCCAGCAGCAGCATGGCGATGGAATAGGGCTCCTGGCCGCTGGAACAGGCCGCGCTCCAGATCCGCAGGGACCGGGTCGGGGCGCACCGGGCGACCAGGGCGGGCAGCAGCACGTCGCGCAACTGGTCGAAGGGGGTCGTGTCGCGAAAGAAGAAGGATTCGTGGGTCGCCATCGCGTCCACCCCGCGCTGCGCCAGCAGGCCGCGCGGGTCGGCGCGGATGCGGGTGAAGACGTCGTCGATGGTGGCCAGCCCCTCCTCGCGCATCAGGGGCGTCAGGCGGCTCTGCAACAGATAGTCCTTGTCCACGCCCAGGCTGAGACCCGACCGCTCCAGCACCAGCCGGCGAAAGAACTCGACATCGGCGCTCATGCGGCCACCCTCTTCAACCAGGCGCCGATCTCGGGGATCGGCAGGATCGCCTCGGCCAGTCCGGTGCGGGCCGCAGCCCCCGGCATGCCCCAGACCACGCTGGTGGCTTCGTCCTGAACCACGAACCGCCCGCCGGCCTCGGCCATGACGCGACAGCCCAGGGCGCCGTCCGACCCCATGCCCGTCAGGATCACCGCCACGGCGCCCGCGCCGTAGGTCCGGGCCACGCTGCGAAACAGGGGATCGACGGCGGGCCGACAGAAATGCTCGGGCGGCTCCTGATTCAGGCGCAGGACGCGGTCGTCCCCCCTGCCCTCGGCCGTCATGTGCCATCCGCCCGGCGCCACATAGGCCCGGCCCGGCCGGATCGGCTCGCCGTCCGTCGCCTCGGCGCAGGGACGATCGCCCACCCGCCCCAGCTGCTCGGCCAACAGGGTGGTGAACATCGCCGGCATGTGCTGGGCCACCAGAATGGGCAGATCGACGGCGCCGCGCAGGGCCTCGAACAGGCGGATCAGCACAGGCGGCGCGCCCGTAGAGCCGCCGATGGCGATCACGCTGGGGCGTTCGGTGCGGGCGAAAGCGGGCCTGGATGCCGGCCGTACCGGCCCGGATGGCGGGGACTGGGGCGAGGGCGCGGCGCCGCCGATGGCCTTGATCTTGGCCAGCAGCTGCCGATGAAAATCCTGCGCCTGGGCCATGCTGCCGTCGGGCTTCGAGACATAGTCGGTGGCCCCGGCCTGAAGCGTCTCCAGACACAGCCGCGCGTTTCTAAGCGTCAGGGTCGAGGCGATGATGACCTTCACCCCCGGCCGACGCGCCAGCATCAGCGGCAGGGCCGTCATCCCGTCCATCACCGGCATTTCGAGGTCCAGGATGACGACATCCATCTCGACATGGTCCATCTGGATCAGGGCCGCCTGGCCGTTCTCGGCGCGGGCCACGACGGTGATCCCAGGGTCTTCGTCCAGCGAACGGGCGATAAGGCCGCGCACCACGGCGGAGTCGTCAACGACCATCACGCGGACAGGGCGCGGAGTCGGCAATGATGAGGCAGACTGCACAGGCGGCTCCGATTCGACCCGTTCACCCTAGCGCTTACCTGTAAAGACTATACTACCTTGGGATGTATTTATTTCGCGCCATGAGTGTAGGTTGCGTCCGCCAGTGCGTTCGCCAGCGCTTCGACCAGGTCGCCCTTGCCGACCACGGCGACCGCGTTCAGTCCCAGCCAGCCCGCCATCAGCCGCAGTTCGTCGGCGAGGGCCAGAGGCGTCTCGGCGTCGGCGTCTGGCTCTCGCCAGGCGGCCTGGACCCGCAGCACCCCGGCCTTGCGGTCCGATTTCAGATCGACCCTCGCCGTGATCCGCTCGCCCTGCAGGAATGGCAGGACGTAATAGCCATGCTGGCGCTTGTGGGCCGGAGTGTAGATCTCCAGCCGGACGCGGACCCCGAACAGCCGCTCGGTCCGCTCGCGAAACCAGATCAGGTTGTCGAACGGCGACAGCAGGGCGCGCGCCTCGATGCGGCGCGGGCGGCGTGCGGCGGGATCGAGGAAGGCCGGCTTGTCCCAGCCCTCGACCGTCACCGGGATCAGGTCCCCGGCCTCGACCAGTTCGCCGATCCGGGCGCGGGCGTCGGCCAGGGGCAGGCGGAAATAGTCGCGCAGGTCGGTGGCGGTGGCCACGCCCATGGCGCGGGCGGAGATGCGGACCAGGTCGCGCTGGGCCTCGGCTGGGGTCGGAGTGGGCGCCTCGATGATGGAGCGCGGCAGAGCGCGGTGCGTCAGGTCGTAGACGCGCTCGAACCCGCGCCGGGTCTTTGTGGTGATATGGCCTGTCCAGAACAGCCACTCCAGCGCTCGCTTGCCGTCGGACCAGGACCACCAGCCGGGCGAGCCGCGCGGCCCCGTGGCAAAGTCGCCGCCCACGACCGGACCTCGCCGCTCGATCTCGTTGAGGATGTCGTCGATATAGTCGCCCCGCTCGCGGGCGAAGCGGGCGATGCCGCCCCAGATGCCCTGCCCCGCCTCGGCCTGGGCCATGCGCCAGCGGAACAGGGGCTGCATCTCCAGCGGCAGCAACGAGGCCTCATGGCCCCAGTATTCGAAGAATGTGGGCTTTGACCCCCAGGCCTCGCGCTCCAGCAGGTCGCGCGGATAGGCTCCCAGGCGCGAGAAGGCGGGCAAATAGTGGGTGCGGCTGACGACGTTCACGCTGTCGATCTGGATCACGCCCAGACGCCGTGCGACAGCGCGAAACTGGCGGGTCGCCGGATCGGCCGGGCGCGCATCAGCAAAACCCTGGGCCGCCAGGGCGATGCGGCGAGCCTGGGCCGCGCTGAGACGATTGGAAGATGCGACGCCGCTCATGCGCCGCAGCCGTTCAGCCCTTGCGGCCCTTGGCGGCGGGCTTCACGGCCTTCTTGGGCTGGCGACCGCCCTGGCCCAGACCCATGGACTTGGCCATCTCGGAGCGGGCGCGGGCATAGTCGGGATGGACCATGGGGAAGTCGGCGGGAAGGCCGAAATGGGCGCGATAGGATTCGGGCGAATAGCCATGCGTGGCGATGTGGCGCTTCATCGACTTGAACGGCTTCTGGGTGATCAGGCTGAGGATGCCTGCGGGCGTGATCAGCTTGCGGGCCTGAGCGCTAGTCAGGGGCGCGACCTTCTCGACCTCGGGCGCTGCGGCGGGCGAACCGGTCGCGGCCAGGCTTGCATAGACGGTCTGGATCAGAGACGGCACCGTGGCCGCATCGACCTTGTTGGCGCCGACGTAGTTGGCGACGATGCCGACCGTCATGGCCAGAAGGTCGCTGTCATTGATCTGTGCGTCGGCCATGGCCAGCTCCATCCTTGCGAAGTGGCGACTATAGGGCCCGCGAACCGGCTGTGAAGTGCCCCAGGATATGCAAATGTCGCGGTGGCCGGATTCCGGTGCGATTTTGCTGACCTGAATTAAAAGGCTCATCGCGCATTGAACGAAGCGGCGCCGTGGGCGTTTTGAGCAAGCTCGGCTAAAGGGAGCGGAATGAGCGTTGCCGGGTTTGAAATCGACGAGTCACGCGACGGGGGTGCAGTTCTGCGCCTGACCGGCGACTGGACCACCGTGGGCCTGGGCGGAGACGCCCAGAATCTGGCCCGCCAGCTGGCCGGGCGCGGCATATCCGACATCGACCTGAGCGAGATGGGCCGGTTCGATACGGCCGGCGCCCTGGTGATCCTGCAGGCGACCGACACCGCCCTGTCCAAGAACGCCTGGAAGGCCCGCCCCGAGGCCGGGCGCATCTATGCGATGGTCCAGAAGCTGGAGCGCGAAAGCGCCGAGCCGCCCAAACGCCCCGACGCCCTGACCCGCACCTTCGCCAAGATCGGCCAGGGCGTCTATGACATCGCTGGCGAGTTCATCCTGTCGATGGCCTTCCTTGGTCGCCTGATGGGGGCTGCCGGATCGGCCCTCAGGCATCCCAGCGGCATCCGCTGGCCAGCCTGGTTCAGTCAGGCGGAACGGGCCGGACTGGACGCCATGCCGATCGTGGCGGTGACCAACTTCTTCATCGGCGCCGTCATCGCCTTCCTGGGAGCCAATCTGCTGACCCAGTTCGGCGCAGGCGTTTTCACCGTGCAGCTGGTGGCCGTCGCGACCCTGCGCGAACTGGCCGTCCTGATCACCGCCATCCTGCTGGCGGGCCGTTCCGCCTCGTCCTTCGCCGCCGAGATCGGCTCGATGCGGATGAACCAGGAGGTGGACGCCATGCAGGTGATGGGGGTCAACCCCTTCCAGGCCTTGGTCATTCCCCGGCTGGCCGCCATGCTGGCCATGATGCCGCTGCTGACCTTCGTGGGCATTCTTGCGGGGCTGCTGGGCGGCATGCTGGTGACCTGGAGCCAGCTGTCCTACGGCCCGGCCTTCTTCATCCAGCGCATGTCCGACGATCCGATGATGGGCACCCATCTGATGGTCGGCATGGTCAAGGCGCCCGTCTTCGCCATCGTCATCGCCTCCATCGGCTGTCGCCAGGGCATGGCCGTGGCCGGCGACGTCGAGAGCCTGGGCCGTCGCGTCACCGCCGCCGTGGTGCAGGCCATCTTTGCCATCATCCTGCTGGACGCCGTGTTCGCCCTGATCTTCCTGGAGCTGAACCTGTGAGCCGCCAACCGGATCAGGCCCCCGCCAAGCCCGACAAGGGCGAGCCCCTGATCGAGGTGCGCGGCCTGCGCAGCCAGTTCGGCGAACAGGTGATCCACGACGGCCTGGACCTGGATGTCGATCGCGGCGAGGTCCTGGGCGTCGTCGGCGGTTCGGGCACCGGCAAGACCGTGCTGTTGAACACCATCATTGGCCTGAAGCAGCCCGAGGGCGGCACCGTCAGGATCTTCGGTCACGACACCGCGGACATGACGGCCGAACAATCCGCCGACATCGAGCGCCGCACCGGCACCCTGTTCCAGCAGGGCGCGCTGTTCTCGTCCCTGACGGTGCTGGAGAACGTCTCGGCCCCCATGGTCGAGCACACCAAACTGCCCAAGGACACCATCCGCGAACTGGCGGAGATGAAGATCGCCATGGTGGGCCTGAAGCCCGCCACCCACCATCAGAAGCCGTCCGAACTCTCGGGCGGGATGCGCAAACGCGTCGGCCTGGCCCGCGCCCTGGCCCTCGACCCGGAACTGCTGTTCCTGGACGAGCCGACGGCGGGTCTGGACCCCATCGGGGCTGCGGCCTTCGACGAGTTGATCCGCAACCTGTCCGACGACCTGGGCCTGACGGTCTTCATGATCACCCACGACCTCGATAGCCTCTACGCCATCTGCGACAAGGTGGCGGTGCTGGCCGACAAGGGCATCGTCGCCAAGGCGCCGGTGCAGGAACTGGAGCGTTCCGATCATCCGTGGATCAAGGAATATTTCCTCGGTCCGCGCGGACGCGCCACCAAGAACGCCGCCTGAGGAGGGCGGAGACGAGATGGAAAGAGACGCTCACTACGCCGCCGTCGGCATCGCCACCGTCGCCCTTCTGGTGGCGCTGGCCGTGTTCACGATCTGGCTGGCCCGGTTGCAGTTCAACAAGGACTACGACGTCTATGACATCGTCTTCTACGGCCCCGTGCGCGGCCTGTCGGAGGGCGGCGAGGTCCACTTCAACGGCATCCGTGTCGGTGAGGTCACCGACCTGAACCTGGACCCCAAGAAGGGCGATCAGGTCATCGCCCGTGTGCGGCTGAATGGCACCACGCCCGTCCGCATCACCTCGCGCGCCCAGCTTGAGCCGCAAGGCATCACCGGTCTGAACTACATCCAGATCACCGCCGGCACGCAGGGCAGCGCCCTGCTCAAGACCCAGTATCCCGAAAACGTCGTGCCCGTGATCCAGAGCCAGCCCTCGCCCATCGCCGAACTGCTGAGCGGTTCGGGCACGGTGCTGGCCCAGACTGTCGACGCCCTGAACCGCATCAACCGCGTCATGTCCGACGACAATATCCGCTCCTTCTCCACCAGCCTGAAGAACGTCGAGGCCCTGTCCACCGAAATGGAAGCCCGCAAGGGAATCTTCGAACAGCTGGAACAGGCCGTCACCCGCGCCAACGCCGCCGTCGAGGAATACCGGCTGCTGGGAGCGGACGCCCGCACCCTGGTCAATGGCGACGCCCGCCAGGCCATCGCCAACATCAACGAGGCGACCGTGGACGCCCAGGCGGCCATCGCCTCGATCAACCGCTCCGTCGGCGGGTTGGAGCGTCCGCTCGGTGACTTCGCCACCAACGGCCTGCCGCAGCTGACCCAGACCATCGAGGAGCTCAACGACGCGACCCAGTCGCTGCAAAGCCTGATCGATGATGTGCGCTCCAGCCCGCGCGACTTCATCGGCCGTCCCGCATCCAAGGAAATCGAGGTCCAGCCATGATCGCTCTTGCCCGCGCCTCGGCCGCCTTGGCCGCTGTCACCCTGCTGTCCGGCTGCGCCCTGCTGTCGACGCCCGATCCGGTGCAGCTCTACCGTTTCGGCAGTCTGCCCGAGACCTCGACCGCCGCACCGACATCGGCCGAACCTGTCGCTGTGGCCCTGCGCCGCATCAACTTCCCCGAGGCCTCCAAGGGCGACCGCATCCTGGGCGTGACCGGGACGGAGGCTGCCTATATCGCCGGGGCGCGCTGGGTCTCGCCGGCCGAAATCCTGTTCACCGACGCGGTAGAATCCGCCTTCGCCTCACGCCCCGATCAGGTCCAGCTGCTGGGTCGGCGCGAGCCCGGCGTGTCGACGCGGGTGCTGAACCTGGACGTCACGCGGTTCGAGGCCCGCTATGCGGCGCCCGGCGCCACGCCCGAGGCGGTCATCACCGTCAGGGCGCGCATGGTCATCCTGCCCGAGCGTTCGGTGACCAGCGAGCGGACCTTTACCGTCGTCCAGCCCGCCGGCCAGAACCGGGTCTCGGCGATCGTCACCGCCTTCGATATCGCCACCCGCGACCTGAACAGCCAGATCGTCGACTGGACCACGACCGCGACCGGGCCGACGACGGCCACCCGTTAGACGCCGTTCGCCACAACGCCCCCCTCCGTCATTTAGGTTGAGGCTGCGGGCTAGCCTTTCGGCGCGGCGCGGCGCACGCCTTCGGCGACCTGTTCCATGCGGGCCAGGGCCTGGGCCCGCCGGGTCGTCGCCTCGGACAGGTCGCGCCGGACGGCCTCCAGAGTCGAGAACAGGCCGTCACGCTCGCGCGCCAGACCCTGCTGATCGGGGATGATCTTCCTGGGTCGCTTGCGGTCCAGACCCAGCCCCACCCGCCAATCGTCGCGCCAGCGCGCTACGGCCTCGGCCAGGGTCTTCAGCCTGTCGGGAACCCGGCAGTCCGCATTCTGGGCCGAGCGGACCAGCGGCAGTTGCCGGATGGCGGCGTTGCGCACGGCCACCAGCGAGGCCAGCCGCTCCGTCAGGAGATGGGACGCATCGCCATGGGCGCCCAGCCGCTCGACTCCCGCGACGACATAGGCGTCCAGTTCACTGATAGCCGCGCGCGCGTCGCCCCATAGCCGTTCCAGCGCCTGAGAGCGCCTCGCCGCCCCCGACGCCTGGTCGCCCAACCCTCCGGCGCTCTCGGACATGGCGGCCGAGACGGAGGTGAAGGCCGCGCGAAAGGCCTTGAGCCGCTTCTTGCGGCTGTCGAACCATCCGGCCACGCCACGCCGCGTCTTCAGCATGAACGGGTCCAGCCCGCGCAGCCGGTCGTCGATATGGCCCAAAAGCGGCTGGCAGCCGCCCAGGTCCCCGGCCCGCGTCTCAGCCAGCAGCCGGTCGATCAGGGTGACGACCTCGCCCCGAGCGCGCTCGCCAAAGGTGGTCGGCAATGCAGCGTCGGACAGGTCGATGGCGTCGCGGATGTCGGCGACACGCGCACCGGCGGGCGCTGGCGCGCCACCGATCAACAGATAGGTTCCTGTCACGCCCTCGACCCCCGCCATGCGGTCAATCTCGCCCGGCTGACGCGATTACGCCAGAGGGTTCAACCGCACGGCGACCTAGTTCAGGCCGGCCGCCACCGTATAGGTCGCCTGGGTCTTGGACGCGACTTCGTCCAGGGTCACGCCCTCGGCCAGTTCAACCAGCTCCAGCCCTGCGCCGTCCGGCTTGACGTCGAACACGGCCAGGTCGGTGATGATGCGGCTGACCACCCCCGTGCCGGTCAGCGGCAGAGAGCAGGCCTTCAGCACCTTGGATTCGCCGTGCTTGTTGGCGTGATCCATGACGACGACGACGCGCTTGACGCCGGCGACCAGGTCCATGGCCCCGCCCATGCCCTTCACCAGCTTGCCGGGAATCATCCAGTTGGCGATGTCGCCGTTCTCGGCCACTTCCATAGCGCCCAGGATCGACAGGTTGATATGGCCGCCGCGGATCATGGCGAAGCTGTCGGCCGAGCTGAAATAGGCGCTCTCGGGGATCTCGGTGATGGTCTGCTTGCCGGCGTTGATCAGGTCGGGATCCTCGTCGCCCTCATAGGGAAACGGGCCCATGCCCAGCATGCCGTTCTCGGACTGAAGCGTGACCTCCATGCCCTCGGGGATGTAGTTGGCGACCAGGGTCGGAATGCCGATGCCCAGGTTCACATAGAAGCCGTCCTGCAGCTCCTTGGCGGCGCGTTCAGCCAGTTGTTCGCGAGTGCGGGCCATTACGCGGACTCCTTCTGACGGACAGTGCGTTGTTCGATGCGCTTCTCGAACGTGCCGAGGAACAGGCGGTCGACATAGACGCCCGGCGTATGGATGTTGTCGGGGTCCAGCGAACCCGTCGGCACGATTTCCTCGACCTCGACGATGGTCATCTTGCCGGCCGTGGCCATCATCGGGTTGAAGTTGCGGGCGGTCTTCCTGAACACCAGGTTGCCGCGCTCGTCGGCCTTCCAGGCCTTCACGATCGCCAGATCGGCGACCAGCCCGGTCTCCATCACATAGTCGCGACCGTCGAAGTTGCGGACTTCCTTGCCCTCGGCGACCAGGGTGCCGACGCCGGTGGCGGTAAAGAAGGCGGGGATGCCGGCGCCGCCTGCGCGGATGCGCTCGGCCAATGTGCCCTGCGGGTTGAACTCCAGCTGCAGCTCGCCGGCCAGATACTGGCGCTCGAACTCCTTGTTCTCACCGACGTAGGAAGAGATCATCTTGGCGATCTGGCGGGTCTCCAGAAGCTGGCCCAGGCCGAAGCCGTCGACGCCGGCGTTGTTGGAGATGACCGTCAGTCCCTTGACGCCCGAGGCTTTCAGCCCGGCGATCAGGTTCTCGGGGATGCCGCACAGGCCAAAGCCCCCGGACATCACGGTCATCCCGTCGAAGGTCAGGCCTTCGAGGGCGGCTGCGGCGTTGTCGAAAATCTTGCGCATCGGCTCCCTTTTCATTCTTCGATGAATATCCACGGTCCTTAAGGCGGGTTCCTGCCGGGAGCAAGGCACACGCGGCACGATCGCGGACAGAGCGTCCACTCTATCGGCCACAGACCAGCCGGGGGCCACAGTTAACCTTTTTCTTCCCGCGCGAGGCGCAGGCGGTGGCGGGGACGAAACGATCGGGTACAACGGCGTTTCGTGGGCGCCGGATGTCAGGCGTGGGGGCCAAGCGTGCGGGCAGGGATCAACTCATTGACGGCGGCGCTGCTGGTCGGCGTGGCGATCGGCCTGGTGCTGACGCCGGACGGCCGCGCCTGGATAAAGCGGCCCACCCTGATGCTGGGATCGACGGCGGCCAACGCGTCGGCCTCGGCGCCGTCGCCCGCGCCTCTTCCGCCTGCGGCCGAAGCGCCCCGCCCGAGCGTCCCCGTCGTTACCCCATTGTCCACCCGGATGCAGCGTGGACAACTGCGCATCGGCGTGTTCGGCGACTCCATGGCCGACGGCCTGTGGACCGGCCTCTATCGCGAGATGCACCAGACGCCGGGCGTCACCGTGACCAAGTTCAGCGAGGTCTCCACCGGCCTGTCGCGCTACGACTACGTCGATATCCAGTCCAAGACCGAGCGCCAGATCGCCGAGCATCCGGTGGACGTCGCCGTCATCCTGTTCGGCACCAACGACGCCCAGGGCATCAGTATCGACGGCCAGGTCCACGCCTTCGGATCGGACGGCTGGAAGATCGCCTATGCGAAACGGGTCGACGACCTGGTCGCCATGTTGCGAAGCCGCGACGTCGCCGTCTACTGGGTCGGCCTGCCCAAGATGAAACGGGCCTCGTTCGACGCCCGGATGGCTCTGATCAACGAGGTCGTCTCGGCGCGGATGAAGGCGCTGGACGTGCCCTATATCGACACCGTCGCCCTGACTTCCGACGCCGACGGCGACTATGACGCCTATCTGACGGCTCAGGACACGGGCCGTCGCCAGCTGATGCGGGCCAATGACGGAATTCACATGTCGATGGCGGGCTATATGCGGCTGACCCAGCCGGTGTTCCACACCCTGACGCACGACGCGGGAATCGCCGCGCCGGGCAGGACCGCCGAGGCGCCGGCGGGCGCGGGCGGCGCCGGGGCGTGAAGCGCGTTTGGCCGCCAGCAGGACGCCTGCTCGCGGCTGCGCTGCCGATCATCGTCCTGGCCTTCGCCGCCACGGGCTGGGCTCAGGAAAGGCCCTGGACGCCCCTGCCCTCGCCGACCAGCTATTCCTGCCCGGACGGTCTGTGTCAGGCCCCGGCGCTCGCTCCCCTGTTCCGGGCGCTGGACGGGCGCTGGGGCGGCACGGTGCGGATCGTCCAGTTCGGCGACAGCCATACGGCAGGCCGCCTGATCACAGGCGGGCTCGAGACCCGGCTGAAAGCCCGGTTCCCTGATCGTGACATCCGCCTGGACCCCATCGGCATCCAGAACGTCACCCTGAGCGACCTCGGCTGGCGCACACCGCCGCCCGAGATGGCGCCGGTCGATCTGATCATCCTGGCCTATGGCACCAATGAGGGGTTCGACGACGCCTTCGACGCCCATGCCTACGATCGCCTGCTGCGGTCCGAAATCCAGCGGATGCGCAGACTGGCGCCCCGCGCCGCTATTCTGATCCTGAGCGCCCCCGAGGCGATGCGCGGCGACGGGGTCGGAAGCTGTACAGACGATCCCGAGCGTCGCTGGCGCGCGCCGGTCAATCTTGGCGTGGTCCGGGACGTGCAACGCCGCGTGGCGGCCGAGACGAACGTCGCGTTCTGGGACTGGTGGGGACGGATGGGGGGAGAGTGTTCGGCGTATCGGCTGGCGGTCCCGGGCTATCTGGGGCCTGACCCCTTCATGCGCCCGGACCATGTCCATTTCACTCCGGCCGGCGCCGACTGGATTGGCGGCCTGCTTTACGACGACCTGATGACCGCCGGCCGCGCCTGGTATGCGGCGGGATCACCGGAGGGCAGCCGCTAGATGCTGTTCCCGACCCTGGCCTTCGGCGTCTTCTTCCTGTTCGTCTATGTCGTCTCGTGGTCGCTGGATCGCGAGAACGAGCGGAGGAAGCTATTCCTGCTGCTGGCCAGCTGGTTCTTCTACGCCCAGTGGGACTGGCGGTTCGTCGGCCTGCTGATCGGCTCGGCGGTGCTGAACTGGGGCGTCGCGGCCCTGATCGCCCGGTCCCAGACGCGCGATCCGGAAGACGCCGACCGCAAGGCGCGGGGTCGCCGCAAATGGCTGGTCGGCCTGGGCGTCGCAGCCAACCTGCTGATCCTGGGCGTCTTCAAATACTACGGCTTCTTCGTCGAACAGGTCGTCGATCTGATCGCCCGCTTCGGGTGGGAACGCGACCTGCCGCTGCTGCAGATCGTCCTGCCCGTCGGCATCAGCTTCTTCACCTTCCAGGGCATCAGCTACCTGGTCGACGTCTATCGGCGAAAGACGCCGCCGGCCAAGAGCCTGCTCGACGTCATGCTGTTGATGAGCTTCTTCCCGCACCTGGTCGCCGGGCCGATCGTGCGGGCGTCCGACCTTCTGCCCCAGTTCGATCGCGCGCCGCGCCTGACGCGCGCCATGGCGACGCATGGCCTGCTGCTGATCGCCTGGGGCCTTTTCAAGAAGACGGTGATCGCGTCCGAGCTGTCGGTGCGGCTGGTCGATCCGGTCTTCTTCGACCCCTCGGCCTATGGGACGCTGGACCTGATCGCGGCGGTCTATGGCTATGCGGTCCAGATCTATTGCGACTTCTCGGCCTATTCGGACATGGCCATCGGCATCGCCGCCCTGCTCGGCTATTCCTTCCCGAGGAATTTCGACCAGCCCTATCGCGCCTCCTCGATGCAGAGCTTCTGGCGGCGCTGGCACATCAGCCTGTCCAGCTGGCTGAGGGACTATCTCTATGTGCCGCTGGGGGGCGGACGTAAGGGCCTGATCTCGTCCTGCATCAACGTCATGATCACCATGCTGTTGGGCGGGCTGTGGCACGGAGCCGCCTGGACCTTCGTCGCCTGGGGCGCGCTTCACGGCGGCGCACAGGTGGTCGAACGCCTTGGTCGCGCAGCCCTTGGAGACGGCAAGGGACCGCCCGCCTGGGTCGGCGTCCTGATCACCTTCCACGTCGTCTGCCTGGGCTGGATCCTGTTTCGCGCCGAGACCTTCGGCATGGCCATGGCGGTGCTTCAGGGTCTGGGCCGGTTCCAGCCCGCAGCTTTGGTCACGCCCTTCCTGACCGTCTTGATCGTCGGCGGTCTGGCCATGCACTGGCTGCCGCCGCGCGCGGTCGAGGGCATGGCCGAGCGGCTCAAGACGGCGCCGTCGCTGACGCTGGGCGTCCTGATCGGCATCTGTATCCTGCTGGTCGAGGCGGTGCGGCCCGACGGCGTCGCCCCCTTCATCTATTCCCAGTTCTGAGGGAGGAGCCGGCATGAACGACCATACTGACGATCCCCACGATACGCCCGTCGGACCGTTCCCGACCGCCATCGGCCCATCGCCCTTTCCGCCCCTGGACGACCCAACGCCGGCCGATGCCATCCTGGGCGACGAGATTTTGGGCTCGGGACTGACCGTCGCGCCCGCCGATCCCTCCAGTGATTGGAACCAGGCGGCCGACGCGCACGATCTGTCGGTGAGTCATGAGGCCCAACGCGCCAACCCGCTGGCGGCCTTGGGCCGGTTCGCCTTCCCGCCGGCACCCCATCTGGACGACGAGGGCGTCGCCGCCCGCGACCGCCGCTGGACCAGCCGAACGATCGTCTTCGCCACCCTGTTTCTGCTGATCTTCAACGCCGTCTCGATCCAGAACTGGTCGCGACAGCAGGTCCCCGGCTGGGTCACCTCGACCGTCCAGCAACTGGCCGATGTCTGGAGCGCCCAGATCGCGCAACTGGGCGCTGACCAGCCCCGCCAGGGCATGCGTGAACTCTATCATGCCGCCCAGGCGCAGCGGTTCCCCGGCCAGGCGCCCAGCGAAAGCCCCTCCCAGGCCGCCCCGTAAAGCGCCGCCCCTGTAGGCGCGGCCCAACGGACGCAGCCCCGGCTCAGCGCGCGCCGTACTCGGCCCGCAGCCTCAGCTTGTCGATCTTGCCCGTCGCAGCCAGAGGCATTCGCTCCAGCCGGTGGACGGCGTCGGGGATCCACCAGGACGCGACCCGCCCCTTCAGGGGCTCCAGCAGGGCCTCGTCATCGGCCGGCGCATCGGCCGACAGCTCGACCAGCAGGATGGGCCGCTCGCCCCATTTGGCGTCGACCCGCCCGATCACCGCCGCCAGCGCCACCCCCGGCAAGGCGCCGATCACGGCCTCGATCTCGGCCGGATTGATCCACTCCCCCCCGGACTTGATCAGATCCTTGGCGCGACCGGTGATGGTCAGCTGACCCTCGGAGTCGATACGAGCCAGGTCGCCGGTGGCGAACCAGCCGTCGGCGTCGGCGGCGTCCTCGTCCTGGCCGAAATAGCGTTGGATGACGGCCGCGCCGCGCACCTTCAGATGGCCTTCGACACCCCGTTGCTCAGGCAGGGCCTTGCCCGCCTCGTCGGTCAGCAACAGGTCGATGCCGACGGCCGGACGACCCGACACCGCAGCCGATCTGCGCCCTTCCTGCGGCGAGGCCACCGTGCCCGAAGGCGACAGTTCGGTCATGCCCCAGCTGGTCTGGACGATGACGCCCAGCCGCCTTTCGATCCGCTGCATCAGCGCGGGCGCCAGGGGCGCGCCGCCCATGATGATCCTCTCCAGCGACGGCAGCTCCAGGCCGGTGGCCTCGACATGCTCCAGCAGGGACAGCCAGACCGTGGGCACCCCCACCCCCGCCGTCACGCCTTCCGACACGATCAGCCGAGCCAGGCTGGCGCCATCCAGCCGACGCCCCGGCAGGACCAGTCGAGCCCCGACCGCCGCTGCGGCGAAGGGCAGGCCCCAGGCGTTGGCGTGGAACATGGGCACGACCGCCAGCAGCCTGTCGCGGCTGGTCACGGCCATGACGTCGGCCTGCAGCACCCGCAGCGTGTGCAGGAAGCTTGAGCGGTGGGTATAGGTCACGCCCTTGGGCGCGCCCGTGGTGCCCGAGGTGAAGCACAGGCCGCACGGCGCCGTCTCGGGGAAGTCCCCCCAGACCACGTCGCCCGAAACGCCGTCGCCCCAGTTCCCGTCCCTGGGCGCCTCGGCCAGCATGAGCTCCAGCAGGCGGATGTCGGCCCGGCATTCGGGCGTCGCCTCCAGCGCCTCGGCCTGGTCCAGCACCAGGATCAGCGACACGCTGGGCGACAGGGCGGCGATACGGCCTGCCAGGCCGATCAGGTCGGGGCTGACGAACAGTATTTGCGCCTCGGACTGGGCCAGCATGTCGGCAAGTTGCTCGGCGGTCAGGCGCGGGTTCAGCGTATGGCAGACCGCCCCCATGCCCATGATGGCGAACCAGGCCTCGACATGACCCTGGGTGTTCCAGGCCAGGGTCGCGACGCGCGCCCCCTGTTCCACGCCGTGGCGGCGCAGCAGGCCCGAAATCTTCACGCTGCGGGCGCGCAGGGACGCATAGCCGATGCGGCCGATCGAACCGTCGTCGCGGGCGGTGGTGACCTCGGCCGTGGGCCGCCACTTGGCGGCATGGTCGAGGAATTTGTCGAGGGTCAGGGGAAAGGACTGAACGTCCCCGTCCTTCATCAGCATAGACTCGGTATCCTTCAGGGCGCCCGCAGGCGCCACACACACAAAACTCGCGCAGCCCCGCCCCTCGACGCCCGGGTCGGCTCAGGCCGTCAGACCCGCCGGAAGCGGGAGATCGGCCGCGATCACGACACCACTGCCTTTTCGGACTGAAGCCGGATCTTGCGCGCCAGCCCCAGGAACATGGCGATGGCCAGGCCGTAGAAGGGCAGCAGGCAGTAGAAGGCCATCTGCAGGGAGTTGTCGGGGTGGCTGGCCCGGAAGAAATCGCTGGCGGCGCCCAGGAAGGTCGGCCCCAGGCCCAGGCCGATCAGGTTCATGACCAGCAGCAAAAGGGCGCCGGCCAGGACGCGCTGATTGGGGCGGACCTCCTCCTGCACCAGGGTCACGGCCGGCGACAGATAGAAGTAGTTCAGCGCCATCGGCACGGACAGGAACAGCAGCGCTATCCGCCAGTCGGACGCCCAGACGAAGCCGACGAAGAAGGGGGCGGCGATGATCAGGCCGACCGCCGGCAGATAGGCGTAGGCAGTCTTGTAGCGTTTGCTCAGCCGGTCGATCAGCCAGCCCGAGCCGAAGATGCCCAGGCTGACGCTGACGCCCAGCAGCAGGGCGTACCACAGGGCGATCTCCTGCAGGGTCATGCCCTTTTCGCGCATCAGGAACAGGGTGGCGAAGTTCATCAGGGCATAGGTGACGAACTGGGTCGCGCCGCTGGCCAGGGCCATGCCCCTCAGCACCGGGTTGGAGAAATACATCCGGCAGGTGGCCATGAAGCCGGGCTGGGCTTCGGGCGCGACAACGGCAGACGGCGTGTCAGGCCCGGCCGGGTCCAGCACGGCCTCGGCCGGCGTATCCAGGCCGCCCTTCTTGGGCTCGCGCACGAAGATCCACACCACCAGTGCGGTGACCACGCCGATCACGCCGACCCAGATGAAGGCGTCGCGCCACGAATAGGCCGCGGCGATCGAGGCGCCGAAGGCCACCCCCATCGCCGATCCGATCGGCGGCCCCAGGTTGAACAGGCCCAGCGCCGTGCCGCGCGTGCCGGGGCGGAAATAGTCGGAGATGATGGCGTATGAGGGGGGCACGCCGCCCGCCTCGCCCACGCCCACGGCCATGCGGGCCGCCGCCAGCTGCGGATAGCTTTGCGCAAAGCCGCACGCCGCCGTCGCGGCGCTCCACAGGGCGCAGGCCAGCGACAGCACCCGGACCCGGTTGGTCCGGTCGGCCAGCCAGCCGACCGGAATGGCCAGGATGCAGTAGAACATCGCGAAATACAGGCCGCTGATCAGCCCCAGTTGGCCGTCGGTGACGCCGAGCTCGTCCTGGATCGGCTTGGCCAGGATCGATAGCAGCTGCCGGTCCAGGAAGTTCAGGACATAGACGAAACACAGCAGGGCCAGGACGAACCAGGCCTGCGCGCCCGGACGCGCGGATTGCGCGCCCGGAACGGCCAAGGGGGCTGAGGCGGCCATCAATCAGAACTCATAGCCGACGCGCATGCCGAACGTCCGCGGCCTCTGACGGCCATAGCGGCTGTCGATGAAGGCCTCGGGGTGGATGTAGTTGATCGAACGGTCGTCAAACAGGTTCTCGACATAGACCCCGACCGTGAACTCGGTGAAGGCAAAGGCCAGGTTGGCGTTGACCAGGGTGTAGCTGTCGGTGTCGTCATAGGTCGGCAGCGGGGTCTGGGGGCGACCGGGCGTGTTGGGGAAGGCGTTGGGGAAGCTGCCGACATGGGAGACGGCGACCGAGGCGTTGCCGATCACGCCCGCCATGGGCTCCCATTCATAGTTGACCCGCAAGGAGCCCGACACTTCCGGTCCGGCCAGACGCGCGCCCAGAACCGCGCCGGAGATGGCGGCTTCCTGAGCCGTCAGGTCATCGACCTCGGCCTTGTTCCACGATCCGGTCAGGGCCACGGTCCAGCCCTCGGCCGGCAGGGCGACGAGCGAGACTTCCAGCCCCTTGCTGGAGGCTCCGCCGATGTTGGTGGCGAACTGGATGGAGTCGGACACGCGGTTGGCCTGAACCTGGATGTCGTTCCAGTCGATCAGGTAGAGGGCCGCGTCGGCATAAAGCCTGCCGCCGAACCAGCGGCCTTTGATCCCGACCTCGTAGTTGATCAGATTGTCCGAGCTGGCCCCGGTCGGGATGACGATGTCGCTCGGGTCGATGGCGCTGACGCTGCCGGCCTGGGCGTTGATGATCGGAGGACGGAAGCCGGTGGACACCGCACCGTAGGTCGTGATCGCCGGCGTCGGACGCCACGACAGGCTGAGGCGATACGACGGTCCGTCCTCCTCGGCCTTCACGCCCGCCGCCGCCGCGTAGGGCCCGGTCACCGTGATGGGCGTGTCGGTGAAGCCAAAATAGGCCAGGGTCAGATAGTTGGAGGTGTAGCCCCCTTCCTCGGTGAACCCTTGAGCGTCGGTCTTGCCGTAGCGAAGCCCGCCGGTCACCCACAGGTCGGGCGTGAAGCGATAGGTGACCTGACCGAAGGCGGCGACCTCGTGGCTGATGAAGTGCGAGCCGAAGCGCTGGTAGTATTCGTCCGGCAGGCCGGTCAGGCCGCGCTCGGCCAGGAACTCGGGGGTCGAGCGGTAGTTGTAGTCCACGTCGCGGCGCTTGCGGAAATAGAAGCCGCCGAGCGACCAGTCGAACTTGCCGCCCGGGTCCGAAACCAGACGCAGTTCCTGGACGAAGGTGCTGTCCCAGGCGTCCGCATCCAGCGCGAACGGGAAGGCCTGACCGTAGGAGCCGGCCAGGTCGACATAGAACAGGCCCGTATAGTCGGAATAGGTCGACGAACTGGTCAGGCGCGCGCCCTCGAACTGGTATTCCAGCGTGGCGTTATAGTTGGTCATGTCGCTCTGGAACTTGTCCGGGCGATCGGTGAAACGCACATACTCGCCAAGATCGGGATTGGTCAGCGAGGAGTCTTCCGGGTTGCTGATCTCGCGCGAATACATCAGGCGGGCCGAGAAACGCTCGGTCGGCTCCCACTGAAGGATGGCGCGGCCGCCGTACTGGACCAGGGTGTTGGCGTTCTTTACGCCGGTGCCGGCGTTGTCGACCCAGCCCTCCTCGTCGCGCGAGAAGCCGACGATGCGCAGGGCCAGCTCGTCCTTGATCAGCGGCAGGTTGACCATGGCGTTGTAGCGCTGGCGCAGGCCGCCTTCCTTCATCGTGCCCAGATCGACCAGGGCCGAGGCGTCAAAGCCCGAGGCGTCGGGATCGTGGGTCAGGATGCGCAGCGCGCCGGCCAAGGACCCCGAACCGAACAGGGTGCCCTGGGGCCCGCGCAGGAACTCGACGCGCTCCACGTCATACAGTGTGGGGTCCAGGATGGTGGAGTTGCCGTTCGAAGAGATCGGCAGTTCGTCCAGATAGATGGCGACCGTGCTCTGCAGATTGGCGCCATAGCCGTTGGTGGCGATGCCCCGCGCCGTGAAGTTGTTGAAGTTGGCCGAGGCCCGGTTCAGCACCACGCCCGGCGTGGCGGTGGCCAGACCGTCGTAGTTGACGATGCCGCGCTCGGTCAGGTCTTCCTGAGACAGGCTGGTGATGCTGACCGGCACGTCCTGCAACCGCTCGGCGCGCCGCGTCGCCGTGACGATAACATCCTCGACCTGAACCACCGGGCGGTCGCGGTCCTCCCCCTGTGACGCCGTCGAAGATTGAGCCTGCGCCCAGGCATGCCCCGGAGCCATCACGGCGGCGGGTGCGAGCAGGCACGCGGAAGCGAGCAGTAACGCTTTCATCAGATTGTCCTCCCATGCGCCGATCATGACTGTCAGCGCTTGAGGCGACTGGACCACGCCTTCAGACGGGTGTCAACATTCGCTCTCACGTGCGTGAGTGTCTTGAAATCTACGCCGGTTCCGGGAAAGCTCGGGGCCAGGAGGAACCCGTCATGACCCATGTCTCGCTCGAAAACCGCACCGCCTTCATCACGGGAGGATCCAGCGGACTGGGGCTCCGGTTCGCCCGCCTGCTGGCCGGCGCGGGCGCCCGTGTCGCCCTGGCGGCACGCCGAACGGACCGGCTGGAGGCGGAGGTCGCCGCCATCCGCGCCGCCGGAGGTCAGGCGACGGCCATCGCCCTGGACGTCATCGAGGCCGATACGATCGGGGCTGCGATGGACCAGGCCCAGGCGGCGCTGGGCCCCCTGTCCATCATGATCAACAACGCCGGCGTCAGTAACGAAGGCGCCGCCCTGTCCATGACCACCGAACGGCTGGACCAGACCTTCGATGTCAATGTGCGAGGGGTCTATATGGCGGCGCGCGAAGCCGCCCGGCGCATGATCGACAGCGGCGTCGCCGCCAGGGACGAGGCGCGAATCATCAACATCGCCTCCATCGCCGGCATGACCCAGTTGCCCGGCCTGACGGCCTACTGCGCCTCCAAGGCGGCGGTCATCTCGCTGACCCAGGGCTTGGCCCGCGAATGGGCCGCCCGCCACATCGCGGTCAACGCAATCGCGCCGGGCTATATCGCGACCGAGATGAACGCCGATTGGTTCGCCACAGACCCGGGGCGCGCCCAGATCAACGGATTTCCCCGGCGCCGACTGATGGGCGACGACGCCCTGGATCAAGCGCTGATGTTGCTGGCCGGCCCGTCGGCCCGCTTCATCACCGGGTCCATCATCACCGTGGATGACGGCCAGTCCCTCTAAAGGACGCGATATCGCGTGGTCGATACGGCCAAGCCGGTTGTAATCAGGTGAAGTGCGTATTATTGCGACGCATTCTTAAAACCAGATTGGCGACAATGCGCATTCCCCTGATCGGCCTGCTGGCCTCGGCTTCCTGCTTCGCCCTGTCCTGCGCGTGGCCGACATGGGCGCAGGATGGGCAGGACACCACCACCCTGTCGGACGTCGTCGTGACGGGATCCCAAGTCGCCCTGCCTCCGGTCTATACCGGCGGTCAGGTGGCCAGGGGCGGGCGTGTCGGCCTGTTCGGCGCGCTGGATGCGATGGATACGCCCTTCTCCTCGACCAGCTTCACCGAGGAACTTGCCCGCAACCAGCAGGCCCGCAGCGTCGCCGACATCCTGCAGAACGATCCGGCGGTCCGCGTGTCCAAGGGCTTTGGCAATTTCCAGGAACTGTACGTCATCCGCGGCTTCCCGATCTATTCGGACGACATGACCTACAACGGCCTGTACGGCGTCCTGCCGCGGCAGTTCGTGGCGGCCGAGTTGCTGGAGCGGGTCGAGGTCTTCCGCGGCGCGACGGCCTTCCTGAACGGCGCGGCGCCGGGCGGCAGCGGCGTCGGCGGGGCGGTGAACCTTGTCCCCAAACGCGCTGGCTCAGAGCCCCTGACGCGCCTCACGGCGGGCTTTGAGGGGCGCGACGAAATCTCTGCCGCCGCCGACGTGTCGCGCCGCTTTGGTCAGGACGATGCCTGGGGCCTGCGCCTGAACCTGGCCAGCCGCGCCGGCGAAGGCGAGGTCGCAGACCAGCACCGCGAGATGACGGTCCTGGGTCTGGGTGTGGACCGGCGCGGCGAGCGCGCCCGCTTCTCCGCCGACCTGGGCTGGCAGGACAACCGCATAGACGCGCCTCGCCCGCAGGTGACCCCGGCCGGCGCCATCCCTGCGCCGCCGTCCGCCGACCAGAACTTCGCTCAGCCCTGGACCTATACCGACGAAACCCAGTTGTTCGGCGCCATGCGCGGCGAGTTCGACGTGACTGACGCCGTGACCGTCTGGGCCGCCATGGGCGGGCGCGACGGCAAGGAGCGCAACAGCCTGGCCAACCCGACGGCCCAGCCGGACGGAAGCCTGGTCAGCAACCGCTTCGACAATGGCCGACGCGACCAGGTCTTCTCGGCCGATGTCGGCGTTCGGGCCAACTTCGCCACAGGCTCGGTCGAGCACCGTGTAGTGGCCTCGGCGGCCCAGGTCCAGTCGCGCGAAAGCAACTCCTACGCCTTCTCCGATTTCGGCGGTTTTGCGGGCGACCTCTACAACCCCGTCGCCGTGCCGCCCCCGCCCGCCACGGCCCTGGCCGCCGGTTCGCTGACCGATCCGACCGTCGTGGCGCGCGTGCGGACGACCAGCTTCGCCGTCGCCGACATGATGTCCTTCATGGACGGCCGCCTGATCGCCACGCTCGGCGCCCGCTATCAGGAGATCGACACCCGCTCCTATGACTACAACACCACGGCCCGCACCGGCGGCTATGCCAGCGATGCGGTCACGCCGGTGTTCGCCCTGGTCTACAAGCCCGCCGACACCATCTCTGTCTACGCCAACTATTCCGAGGCCCTTGTGCCCGGCAAGATCGCCCCGGCGTCGGTCAACGGCCTGCCGGTCGCCAATGTCGGCGAGGTCCTGGAGCCCTTCCGCGCCGAACAGGCCGAGGTGGGCGTCAAATACGACGGCGGGTCGTTCGGCGGCACGCTCAGCGTCTTCCGCACCACCCTGCCCAGCGAGTTCTTCGACCCGGCCAGCGCCCTCTACAGCGCCGGCGGCGAGCAGGAGAACCGGGGCGTCGAACTGACCGTCTTCGGCGAACCGATCGAAGGCCTGCGGCTGCTGGGCGGGGCGACCTGGCTGGACGCCGAGATCGTGCGGTCTCTGGACGCCTCTGTGGACGGCAAGTCGGCCATCGGCGTGCCGGACTTCCAGGCCAACGCCAACATCGAATGGGACGTGCGCGCCGTCGATGGCCTGACCCTGGAAGGCCGCGTCGTCTACACCGGCGACCAGCCCGCCAACGGCGCCAATACGGTGGAGCTGGAAAGCTGGACCCGCTTCGACGCCGGCGTCCGCTACGCCTTCGTCGCCGGCGACAGGCCGGTGACCCTGCGGGCGCGTGTCGAGAACGTCGCCGACAAGGATCAGTGGGTCGCCGTGGGCGGCTATCCCGGCTCCAACTATCTGACGCTCGGCGCGCCGCGCACCCTGCGCCTGTCGATCTCGACGGCGTTCTGAGCCGGATGCAGACGCGGACCATCCGCGCCTGGACCTGGGTCCACAAGTGGTCGAGCCTGGTCTCGACCGTCTTCCTGCTGATGCTGTGCGTCACCGGCCTGCCGTTGGTCTTCACCCACGAGATCGAGGAGGTGCTGCTGCACCAGCCGTGGGAGCCCGCGCATAAGGACGGCGACATGCTGGACCTGGACCAGGTCCTGCATGTCGCCCTGTCCCGCCACCCCGGCGACGTGGCGTCCTTCATGAGCTTTGACGAAGACCGCCCGGTCGTGAACGTCACCAGCAGGGCGCCGGACGCCCCCGCCGGCGTCTATCATTTCCAGCCCATCGACCAGACCAGCGGCCAGGCCGCACCCCCGGTCGCCGGTCATCCGGTGATGGAGTTCCTGCTCCAGCTCCACACCGACATGTTCCTGGGCATGCCCGGCATGTTGTTCCTGGGCGCCATGGGACTGATGCTGATTGCGGCCCTGGTCTCGGGCGTGGTTCTCTATGCCCCCTTCATGCGCAGGCTGCCGTTCGGCACGGTTCGAGCGTCCAGGGCGGCGCGCACGCGCTGGCTCGACTATCACAACCTGCTGGGCGCGGTGACCCTGGGCTGGGTGCTGGTCGTAGGTACGACGGGCGTGGTCAACACACTGGCGACGCCGATCATCGCCTACTGGAAGGACACCGCGTTGAAGGAGCTTACCGCGGCCTACGACGCCCCGGTCGCGGCCGGCGAACGCGCCTCGCTGGATGCCGCGGTGAAGCGGGCCAAGGCCGCCCTGCCCGGCATGACGCTGCAGTTCGTCGCCTTTCCCGGCTCGTCCTATTCGACAGATCATCACTATGCCGTCTTCTTCCACGGCGACACGCCGCTGACGACCCACATGACCACGCCCGCGCTGATCGACGCCCGGACGGGCGCGCTGGCGGCGGTCGCCCCCATGCCCTGGTATGTGAAGACCCTGTCGCTGTCCCAGCCGCTGCATTTCGGCGATTATGGCGGGCTGGGTCTCAAAATCCTGTGGGCGTTGCTCGACATCGCCACCATTATCATCCTGATCTCGGGCCTCTATCTCTGGCTCGCCAAGCGCAGGAAGCCGGCATGAGCCGCCGGGACCTGAGCCTTGTCTCCATCTTCGCCGCGCCCGGCGTCCTGTTCGTGCTCAGCCTGATCGGACTGGTCGGCGCCCTGCTGGAAGACGGCCTGTGGGACGGCCTGGGCGCCGCCCTGCTGGGCGCAACCCTGATCGTCCTGGCCTGGGCCCTGATCCGCCGACGGCGTTAGGCGCAGGTCACGGCGGGAGCGCCATCGGGAAATCTCTGCAACGCCGAACAGCTGCCGGCAGACCTCACCGACGCGTTTGATCGTCAGTCGATGTCGGCGGCCCGCCGAAGCTTCGAGTGCTTCCTGCCGAACAGGGCGTAGACTGCCGCGCCGGCCAGCAGATAGAGGCCGATGATCAGACCCGGCGCCCAGTCGCCGTGCGCGAACTTCACGACGATGTCGATCAGCACCGGCGCCGACATCGACAGGCTGGCGATCAAGGCCAGGACCGGCGTCACGCCGATCCACATACCCCTGATGCGGAAGCCGCCGAACGGCATCTTGAACGGCCGCGGCAACTCCGGGTGGGTATTGCGCAGAGCCGTCACGCTGAGCGCCACGACGCAGAAGACCAGCGCGGTCCCCAGACTGACCAGATCGGCCAGCAGGGAAATCGGCAGCAGGGCGGCCGCCGATCCCGACACGAGCGCCAGCGCCAGCGTGCCGGCCGCCGGCGTCTTCGACCGAGCGTGGATCCGTCCGAACAGCTTGGGCAACAGGCCGTCGTTGGACATGGAAAAGGCGACGCGAGATTGGGCGTAGGTGTTGACCAACAGCACCGAGGCCAGCCCCGTCAGAGCGCCCGCCTTGATGATCACCGCCCAGACCGGCTGGCCGATGGCGGAGACGGCGACGGCGATCGGGTCCGCCACGTCCAGCTCGCGATAGGAGACCAGTCCTGTCATCACCAGGGCGACCGCCGCATACAGCAGGGTGCTGGCCCCCAGAGCGCCGAGTATGCCGATCGGCACATCTCGGCCCGGGTTCTTCGATTCCGACGCCGCCGTCGCCACCGCCTCGAACCCGAGATAGGCGAAGAAGAGGATCGACGCGGCGCGAACGACGCCAGGCACGCCGTAATGGAAACCGCCCTCGTTGGCGGGGATGAAGGGCGTCCAGTTGGCAGGCTCGACATGGCCGGCGCCGACCAGAACGAAGCCGACCAGCACCCCGACCTTGATGAAGACCAGTAGGGTGTTCACCGCCGCCGAGCGCGAGATGCCGCGCGCCAGGATGAAGGCCACGACCAGCAGGGCCGCGAACGCCACCAGATTGACTCCGCCCGTCTGCACCAGCCGCATCGATCCGCCGACCATCTCGCTTTGCAGGAAGGGCGTCGTCACGGCCACCGGCAGATAGATGCCGAAATTTCCCAGCAGGCTGACCAGATAGCCCGAGAAGCCGACCGCCAGCGCCGACCCTGCGAGGCCGAATTCGAACATCAGCATCCAGCCCAGGACCCAGGCGAACACCTCCCCGAGCGCGGTGTAGGCATAGGTGTAGGACGCCCCCGCCACCGGCAGGACCGAGGCCAGCTCGGCATAGCAGAGCGCGATCAGGGCGCAGGCCAAGGCGGCGAGCGCGAAGGACAGGATCACCGCCGGCCCGGCATAGTTGGCCGCCGCCGCGCCGGTCATGACATAGACCCCGGCGCCGACGATGCAGCCGATGCCCAGCAAGACGAGTTGGACCAGACCCAGCGAGCGATGCAGGCCCGTCTGGCCCGCCTCGGCCGTGACGGACTCGACTGATTTCCTGATGAACAGAGAGCTCAAGTCATTCATTCCTCGACGGGGCGAACGCCGAGGAGCGGTCGCGATAATCCAGGAGATATCCGACCACGTCCGGCAGAACCCTGCACCGCAGGACCGGACCAAAAATCATCGCGATCAGGCCGCAGTCGGCTCGCACGCGCTGTCGGTCTCTGGACGATCGGGATTGAAACGCTGCATCCACGCCGACAGGTCGCCGTCGCCCAGGCCCTTGAGGATGTCGGCATAGGGGCCGTCTCGCTCGTCCTGACCCAGCTTGAAGCGCGAATCGGCCCGGTCGATGGTGGCGCGGAACCCGACCACCCCACGCGCGACGCCGTGAAAGCGCTGACCCATTTCCTCGATCGACCATGCGCCCGGCCGGCCGGCCTCCATCACCGTCACCATCTCGGTCAGGTGCGCCTCGACCTCGGCGGCGCCTTCAAAGAATTCCAGCGTCACCGAGAACTGGCCTTGGGCGAAATTCCACGTCGGAGCCCAGTCCCGGTCCTGCATCCACGACGCCGCGATATAGCCGTTCGGCCCCAGGCACAGCACCAGGGCGTGCGGATCGGCCATCAGCACCGCCAACTGCGGATTGCTGCGCGCCAGATGGCCCTCGAACCCGATCACCGCACCCGCGTCGTCGCAGCGGACCAGCAAGGGTGCCACGCTGCCGCGCGGATCATCGCCGCGAGAGACGATCCAGCACAGAGGTTGATGCCGGACCAGATCGGCGACATCACCTGATGACTGCGGTGCGAACCGGTCGCTCATGAGCCCTACTCCCTAGCGGCGACAGGTCGATGCGCCCCCCCCCGCGAAAGCCTCGCTATCACGCGCAGGCCGAGGCGGCTTCTGGCGCAAGGCCCAAGTCGAAGGCGATCGGGCCAAACGGACCGCTGCGTCAAGCCTGGCTAGGCCAGCGTCTCGCGCAGCCAGACACTGGCGTCCTGCAGCGCACGATCGGCGATCGGCGCGATGGCGACGGCTTCAAGAAAACTGTGCGTGGCGCCCGGATAGATATTCTCCGAGACAGGCACGCCCCCCTCTCGCAGGCGCGCCGCCATCTCCAGGCTCTGTCCCGTCAGGAGATCGCATTCCGGGATCGTCATGAACACGGGCGGCAGGTTGTCCACGTCGGCGCGCATGGGCGACGCCAGGGGGCTGAGCCGCTGGGCGGGGTCGAGGATGTAGTTGTCCCAGAACGCATCCATCTCGTGGCTGGCCAGCATATAGCCCTCGCCGCCGAACCGGGCGTGATACTCCTCGGACGTATCGTGGTTGAGAACGGCGTAGTTCAGCAGCAGGGCCTTGATCAGGTCGCCCTCGCCCGCGTCCCTCAGCGACAGCGCCGTGGCGAAGGACATATTGCCCCCGGCCGAATCACCCCCGATCGCCAGTCGCGCGCGGTCGATGTCCAGGGCTTCGGCCTGGGACGCGGCCCAACGGACCACGGCGACGACCTGTTCCAGCGCCACCGGGAACCTGACTTCCGGCGACCGGTCGTAATCCATGCCGATCACAACGACATCCGCGCGCGCCGCGTACTCGCGCATCAGCCGGTCATGGGTATCGATGCTGAACAGCATCCATCCGCCGCCGTGAACATAGATCAGCGCCGGCTTGTTCGGTGTCGCGGATGGATTGTGGACGCGCACCCGCACTGAACCGTGCGGCGTCTCGACCATCTGTTCGAAGGTCTGGTGCATTGCCGGCCCGCCAGCGGCCCAAGGCGCGCGGACCAATTCGGCCACCTCACGAGCCCGCGAGAAGGGCACGTCCGCCAATGCCGGATGGCGGGCGTATTCGGCGCTGGTCAGTTCGATGAAGCGGCGGATATCTGGATCGACATCCTCGCCTTTCCGGCTCTGCCACGCATACGTCATCGACTGCTGAACCCTGCAATTACACGCGCACCGAGCCCGCTTCCGAATGCATAATCTAGCGGATTGTGTCTGTCGCGCTATCGTCAGAAGAGCCCGGATCGTCTAGATTGGGCCACATGTCGAGGAGCACGCGAGGCGCGGACTATCAGCACGTCACCCGGCCCATCGCGGTGCTGGTGGACGAATACCCCGCCAACTTCGTCGACCCTCCGCACGCGCATGAACGCGCCCAGCTTCTGTACGCCAGCTCGGGCGTGATGTCGGTGGTCACCGACACCGCCAGCTTCACGATTCCCCCACAGCGGGGCGTGTGGATGCCGGCCGGGGTGCGTCATGAGGCGCTGTGTCGTGGGCGAGTTTCGTTGCGGACGCTGTATGTCGAACCGGGTTTCGACACGCGACTTCCGAACCGCTGCCAGGCCGTGAAAGTATCGCCTCTGCTGCGAGAGCTGATCCTTGAAGCCTGCAACCTGTCGGTCGAATATTCGCTTGATGGTCGCGATGGCCGGATCATGGCCCTGATTGTCGATGAAATCGCAGAAGCGGTCGAACACCCGGCCTCGGCTCTTCGTGTACCGATGCCGTCCAATCCCCGGCTGGCGAAGATCTGCCGCGCCGTCATGCAGGATCCATCTCAGGAAGATGATCTGGACCAGTGGGCCGACGCCGCCGGCATGGGGCGCCGCACCTTCACGCGAGCCTTCCGCAAGGAGACCGGGATAACCTTCAGCGAATGGCGTCAGCAGGTCCGTCTGGCCGAGGCCCTGTCACTGCTGTCGCTGGGCCGGTCGGTCACCTCGGTGGCGTTCGACGTTGGCTACAACAGCCCCAGCGCCTTCACCGCCATGTTCCAGCGCGCCTTCGGTGTGGCCCCCAGCCAGTATTTCGACCAGCTGATCTAGGCGTGAACGAGCGGGATCGCGGGCCGACGATCAGCCCAGGCGCGCCGCCTGCCCCGGTTCAAACGCCACTTTCACCAGATGCGCGGTTCAGCGTGTTCAGGCTGAAGTCGGCGAAGGCCCAGAACAGCCCCATCTGCCGGAACCGATCCGAGAGACCGGACGCCGACTGGTGGCCCGCAGCCATGTCGATGCGAAACAGCACGGGCGCGTCCGAGGTGGAGTGGACCCGCAGGTTCGCCACCCATTTTCCCGGTTCCCAGTAGCTGACGCGGTCGTCGCGGATGCCTGCTGTCGCCAGGATCGGCGGATAGGCCTGGGCCGTCACGTTCTCGTAGGGCGAGATGGAGGCGATATAGTCATAGGCCTCCGGGTCGGCCAGCGGATCGCCCCAGTCGGGACGGAAGGCCGGGACCAGCGGATGGTCGGCGTCGCTCATGGTGTTCAGCATATCGACGAACGGCACCTGGGCGATGATGGCGCCATACAGGTCGGGCCTCAGGTTCACCGCGCCCCCGACCAGCAGACCGCCGGCGGACAGACCATAGCCGACGACACGACCCTTGGTCCCATAGCCCTCGGCGATCAGGTGTTCGGCGCAGGCGTTGAAGTCGGTGAAGCTGTTGCGCTTCTTGAACCGTCGGCCGTCCAGGAACCAGCCGCGCCCCTTCTCCGAGCCGCCGCGCACATGGGCGATGGCGTAGATCCAGCCCTGGTCCACCAGGGCCAGATCGGGGATCGAGAACTCGGCCTCGCTGTTCACGCCATAGGCACCATAGCCGTAGATCAGCAGCGGCGCCGACCCGTCGAGCGGAGTCCCCCGCTTCATCAGCACTGTCACCGGCACGATCTGTCCATCCGCAGCCGGGGCGCCGAGGCGCCGGACGTCGTAGTTCGCCGGATCGAAACCGCCGCCGACGCTCTGGGTCTGGACCACCGTCCGCTGGCCGTCCGACAGGTCGCAGTCGATCCACTGTGGCGGCAGGCGCGGGGATTGCAGGATAACCCGCAGCGTCGCGCTGTCGAACGCCTGACCCGGCGCGAGCGACAAGGCGTAAGCCGCCTCATCGAACACGATCAGGCGGTCGGCCCCGCCATCTCTTGGCGACACGACAAGCTCCAGTCGCCCGTCGCGACGTTGAAGCCGCACGAAATGACTTTCGAACGGGTGCATCTCCAGCAGGTGCGTCCCGGGCGAATGCGGAACCCAGTCGCGCCATCCGGCCCGCCCCGGAGCCTCCACAGAGGCGCGCATCAGCCGCCCGTCGATGGCGTCGTCAGCGTCGGTCAGGATGACCAGATCGCCGTTCCAGCTCTCGACCTGATAGTGCAGCCCGACCTGACGCGGCTCGACCAGCATGGGTTCGGCGGTCGGATCCGCAGCGGGGATCAGCCGCCACTCGTCCAGATCCGGACCCTGGATGCGGATGGTGACGTGGCTCCTGGCCTTGGTCCGCCCCACGGACATGAACAGCGCGGGATCGCGCTCCTGATAGACCAGCACGTCCTCGCCGCCCCGCGCCGGACGGCGGAAGACCTTGGCTGGCCGGCTGAGCGGATCGCGCCAGACCCAGAACAGCCATTGCGAGTCCGGCGACACTGTCAGACCCTCCCAGCCATAGGCGTCGGCGTTGTCGGAAACGATGACCTGACCCGTCGCCAGATCGTGGACGCAAAGACGGTGGCGGTCCCCGCCCTCGGTATCCTCGGCCCAGACGAACAGGCTGTGGTCGGGGCTGGGTTGGGCCTGAAGTATCCGGTAATAGGCCTGCCCCACGGACCGGGCCTGTTCGTCCAGCAGAATCTGCTCCCCGCCGCCGCCGACAGGTCGCCGCGCATGGACGGTATGGTCCTCGCCGGGCCGGACATAGCGGTAATACTCCCAGGGTCCGTCTTGGGTCGCCGGGGCCTGGATATCGCCGACAGCCATGGCCGCCATCGCCTCGACAAAGGCGCGCTGCCTGGCTTGCGTCGGGGCCAGCACCGCATCGGCGTAGCGGTTCTCGTCGTCCAGATGAGCGCGGATGTCCGGCTGCATCTTCGACGTATCCCGCGACACCTCGGCCCAGTTGGGATCGCGCAGCCAGGCGTAGTTGTCGATCCGCACGCGGCCCAGCTGCTCGATCCGGCGAGGCCGTATCTCGGTCACAGGCGGGGCGACAGCCCCGTCCTGGGCATGGGCTATGCGAGGAGAGAACGCGGCGGCCGCCGCGGTGATCAGAAGCTGCCGCCGGTTCATCTTATCGCTCCCGACCCGATACGCGGGTCGCTACTGTCAGGACGCTAGTATCGTCTCTAGAGGCCTGAGGCCTACAGAGACCAGTTCAGGGTGACGCCGAAGGTGCGCGGACGCACAATGCCCTGGCCCAAACCATTGGTCTCGGACACGGAGCGAGTCACGCCCCGCTCGTCACCCAGGTTGGACCCGAACACAGTGACGCGGGTCTGCCCGAAATGCGCGCTCAGACGCGCGTCGAACAGATTGTAGTCGCCCTGCAGGTTCGGCACGACGCCCGGGATGGTCGAGTTGATGTCGCTGTATCCCTCCGACAGGTAGGAATGGGTCAGCACCAGGGTCGGGTCGTATTGGGTCTCGAAACGATAGGCCAGGGTGTTGGACACCGACCATTCCGCCGAACCCGGAAGTTGCGCGCCGTCCGGAGCCGTACCGTAGAACAGGATGAAATACGGCTCGGTCAATTGCGCGTCCGTATAGGTCACGCTGGAGGTCAGATCCAGTTGCGAGGTCGGTGCCCAGGCGACGAACAGCTCGACGCCCTTGCTCTCGGCCGAACCGCCGTTTGCGGCGTAGTTAAAGCCGTCGGTCGTCGGCAGACGAAGCTGGATGTCCTTCCAGTCGACATAGAAGAGGGTGGCGTCGACCTGCAGGGTGCGGTTCAGCCAGTTGGTGCGAACGCCGAGCTCATAGTTGGTCAGCTCGTCGCTGGTCGATCCTGCAGGAATGGGATCCGCCGTGATGCCGGGCACGTTGGGCGTACCGAAGCGGAAACCCTGGGACACCAGGCCATAGACCATTAGGTCGTTGCTCGGGGTGTAGGTCAGGGCGACCTTGGGCGAGAAGCCGTCGTCTTCCGTCGTCGCACCCGTGATGACAGGCGCGCCCGGATAGGTCGAGAAGCCGACCTGGGTCGTGCGGGTGCTGATCTCGGTCTTGAACAGACGACCGCCGGCCGTCAGCTTCCATTCCGGCGTGAGGTGATAGGACGCCTCGCCGAACAGGGCCTTCTCGGCACCGTCGACCGTCGTCATGAAGGCGTTGAAGATGTCGCCTTCCGGCGCGATGATATTGCCGCCTCCGGCGTAGAAGGGCAGCGTCGAGTTGTTGAACGCCTCCCTCGCTCCCATGGCGCCGATCTGCTCGTACAGAAACTTGTCCGTCTCGAAGTACAGGCCGCCGACAACCCATTCGAACCGATTGCCCGACGGCGAGGCCAGGCGCATTTCCAGGCTCTTGCCCTCGCTCGACCCGCCGCTCTCGATGAACAGGGGGTTGGTCAGGTTGATGCCCAGGTCGGCGTTGTAGAAGACGCGGATCGGCGTGTAGTCGAACTGCCAGTCCTGGGCCTTCTTCTGGAACGAGCCCAGGGCGGTGAAGTTGGCGAAGCCGAAGTCGTGATCCAGGCGCAGGCTGTGAATCTCTACCGACGTGTCGGTGTATTCCGGCACCGCCGTGTTGCGCTTCAGATCGCCGACGGCCGGCTGCTGATACGAGTTGTCGGCGGCGTCGGTTTCCTGGAACATGCTCAGCCAGGTCACGGTGGTGTTGTCGTTCGGCGTCCAAACGGCCGAGAAGCGTCCGCCCGACTGGCTCACTTCGTTGGAGCCGTCCTTGCCGATGCCGATGTTGTCGAGATAGCCCTGATCCTGACGGTGGAACCCGGTCAGGCGCACGGCGAAGTTGTCGGTCAAGGGCGCATTGATCATTGCCTTGGTGGCGAAGCTGAGGTCGGCGTTCTTGGTCTGGCTGCCGGTGACTTCGATGGCGGCGTCAAACGCGTTGGGATCGGCGACTGCGGCGATGTAGTTGATCGCGCCGCCCATCGAGGCCGCGCCGAACAGCGAACCCTGCGGGCCGCGCAGCACCTCGACCCGTTGCAGGTCGAAGGTGTCGATGTCGGGAATCACGATGGTGAAGCCCGGCTCGGCCAGAGGAATGTCGTTCAGGTAATAGCCGGTCGTGCCTTGGCCTTGGACGTTGCCCGAGCTGGTGGCGATACCGCGCAGGACGACGTGCGAGACGCCCGGCTGATAGCTGTTGAACACGACGCCGGGGGTGCGCTGGATATAGTCGCCCAGGCTCTGGGCGCCGATGGCCTCAAGCTGTTGACTTGTCACCGCGCTGATCGAACCCGAGACGTCGCGGACGTTCTCGGCGCGCTTGTTGGCCGTGACAACCACCTCGTCCAGGAAAGTCGCCCGATCGTTCGGCTCGACGACCTGCGCCAGCGCGGGGCCGGCCAGCGTCACGAGCGCGGCGCCCGTCAGCAGTGCGGTTCTCAGTTGGATAGCTTTGGTCATGGGCCCCTCCCGGTTAAAGCTCGCAAGGAGAGTTGCGAGCCAGATCGGACGCTATGACGGCCTTAAGACACCGGCTGACCCACCGAGGTCATTTATTGCCGAGAACGGGCCACGGCGACCATGTCAGAGGCAAGAAGATGTCGCGTCCAGCGCACTCGAACCCGCGGCCTGCGGATCCATGATCATTGACGGCGGCCTCAGCGCACCGACAGCAGGGCGCGGGTCATCGGCTGGGCGCATGAGGCTGTGGAACCTCCAGCTTCGCCATACGCTTTGAGCCAATGCTCAAGACCAACATGAACCCCCGTGTCTTCTGGGGAGCAAGCGCCATCACGGGCGGCCTGTTGCTGCTGACGCTGGTCGCTCCCCATACGTCCGATTTGATTTTCGGCCGCGCCCAGGCCTGGGTGATCGATACCTTTGGCTGGTTCTATATCGCTTCGGTCGCCGGCTTCCTGGGGGTCGTGTCCTACCTCGCTCTGGGGCCCACCGGGCGGCTGAAGCTGGGGCCCGACGACGCCGAGCCGGACTTCCCCTACATCTCCTGGCTGGCCATGCTGTTCGCCGCAGGCATGGGCATCGGCCTGATGTATTTCGCCGTCGCGGAACCCATCCAGCACTACGCGTCGCCACCCGTAGGATCGGGCGGCACGGTCGACGCCGCGCGCGAGGCCATGGTGATCACCTTCACCCACTGGGGCGTCCATGCCTGGGCCATCTACGCGGTTGTCGGTCTGAGCCTGGCCTATTTCGCCCACCGGAAAGGCCTGCCCCTGACGCTGCGGTCCGGCCTTTCGCCCCTGCTTGGCAAACGGGTCAACGGGCCGATTGGCGATGCCGTCGATATCTTCGCCATCTGCGGCACCCTGTTCGGCATCGCCACCTCCCTGGGTCTGGGCGTGTCCCAGATCAACAGCGGCCTGAACTATTTGATCGGCCTGCCGACCGGACCCTGGGTGCAGGTCGCACTGATAGCGCTGGTGATGTCGGCGGCGACCGCTTCCGTCCTGACAGGATTGGACAAGGGGGTGCGGCGGCTTTCCGAACTCAATCTGGTTCTGGCGGTCTTGCTGATGATCTTTGTGCTGGTGATGGGACCGACCGGCTTCCTGCTGAAGGCTCTGGTGCAGAACTTCGGCCTCTACCTCGACCATTTCTTCGTGCGCACCTTCAACATGTACGCCTATGAGCCTCGGGGCTGGATGGCGAACTGGACCCTGTTCTACTGGGCCTGGTGGATCGCGTGGTCGCCGTTTGTCGGCATGTTCATCGCCCGCATCTCGCGAGGGCGGACCGTGCGTGAGTTCGTTGGCGGGGTTCTTCTGGTCCCCACGGCCTTCACCTTTTTGTGGATGACTGTCTTCGGCAACACAGCCATCAGCCTGGACCTGGGCCAGGCGGCGGGTGCGATCTCGCAGGCGGTGAACACCGACCTGTCGACGGCAATTTTCCATTTTCTGGAATACCTGCCCGGCACAGCCTTCACCTCCACACTCGCGGTTCTGCTCGTCGCTGTCTTCTTCGTCACATCGGCCGATTCCGGCTCCCTGGTGATCGACACCATCGCCTCGGGTGGCTCGGACGACACCCCGGTCTGGCAAAGGGTCTATTGGTGTTCGCTGGAAGGTCTGGCTGCGGCGGCCCTGTTGCTCGCGGGCGGGCTGGGCGCCCTGCAGGCGGCGACCCTTGTCGCAGCCCTGCCGTTCGCCATCATCATGATCCTGCTCTGTGTCGGCCTTATTCGACAGATGAACGCCGACCTGACGGGCGAGGTCGTCAATACGGAGGCGCCGCCCCTGGGTGAGCGGCTCAAGCGGATCATCGCCCCGGCGAGCAGACGCGAGATCACCAGCCAGTTGGAGCAGCATGGCATGCCCGCTCTGGCCGAAGTGCGCGACGCCCTGTTCATCGAGGGACTGAACCAGAGCCGGATCGAAACCGATGACAACGGCATCAGCCTGATCGTGCCGCTGACCCAGGGCCGGGACTTCCTCTATCGCCTGGGTCCGCGGTCTCGCCCCCTGCCGGCCATGACGCTGCTTGATGCGCCAGAGAGCCGCCGCGCCATCGAATGGCGCATGATGGCCTACACGGGAGATGGGGCCAGACCGCACGATATGACGGGCTTTACCCGACACCAGATCGTCGCCGACATTCTGGATCATCTTCAGACGTGGCGCGCGCACCAGCCGATGTGACGGCGCGCACCCGCTAGAGATCGCAATGACTGCAAGCGGTGGAGCACGCCCGCACGATCGCTGGTCCAGTTCAGGCGCCGGCACGTCGAGACCAACCGCCCCTGACGAAAGACGGTCTCGACTTATTGAAATATAAGGGAAACGGTGGTGGGTGATGTAGGGTTCGAACCTACGACCCGCTGATTAAGAGTCAGCTGCTCTACCAACTGAGCTAATCACCCGAACCACACGTCATTCGCCGGAGGCATGGTGACCCCCGAGGAGGGGCGGACATACTGGCTCAGTGACTTTGACGCAAGGGCGTATTTTCACAAGAGGTTTCCAATGACCGGCTCCTGCGCGATATGGTCGCGCTAAGAATCAAGGGAGACGACTATGGCGTTCTGGAACCGGCGCAAATCCATCGATGCGATGCATGCGCCTCATGACGAGGCCACGGACGGTCCCAGGCTGAAAGCCACGCTGAGTTGGCCCCATCTGCTGGCCCTGGGCGTGGGCGCCATCGTCGGCACCGGCATCCTGACCCTGATCGGCGTCGGAGCCGGTCTGGCCGGACCGGCGGTGATGATCTCGTTCGCCATGGCCGGACTGGTCTGCGCCTGCGCCGCATTGGCCTATGCCGAACTGTCGACCATGATGCCGGCGGCGGGCAGCGCCTATACCTACTCCTATGCCGTGCTGGGCGAGCTGATCGCCTGGATCGTGGGCTGGAGCCTGATCCTGGAATATTCGCTGGTGGTGTCGGCCGTGGCGGTCGGCTGGTCTGGCTATGCGGTCGGGTTCCTGAGCGGACTGGGCGTCGATCTGCCCACCGCCCTGTCGGTGGGCCCCCACGTCGAGGGCGGGTTGGTCAACCTGCCGGCCGTCTTCATCATCGCCGTGGTCACCGGCCTGCTGCTGCTGGGCACGCGAGAGAGCGCCAACCTGAACGCCGTGCTGGTGGTCATCAAGGTGGTGGCCCTGATCGTCTTCGTGGCCATCGCCCTGCCCGCCTTCAACCCGGACCACTTCCGCCCCTTCATGCCCAACGGCTTCGGTGCGCCCTTCGCCCAGACAGGCGTCATGGCGGCGGCGGCCATCATCTTCTTCGCCTTCTACGGCTTCGACGCCATCTCGACAGCAGCCGAGGAGACCAAGAAGCCCGAGCGCGACCTGGCCATCGGCATCATCGGCTCGATGCTGATCTGCACCGTCCTGTATCTGGTCGTTGCCGCCGCCGCGATCGGCGCCCGGCCCACTGCCGCCTTCGCCGCCAGCCCGGAGCCCCTGGCCCTGATCCTGCGCCAACTGGGCCAGGGCGGCGCCGCCCAGTGGATCGCGGCCAGCGCCGTGGTCGCCCTGCCGACCGTGCTTCTGGCCTTCCTGTTCGGCCAGAGCCGCATCTTCCTGAGCATGGCGCGCGACGGCCTGCTGCCCCGGCGCCTGGCCCGTATCTCCAGCCGCGGCGTGCCCGCTGTCGTGACCGTGTTCACCGCCTTCGTGGTGGCGGCCCTGGCCGGGGTCATGCGGCTGGACGAACTGGCGTCCCTGGCCAACGCCGGCACGCTGGCGGCTTTTGCGGCGGTGGGCGTCTGTCTGATCGTTCTGCGCCTGCGCGACCCGAACCGGCCCCGCAAGTTCAAGGCGCCCCTGTGGTGGCTGGTCGGGGCGATCACCATCATCGGCTGTGTCGTTTTCTTCCTCAGCCTGCAGACCCGGACGCAGTTCTGGTTCCTGATCTGGAATCTGGTCGGGCTGGCGATCTATTTCGTCTGGTCGTCGAGGAACGCGCGTCTGGCGCAGCCGGGCGCCTGATGTCCAGGCGCGATCTCTCGGGCGCCGTCGACTTCTCGGTCCTGGACCGGATGGTCGGCGGCGACGACGCCGTGACCGAAGAGGTGCTGGCCCTGTTCACCGAACAGGCGGCCATGTGGTCGGCCATGCTGGACCCCAGGGCCGAGGGCTGGCGCGACGCGCTGCACACCATCCGCGGCGCGGCGGCCGGTATCGGGGCGGGCGTGCTGGCCGAGGTCTGCCAGGCGGCGGAGACAGCCGATCAGGCCGTCGCGTCGGCGGGACTGGAGCGGGTCAGGGATGCGTTGAACCAGGCCCTGGCCGACGTCGCGGCCTGGCGCCATGAGCTGATGTTGCGGGGCTTGAGGGCCTAGCTGCGCGTGCGGTCGTAGGCTGCGAACTCATAGGCGATGCAGCGGTCGACCATCAGCCGCCACACTGGCTCGGCGATGTCGTGCGACAGGCCGTGGGCGTCGGCGCTGGCCAGGACCTTGGCCACCACGTCGTCGATGCGGGCCTGGTCGTGGACGGCGTCGCGGTCGGGCTTGATGCGGGCGGCGGCGTCCATGTAGCGCTGGCGCTCGGCGATCAGGGCGACCAGGGCGCGATCCAGGGCGTCGACGCCCTGACGGACCTGGGCCATCGTGGTGCAGTCGGCGGGATCGACACGCGGGTCGACGGCGACAAGGGCGGGTTTGTGCATGGGCGACGGGTTAGCGCCAGACGCTAGGAAGGTCCAGCCGACCTAACCGACGAAGGCGCGTTCCAGCACATAGTCGCCCGGTTCGGCGTTCGAGCCTTCCTTCAGACCCTGGGCTTCCAGCAGTTCGCCGGTTTCCTTGATCATGGCCATGGAGCCGCACAGCATGATGCGATCCGTCTCGGGCGAGAAGGCCGTCGCGTCGATGCCCAGATCCTTGAACAGGTCGCCCGACTTGATGCGGTCGGTGATCCGGCCCGGAGTCTCGAATTCCTCGCGCGTCACGGTCGGGTAATAGACCAGCTGGGCCTTGGCCTCTTCGCCGATCAGGGGATCGTCGTGGATCTCCCTGGTGAAGAAGTCGCGATAGGCCAGGTCGGCGACGCCGCGCACCGTGTGGCAGACCACCACCTGACCGAAGCGGGAATAGGTGTCGGGATCGCGGGCGACCGACAGCCAGGGCGCCAGGCCCGTGCCGGTGCCGATCAGGAACAACCGCTCGCCGCCAGTCAGGGCGTCCAGCACCAGGGTGCCCGTCGGCTTCTTGCCCATCAGGACGGTGTCGCCGGCCTGGATCTTTTGCAGGCGCGAGGTCAGGGGGCCGTCGGCGACCTTGATCGAGAAGAACTCGAGCTGTTCGTCCCAGCTGGGGCTGGCGATGGAATAGGCGCGCAGAACGGGTTTGCCGCCGTCTTCGCCCGGCAGGCCGATCATGACGAACTCGCCAGAGCGGAAGCGGAAATCCTCAGGCCGTTCAACGCCGAAGCTGAACAGTTGATCGGTCCAGTGGCGCACCCACAGGACCTTCAGCTCATTGAACGGGCTGGCTTTCGCGGGCGGCGTCACAGGGGCGGGAGCGGGTGCGAGTGTGTCGGTCATCGCTGACCTATCTAGGCCTTGGCCGGAAGAGGCGAAAGCCTCACACGCGTCAGCGCCCGGCCAGCCGTGACGTAAAAATCTCGGTGACCGCGTTAGATTCCCTCGCTAGCCTGTCCGAATGCGCAAGTTTCTCCTGGCTTCAAGCCTCCTGATCGCGGCCGGTTCGGCCTCTGCCCAACCTGTGTCCGGAGCCTCGACCGACCCGTCGATCCTGACGCCTGAGCGTGTCTTCGCCGATCCCAGCCTGAACGGCCCGGTGGCCCAGGGTGTCAGCCTGTCGCCGGACGGCGCCCTGGTCGCCTTTCTGAGGGCCCGCACGGACGACGTCTCGGTCCAGGACCTTTGGGCCGCCCCGACCGGCGCGGGCGAGCCGTTCAAGCTGATCGACGCCCGCGCCCTGGTTCCCGAGGCCGGCGACCTGTCCGAGGCCGAGAAGGCCCGGCGCGAACGGATGCGCATCTCTCAGCGCGGCGTGGTCGAATACGCCTGGGATCAGCAGGGCCGCTACATCCTGGTTCCGCTGGAAGGCGACGTCTATCTGGTCGACCGCCCCGACGCCGCTGGGGCTTCCGGCAGCCAAGGCGCCGTGCGCCGCCTGACCGAGACCGCCGCCGACGAGATCGACGCCAAGGTCTCGCCCAGGGGTCGGTATGTTTCCTACGTCCGCGACCAGGACCTGGTGATCCAGGACCTGACCACCCGCGTCGAGACGCCGATCACCGACGATGGCGACGGCCTGATCACCTGGGCCACCGCCGAGTTCATCGCCCAGGAAGAGCTGGATCGCGACACCGGCTATTGGTGGAGCCCGGACGAACGCTACATCGCCCTGCAACGCACCGACGAGACCCCGGTGGACGTCGTACCCCGCCTCGACATCACCGGCGGCGGCGCGACCGTGATCGCCCAGCGTTACCCTCGCGCCGGACGGCCAAACGCCGTGGTCGAACTCTATGTCCGCGACCTCGACACGGGTGCGCGCAACAAGGTCGATCTGGGGTCGAACACCGACATCTATCTGGGGCGGGTCAACTGGTCGGCGGACGCGGCCACCCTCTATGTCCAGCGCGTCTCGCGCGATCAGAAGCGGCTCGACCTGTTGGCCGTCGATCCCGCGACCGGCGCCTCGCGCGTTATCGCCAGCCAGACCTCCGACGCCTGGGTGGACCTGACCGACGACTTCAAGGCGCTGAAGGACGGGACCTTCATCTGGTCCAGCGAAGAGACCGGCTGGCGTCACCTGTATCTCTACAGCCGCGAGGGGCGTCGCATCCGCGCCATCACGCGCGGCGACTATCCGGTCAAGGCGCTGAACGGCGTCGACGAACAGACGGGCGACGTCTTCTTCACCGCCTCGATGCGCGACGGCCGTGAACTGCCGATCGAGCAGCAGATGTTCCGCGCCAACCTGAAGCGCACCACAGCCCCCCTCGCCGTCACCCCGGCGGGCGGTTGGTGGAGCGCGAACATGAACGCTACGGCCACGGCCTATGTCGGCGACTATTCCGACCCCGCCACCCCGACCCGATCGGGCCTCTACAGCGCCGACGGGACCTTCGTGCGCTGGATCGAGCAGAACGCCCTGGACGCCGAGCATCCCTTCGCCCCCTTCGAGGCGCGGCGCCGTACGCCCGAGTTCGGCACGCTGCGAAGCCACGGCGAGACCCTGGTCTGGCAGATGCAGACCCCGCCCGACTTCGACCCCGCGCGCAAATATCCCGTGGTCATGCAGGTCTATGGCGGCCCCGGCGGCGGCGGCGTGCGTCGCAACTGGCAGCCGGTCACCAATCAGTTGCTGACCGAGGCGGGCTATATCGTCTTCCACCTGGACAATCGCGGCGAGGGCGACCGTTCGGCCGCCTTCAAACAGGCCCTCTACCTGAAGATGGGACAGCCCGAGGTCGAGGATCAGGTCCTGGCCGCCGACTATCTACGCACCCTGCCCTATGTCGACGCCGACCGGATCGGGGTGATGGGCTGGAGCTATGGCGGCTTCATGAGCCTGATGATGCTGACCGAGCCGAAGATGGGCCTGGCCGCCGCCGTCGCCGGGGCCCCGCCGACCGAATGGAGCCTCTACGACACCGCCTATACCGAACGCTTCATGTCGACGCCCGAGGCCAATGTCGAAGGCTACGCGGCCTCCGATGTCCTGGGACGGCTCGACAATCTGACGGGCCGGCTGCTGCTGATGCACGGCATGGCGGACGACAACGTGATCCTGGAGAACTCCACCCGCGTCATCGACGCCCTTCAGGCCCGCAGCACGCCGTTCGAGCTGATGCTCTATCCCGGGCAGAGGCACGGGGTGCGCGGCAACGCCCGCAAGCTGCAGGAATGGCGCACCCGGCTCGACTTCTTCGACGGCACGATCGGAACCCGCTCGCATAGCGAATAACGCGATGCGCGCGGGCGCCAGGAAGCCTGCACCAAGGAACCTGGGGCCAAGCTCGGCGGTTTGGCCGTCATGGAAAAGCTGTTCGTCCGTTTCGCCACCCTGACGGCCAAGATCGCCGGCAAGCCCTGGACCTTCATCGCCTGTCTTGGCGTGGTGGTCCTGTGGGCGGCCTCGGGGCCGGTGTTCAAGTTCAACGAAACCTGGCAGCTGGTCATCAATACCGGCACCACCATCATCACCTTCCTGATGGTGTTCCTGATCCAGAACACCCAGAACCGCGACGGGGCGGCCATGCAGGCCAAGCTGGACGAGCTGGTCTTCGCCGTCAGACAGGCCGACGCCCGCTTCATCGGCATCGAGCACCTGACCGAAAAGGAACTGGACGCCATCCTGGCCGAGGTCGAGGCGCGCGGCGTCGCCGTGCATCAGGGCAAGCCGGCGCGCGCGATCAAGGGCAAGCGCGGCGTCCGCGCCGACGAGGTCGAGGCAGCACAACCCAAGGCCGCCAGCCCTGCCAAATCCGCCTCTGGGAAGTCCGGGGCCGCCTCGTCGCGGAAATCGACGTGAGCGATCTTGTCGCCAACCTGTTCGGCACGGTGGCGGCCCTGTGCTCGATCACCAGTTTCGCGCCGCAGATCATCAAGATCTGGAAGGAGCGCGACGCCTCGTCGATCAGCCTGAAGACCTATTCCCTGACGGTGACCTGTTTCGCCCTGTGGGTGGTCTATGGGGTGCTGACCTCGGCCTGGCCGGTGACGGTCGCCAACGCCTGCGCCCTGGTCATGGCGTTCGGCGTTCTGGCCATGAAATGGCGATTTCGCGACGGCGCGTCACGGTGAGGCTGACCCGCACCGGCGCATAGGCTAGAGTGGGGGCGTGAGCCCTGCCCCTTCTCCCTCTCCTGCGATTCCCGCCCTGACCGGCGCCGCCCGTCGCGCGGCCGCTTTTCAGCGCATGCGCGACGCCCACTCGACCGAGATGGCCGAGGACTATGTCGAGCTGATCGGCGACCTGATCGTCGAGATGGGCGAGGCGCGGCTGACCGACCTGGCCGAGAACCTGGGCGTCACCCACGCCACCGCCGCCAAGGTAGTGCAACGGCTGGCCCGCGAAGGCCTGGTCGAGAGCCGCCCCTATCGCTCGATCTTCCTGACTGAAGCCGGCCAGACCATGGCGGCGGAGTCGCGCGCCCGGCACAAGATCGTCCACGATTTCCTGATCGCCCTGGGCGTCAGCGAGATCAACGCCGAGGCCGACGCCGAAGGGATCGAGCACCACGTCTCGGAAGAGACGCTGAAGGTCTTCGAGAAGATGATCGGCAAGCTGACCAAGCGCTGAGGTTCGCACCGATAGCCAATAATGGCCGTCATCCTAGGCCTTGCGCCTAGGATCCAGAGACTCCGCATGCTCCCGCGGCTCTCGTTCTTGCAAACCGGGCGTTCAGATCCCGCCTTGCGGCATTCACCATGCGTCTGGATCCTCGGGACAAGCCCGAGGATGACGGAGGGCTGTGAGCGAATGGCGCCAGCGCTGAGATTCAGCCTTGGCTTAACCCTGAAGCCCAGGGTAAAAAGCTGGCGATGTCGGACCCGTCGCGCAAACCTTCCCTGTTCGGTCGCCTGATCCGGCGCGAGAGCGATGACGACGCCCTGCGCTCCCTGCCCGAGGCCTGGCGGTCGCTCAGCGTCTGGTCGCCGTCACAAGGTGCACGTCCCTGGTGGCGGCGCATGCTGGGGTTCGCCGGGCCGGGCTTCCTGGTCGCAGTCGGCTATGTCGATCCCGGCAACTGGGGCACCGATCTCGCGGGCGGCAGCCAGTTTGGATACGCCCTGCTGTGGGTCATCCTGGTGGCCAACCTGATGGCCATGCTGCTTCAGGTGCTGTGCGCCCGCCTCGGCATCGTCACCGGCATGGACCTGGCCCAGGCCTGTCGCGCCCGATATTCCAAGCCCACCTCCATCGCCCTGTGGCTGCTGGCCGAGGTGGCCATCATCGCCTGCGACCTGGCCGAGCTGATCGGGGCGGCGGTGGCGCTGAACCTGCTGCTGGGCATCCCGTTGGTCTGGGGCGTGCTGATCACCGGGCTGGACGTGCTGGTGCTGCTGATGCTGGTCAATGTCGGCTTCCGCTGGCTGGAGGCGATCATCATCACCCTGGTGGCGACCATCGCCGGCTGCTTCATGATCACCGTCTTCATGGCGTCTCCGGACTGGAGCGCCGTGGCGGCGGGAACCTTCATCCCCTCCATGCCCAACCAGACGGCGTTGTTGATCTCCCTGGGCATCCTCGGCGCGACGGTCATGCCGCATAACCTTTATCTGCATTCGTCCATCGTCCAGACGCGGGCCTTTGGACAGAGTGAGGCGGACAAGCGTTCGGCCATCGGACACAACACCGTCGACACCATCTTCGCCCTGGCCCTGGCCTTCTTCGTCAACGCCGCCATCCTGGTGCTGGCCGCCTCGGTCTTCTGGCGCAGCGGCATCGAGGTCACCGAGCTTCAGCAGGCCCATGAGCTGCTCAAGCCCGCGCTAGGCGGGGCCGCCGCGACGATGTTCGCCGTGGCCCTGCTGTGCTCGGGCCAGTCGTCCACCATCACCGGGACCCTGGCCGGCCAGATCGTCATGGAGGGGTTCCTGCACATTCGCGTCGCGCCCTGGCTGCGCCGGATGATCACCCGCGGCATCGCCATCGTGCCCGCCCTGATCATCGTCTCGGGCACGGGCGGACAGGAGACGGTGCAGTTGCTGGTCCTGTCCCAGGTGGTGCTGTCGATGCAGCTGCCCTTCGCCATCTTCCCGCTGATGGCCATGACCAGCGACCGGGCGCGAATGGGGGTGTTCGCCAACGCCCTGCCCGTCAAGGTGATCGGCTATGGCGTCTGCGCGGTCATCGCCGGACTGAACATCTATCTGTTGTGGAGCACCGTCGGGCCGGTCTGGGTGATCGGTATCGCCACCGTCATGGCCGTTTTCGCCGGCTGGGTCCGCTTCGGCTATCGCCCCGCCGCCACCTGACGAGGCCCACGATCCGGCCCTGCGCAAAAACCCGAGCGCAATCGCTTCCTTCCAGATAAAGCGGTTCGGCACAGCCGGGTGCAGGAGGCCGTCTTGAAACCTATCCATCAGCCCCCTGCGACGCCCGACGCCGAGCCGACAGCTGCGCGTCGTCCCTTCTATCGCCACCTCTATTTCCAGGTGCTGATCGCCATCGCCCTGGGGGGACTGATCGGCCATTTCTGGCCCAGCTTCGGCGAGAGCCTGAGGCCGCTGGGCGAGGGTTTCATCAAACTGGTCAAGATGGTCATCGCTCCGGTGATCTTCCTGACCATCGTCATCGGCATCGCCGGAATGCGCGACATCGGCAGGGTGGGCCGCGTCGCCGCCAAGGCCTTCGCCTATTTCCTGACCTTCTCGACCCTGGCCCTGATCGTCGGCCTGATCGTCGCCAATGTGATCAAGCCGGGCCGGGGGCTGAACATCGATCCCGCCAGCCTGAACGCCGGCGCCGTGGCCCAGTATGCGACGGCGGCGCATGAGACCACCATCGTCGGCTTCCTGACCTCGATCATTCCCGACACCCTGGTCAGCGCCTTTTCGACAGGCAACATCCTGCAGGTGCTGTTCGTGTCGGTCCTGTTCGGCATCGCTCTGGCCCTGACCGGCGATGTCGGCAAGCCGGTGCTGACCTTCCTGGAGTCCGCCAGCGCGGCGGTGTTCAAGCTGGTGGCCATCGTCATGAAGGCGGCACCCATCGGAGCCTTCGGCGCCTTCGCCTTCACCATCGGGGCCTATGGCATCGGCGCCATCGCAAACCTGGCCCTGCTGATCGTCGCCTTCTATCTGACCGCCATCATCTTCGTGGTCGGCATCCTGGGCCTGGTCGCCCGCGCCAACGGGTTCAGCGTGCTGAAGCTGATCCGCTACCTGAAGGAAGAACTGCTGCTGGTCCTCGGCACCTCGTCTTCCGAGGCCGCCCTGCCCAGCCTGATCCAGAAGATGGAGCGGGCCGGGGCGTCCAAGTCTGTCGTCGGCCTGGTCGTGCCGACGGGCTATTCGTTCAATCTGGACGGCACCAACATCTACATGACCATGGCCGCTCTGTTCATCGCCCAGGCCCTGAACATCGACCTCAGTCTGGGCGACCAGATCCTGTTGCTGCTGGTCGCCATGCTGTCGTCAAAGGGGGCGGCGGGGATTACCGGCTCGGGCTTCATCACCCTGGCGGCGACCCTGTCCGTAGTCCCCGCCGTGCCGGTGGCGGGCATGGCCCTGATCCTGGGCATCGACCGGTTCATGAGCGAGTGCCGCGCCCTGACCAACTTCATCGGCAATGCAGTCGCGACCATCGTCGTGGCCCGCTGGGAGGGTGAACTGGACAGGGACGCCCTGGCCCTGGCCCTGAACGGCGAACCCGCTCCCCTCGCCGCGTCGCCTGATCCGGCGGCCGGTCCCGGCGACGACGCGGTGCTGGCGGAGGACTAATGATCCTCGCTCATCCCCGCGAAGGCGGGGACCCAGTGTTTTCGTGAGGCAGTGCGCTGGAGATTGAGGGTTCATCGCCACCCCCGTTGATCGCCCAAAGATCTGGGTCCCCGCCTTCGCGGGGATGAGCGGAATTTTGAGTTATCGCAGCACCAGCGACGCCACCAAGGCGATGAACAACAGGGCCGAGACCGCCTGCCAGAACCGCACCGGATAGCGCTCGAACAGCAGCAGGTCATCGGGCGGCGCCAGGGTGCGCATATTGAGCCCGCCCTCCAGCGCATGGATCAGCGCGTCCATGTCGTCGAACCGCTCGGCCGGATCGGCGGCGAGGCATCGCATGATGACCGAGTCGAGCCAGGCCGGAACATCAGGGCGATGCTGAGTCAGGGGCGTCGGTCTGGTGTATTTGGGCAGGTTGAACGGATCGACTTCGCCGAACGGATAACGGTTGGCGAACATCCGGTACAGGGTGACGCCATAGGCGAACTGGTCGCTCAGGGCGTCGCCGCGATGGGCCTTTGCGAACAGCTCGGGGGCCATGTAGTTGGGCGTCCCGGCGATCTCCTCGTCGGCGAACTCGGCGACGCGCGGCAGACGGGCGACCCCTAGATCCAGAAGCTTCAGCCCGCCGTCCGTCTCCAGCAGCACGTTCTCCGGCTTGATGTCGCGGTGGGCGATGGATTGACGATGCAGGGCGCCGACCCCCTTTGCCAGACGGATCGCGACATCGACGCCGATGCGGACGCCGATCGGATCGGTCTTCAGCCGGCTTTCCAGCGTCTCGCCCTCATAGAAGGGCTGGACGATATAGAGGCCGCTCTGGCGATCCTGCGACAGTTCCACCGTCTTGCCTACATAGGGGCTGACCACCTGACGGCCGATGAAACTCTCGCGCAGGAAGGCGGCGCGGGCGCCCTGTTCGGACAGAAGGGCGGGCTTGGGAAACTTCAGCACCCGGCGGTTGGACTGGGCGTCGCGGCCCTTTTCCGCCAGCCGGTCGCGGGCCACGAACAGCCGGGTATAGCGCCCATCCGACAGCAGGTGGTCCAGAGAGAAGCCGTCTACATTGTCGCCTTCGGACGGCAGGGGCAGCAAGGGCAGGCGCGCGGCCTCGGCCCCGATCATGTCCTGATCGACCGCCCCGATGGCGATCACATCCACCAGCACCGCCGTGTGATTGTCGCCCGCTCCCGCCGCCGTCGCCGCATCGATGATGGCCTGGGCGTCGGAATCCGAAGAGGCGCGGCGCGACAGCAGCCGCTCCAGCGCCACGTCCGGCAGCACCCCGTGCACCCCGTCCGACAGCAGCAGGAACCGGTCGTGCGGCTCGATCTGCACCGAGCGCACATCCAGCCTCAGGTCGGATTCGATGCCCACGGCGCGGATCAGGACGTGGCTCATCTCGGGCTGGGCGAAGACGTGGTCCTCGGTCAGCCGGGTCAGGACGCCGTCGCGATAATGATAGGCGCGGCTGTCGCCGACGTGCAGGCAGACCGCCTCGCGCCCCCTCAGGACCACGGCGGTAAAGGTCGTCGCCGTGCCCTTCATCTCGGGGTCGTTGCGGCCGCGCGAGAAGAGCCAGCTGTTATAGCCGCGCAGGGCCGAGATGCCGCCGCCGGCTATGCCCTTCAGCGGGCTCTGGCTGGTATAGCCGTCGATGAAGCTGCGCACCGCCAACTCGGCGGCCATCCGACCGGCCTTCGTGCCCCCCACCCCGTCGGCGACGGCGGCGATGACGCCGTAAAGGACCTGTTCCTCGGCCGGTCCGATATGGACAGCGCCGAAATCCTGGTTGTCGGGGCGCGGTCCCTTGGCCGAGGCGAAGCCGGCTGCGATCTCCAGTCTGCTATCGGCGCTCATGCGTTCGGATCCCCCGACCTTCAGAGGAGGGCCCCAACCCGCCGTCGTCAAGTGCAGTGCAGCAATTGACCGAGGCGATCAGAGCAGGGTGCGGACCTTTTGCAGGTCGCGCACGAAGGCGGCGCGTTCGGAGACCTTCGCCGCCTCGTCTGGAAGCCGCAGCAGATACGAGGGGTGGACAGTGATCATGGCCGTGGCGCCGTCCGGCAGGGCGATGGGCTGGCCGCGCTCCTTCGTCACCGCCACCTTGCGGTTCAGCACCGCCAGGGACGCCGTGGCGCCCAGGGCCAGAATCACCTTGGGCCGGACCAGCCGCCGCTCGTGATCCAGCCACCAGCGGCAGGCGGAAATCTCGCTGGTGTTGGGCGTCTTGTGCAGACGGCGCTTGCCGCGCGGTTCATGCTTGAAATGTTTGACGGCGTTGGTGAGAAAGACCTCCTCGCGATCAATGCCCGCCTCGGCCAGGGCGGCGTCCAGCACCTGACCCGCCGGTCCCACGAAGGGCTGGCCGGCCAGATCCTCCTGATCCCCGGGCTGTTCGCCGACAATCATCAGCGACGCCTTTTTAGGCCCTTCGCCACAGACCCCTTGAGTCGCATCCCGGTACAGGTCGCAGCGGCGGCACGCCTGAACTCCATGGCGCAGATCCTCCAGCGAGGACGGCGAGAACCCCTCCTCGAACGATCCGTCGCGGGTGTGACGCGCGATCTCGCGCAGCAGGCGGGCATTGGGTGCGGGGTGGGGCGCGGCGACCATGGTCTCCGTCCGAACGGCGGATGCGGCGACCAGTTCCGGGATCAGCGCCGCCTCGGGCAGGTTCTTCCAGTACCGCTTGGGCATCTCGCCCTGCATGGTTTTCGTCTTCAGCCGCGCCGGGTTGAAGGTCGAGGCGTAGTAGGTCTTCCAAAAGTCTTCGACCTCGTCTTCCTGAGGCGCATCGGCGGCGCTGGCGGGCGGGCCGAACGCCAGCGCCTTGCCGTCCCAGAAGCAGGAGCCGTCCGGCGTCAGGATCGACCACCGCATGGTGGTGAAGCGGTTGACGAAGAAGGGCGCCGTCTTTTCCAGCACCCGGTGCGCAGGCTCGAACCAGGCGACGGCGGTCTCGCCTTCCTCGTCCTCGACGAAGCGAAACCGGACGAAGGCCTTCATCTTGTGACTGGCGCGGCTGACGTTCTTGACCCGGTCGAGAGCGTCGACAATGTCGCGATCCGACACCACCTTCATCAGATCCGGCTCGTCGCGCAGGCGCCACAGGATCCGGTACAGCAGGTCGAAGCGATCGGCCGAGCGATGCAGGATCACTTCCTTGGCGACATCCACGAAGGCCTTGGGGACGGTGAAACTTTTTTCAATCCGCTCATCCCCGCGAAAGCGGGGACCTAGATCTTTGGGCGCTTCGCCGCCCGAATCCTCGTCATCGATCCCGATCCCGGACGCCGTGCCTCGCGAAAGCACTGGGTCCCCGCTTTCGCGGGGATGAGCGGAATCTTTGAGATCAAACAAGCCGATTTGTTGATCGGAGCCCTTCACCCGGAACGTCGCATCGCCCGGCCCCACACCCCCCAGCCGGAACGCCCGC
>Ga0247803_1000089_pt1 | contig 54402 bp, 43 predicted proteins | sample UWRJL014104B1_FD_180928 | JGI IMG/M metagenome (GOLD analysis project Ga0247803, IMG submission 180928) | Plant litter microbial communities from Arlington Agricultural Research Station in Wisconsin, United States - UWRJ-L014-104B-1 | ecosystem: Environmental > Terrestrial > Plant litter >... | reverse complement strand
GGCTTGAAATCCGCCAACACTAAATCCTGTGCAGCAAGTTCTTCGATGAGGGATTCGTTAGCCGCACACAACTCGGCGGTTTGCTGCCACTTACCCGCAAATACTGGCCAGCGTTCACGCAACAAAGGCATAACCTGGTTACGCAAGTAATTACGGTCGTAGTGATCATCGGCATTACTTTCGTCGCTTACCCAACTCAAACCCTCAGCACGAGCGTACTCTTCAAGTTCAGCACGACTAAAATTGAGCAATGGGCGAAATAAGGTGCCCTGCCCCAAAGATCGCTGTTGCGCTATAGCCGCCAAACCGCGTGGCCCCGTGCCGCGCATTAAGCGCAATAGCAAGGTTTCGGCTTGGTCGTCAGCATGGTGGGCGGTTAACAGGTAGTCGCCTGCCTTTATATGCTGCTCAAAAACGGCGTAGCGCGCCTCGCGAGCGGCATCTTCAATGCCTCTACCAGAGTTTTTTACATCCACTTTTACCGCTGTAAAAGCGATATTGAGTTGAGCGCATAAATCTACGCAGTGTGCTTGCCACTGATTGGCATTAGGGGAGATTTGGTGATTGATATGCAACGCATGGAGTGCGACAGGCAAGTTCAAGGCCGCTAGTGAATGCAATAAAACGCAAGAATCCAATCCCCCAGACAAGGCAATCCACCAAACACTATTATGGGTTTGCGGAAGATAAGCGGGTAATTTCGTGATGGTAAATGTCATGCAGGCAATTCATCTAGGCACTTATATAAGAAGGCAGCCATTAAAGCGGAAAACTGCAAAAATAAAAACTATTGATATAAGTGTGTAGATTTAGGATTCCCTAAAAACCCGCAAAGCCTTCACAATAGCGCATCAAACTTGGGAATTTAACAAGATGAAACAAATTCACCCTTACGGACAATGGCCATCGCCCATTACCGCCGAAATGCTCACCCAACAAAGTGTAAAAATTAGCGAAATACGCGCTTGTGATGACAGTGTTTTTTGGTTGGAGTCTCGCCCTGCTGAAAAGGGGCGTAACGCGCTGGTGCATTTATCGGCAACGGGAACATCCAGCGATGTCTTACCAGCGCTTCACAGCGTTCGCACCCGCGCGCATGAATATGGCGGCAGTAGCTATTTGGTAACAGCCGAACGAGTTTTTTGTGTGTTGGATGCAGATCAACGCATTTATACAATTGATCGCAAGACTCTCGCTGTAACGCCACTTTCGCCCGATGGACATTTCCGTTTTGCAGATTTCTCGTGGGATGAAAATCGCAAACGTTTAATTTGCGTGCGCGAAGATCACTCACAAGCAGATCATGAACTCCATATAGAAGAACGCAGTGAAATAATTGCGATTGATTTGAGTGGCAATGTAAATGTTTTAGTTTCCGGTGCCGATTTTTACAGCAACCCGCGTTTAAATCCTGCTGGTGATAAGCTCAGCTATTTATGCTGGAATCACCCACAAATGCCGTGGGATGGTACTGAGTGTTACTGCGCAGATTTAAATTCCGCTGGCGAAATTATTAACACGAAAATTATTGCCGGCAGCAAAACGGAATCAGTGTTTCAACCGCAATGGTCGCCAGCTGGCGAGTTATTTTTTGTGTCAGATCGCAACAACTGGTGGAATCTATATCGCCACACTGATCTTGGTGCAGAGATTGTTTTCGATATGCCCGCCGAATTCGCCACACCGCAATGGGTGTTTGGCATGAGTACTTACGGATTTCTAAATGCACAAAACATTTTCTGTTGTTTTAGCCAAAACGGGCAATGGCAATTGGGGTTAATTGACATTACCTCTAAAACACTAACCGCCATTCAAAGCGAATTTAAAGATATTGCGGGTGTTCACTGCAACAACGAACACGCCTATTTCTTTGCAGCAAGCGCCACTCAATCAAACACACTCTATAGTTTTCACAAGCAAAAAATTAAACCACTGCTCGCAGCCAGCAACAGCTCATTAACGCAAGATGATATTGCGCAGCCACAAGCCATTAGTTTTGTCACTAGCGATAATGAAACTGCGCACGGTTTTTACTACGCATCTAAAAGCAAACTTATCACTCCACCCGAAAATACACTACCACCGCTAATTGTGATGTGCCACGGCGGGCCAACAGGTGCAACCGAAACCTCCTTGAATCTTAAAATCCAGTTTTGGACAAGCCGTGGCTTTGCCGTTTTGGATGTAAATTATCGCGGAAGCACCGGTTATGGCCGCCAGTATCGCGATAGATTAAAAAATAATTGGGGCATTACTGATGTTATCGACGTGTGTAGCGGGGCAAATTATTTAATCGAGCGCGGTCTAGTCGATAAAAATAAAATCGCCATTCGTGGCAGCAGTGCTGGCGGTTATACCGTATTAGCTGCTCTCACCTTTGGCGATATTTTTAAAGCAGGCGCAAGTCTTTATGGCATTGGCGATTTAGAAGCACTCGCCAAAGACACCCATAAATTTGAAGCACGCTATCTGGATTCCTTAGTTGGCGAATACCCGAAAGAAAAAGCGACTTATCGCGCGCGCTCTCCTATTCATCATATAGATCAATTAAATTGCCCCGTAATTTTCCTGCAGGGCTTAAAAGACAAAGTGGTTCCACCCACACAAGCAGAAGCCATGGTTGCAGCGCTCACTAAAAAGGGCATTAAAAATGCCTATGTGACCTTTGCAGAAGAAGGCCATGGGTTTAGGCAGGCAGAAAGCATTCAAAAGGCGATTGAAGCGGAGTTGGAGTTTTATCGCGAAGTATTTCAGCCGGAGCAAGAAACATGCATGGAAAATGATGCTTCAAATCCCCTAGCTCCTTTTTGAAACGGGAAGCTAGGGGATACAGCTAAATATAAATTACTTTTGATATTCAATTTTAGTCACATACCAAACAAACTCGCCTGCTTCGGTTCTTACCACAGCCTCATCATCTACCTCTTTTTTAATCAGCGCGCGAGCCATAGGGGAATCTATGGAGATGTAGTCTTTGGTATCAAAAATTTCATCGTAACCCACTATTCGAAAGCGCTTTTGTTCGCCATCGTCATTTTCAATTTCTACCCACGCACCAAAGAAAACTTTACCTTCTTGTACCGGGGAATACTCTACAACTTTAAGGTCTTCAATACATTTACGTAAATAACGAACCCTACGGTCAATTTCGCGTAATCTTTTCTTGTTGTATTGATAGTCGGCATTCTCAGAGCGATCACCAAGACTTGCCGCCCAGGATACTTTTTGGGTGGTATCTGGTCGCTCTACACGCCACAGGTGATCTAGTTCGGCTTTGAGTTTTTCCAAGCCTTCTTTGGTAATTAGGGGAGTCTTCATGTTTGTACGGGTATTTTTAACATTAATTTAGAAAGAGATTTTCAGGCGATTGTAGCACTTATTGCCAATTCAAAATCATAATGGCTCTGTGCGCAAGAGCACGGATGCAAGTAGCGGCGAATGTTTATTCTAGAGACGTTTATTTTAGAGATAAATCAATTTACGGAGACGCTGCCATGGCTTTTATTACTACAAAGGACAACAACCAAATTTATCTCAAAGATTGGGGTCAAGGGAGTCTGGTTGTATTAATTCACGGGTGGCCGCTTTCTGCAGATAGCTGGGATGATATTGCGTTGGCGCTTGCTGAAGCAGGTCATCGCGTTATTGCTTATGACCGTCGAGGTTTTGGTCGATCTTCACAGCCGTGGAACGGTTATGACTATGACACATTAGCGGATGACTTAGCGTCCGTATTAGAGTATGCGGCAGCAGATAGCGCCTCTATAGTGGGATTTTCTATGGGGGGCGGTGAAGTAGCACGCTACATGTCGCGTCATGAGGGTAAAGGGATTAGCAAGGCAGTTCTTATCTCATCCATTTTACCTTTTCGATTACAAACTGCTGACAACCCAGCAGGTACACCACAAGCGAAATTCGATAAAACGAAACAATCTATTCGCACCGATAGAGCGCAATTTTTCAGTAGCTTTTTTAAAGATTTTTTTGGTGTTAACGAAAAATCAACTGCAGTGACCAAAGAATTATTGGAGTGGATGCGAGGTATCGCCCTGCAATCTGGAATAAAACCGGCCTTGGCCTGTTTGGAGTCATTTTCTAGCACTGACTTTCGTCAGGATTTAGCATCGTTTAAAATCCCTACGCTGTTTATCCATGGTACTGAAGACCTGACTGTACCGATAGAATCCTCTTCTCGTTTAGCGGCTGCGGCAATTCCTCATGCGACTTTATTCGAATATGTCGGCGCACCTCATGGTTTGTTTGCTACCGATAAAGATCGTTTAGTGCGTGATTTATTGCATTTTTTAAAGCAATAATATTCCCTACTATTCAAACACATCCCCCTAAATAAATAGCCCACTTCAGGTGGGCTATTTATATGGATGATGGCAAGTTTATTTACATGATTAGCGGTTTATTAGAAAGCTCATCTTTATCATCTGACGTTACGGGAAAATGTGCAGCTAAATGCTCCGTGACGGAATTAATGCCCAAACATACACCATGCTTGAAATGACCCTGCGCAAAATCTGTTTCCATTTTGCGGCAAATTTTTTGCCATTCTTGCGTGCCCACTTTGGCATGAATACCACGGTCTGCGACAATTTCTACGGCGTGATCTGCCAACAATAAATAAATAAGTAAGCCATTGTTGGACTCGGTATCCCAAATGCGCAGTTGCGAAAAAACATCTAAAGCGCGCTCTTGCGCAGATTGATCTTTAAACAATGGCGTACCATCTAACGCAGCTTCAACCACAAACCTAATTTCACCGGCATGCATTGTTTCGCTAACTTTGATTTCTTTTTCAATAGCCTCCAGCGTTGCAGCAGGAAAGCTTTTATCCACTTGCCAGCGAGTCATAAACAGATGCTTGGCGATTCGTTTAATATTCATTTACCATCTCCCAGACGCGCCACCGCCACCAAAACCACCGCCGCCTCCGCTGAAACCACCTCCACCGAAGCCGCCTCCACCAAATCCACCGCCGCCCCAACCTCTACCACCGCCACCATTTCCGCCATTACCGTTTATAAGAGCGAACACAAACGCAGCTACTGCGGCTAAAATAGCAATGCCAAAAACACTCACAAAAAACCAAACAATCACGCCAATAATTCCACCCGTTGCAAGCGCCCCTAACAACCGGCCAAACATTGAACGTAAGACTCCTCCAAGGATGAGAGCAACTAAAATAATAATGGGCAAAAATTGCGATGCTCCGCTACCAGCATCTCCATTTTTCTGAGTGGGTGCAGGCAAAGGCTCACCATCAATCACGCGCATCATTTGTTGAACGCCAGCAGTGATGCCACCGTTAAAATCGCCTTGCTTAAAATAAGGGGTAATAGTTTCGCTAATAATGCGTTTGCTAGTGATATCGGTAAGCGCGCCTTCCAATCCATAACCTACTTCAATACGCAAAGCGCGATCATTTTTTGCAATTAATAGAATTGCACCGTCATCTATTTTTTGGCGCCCTAGCTTCCAGGCTTCTGCAACACGAATGGAATATTGCTCGATAGCTTCTGGCTCAGTGGTAGGCACAATAAGTACGGCAACTTGGCTGCCTTTTTTTGCTTCAAATTCGCGCAACATTTTTTCTAGCTGAGAAGTCTCAGCCGGGGTGAGCGTTGCCGTTTGATCGATAACATGGCCGGTTAATTTCGGTACTGGAATGTCTGCATAGGCATTATAGAAAGCACCCGCCGCCAGCCATAAAAACAAAAGCGCCAGCAACGGCGCTCTCACCTTACTCATTTTGCATCGCTCTGCGGTTGCGCAGGCGCTGCGTCAAAATTAACTTTAGGTGCAGTAGAAATCTCGCTTTCATTCTCTACCGTAAAGTTAGGCTTAACGTCATAACCGAACATTTTTGCGGTGATATTGTTTGGAAATGAACGCACCGCGACGTTATATTCCTGAACATCTTTAATGTAGCGATTGCGGGCTACCGTAATACGATTTTCTGTACCCTCAAGCTGCGCTTGCAAATCGCGGAAATTTGCATCGGCCTTCAATTGCGGATAATTCTCTGCAACGACCAATAATCGCGAGAGCGAGCTAGTGAGTTCGCCTTGCGCGGCTTGGAACTTGGCAAAGGCTTCGGGATTATTCACAAGCTCTGGGGTTACCTGCAAACTACCTACTTTTGCACGCGCATTAGTTACGCCTAAAAATACCGATTGTTCGTGCGAGGCATAAGCTTTTACGGTACTCACTAAGTTAGGCACCAAATCTGCACGGCGCTGATATTGGTTTACCACTTCAGACCAGCTCGCTTTAACTTGCTCATCTGCGGTTTGAAATTTGTTGTAACCACAACCCGATAAGCTGATAGTCAACATCATGATTAAAACTGATCCAATGAATTTACGCATGTCTTTTTCTTCCAATAGAAAGTGTACTGAATAGGTAACTGATGCCTGATGTAAGATCGCAACAATGCCCAATGCTAGCCTAAGATAAATTGGCATCCTAGCAATAAATTTCAACACTAGTATTAACACATATCAAAGTCTGTGTGTGAACGCACGATACCCCTCCAAAAGGCTTAGATGTTTTGTCTTGTATCAATCCACGCCCCAGTCATTAACCTATACTAAAAGCTAATGCCACGTACAGGATGCACACAATGAAAGTAGCCGTTTTTAGCAGCAAGCCCTATGACGAGGAATTTCTAACGCACGCAAATGCTGGCAGGCATGAAGTAGAGTTTCATACCGTTGCCCTTGGCGCGCGAACAGCCGTACTCGCACAAGGCTGCTCCTGCGTGTGCTGCTTTGTGAATGATTGTCTTGATGCACACGTTTTAACACTGCTTGCTAACATGAAGATTTCATTTATCGTGCTGCGTTGCGCCGGGTTTAATCAAGTGGATCTAGTTGCGGCAAAAAAGCTCGGCATTAAGGTAGCGCGAGTGCCAGAGTATTCTCCTCATGCAATCGCGGAGCATGCGTTAGGCTTGATTCTAATGTTGAACCGCAATTTGCATCGCGCTTATCATCGCGTACGTGAAAATGATTATTCGCTCAATGGTCTGCTCGGTTTTGACTTAGTGAATAAAACTATCGCGGTAATTGGTACGGGTAGAATTGGCCAAGTCTTTGCCCATAATATGAGCGGCCTAGGCTGTAAAGTCATTGCTTATGATCTAGAACCTAATCAAACCTTAATAGCGAACGGTGTAAGCTATTTACCCTTAGAGGATATTTGGTCTCAGGCGGATATTATTTCACTGCATTGCCCGCTTAATACAGCCACCCACCATATAATTAATGCCCAAACGATTGCTCAACTCAAAACGGGCGTCATGCTTATTAATACCGGGCGAGGTGGTTTAATCGATACGCCAGCGGTTGTGGCGGGTTTGAAGAGTAAAAAAATCGGCTATTTGGGTCTGGATGTGTACGAAGAGGAAGGCGAGTTATTTTTTGAGGATAACTCCAACGAACTCCTACAAGATGATACCTTCGCGCGTTTACTCACGTTTCCTAATGTCGTTATCACTGGCCATCAAGCCTTTTTCACCCGCGAAGCCCTAACAGCAATTAGTGATATAACGCTTTCCAATATCGATAATTTTGAGCAGGGTGAGCTGGATAAAGTTTTCCTTATCTAAACACTTTACAAGCTGGAAGATTCTAATGTTAGTCCATAGAGATCTAGACTCTCATCCTAAGATTGAACTATGCTTTTGCTACTAACTGCCATGCCCAAAACGCCATGTTCTTAACTGACTACAAAAAGCTCATTATCGCACTGCTATTGCTGGCGTTTACCAGCCAAACCATGGCAACCGCAGCTATGACATGTAAGTCACTGAAAGCTATACAGGCGCTAGCAGCTACGCCGACGATGAGCCCCGATCATCATAAAAATTTGGATCATGCTAATCACTTGAAGATGGATCACATTCATAGTGATCCAATGCCTGCTCATCACGACAAGAGCCTAATGTCGGATACAAACTCAAAAAGTAACTCACAACACCACCCAGAAAATATCGACTGTTGCCAAACTATAGGGCACTGTTTATTGGGACGCTGTGTACTTGCAACGGCTAGCAACACTGCAAGTTTTTCATTTGCACGTGTACATTCTGCCGCTGAAGATTTTTACTCAGGTGTTACACCTAAACCACTCTCGTCATCCCTCTATCGCCCACCCATTTTCTGCTAATGCAGGATAACTTCGCCTAAAATTTGGCAAGTTATTCAACAAACTATTAAACACTCTCGCTATTCATATTGAACATAGGCTGATGTAAGGAGCCTCTATGAAAACTATTGATTCGCCACTGCTATCGCGCAGACATTTTGTGTTGGGTGCATCCTCCGCACTCGCGCTGACCACGCTACCTTTTTCACAAACGATTTTCGCAGATTCGCTTACGAAAATATCGACAACAAATATTCTAAGTGGTAACCAATTTGATTTGCAGATTGGTTACCAGAAAGTGAATTACACAGGTAAAACGCGCGTGGCGACTACGGTAAATGGTAGTTTGCCTGCGCCTATACTGCGCTGGAAAGAAGGCGAACGCGTTAAGTTGCGCGTTACCAATAATCTGCAAGAAGACAGCTCAATCCACTGGCATGGAGTTATTTTGCCTTCAAATATGGATGGTTCACCCGGTTTTGATTTTGCGGGCATTAAACCCGGTGAAACTTATGAGTATGAATTCGATGTAACACAAAATGGTACTTACTGGTATCACAGCCATTCTGGCTTTCAAGAACAAACCGGATTGCTGGGTGCAATTATTATCGACCCAAAAGAAGCAGACCCCGTTGTTTATGATCGCGATATGGTTATATTGCTTTCGGATTGGACAGATACCGCGCCCGATAAAATTTATACCACCCTCAAAAAAATGAGCCACTACTACAACTATCGTGAACGCACCGTGGGCGATTTTTGGCGCGAGGTAAAAACCAAAGGCTTTGCAAAAACATGGAACGACCGCGCCATGTGGAATCAAATGCGTATGAGCGATACAGATATTGCCGATGTCACTAGCTACACCTATTTAATGAATGGCATTACGCCTGCGCAAAATTGGCTGGGCTTATGCAAACCCAATGAGAAAGTTCGCTTGCGTTTTATTAACGGCGCAGCAATGACTATTTTTGATGTGCGTATTCCCGGCTTAAAAATGACAGTGGTGGCGGCCGATGGCCAAAATATTCAGCCCGTAGTTGTGGATGAATTTAGAATTGGAAATGCTGAAACCTATGACGTAATTGTTACGCTCGAAACGGATCAGGCTTACACCATTTTCGCGCAGAATATTGATCGAACCGGTTTTGCGCGCGGCACGCTTACAACAAACCTACATTTAAACGCTGAGATTCCTGCAATAGATTCTGCACCCGTTTTAAACCATAAAGATATGGGTATGGACATGAGCGGAATGGATCACAGCCAACACATCGCAACGCCAAGCGATGCTGTTGATCATAGTGCGCATGCTGCTAGCAGCGCTGTTGAAGATCACAGTAGCCACAATATGGATTCAATGGCAGGTATGGATCACAGTAGTCACACAATGTCAGATATGGATCATAGCGGCCATGACATGAGTACGATGAAGCACGAATCAAAAGTAATGAGCAATCTAGCTAAAGCAGGATTCGGTAGTAACTTTTTAAACAGTGGGCATGGCGATAACAATGAAAAAGTCATTCACGCTAAAACTGAATTTGGCCCTCATGTAGATATGCGTACAGAAGCGCCGGTAAGCGGTCTTGCAGACCCCGGAATTGGCTTGCGCGATCACCAGAAATTATATGGCCGCAAAGTACTTACCTATGCCGACTTGCGCGGTCTTGAACCTACGCGAGATAAGCGCGAGCCAACGCGCGAAATTGAATTACATTTAACGGGAAATATGCATCGCTACATGTGGTCTATGAATGGCCAAAGTTTTATGGAAGCCGCACCGCTGGAATTTAGTTACGGCGAACGCCTACGCATTATTCTCGTTAACGACACCATGATGACTCACCCTATACATTTACATGGCATGTGGAGCGAAATAGAAACGGGCGATCCGGATTTTATACCGCGCAAACACACCGTATTGGTACAACCCGGTTCAAAAATTAGCTACTTAGTCACTGCCGATGCCAAAGGCCGCTGGGCTTACCACTGTCATTTGCTCTATCACATGCTCGGTATGATGCGTATGGTTAAGGTGGTATAGGAGAATTATGATGAAAAACATTATTGCATCTTCTTTCACCGCTTATTTTTTATTTCCAGCAATGCTCGCGAATGCAGAAGAACATATTCACGATCATGGTGATGATCCGCTTGTTACCAAAGTCATGTTTGATCAACTCGAATTCCACCATAACGATGGTGAAAACCCATTGGTAGGTGAAGCTCAAGCATGGATCGGCAAAGACGTAAATAAATTTTGGCTAAAAACCGATTTTGAGCAGCGCGATGGGAAAACTGAAGAAGCAGAACTACAAGCACTTTATAGCCGTGCCATTGCACCTTATTGGGATCTGCAAATGGGCATTCGCCAATATATAAAACCAGCACCCACCCAAACCTGGGGCGTAATCGGTGTACAGGGTCTTGCGCCCTACTTCTTTGAGGTAGATACCGCAGTATTTATCGGCGAATCTGGCAATACAGCACTGCGTTTTTCTGCCGAGTACGAAATATTATTTACTCAGCAATTAATTCTTTCGCCTGAAATAGAAATTAATTTTTACGGTCAAAATAACCGGGAAGCAGGCACGGGTTCAGGGCTATCTGATATCACTGCTGGGCTACGCTTGCGCTATGAAATAAAACGGGAGTTTGCACCCTATATTGGCGTGAACTGGAACAAGCAATTTGGTAGAACTGCAGATATAACTGAAGACAAAGGAGACGCTACAAACGATACCAGCTTAGTAGTAGGTGTACGAATGTGGTTTTAGCAGTTAAGCCTACATAGCCGTACTCTGAGCCCGCTCCACGAAGGTATAAAGTTTACCTTCGTGGTCTTTTTCACAGACTATAATCCTTAATACTCTTATTCTGTTTGCCATATTTTCTACTTACTCACTGAATCGCCATTATGACTGATGCCGCCTCGCTAGCCTTGCTAAACCATGATCTGGATAAAGACAGCGAACTCATATTTCGCGCGCTAGCAGATGCTATTCCACTCATTGTATGGACCGCCAATGCAAACGGTGAAACCGACTATTACAATAGCCAATGGGAAAGCTACACAGGGTTTACCACAGAACAAACCAAAGGTTGGGGGTGGTCACCGGTTCTGCACCCAGATGATTTACAAAACTGTATGGAAAAATGGATTCATACAATTAATACCGGTGAACCTTATGAAGTGGAATACCGCTTTAAGCGAGTATCTGATGGCGCTTACCGCTGGCATCTTGGGCGCGCAACGCCATTCAAAGATACTGCCGGAAATATTATTAAATGGTTTGGCATCTGCACAGATATTGATGATCAGGTAAGCGCGAAGAATTTGCTCAATCAAGCCTACCTTGAAGTTGAAAAAATTGTTGCAGAACGCACTACTGAACTGGCGACTGCCAACCAACAGCTCGCTCGCCACAATGAAATCCGTAAAGCTGCAGTAGAAGCGCTACAGCGAGACTCTGCTCGTTTAAATGAAATTATTACAACCCAAACCATACTCGCTAAAGCCAACCTTGATTTAAATGCGTTTATTAATTTAGTAGTCGAACGCATGGCTATTCTCACGCAGGCAACTGGCGCAGTCGTAGAAATGGCAGAAGGCGATGAAATGGTTTATATCGCCGCAGCCGGAACGCTCAGCGATCACATAGGTTTAAGGCTGAACAAATACACCAGCCTTTCAGGTTTATGTATTCAAAGCCGCGAAGTATTAAATTGTATTGATACTGAAAATGACCCGCGAGTAAATATTGATGCATGCCGAGCAATTGGTATTCGCGCCATGGTAGTTGCTCCATTATTTGATGGTGGGAACCCCGTAGGAGTTTTGAAAATTGTCGCGCCCGAGCCAAGTTCTTTTACTGATCGCGATTTACAAACACTACGTTTAATGGCGGGTTTAATTGGTGCCGCTATTGGGCACCAAACGGATTACGATACTAATCTTCGTTTGCTTTCAGAGCGTACAGAAGCTGTTGCCGCGCTCGAACACGAAATAGCGCGGCGTATTGAAATTGAAGAAGCCGTGCGCGAAAACGAATTACGTACACGCATGATTTTGGAAAGCTCTTATGATGCGTTCATTGCTATGGATTCAAACGGTATTATCATAGATTGGAATCAACAAGCTGAAGTGACTTTTGGTTGGGCTCGTCAAGAGGCTATAGGCACAATATTGGGAGATCTCATTATTCCTGAAAGATTTCGCCAAGCACACACAGAAGGCATGAAAAAATTTGTAGAAACTGGAGTGGGCGAAGTTTTAGGTAAACGCATCGAATTAATTGGCTTACGTAAAAACGGTGCAGAATTTCCATTGGAAATTACCATCAGAGCCCTGCCCACCAAACATGGGCATGAGTTTTGTTCATTTTTACGCGATATCACTGAACAAAAAAATGCTGAGAAGCATTTGTTTCAACTAGCCCATAGCGACTATCTCACCAATTTGCCAAACCGCAGTTTATTTAACGATAGAATTATTGAAGCGATGCAACGCAGCAAACGTACCCGCTCATTAATGGCACTCATGTATTTGGATGTTGATAAATTTAAATCCATTAATGACAACTATGGCCATGCTGTGGGCGATGAGCTGTTAATTGAATTTTCAAAGCGTTTGTCAACAGCTGTACGCGCAACCGACACAGTTGCACGTTTAGGGGGTGATGAATTTACTATTATTGCCGAATCTTTAAAAAGCCCGGATGATGCCCAGCTTATTGCATCCAAAATCATTAAACATGTACGAAGAGAAATGTGCATTCACGACCACACTTTAAATATCACCACGAGCATTGGCGTTAGTTTTTACCAAGGTGAAGATATAAATGCAGATCAACTCATCAATAATGCTGACCGCGCACTCTATCGCGCAAAACAAGCTGGCCGAAATCGTATGAGCGTTTAAGCCTCGAATTTAAACCTAACTATTATTAAACAAAAAACAAGCAGATAAAACATACAAACTGATTAAGTATTAGGCACAAAAAACGTGCATCTAGCCACCTGTTAAATTGTTACCAAACCGTCATATTTTCGTCTTAAAAACTTCACAGTAAGCCTCTAGTTTAGCGACAGCTAAAGGAGGCTACTATGAAAAAACTATTACTTTGCACCACCATTTCGCTAGTTCTCACCGCATGCGGCGGTTCAAATAAATCTGTCACCGTAGACCCAACACCGACACCAACACCTACCACAACCCCCAAAAACGTTATTTTTTTCCTGGGTGATGGTATGGGTATCACCACCTTAACAGCTGCGCGTATTTACGGTGCGGGTGAAGAAGGTGAACTCACCATTGATACATTCCCCGAAACTGCATTTGTCAAAACCTATTCGCACGATGCTCAAGTCACTGACTCAGCGCCATCTATGGCGGCATATATGACTGGCGAGAAAATGAATAATGAAGTTATTTCAATGACGCCTGAAACCAAAGCATTTGATGACAAAGGCGCAAGCTATTTAAAAGGTACAGATAGCATTTGTCCAAGCACTAATGGCAAACCTGTAACCACTCTGCTTGAAATAGCAAAATCAAAAGGTATTGCAACCGGCGTGGTAACCACCACTCGTGTTACTCATGCAACACCTGCTACTACTTACTCTCATGTATGTCATCGCGATGCAGAAAATACCATTGCTGCGCAACTCGTACCCGCTGCTGCAGGTAATGGTTACAACGATAAACTGTTAGACGGTGTAGACGTTGTGCTTGGTGGTGGCCGTCAATTTTTCTTGCCAACCGCAGCGGGTGGCAAACGTACAGACAGCCGCGATTTAATTGCTGAAATGAAAGCCAAAGGCTACAGCTACGCTAGCAACAAAACAGAGCTAGACGCCGTTAACACAAAATCTGCAACCAAATTGCTCGGCTTATTTAATTCAAGCCACTTGAATTATGATTTGGTTCGCAATGGCACTAATGAGCCAAGCTTGTCAGAGATGACAGTAAAAGCAATTCAAACATTGCAGAAAAATCCTAACGGTATTTTCTTAATGGTTGAAGGTGGTCGTATTGATCATGCTCTGCACGAAACCACGGCAATTAAAGCCCTGCAAGATACTATTGCTTTTGATGACGCCATTAAATCCGCTATCGCAGAAATTAAAAAAACTGATCCCACACTGAAAAATACTTTAATTGTTGTCACTGCCGACCACGATCACACTTTAGTGCTGAATGGCTATGCGGCAAGAACGGGTAAAACTACCGTCAACAATTCTGGTGTTTTAGGTTTGCTGAAAAACTACACCGACGGTGCAGTTGCTAAAGATGCCGATGGCATGCCCTTTACCATTATAGGTTTTGGTAACGGTGAAAACCGTGTTGCTGGCGACCGTAAAAACTTCTCTGCGTTAAGCGATAACCAGGTATTTGCAGACACTTATCATCAGGAAGCTGCCATTCCTGTTGGCGCTGGTAGCGAAACTCACGGTGGCACTAACGTGTTTCTGGGCGCTATGGGTAAAAATGCAGATTCATTCACGGGCGTAATCGACAACACTAAAGTTTTCACGCTGATTCGCAACGCAATTGACCTTTAATAGTAAAGTCAAACAGGAAAAACTTATGAAAAAATTATTACTCGTTGCTGTTTTAGCATCAGCATTTTCGCAAACGGCATTCGCTGCCGGCGAAGCCAAAAATGTTATTTTCTTTCTGGGTGATGGCATGGGCCCCACCACAGTAACTGCCGCGCGCATTTACAAATACAAGGAAGAAGGCGAATTGAATATGGAAAAACTCGACGGTAAAACTCGTACCGCTCGTATTAAAACCTATTCTAACGATGCTCAAACCACAGACTCAGCACCGTCTATGGCGGCCTACATGACCGGCGTTAAAATGAATAACGAAGTGGTGTCTATGACGCCAGAAACTAAAGCTATCCGCCCTACAGGTGCAGATTCAAATTGCCCTGCAACGGGTAATGGCACACAAGTAGAAACCATTTTAGAGCTTGCAAAATCCAAAGGTAAATCTGTAGGTGCTGTAACCACTACACGTGTTACTCACGCCACACCTGCTGCTACTTTTTCGCATATTTGTCACCGCGATGCAGAAAATAATATTGCAGCACAAACCGTATTCGGCGGCGCAGGCTACAACACTAAATTAGGCACGGGTTTGGATGTATTACTCGGAGGCGGTCGCGATAACTTTTTACCAACAACCGCAACGGCTAACGGCAAAGGCAAACGCACTGATGGCCGCGATCTTATTGCAGAAATGAAAACCCAGGGTTATTCCTGGGCAAGCACAGGCAGTGGCCTAGCGGCTATTGATGCGAAAACAACGCCTAAACTATTTGGTTTGTTTAACGCCAGCCATATGGAATATGAGTTAGATCGCGTTAAGAAAAACATTGATGAGCCAAGCCTAAGTGCCATGACGTTAAAAGCTATTGATGTACTCGGCCAAAACTCACAAGGTTTTTTCTTAATGGTGGAAGGCGGACGTATTGATCACGCGTTGCACGGCACAAATGCAAAACGCGTTATGGAAGATACCATTGCATTTGACGATGCAATTAAAGCCGCTGTGGATGAAATGAAAAAACGTGACCCCGAATTAAAAAATACCCTAATTGTAATCACTGCCGACCACGACCACACCATGACCTTTAACGGTTACGGTAAACGCGGTAGCGATGTATTAGGCACTGTAAAAAATTACAAAGACGGCAAAGAGTTGCTAGATGCTGATGGTAAAAACTACACCACTTTGGTATTTGGTAATGGCCCCAATCGCCCTGCTGTTCGTAGCACCTTGATTGAAGGCAGTGCGGATAATACCCAGGTGCTGCACGATGACTACCTGCAAGAATCTGCCATTAAAACCGGCTTAGGTGCAGAAACTCACGGCGGTGGCGATGTTATGTTGTTTGCAACTGGCGCAGGTGAAGCATCCAAAACCTTTAAAGGCACTATCGACAACACCAAAGTCTTTGGCTTGATTAAGACTGCATTTGGTTTTTAAGTTTTAGCTTACTACGTTAATAAACCTTTAACACCTGATCGCAAGATCAGGTGTTTTTTATGGGATAAACATGAAAAAATATTTTATTTTAGCAATCGCTCTTTTTGCGGCTAGTCACACACATGCAGCACCGCTTTCTGCCGTTATGACGTTTGAAAGCATGACAATAACGGCCGATGGCGTAAAAAAGCAAACTTACTTTCAAGAAAAATTTATTCGCGATACCAATACTATTTGGAGTGAGCGCATTATTCCAAAAACAGCCGCGCATCAGGAGCATGAAGATCATGCTCATCACGCGACCGATGGACATGAACACAATTTAAATTTCGCAACCGCTGGAAAATGGCTGGTGCGCGATGCCAATAACCAGATTACATTTCGTTTTGTACGTGCGGAAGACAAAAAAATTATTGAGCCAAGGGTTACAGAATATGGCACCTTGGGATTTGATGGTGTGTGGGAGACGGCCTATTATTTAATAAATCGCTCAACATTACAAAAAATGACACCGCTTAAAAAGTCTGCCCCCACCGGTGCCATTTGGTACGAGCAAAAAAATACCCAACAAGTTACTCGTATATTGTGGGATGAAAATAAGGAAATACCACTTGTCATAGAAAGCGGGCGCCTTGATGGATCAAGCAGCAATAAAATCAGTTTGACGATTACCCCTACCCCTAAAAATTTACCGTGGAATACTCTGGGCAGTTTCCAAACTATCGCTTATGAAGATTTGCTGGACTGATGGGTGTGCTATAACTATGATTCTTTCAATATCTTATTGATTGAATCTGCCACTTTGGAGCCCATAATGACTGCAACTACATTCTTAAGCTGTTTACTACTGGCCTGTTTTTGTGCCGCTTGTTCACCAAAAAATACCGAGGAAAAGCCGCATGGCGTATTAAGCGATGCACAGCAGCAAACGTTGGATAACGCCAAGAAAACAGAAGAATTATTGGAGCAGACAAACAAGGAAAGGATGAAAGAAGCTGACTAGATTTCAGTGAAATAGTAACAATGAAACAGGGTTAGCCCAAGGCCAAACCCTGTTCACGATAATCTTTAATAAACACCCCAAAAGCACCGTCTTTAAGCGCGCGTTTAATCAAAAATGTTTTTTCCAGCTTTGCAGATTCAACATCAGCTAAATCAACTAACACATTTTTTACAAGTGGCTTATCCTGCTTTTTCACCACAATAATTTTTGGCAAATGCCGATACTTGGTATTGGTTTCAAATACAATCGCCACCAAACCGTTAACCAATTCCACCAGCGTACCGGGTGGATACAAGCCCACGCTTTTAATAAACTCCAGCGCCAAACGATCATCGAAATGGGTGCCGCGATCTTTAAAAATAACCTTTAAAGCTTCAGTGGAAGGAATGCTCGGTGAATAGCAGCGATCAGCTGTCATAGCATCATAGGCATCTACAATCGCAATCATTTTTGCCAATTCAGAAATACCAGATGACTTTAGACCACGCGGATAACCCGTACCGTCCATTTTTTCGTGATGACTGTACGCAACATCAATCGTGCTGTTGGGGATTCCGGGTGATGCCATCAACAAATTGCGGCCATGGGTGGAATGTGCCTTCATGATATTAAATTCTTTCTCAGTCAATTCCGATGGCTTATTTAATACCGCGGGATCAACTTTCATTTTCCCAACATCGTGCAATAAACCACACATACCTAACCTTTCTAAATCGGCTTCGCTCATTCCCAAGTGACGGCCAAACGCAATTGCCAAAATACACACATTCAAACAGTGCTCGGCGGTGTACTCATCTTGACTGCGAATTTTTGACATCCACAACAAAGCATCGGCATTGCGCAAAACGCTATGCACGCAATCTTTCACTGTTTCTTTGGCTTGCTCAGAATTAACCACACCACCTAACCGTAAATCATCTAGCAAAGTACGTGTTATACGACGGGCTTCACGATAGGTTTGCAGCGCAGCGGAGTGTTCTGCCTGGGTGTCAACTTTATTGATGTAACTTACTTTTTTTGATTGGCCGGTGGCAACCGCCCGTTCTTCAGGTGCAACCCATTCTTCGCGCACGGCATCTATCCAAACATGCTGCGAGTACTCGGAAATCGCATCTATATCATCCAAGCTTTCAACCACAAAGCCTTGCATTAAGAAGGGAGTTTCCAACCAGGGTCGGTCAAGTTTAGAAACAAACATGCCGATTTTTAGCTCGGATATATGAATTTTAATCGTCTTTTCAGACGATTTAACATAGCCAGGGCGTACTTCATTAAAATCCAAGCTGACCTCACTGCAGGAGCTGATCCGCCTGACCACAGAGGTCAGGGCATTTATCATTATTAGTTATTATTGAGTCTAGCCGTTTTCTATCGCATTGACGAAAACAAAAAGGTCTAAGCAAGCAAACACCTATTCCAAACCAGCCATGCACGCTAACAGCAAGCACCTAACGAGCCTTGGCCTCATCCCACAACACCGTCATTTCATCAATACTGGCTTCCGCCATAGGCTTGTTAAGGTGCGTTTCAATATAGTTAAAACGGCTTTCAAATTTTTGGCTAGCTTTGCGCAACGCAAGCTCCGGGTCAATTTTTAAATAGCGACTTACATTCACCACCGCAAAAAATAAATCGCCCAACTCTTCCTCAATCGCTTCGTTATCATCGGCGATTAAGGCTTCTTCTACTTCAATTAATTCTTCACGCACTTTAGCGATAGGGCCTTGCACATCCACCCAATCAAAACCCACGCTGGCGGCACGTTTTTGCAGCTTTGCAGCACGACTTAACGCAGGCAAATTTAATGGAACATCGGCCAATAAACCTTGCGCACCTTTGGCATCGCGCTCTTGTTGTTTAATAGCTTCCCAGCGCGCTTTTACATCTGTGGGTAGCGTATGGCGATTATCAATTTTGCTCGCCAAGGTGCCATCGGGAAATACATGAGGGTGGCGACGCAACAGTTTTTCGACCAAATCAGAAACCACACCCGCAAACTCAAAACGGTTTTCTTCTTTGCCTAGCTGGCTGTAAAAAATAACCTGAAACAATAAATCGCCTAGCTCTTCTTTGAGATGCACAAAATCCTGCTTCTCAATTGCATCCACCACCTCGTAAGCTTCTTCTAATGTGGATGGGCCAATACTGGCATAATCTTGTTTAATATCCCACGGACAACCGGTTTGCGGGTCGCGCAGGCGTGCCATTAAGGTTAAAAGATCATCGGTGGAATATTTATAAAGAGTCATTTTATGCTTCCAAAATATTTATCAGACAGGATGGTATTTACTTAAGAAGGGAGTCGTCATCCTCGCTTGCGGGGATCCAGCTGTTACCAAACTACATCAAGGGCTGGATACCCGCTACGCGAGTATGACGACTCCCTTTTCGCTATCGTTCCCAAGCTCCTGCTTGTGAGCGAGTATATGAGCTTAAGTGCACACCCTTCTATTCAGATAGCAAATTATCCATTCGCTCTAAATGCAAAATCAATGCTGCGCTGTTTACATTTAGCACTTGAAAATATTCTTCTGCCATTGGTTTTACACCGCTTACACTCGGCAATGGCATGCGTTGTTCAACCATCACATATAAACGCGGGATAAAAATAAACTGCAGCCACTGAGGAAAGTTTAATGTATCTATCGCAAAGGGTTGCGTACTGGCTAGCGCTTCTGCAGAAGGTGATTTAGATTCCCACAGCTGTAAGTCACGCAGCTCTTTTTCAATATCCATTAAAATTTCAGCGACGCTGATGTGTTTTAAAGACATAAATTTATCACCTACGTATGTTAACCCCCTCCCAACCTCCCCCTCCACGAAGGGGAGGAGCTGAACTTCACTCCGTTCGTGAATTGTGCGAGCGTTTAGCCCCTCCCCTTTTTTAAGGGGGAGGTTGGGAGGGTGTGCCTTTTGTTATTTATGCACAACCTGCGTAAAGGGCGGCAGTGAATTCAAAATCGCTTTGCCGTAGCGCTTGGTTAAAATACGACGATCCAGCAAACTGATTTTTCCGGTATCACTTTCTGTACGCAACAATCGACCGCACGCTTGCACTAATTTCAACGAAGCATCTGGCACTGTGATATCCATAAAAGGATTACCACCGCGCGATTCCACCCATTCCGACAATGCAGATTCAATAGGATCATCCGGCACCGCAAAAGGCAGTTTGGCGATAATCACATGGCGACAATAATCGCCGGGCAAATCTACCCCTTCGGAAAAACTGGCCAGTCCAAATAAAATACTGCCCTCGCCGTCATCGATTTTGCGTTTATGCTGCGTCAGCATTTCCTGCTTGGAGTTATCGCCTTGAATTAAAATTAAATCGCGCACACTGTCTGGCATTTCGTCATAGACTTCTTGCATTTGCCGGCGCGATGAAAAGAGCACAAGGCTGCCTTCTTTTTTATCGAGCAATTTCGGCAAATGCTCTATCAGCGAAAGGGTATGTACATCGGCATTGCTGGCATCTACTGCAAACGCCGGAATTTCTAAGGTCGCCTGAGCAAAATTAAAGGGGCTGGGCACCACTTGATAGCTTGCACCATTAGGTGTGCCTGCTCGCATTTGAAAACGCTGGAAATTGCCAAGCGCAGTTAAGGTTGCGGAAGTCACAACTGCACCGCAGCATTTATTCCATAAACTATATTCCAAGGTTTTAGACGCGAGAATGGGGCTGGAGCACACTTCAATATCCATGTTGCCGCCATTATCTACCGGCGTTAACCAACGCGCTTTAGGCACGGCGGCATTCGCATCAGGCACAGCATAACTCGCCCAGAGTTCGCGATTCGCTTCTGCGCGAGATTGCCATGTACCGATTATTGGATAATTATTTTCCACATCAATTTTAGGTACAGGGCAATGCGGGTCTTCCATGGCCTCCGTTAATTCATCGCATACTTTGCTGAGCAAATCCGTGAGGCGATCAAAACTGCGCTGCAATTCAACCGATGGCAATAATAAATTTTGCGGAATGATTCCGTTTTTAAACCGATAATTAGATTGGCGATCATCAAACGCGATGCTTTGTACTAACTCTTCCAACAGTGAGTAAATTTGATCCAAGCGCTGCTTACAATCAATAAACGCCGCGGGCAGTTGTTCTGCGTATCTATCCACATTTCCTGCACCGCTAATTTGGCCGAGAATTGCGCCCAAACCTTTATTACATTGATCCAACCATTTGCTACTGGAAATCATGCGGCTGTGATGCGCAAAATGGCTAAGCGCTTTTTGCGGTAAGTGATGGCCTTCATCAAAAATATACAAGGTATCTTTCGGGTCAGGCAGAATCGCTCCGCCACCCAAGGCCAAATCGGCAAGTACCAAATCGTGATTGGTAACAATACAATCAACACTGTGAATAGAATCGCGGGCTTTAAAAAAACTGCAAGATGAAACATTTGAACAACGGCGACCCGTGCATTGGCGATGATCAGTAGTAATGATTTGCCACTGATCTTGTTCAAGCGCTTGCGGCCAAGTATCGCGTTCACCGCTCCACTTATTGGATGCCAAAGCCTCCATCATGGACTGATAAAGTTTAACGCCTTGCGCGGTCACGCTTGGCATTTCATCTTCATAAAGCGCACGAGTGGGATTCAAACCACTTTCGTATTCCGCCAATAAATTATCAAGCTTACTCAAACACAAATAGCGCCCACGACCTTTGGCGAGCGCAAAAGAAAAAGATAAATTACTGTGGCGAAGTAACTCCGGTAAATCTTTACTAACGATTTGTTCTTGCAGTGCAACTGTGGCAGTAGATACGACCAGTTTTTTGCCCATGGCTTTAGCAATTGCCAAGGCTGGCAACAAATAAGCGATAGTTTTGCCTGTACCCGTACCCGCTTCTACTACACAAATATGGTTGCCGTAGTTGTTAGACGGCTCGCGAACATTTTCTTCATCTAACTCTATATTGCCGAAGGTTTTAGCAATTTCGGCAATCATCATTTTTTGACCAAAGCGCGGCTTTAAATTTTTGTTTTCCAAAAATGTACTGTACGCACTTTGAATTTGCTTTTTAACCAAATCGGTTAGCATGCAGCAGGCTCGATATTGAGTTTGGCTAGTTTGCTCACAACGGGGTTAGCATAAATCGCTAATGCAATATCGCGATGCTCTGCCGGAATTTCATTGATACGCGCCACGAACTCCGCTTTTTGCGCGGCAAGTGGTCGCGGGTCATAGGGAATATTATTTTCGGTGTACTTAATAACCGGGACTGTGCCATTCAATATTTCGTAAGCAAAACAATTGCTGGCATGAAGCACATAATTCGTTACGATTTGATGATCTATTTCGGCCACCAATTGTTCCGTATCATCGTAGTGGCCATGTAGAATTGGACCAAACGCTACATGCACATGACCTTTTTTACCGGCGATGCCGAGGGCGATACTCTTTACATCTTCATGCTCTTCTTTTTGGTAAGAACCTAATGTGCGCTGCTGATAAAGCTCACGCGCTTTAGCAGCATCGCACGGGTCTAATTCATAAGAAATTGACACAGGTACGATTCGCAACTCTTTTACATAATCGCTAAATTCTTGTGTTTTTGGTTTGTTAAGTGTGATCATTCCCAGAACGGCGGAATTGGTTTTATCAAAACCATCTTTTGCGCGACCTTCGCGCTGGGCAATCCAAATACTAGACGCTTCATTCACAATCGAGTGATGAATGTAAGCAGACAAATGTTTAGCCGCTTTTAATTTTTCGCGTGGTGCTTTCGCGGAGCGGTTTACAATAAAACTTTTATTCAAACGCATTAAATCTGACACATAAGGTTTGGTGAGCAAATTGTCACCAATCGCAATACGCAAGGTATTGCAGCCGTTGTGAAATAAACTCCAAGTCACAAACGCAGGGTCCATCGTAATATCGCGATGGTTGCTAATAAACAAATAAGATTGGTGATGCTCAAACGCATCTAAACCAGAGGTTGTTAAAGCAGTGGTGGTTTCCGTTATCATGCCGGTCATGTAACGTTCTACCACTTCTTGAAAACCGCGCACGTCGTTAACGCCTGCGAGCTGCTCCGAAAGTTTTTTCTTTACCAGCGGTTTAATCAACCAACCCAACCATTGGGTAAGCTTGGGAAATTTTAAACGTGCGACGGCATCAACCAATTCCGGGTCGGCAAGAATGCGGTCAATCGTGGGGCGCACTTCGGCGTCGTGGTAGGGGCGAATATCGTCAAACTGAGTCATGGGGTTCACTTTTAAAACAAGAATGGAGCTTCAACCGAACCTTGCGACTGCGAAGCTGGCGATAGCGAAAAATAGCCGCACAACATACCGAAAAGAGGTCAAAAATGCCACCTGCAAACACTTTGAACGCAGAATCAACTTGCCCCTGCGGGAGCAACAAAAGCTTAGGCATTTGCTGCCTGCCTTATGTAGAGCGTAAATCCTTGGCACCAACCGCCGAGGCACTAATGCGCTCGCGTTATACGGCGCATGTTTTATTAGCGATTGATTACTTATGGGACACCTGGAGCCCTGACGAACGTATTCGCTCTAGCAAAAAAGACATAGCGGCATGGGCGAGTAGCTGCGAATGGCTAGGCTTGCAAATATTGGAAACCAAGGCGGGCAGAGAACAAGATTCTCACGGCATAGTGAGGTTCGTTGCTATTTTTCGACAGGATGGCACCTTGGAGCAACACCATGAAACTTCAGTATTTGAAAGAATACAGCAAGCTTGGCTCTATGTTGGTCACCAATAGTAAACACACCCAATGTGATGGACCGACGCAGCGAAGAAATACATACCATCTATCGCTGTTTATAATCGACTCATCGTTTTAGGTGCCTTAAAATCACACAAAAAGAATAAACTGCGCGCTGACTCCAGCACTCTGCAAAAATTCAACTAGACTCACTTGGATGTGTCCTGGCAGTGCGATAAAGCACTTTACGGAAGCGCTAACTCACAAAAAAGCCTCCACTCACAATAAGTTTGCCCTATAAATGAAGATCCTCCTTGTAGAAGACAGCGCCACCCTTCGCTACGCCATGCGCAATTACATTATTGAGGCTGGCCATACGCCGCTTATTGCGCAAAGTGGTGAAGAAGCCCTGCAAATGCTGGAAACCACCCCGGTGGATATGATCATCATGGATGTTGAGATGCCTGGGCTAAATGGCTTTGAGACAACCCGCTTAATTCGCGAATGGCTGGGCGGACACTGGATTCCCATTATTTTTGTAACGGGTCGCAATGAAGATGAAAGCTACCGCGAAGGTATTGAAGCCGGTGGCGATGATTACCTGATCAAACCCGTTAGCGCCATGATTATTAAAGCCAAAATTCGCGCCATGGAACGCATTACCGAAATGCGCGACCAACTCAATCAGTTGAATGCCGAATTAGAAGCCATCAGCCAGCTGGACAGCCTCACGCAAACTTACAATCGCCGCACCTTTAACGAAATGGCGCAACAACAGTGGTTACTGGCTGCACGTCAGCAAAAACCGGTTAGCGTTTTAATGATTGATGTGGACCATTTCAAGCTCTTTAATGATCACTATGGCCACCCTGCTGGCGATACCTGTTTAAAGAAAATTACCCAAGCAATTCGCGATTGCCTGAATCGGCCTTTTGATTTATTGGGGCGTTACGGCGGTGAAGAGTTTATTGTGCTTTTGCCAGAAACCGACAGCTTAGGTGCTATGAAAGTTGCCGAGGCAATTAATGCAGAGTTAGAAAGAGTAGCCCTGCGCCATGAAGTTTCGCCTACGCATCATCAGGTGACAGTTAGCATCGGCGGGGCAAGTTGCGCGCAAGCCACGACTTATTCTTTAGAGGATTTAGTGAAGCGTGCAGATCGCGCACTTTATAAAGCAAAACACAGTGGCCGCAACCGGTCATTGGTAGATGATATTGCCATTCACAAAACAATTTTAGTGGTTGACCAGGACACGACTGAAACCAAAACACTGATTCAAATGCTAACGCCGCAATTCAATATTTTGTATACCGAAACGGCTGAGGAAGCCTTGGATATTTGTATAGAGATTCACCCTGAAGCCATCATTATGGATGCGGCGATTGCCGATGAAAATGATGAGCGTTTGTGCCGGCAATTAGCACGCAACCCCAAAACCACCGCAATTCCGATTGTCTTGATTTCGGATACCAGCTGCAGTTTGCGCCCAATTTCCGATTCAACAATTGGTATTCGCGGTTGCCTTGAAAAGCCTATCGATAAAGAAGCGCTGCTACAAAAAGTGCAGTATTTAATTCATTAAACCCATCACGCAGCAACTGGAGCGCAAATCACCTTAACGCGATCTGCGCAGCAACAACGCCCCTATTCCCACGCACATTAAAATTGGGCAGAGCACTGCTAGTAAGGGCGAGAAGCCAAACACCAAGCTGGCTGGCCCAAATAAATTCTGAGCAATCAAGAACGCGACACCAAACATCACGCCGGTAAAAACTCGCTGCCCCATGGTTACGCTGCGCAGCGGGCCAAAAATAAATGAAATCGCAATCAGAACTAAACTAGCGGTTGCCAATGGATCAAGTGCTTTTTTCCAGAATGCCAAACTGTAATCGCTATTTTCAATTTTCTGTTCGCTCAAATAATTGTTGTAATAGAACAAATTTCGTAACGACAAACTGTCTGGGTCAAGCACGAGCACATTGAGCAAATCCGGTGTTAATTGTGAATCCCAACGACGCGAACCCATGTTTTCAACGCGCGTCGAATCTTTCTCAATATGGGTGATAGATATCTCCTCTTCCTGCCAATGATCACCCTGATAAATCGCCTGTTTAGCAAAGCTTGCCGCAACCAGCTGATGCTCATCGTTCAATCTATAGCGACTCAAACCATAAATAATGCCGCTGGGTAGAACCGCATCAAAATGCATAAATTCCCCAGTTTCATGATTCCACAGTTTTTGTTGCGATTGATTCACACTCGTGCCCAGTGCGATGGCTTTACGGTTAATCGCCATCTGCTCTGAATAGGGCGCGACATATTCACTCATCACTAACTGTAAACACATAAACAATATTGCCGGGCGAAGCGCCATCCATACGATTCGTTTAGTAGATACGCCCGCCGCACGAATGATCACCAATTCGCTGGAAGTTGCCAAAGCGCCCAAACCAGCAAGGCAGCCAATTAAACACGAAAAGGGAATTAAGGTATTGAAACCTCCGGGCATTCTCAACACCACATTCAGTAGTGCTTCATAGGCCGTGTAATTACCACGCAATGACTGCAACTGATCAATTAGCGTGAGGATAAAAAACAGCGATACAAAGACGAAAAGTGTCAGCGCAATCGCATTAAAAACACTCATAGAAACGTAGCGAGTAATTTTACGCATGGGCGGCGTTCCCCGCGCGCGCATTGCGCTTAGGCTGCATCAGGCGATCCCAATTAAACAAAAGCCAACCCACTACGAGGAACACACCATGCACAGCCCAAAGCCCGGGCAGTATTGGCCATTTACCCTGCCCCATTAAACCGCGTACGGTGGTTAGGAAGACGTAATAAAATACAAATACTAATATCGCTGGCAACATTTTTAAATAACGCCCTTGGCGTGGATTGGTTTTACTAAAGGGTACGGCCAACAGCGTCATAACAAATACCATGACCGGCAAAGCAATGCGCCACTGCAATGCAACGCGCTGTTCACGCTCACTCGAAGACCATAAATCCAGGGTGGATTTTGTGTCGGTATCCCATGCGTAATCTGCCGATAGTACTACTGGCGGCATATATTGCCCGTAACTTGAAAAATGGGTGATACGGAAATCAGCGGTGCCAGGTTGGCCTTCATATTGGTAGCCATCGCGCAGTACCAAATAACGTTGACCATAATCCTCATGTTCAACTTGCTCACCATGACGCGCCAACAAAATGGTGGGCGATGATTTAACACTGCCATCGCGCGCAATAAACACATCGTTTAAATGCTTATGATTATCGGTAATGCCCTGCACATAGGTCACCGCTTGGCCCACGTTTTGAAAGCGCCCCGCATTGAGCACATCAAACTCACTGCGATTTCGCTGTTCATCCAATATTTTTGCGTAGCGTTCAGAGCCTATCGGCCCCAACCAAAATGTAAATATGGCAACAAGAATGGCGATAAAAGCAGCAGGTGCCAAGGTGATAGCAAGCAGTTGGCGTTGGCTAAAACCACAGGCAAACAACACGACCATCTCGCTTTCCATATAGAGGCGCCCATAGGCAAGCAGCACAGCAATATAAAAACCCAGTGGCAAGATAATTTGTATGAAGCCCGGCATGCGATAGGCAATGATTTCAAACAACACATCTACGGCGTACTTACCGGTAGCGGCATCTGCGAACAACTTTACGAAACGAAAACTTAAAAATATAAGTAAGAGCGCGATGCACACCGCAAAAGTCGTTATTAAAATTTCTCTGGTGAGATAACGAAAAATAATCACTCAAAGTCCTCAAGAATTCTTTGGCGCAAAACAACTAGTTTGCTTAAATAGTAGCCGTTAGTAGACAGCTTCAGGTGTGATACATAGCCATTAAACAATGGCCTCAAAAACTACAGGCTCTGGCGCTGCGCTGCTAGTGAAAGTATGGCATTATCACGCACCTGCACGGGTTTGTCTTGAGACTTTTAGGTTTAAAATCAAGTAGGTTTAAAATCAAGTCTCGCATTAAAGCCAACTCTCGCTCACAAATATCACGCCCCTTTGAGGATCGCTCATGCAAATTACCGCCAAAATTTTGGACGCCGTTAAACAATCCACCCAATGTTTGGTAGTGGCCTGTTTTGAAGGCGTAAAACTATCTGCCGCCGCCAGTGCGATTGATGCCGCTGACGCCAAGCAACTAGAGACATTGTTAAAACGTGAAAAGTTCGATGGAAAAGTGGGTCAAGCGATTTTGCTCTTGAATCCTCAGGGGATAGCAGCAGAAAGATTACTGGTCATTGGCTTCGGCGCGCTCGACAAACAAGGCAGCATTAGCAGCGATAGCTTCCGCAAAGCACTGCAAAAAGTACCTGATGCACTCAAAGCGACTCACTGCTCAGACTTGAGTATTCTCCTTGGCGACGTCAGCGTCAACGGCAAAGATGCCGAATGGCAGGCGCGTCAAACAGTAGAAACTTTAATCGCCAGCCAACACCGCGCGGATTCCCTCAAAAGCAAACCTGCTGAACCCAGCTTCGTATTAAAGAAAGTTACACTCGGTTTTACTAAAGCAACCAACGCCAGTGCTACCAAGGGTATTGCCATAGGCCAAGCGATTGCCAAGGGTGTGAGCTTGGCACGCGAACTGGGCAACTTGCCCGGCAATGTATGTACGCCAACTTATCTAGCGAGTGAAGCGAAACAGCTCGCGCGCGGCCAAACCCGCCTGAGTGTAAAAATATTAGAAGAGAAAGACATGAAAGTGCTGGGCATGGGCTCATTGCTTTCGGTCTCTGCGGGTAGCGATCAACCTGCCAAACTCATCGTTATGGAATACAAAGGCGGCAATAAAAAAGATGCGCCTATCGCCTTGGTCGGCAAAGGCATCACCTTCGATACTGGCGGCATCAGCCTTAAGCCGGGCGCGGGTATGGATGAAATGAAATATGACATGTGCGGTGCCGCAAGCGTACTCGGCACCTTTAAAACCTTGGTTGAACTTCAACCTGCAATCAACGTAGTCGGCATCATCGCTGCCAGTGAAAATATGCCTAACGGCAATGCCACCAAGCCCGGCGATATAGTGACGTCGATGTCTGGCCAAACGATTGAAGTTCTCAACACCGATGCCGAAGGCCGCCTCGTTTTATGCGACGCACTCACCTATACCGAGCGATTCAAACCCAAAGCAGTTATTGATATTGCTACGCTAACCGGCGCGTGCGTTGTTGCACTTGGTAATCATGCCAGCGGCTTATTCAGTAACAACGAAGATTTAGCACAGGCGATTTTAAAAGCAGGCCAAACCGCACATGACCGCGCGTGGCAAATGCCATTGTGGGATGAGTACCAGAAACAACTGGACAGCAACTTTGCGGATATTGCCAATATCGGCGGCCCCGCTGGCGGCAGTATTACCGCAGCCTGTTTCTTATCGCGCTTCGCCAAAAGCTTTGCTTGGGCGCATTTGGATATTGCGGGGACCGCGTGGTTATCCGGCGCAGCCAAAGGTGCAACCGGTCGCCCAGTGCCATTGCTGGTTCAATATCTGCTCGACTCTTTACCTTTAACAGCTAAGCAATAATCCACTCATGACGCAGATTGATTTTCATATTTTGCAAGAGTCCAGCGTGGAAGCACGCTGGTTGTATGTGTGCCGCTTTATCGAAAAAGTAGAGCGGCTTGGGCACAGCATTTTGGTGGTAGTGGATACTCAGGAAGAGGCGCATGAGCTGGACGATTTACTCTGGAGCTTTAAGCCAGAAAGTTTTATCGCCCACCAAATTATCGGTGGCGATGAGGAGGCAAAAGTAGAAATCACTTTTACCGAGAATGCTGGCGAACACCACGATGTGCTGATTAATCTCAGTAGTCAGATTCCTGAATACTTCAGCCGCTTTGCACGCACGGCTGAAATTGTGATTCAAGAACCAAAAATTCTAGAAAACACCCGCGAGCACTATAAATTTTATAAGCAGCGGGGGTATCCTATTACCCAGCATAAACGTTAAAAATTATTTAACGCCAGTTCGTTCTTAAACAGTATTATTTAACCCCTCTCCCAATCTCGAGGCTATTTATGGGCAATCCCACCAAAACAAAAGCAGCCATGCTGAATGAATTGGAATCCATAAAGGGTCTTTTATTAGAGCAAGATGACATTCCTATTCTGCAAGAAGAAGTGCTTGAGCAACGCGCTGAGTCAGCACCTGTTATTAGCATTCAGCAAGAACCTGAAATTACAACGACTACACAAACCAAGACGACAACCAGAATAATTTTTGAAGAACAACAAGATTTTTTTCATTCGCCCAGCCAGAAAGAATCCCATCTAGGCACGTCTACAAATGACAACAATCCTACTCACAGCGCTTTTGGTGACGCTGACCATAATGCTGCAACGGTAGCTGCGATGGAGTCAGTGAAAAGTGAATTGTTAGACACTCTCAGCGAACTTGAAAAACACACTGCAGAAGTTACTGCGGGGAAACTCGCTAGAGACTCTCACAAAAATAATAGTGTGCGCCCTAATCTTGCCAAAGCAACGGGTGAGAATCCATTTCTACCTGAACATATTCGCGCACGCTTACACGGCAATAATCCACCACCGCTATTTGCAACCGAGACAGCTAAAAAAATTGCCACATCCAGCATTCCCAGCAGGCAACTTGGCAATACTTTTACGGTTGCCAGTAGTGCAAGATCACATCAGCAACAAGATACTATTGAGGATATTATTGAAAGCATTGTTGAAAAAATAATGCCGGAGATTGAACAGGAATTGCGCTCACGCCTGGAGCTGATGAGCAAAAGCCTATTAGAAGAACTAAACAAGTAGCTAGAAAAATTAAATAAGTACTTAAGCGAATAGCCAATCACATAAAAACATCATCGCCGTCATGCGGAAAATAGCGATCAGCTTTCACATCATCCATCGCAATCTGACTCACCAGCAAACCATTCACATCGGCAAGTACACGATTAATTAATGGAAGCTCCTGATCGCGCTTAATCGATTCAATCAGCGCGTTGCCCCACACCACCACATGGCGTGTGAGAATGCGGCGATCCTTCTTATTTTTTGACCACTCGCAGGCAATACCTTCACCGATTAAATTCATCTTCACTCTAATTTCTTGAGCGAGTACCGGGTCAGTTACACCGTGCAATGAATCTTCCGTCACTTTGCTCCAGCCGTTGCTGTACAACTCCCAGCCTTTATAAAAACGCAGTACCCAGAGCAGGTATTCGTCTACATCCTGTCCATCTTTATTCGCAACATCTGATTCATAGTGCGCGATAAAAAATTCGCGGCTCGGCATATCATTCGGCCAGTTGGCAACTTTTTGCGCGCGCGTCGCACAGCTATTAAGGAAGAGTAAACAGATTAGGCTAAGGCTTAATAAAATGGTGGTTTTCATGACAATAAGGGGATTGAAAAATGAGTAGAAGTAAGCTTATGGGCTAATAATGACAAACATATGATTTAGAGTAACACCTGAAAAAATCTAAATTTAACAGGGAATCGTCATCCTCGCGCAGCGGGGATCCAGCCGTTAACGAACTATAATCAAGAGCTGGATCCCCGCTGCGCGAGGATGACGACGAATAAATATTGGTAACTCTGCATAACATCAATGATCAAGCGAACTGCGCAGCTGCAAAACCCGATGCCCATGCCCATTGAAAATTAAACCCGCCGAGGTGACCAGTGACATCTACCACTTCGCCGATAAAAAATAATCCCGGTTGGGTTTTAGCTTCCATCGTTTTTGATGATAGACAATCGACATCCACACCGCCCAATGTGACTTCAGCGGTGCGGTAACCTTCAGTACCGGCTGGCATAATGTCCCACTGATGGAAAACATCAGCAATGGCTTGAATTTCTTTAGGCGTGTATTGATTAATCGGTTTTATTTCGCTGACTTGATTACAAAAACATTGCGCAATACTTTTGGTCAGTAATTCGCTCATTATGGTCGTTAATAAAACTTTGGGGCGAGCTTGTTGCTGTTCGCTTAAATGCTCAGCCAAATTTATAGTCGGCAAAAGATCAATCGTCAATGTTTGCCCTGGCTGCCAATAAGATGAAATCTGTAAAATGGCTGGCCCGCTCAAACCGCGATGTGTAAATAATATATTTTCGGCAAAACTTTGCTCGCCGCACGTCACCCTAACTTCCGCTGCATTACCCACGCAATCTTTAAATTGTTCAAGCTGAGCGGGTGCTAATGTGAAAGGTACCAAACCCGCACTACGAGGCTTTAATGCCAAACCGAATTGCTCTGCAACCTGATAACCAAAACCTGTCGCGCCCATTGTCGGAATGGATAAACCACCGGTAGCTATAACCAAAGACTCGCAGAAAACTTCACCCAAGCTCGTAATAACTTGATAGCGTGTAGGTAATTTTTCTGCGTCGAGCGCGGTGATAGTTTTAATTTCGCAGTGGGTATAAATAGATGCACCGGTTTGCGCGCATTCATCCAACAGTAAATCCAGAATATCCTGCGCTTTGTTATCACAAAATAATTGCCCGAGTTTTTTCTCGTGATAAGCCACGCCGTGCTTTAACACCAAACCGATAAAATCCCATTGCGTAAAACGCGAGAGCGCCGATTTACAAAAGTGTTCGTTTGCGGAGAGATAGTGTTTGGGCAGCACTTCCATATTGGTGAAATTGCAGCGGCCACCGCCAGACATCAGAATTTTTTTACCGACTTTATTAGCGTGATCCACCACCACAACATTACGCCCGCGCGCAGCAGCATTGGCGGCACACATTAAACCTGCCGCGCCAGCGCCAATGATCAATACATCTATGTGTTGCGGTAAGGACATAACAATGTGGAGTCTAGGGATAAGGCGTGGGATTTAAGCATCGCACCACCCGAGCATTAAATATCGGATGGCTGCGATCAGAAAAACTTACGTGCGAGGAAGCGTTACGCCGCGTTGACCTTGGTATTTACCACCGCGATCTTTGTAAGAGGTTTCGCAAACTTCGTCAGTTTCAAAAAACAGCATTTGCGCAACGCCTTCGTTGGCGTAAATTTTTGCGGGTAGCGGCGTGGTGTTGGAAAACTCCAAGGTCACGTGCCCTTCCCACTCAGGTTCCAGCGGCGTTACGTTTACGATAATGCCGCAACGCGCGTAAGTGGATTTGCCTAAACACACCGTCAAAATTGAACGGGGAATGCGGAAGTATTCAACGGTTCTTGCCAGCGCAAACGAATTGGGCGGAATAATACAAACGTCGCTTTTGATATCTACAAAACTTTTTTCATCAAAGTTTTTGGGGTCAACCACCGTGGAGTGCACGTTGGTGAAAATCTTAAACTCATCCGCACAGCGCACATCATAACCATAGCTAGATGTACCGTAAGAAACGATACGCGCACCGGCCGCGTCATAGCGCACCTGACCTGGCTCAAAGGGTTCGATCATGCCATGTTGCTCCGCCATGCGGCGCATCCACTTATCAGATTTGATGCTCATTGCTGCTCCCAAAATGCGTTTAGGGTGAGTTTGCTTTAGGGGCGGCATGATAGCGGTTTTTGGACGGCATAAAAACTTTATTCTGTTAGCCCAACCTTGGCTTTTCACAACAACCAGTCAAGTAAACAGGCTTTTTTCACTTTACATTTTTTCACCGATAATTTGCTGTTCTGGCACCTGATCTCTCTATATACTGCCGCGTAACCGATTACATACATTCGGTGAGAGCCCATAAATCCTATAACAGTACATTATAAAAATAGAGTGGAGACCCAAATGAAGTATTTATCCCAAATCGCTGCTTTGTCAGCACTGAGCTTTGCCCTCAGTGCATGCGGAGGCGGAGGTGGTGGCAGCACGACACCACGACCTGCTCCTTCATCAACACCCTCAAGTACAGCGACAGTTAGCAGTTCATCGAGCTTACAAGTATCCGTTTCTAGCTCAGTTGCTACTACCAGCTCAAAAAGTTCTATTAGCGCTTCTAGCGTGGTCAGCTCAAGCTCATCCACCCCAGCAGTGACCAGCTTAATTGCTCCGTCAAGCGTGAGTGCTGGCAAAGACCAAATCGCTATTTCTGGCAATGCAGTAAACCTAACCGCCGTTGCAAATGGCGCTGATGTTGCACCCTTTACCTATGTGTGGAGCCAATTAAGTGGCCCAGCGATTACCTTTGCAGGGGCCACCACGGCAAATGCATCTTTTATCGCACCCATGGTTGACAGCCCACAACAGGCGCTAGTCAAGATAGTGGCAAAGGATAAAAACGGCATCGAACATACGGATACGGTGGCAATTTACATTAGCGGTAGCAGCGACGTAAAACGCTACGAAGCTGAGACAGCAACGCTCTCCAGCACACAAGTCGTCACCACTAAAGCGGGCTATTCTGGCACCGGATATGTCACTGGTTTTAATGGCGATGCAGCGGATTCCGTTACCTGGACAATCACTATTAGCGATGCAGCCTACTACCGGATTGGCGTAGGCTTTCAGTTAAACGCAGGCAGCCCAAAAGGGTTTGATTTGTATGTGGATGGTACCAAGCTCACCAGCACCTTTGCCGCAGAGGATACCAATTTCCATGAAGTCAGCGTTGGCCGCCAATGGCTTACTGCCGGCAGCCACACCTTGGTAATTAAAGGCGGATGGTCTTACTACAATCTTGATTACATTGAACTGGTGAAAGTTGCAGCAGCGGCTGCCCCACAACCTATTAACGCGGTTCCGGTAAACGCTAGTGCCAGCCCAAAAACCAAAGCACTGTTCAAATATATTGCCGATAACTACGGCCACAAAACGCTTTCTGGCCAACAGGATTCTGATGAACTAGACACTATTTTTAATTACAGCGGCAAACGCCCAGCAATTTATGCAACCGATATGTTTAGCTACGATGGGCTTGCAGTGAACGGCTCCGGCATGCCCCCCGCTATGACTGAAAATTTCATTAGCAAGGTTAAAACATATGGTTACATTCCCAGTTTGATTTGGCATTGGCATTCGCCTGCAGATGCTAAAAGTCTATCTGGCACTTGCGCCACCTCTGCCGACCACTGCTGGTGGAACAGTTTTTACACCGAGCACTCCAACTTCAACCTGACGACTACACTTGCCGATACCAACAGCACCCAATACAAAGCCATGATTGCCGATATAGACCGCATTGCAGTGCAACTCAAAAAGTTGCAGGCCGCCGATATTCCGGTACTTTGGCGTCCATTGCATGAGGCAGATGGCGGATGGTTTTGGTGGGGAGCGCAAGGCTCGGCCAGCTACAAAAAGTTATGGCGTTTGATGTACGATCGCCTGACCAATCATCATCAATTACACAATTTGATTTGGGTAATTACGATTGCGGATCCCGACTGGTATCCGGGCGATGACGTGGTTGATGTATTAGGTGTAGATGCCTACCCTGACGATAAACATGACCCGCTTATAGCCATATGGGAAACCATGCTGGAGCGTTACGATGGCCACAAAATGCTGGCGCTGACCGAAATTGGTGGCGTACCTTTTATTAGCGAGATGCAAGCTAAAGGCGTGTGGTGGGCATGGTTCGCAAGTTGGAATGATAAAGACACCAGCAGGCCACTCGGCCCCAAGAGAATGACCAGCGCAGAGGTCAATAGCATTTATAACTCTGCCGAAGTGATTAGCTTGGATGAACTAGCCATTCCCAATCCCTGATCACCAATCAATAACCAATAACCAATAACCAATAACCAATTACAAAAAAATCCGCTACTAGCGGATTTTTTTTGCTCGGCGATTAGCATTCATTACTAATACTGCGTAGAACTTTATATTTCCTCTTCGTCATCCCCGTTAGGGGATGACGATTCCTTCTTTAACATACATATCGCTGAAGATTTACTTCACTCCACAATCTAAGTGACTCCATGTAACAAAATTTAATTGCACTTAATCATCAGAGATTTCAATCTCAGGCATCGCCTGCGCATCTAAATTCTGCAGCCACAACTTGGCTGATAACTTGCGTGCAACGTCGCGATAGATTTTACTCACGGCGGATTCAGGGTCAGCTGCAACCGAAGGTTTACCACCATCGGCATCAGCACGAATCGATAAATCCAAAGGCAGCGAGCCAAGCAATTCAGTTTGATAATCTTTTGCAATTCTTTCACCGCCGCCCGCACCAAAAATATGTTCTTCGTGGCCACAGTTAGAACAAATATGAATCGCCATATTCTCCACAACGCCGAGCACGGGTACGTTCACTTTGCGGAACATTTCGATGCCTTTTTTAGCATCCAGCAACGCAATATCCTGCGGTGTCGTCACGATTACTGCGCCCGTAACCGGAACTTTTTGCGCGAGCGTAATTTGAATATCGCCCGTGCCCGGTGGCATATCTATTAAAAGGTAATCCACATCCTGCCAATAGGTTTGCGCCAATAATTGTTGCAAAGCACCACTCACCATAGGGCCGCGCCACATCATCGGCGTGTTTTCCGTCACCATAAAACCCATGGAGTTCACTTGAATACCGTAGGCTTCAACCGGCACCATAAATTGCTGATCGTTGTGCTTAATAACTTGCGGTGGGCGCTCAGGCGCGCCCAACATTTGCGGTTGGCTTGGGCCGTAAATATCGGCATCAAGAATTGCTACGCGCGCGCCTTCAGCGGCTAAGGCCAACGCTAAATTCGCTGTGGTAGTCGATTTGCCAACGCCGCCCTTGCCCGACGCCACAGCAATAATATTTTTAACTTCTGGTAAAGATTGCTGCGAATTTGCCGTGGGGTTGGCGTACACAGTCCAGCCGATATCCAAACCAACTTGCTCAACGCCGGCAATTTTATTCAGCGCCTCGTTTACCGCAATCGCAATGGCAGAATGCACACTGTTTGCGGGGTAGCCCAACAACAAAGTGACATCTACTTTGGCACCTTTGATCGCGATATCGCTAACTGCATTAAGGCTGATTAAATCGCGACCCGTCGTCGGGTCAATCACCTGTTGTAAAGCGTGTTCAACTGCAGAGTGAGTAATAAGAGACATGAAAACCTCAAGGACAAATCAATAAAATTCAAACAAGAAAATACAGCCAAGAAAAAGGGCACCTGGTGGTGCCCTTTTAGGATGACGCTATTGTACCAGCTCTGGAGGGCCGGTGTTCTAGCACGCGCCTTGTTTCAGCCCACGCGTTATTCTAGACAGTTCCGTGCTCTAACTCATCGAGCGCCTTCTTGTCCAAATGGTGGTCTTTTGCCACAAGCACATAAACAGATGGCAACACAAACAAGGTAAAGAAGGTACCAATTGCGATACCAAATACCAACACCACACCAATAGAGTTACGCGCTTCTGCACCTGCACCACTCGCAAAAATCAACGGCGTATGCCCCGCAACCGTTGCAATACTGGTCATTAATACCGGGCGCAAACGAATTACGGCGGCTTGGCGAATGGCTTCTAACTTAGTGGCGCCCTCTTCTTGCAAACGGTTGGCAAACTCCACCACCAAAATACCGTTACGCGCAATCAAGCCCATCAAGGTTACCAAACCGACTTGCGAGTAAATATTGAGCGTACTGGAAATAGGCCCGGTGAACGATGGCATATCGGGATTCGGCATTTTAATAAAGGTAAACACCAAAGCACCAAAAATCGCCAGAGGAACAGAGCCAGCCAAAATCACAATAGGATCGCGGAAGCTGTTGTACTGCGCCGAGAGCACCAAGAAGATCATGGTGATTGCCATTAAGAATGCGGGCAAGAATGTATTGCCTTCACGCTTTAACTGGCGCGATTCACCGGTGTAATCAACACTGTAATTTTTTGGCAAAATTTTCGCAGCTTCTGCTTCTAACCAAGCAAGCGTTTCCGCCAAAGGTTTACCGCTTACGCCGCTAATTTTTACTGAGTTTAATTGTTGCATACGGCTAATGCTGCGCGGCGCAGTAGAGTGATCCAAGGTGGCAATTTGGTCGAGACGAATTAATTTGTTGTCTGGCCCAGTGATATACAACTTGGTTAAATCTTCTGGCGTTAACCGTTCAGAACGCTTCACCTGCGGAATCACTTTATAACTTTGGCCGGCCATATTGAAACGGTTAACATAACCACCGCCCAACAAGGTTCCTAAATCATAAACCACTTGTTGCATATTCAAACCAAGATCAGCCACTTTTTCACGATCAATGTTTAACTGGTAATCGGGCTGATCTACTTTCATATCCAATACACTGAAATAAAAGTTTCCGCTCGCCGTCATTTTCTCTTGTAGCTTAATTGCAAAGTTATAAATTTCTTTGGAGTCTTCTGTTGATGCAATCACAAATTCAACCGGGAACTGACCGCCGCCAGGCAATGCCGGTGGTGTGATGGGCAGAATGCGCACACCTGAAATTTCAGAGAGTTTCTTTTGAACGTCTGGCTTTACTTCAAATACAGTGCGATCACGATCTTCCCATGGCTTTAACACCATGCCTGCAAAGCCGCCCGTGGGAGACGTTAGCTGGAATGTAAAATCGGTTTCTGGAAAACCCATAAACGCATTATTTACAATTTTTGCGTAGTGCGACGACTGATCCATCGTGGAATTAGATTGTGCATCCACAATACCGAAAATAACACCTTGGTCTTCTGTAGGTGCCAACTCTTTAGGAGAGAACATGTAAAGAGGGAAACACAAGAGCGCAATGCCCACCCAAAAAATGTAGATGCTTTTGCGATTAACCAAGGTGTAATTCAGTTTGTCGGAGTACCACACTTGAAAGCGATTAAAAATATTTTCAAGCGGCGCACCATTACCTTTATGTGGTTTCAACATACGTGAAGCCAGCATAGGCGATAAAGTAATTGCAACAATTGCAGAAATGGTAATTGCACCGGCAAGCGTAATAGCAAACTCTCGGAACAGGGTTCCGGTTAAACCGCCTTGCAAACCAATGGGCACATAAACTGAAATCAGCGTTACTGTCATCGCTAAAATTGGGCCGGCCAGTTCGCGTGCAGCAACTATAGAAGCGTTAAAAGGTGTCTTACCTTCTTGAATATGACGCTCAATGTTTTCCACCATAACAATCGCATCATCTACCACTAACCCAACGCAGAGTACGATGGATAACAGTGTGAGTAAATTAAGCGAGAATCCGCAGATTTGCATAATAAACAGTGCGCCCACAAGCGATAGCGGAATCGCCAAGACAGGAATAATCACCGAGCGACTAAAGCCCAAGAATAAGAAAATAACTACAACAATAATCAACAAGGTTTCTGTTAAGGTTTTAATAACCTCATGAATTGCTGATTCAATATATTTGGTTCCATCGTAAGCAACAGCGCCTTTTAAACCAGACGGCAAATCAGCTTTGATTTTTTCCATTTCTTTGGTGACGTTGCGGATAACTTCTAAGGAGTTTGCATTAGGCGCGACATAAATTCCCATAAATACTGCGGTATCACCCGAGTAATTTACTTCAGTATCGTAATTTTCTGCACCTAACACTACGTCTGCAACGTCTTCTAAGCGAATAGTTCCTTCAGTGCTGTGGCGAACCACCAAACGTTTAAACTCATCAACTGATTTCAAATCGGTATCAGCACGCAAATTCACTTGGGTATAACTACCGCGCGTTTGACCAATCGCAGCTTGCACGTTATTGGTAGCAAGCGCTTGGCGAACTTCGGTAGGTGAAACATTAAGTGCAGCTAACTTATCGGTCTTTAACCAAATACGCATTGCAAACGTACGACCACCTAACACTTCCGCTTTTTGTACACCCGCAATTGCCGTTAAGCGCGGTTGTACTGAACGGGTTAGGAAATCCGTAATTTGGTTTTGTCCAAGAATTTTTGAATTGAAAGTTAAATAAGCAGAGGCGAATTGGCTATCTGCTGATTCCACCGTAATCGCGGGCACCTCAGATTCAGGCGGTAAATTACCGCGTACCTGATTTACCTTGGCACTAATTTCCGTCATAGCTTTGAGCGGATCATAATTCAAACGCAAATGCACATTAATGGTGGACATGCTCATGGCACTGCTGGATTCGATGTAGTCAATACCATCTGCAGAAGCAATTGCACGCTCGATAGGCGTAGTAATAAAACCGCGAATTAATTCCGCGCTGGCACCAACATACACGGTACTAATGGTGATAACAGCAATATCGCTGCGTGGATATTGGCGCACAGAAAGCGAACTGGCCGCCTGAATACCTGTGATTAAAATCAGCAGGCTAACGACCATTGCAAGTACAGGTCGTTTGATAAAAATATCAGTAAATTTCATATAAAAACTCAATCATGTTTGAGTGAAAACAATTTACGGGAGTTTTTCAGTGTCGAATTTAATTCAACACTGAGAGCAGTAACAATAAATCAATTGTCTGCTGGCTTAGGGTTCTCACTGAATGCAGGCTGCGGAGTTTTGCTAATCACGACAGATTGGCCATTCGTTAGTTTAAACGCACCTGCACTTACCACTTGCTCGCCGGCTTTTAGGCCATCCGCAATTTCAATAAAGTCGCCACGGGATTTACCTAAGCGCACAAACTGCTGGCGCGCTTTTAAAACATTGGTCTCTTTATCTTTTTCGATAATAAAAATGGTATCGCCAAACGGGGCAAAAATAACGGCTGTACTCGGCACCGCTAATACTTTTTCCGGGTCGGCTAGCGTCACTTGCGTTTGCACTGCCATGCCGGGGATAAATAAGTTACTAGCATTTTCTAATGAAGATTGCACTGTTGCGTTGCGAGTTGTTGCATCTATATCTGCACCTACTGCGGTGACTTCACCTTTTACAACGTTGTTAGAGCCATCGCCCAATTGCACAGTGACTGGCAAACCTTTGGTCATTTTTACTAACCAGAATTGCGGAACAGGAAAGTTAACGCGAACACGATTGGTCGCTTGTAAGGAGACAATTTGAGTACCTACCGCCAAGTCTTGGCCCAAGTCTACTTTACGAATACCTAAACGGCCGTCGAAAGGCGCGGTAACGACTTTTTTATCCAACGTTGTTTTTAAGTTATCCACATCGCCTTTTGCGGATTCTTTTTGTTGCAATGCAGTGTCTAACTCATTTTGCGATACCGTATTTTTCTTACGCAGTTGCGCCATACGTTCGTAATTTGCTTGCGCCAAACGCAAACGTGCGCTGGCTGCACTTAACTGGGCAGTCTCATTGCCCGATTCTTGAACCAAAATCACAGTGCCCGCTTTAACAGTCTCACCGGATTTAAACAGAATTTTTTGAACTTTACCGGCTACCTCTGCCGATACATTAATACCTTCATCTGCTTCAACCGTACCCATCGCAGTAAACGTATTAGGCCAGGCTTGCGTTTCAGCCGTAAATGCTCCTACCGCTTCTGGTGGTGGAACGAAGCTCTTTCCAGCCTCAATCATAGAAAAAATTTGAGTGAACTTAATAAGGAATAGAATTAAAAATATCCCTAATAAGGCAACAACAGCAATGATTATTGATTTAGATTTGCGCATTACAAAAGACCACCCAGTACTGAATTAAAGGTAAAAATTATCAGCGGCGATTGTGGCATAAGCACCTTCGCATCCAAAATTCACAAATGTCACTACATGTAACCAAAAACCTCATAAAACCAGTTGTTTCACCGGCTTTAACTCTTTGAAAAATAGAGGGTTAAAAGTGATGTTTCACAAAGCTTGTCGGCTAAACCTAAGGTTATTAGGTTATGGTTTCAAACCCTTTATGCACACTTACCTATGCACGGCATACGAGGGTTGGATAAGATTCATCCACAGCAGAGCCGCCTCATGTACAATGACCGTCGGCCTAAAGCTTACATAAAATAACTAGATACTAATTCTTTATGCATAAATTGTTATTGCGACAACTACAGCAATATTGTGAAGACGCTGACCTAAAAGCCCAGCAAGCCGCCCTACTACAGGCAATTTCTGACACCTATGAGCAGCATGAACTAGATCGCAAGGTACTCGATAACTCATTGTTCTTAACCTCAAAAGAGCTTAATGAGCGCACGCAGCTATTGCGTACCCAGCTTAAAACCCTAAGCGACACGCAAGATCAGCTACAAAAATCCTTAACCGCACTAAACGCCACCTTCGATGCAACGGGCGAAATTATCCTTGCGCTCGACAACACCGGGCGGCTGCTTAAAAGTAACAAAATGGGTAAGGAGCTCCTTCCCGACATTGCCAAATATGAAGGCAAACACCAGGCTATATCCTGGGAAAATGTTCGCAAGATGCTGTTAAACCCTTGGCATCTCAGTGAAATAACAGATGCCTTACACACTCAGCCCTGTGCCCATATTAAAGGCACCCTGCATTTCACCAATGGCCGTATTTTTGAATACCACTCTTTACCTCAGTTGCAGAACGACACGCTGATTGGCCGCGTATGGTGCTTACGCGATGCCACTGAAGAGAAAAAAATTGAAGAATTTATTCATCACCAAGCCTATCACGATGCGCTGACAGGCCTGCCAAATCGCAATTTTCTCTTGGAAAAAATTGAAAACATCATAAAAGAGCACCCGCACGACGATAAGAAAATTGCCATCATCTTTATTGATTTAGACAACTTCAAAAAAGTGAACGATACCGAAGGTCACGAAGCGGGCGATCAACTTTTGCGCATCGCAACCAAACGCATGCGTAACTGTGTACGCGAAGCCGATATTTTAGCGCGCCTGGGCGGCGATGAATTTGTGATATTAATTGAGTCAGACATTTCACAGTCGGGCTTAATGCGCATGAGCGCCAATATTCTGGAATCACTGGCGAAGCCGTTTCTGCTTAATAATCACAATCATTTCATTAGCTGCAGCATGGGCATTAGCATTTACCCACGCGACGATACAGTGCCCGATGGATTAATCGGTAAGGCCGATATGGCCATGTATCGCGCTAAAAAATTGGGCAAAAACAATTTTCAGTTTTACAGCGAAGAACTGGAGCGCTTGGCGCTGCATCAACTGGAATTTGAGCACAACCTTCGCTATGCAATTAGCAATGGCCAAATCACGATATATTTACAACCCGAAATTCAGGTTAGCACTGGCAAAATAGTCGCTGCTGAAGCACTGGCGCGCTGGATTAGGCCGGATGGCACCATGATTCCGCCAGAGCAATTTATTGCGATTGCCGAACAGGCAAATTTGATTGGCGATATTGGGCGCATTGTGTTCGATAAAGTGTGCACCGAAATTGCCCGTTGGAAGCAGCAAGGCATTAGCAATATCACCGTAGCCATTAACCTTTCAGCGCGTGAATTTAAAGATGCAGATTTGGCGAATAATATTAAGGATAAATTAATAGCCTACGATGTTCAGGGCGAAAACCTTGTGCTTGAAATTACCGAATCGCTGTTTATGGAGGACAAAGAAAACGTATTGCAGACCATGAACGAGTTGCGCGACATTGGTATTCGCTTTGCCATTGATGACTTCGGTACTGGCTATTCTTCCTTCAGCTATTTACAAGACTTGCCGATTGACTACCTAAAAATTGATCGGTCGTTTCTAGTTGATGTTGCCAACAATAAAAAGAAATATGCCATTGCGCGCAGTATTATCGACATCGGCAATCATCTGGATTTACAAGTCATTGCCGAAGGTATTGAAGATCAGGAAACACTGGACTTCATCATTAAAACCGAATGCGCTTTAGCACAGGGTTTTTTCATGCATCATCCCATGTCTACCGATGATTTTTTAGCGCTGCTATTGAAAACAGTGAGCAACAAGTGAAAAACAAACTCAACAATCAAACCAATAATCAAACCGGCAATCAACTCCAATAATCAGGCTCGGGCATGTCGTGGAAAGCATGGCGTAAGCGTTCGCCCCAACTGGAACGCAACTGTTGATAATACGGGTCACCCACACCAATGCTCACATGCGTTTTTACGCACAAGCTATTGGTTTCATACACCAGCAAATCCAACGGCATACCTACGCTCAAATTGGAGCGAATAGTCGAATCCATTGATATTAATGCGCACTTGGCGGCATCTTTTAATGTGGTGCTCGGCTCGACGACACGGTCGATAATCGGCTTGCCATATTTTGACTCGCCCACTTGAAAGTAAGGCGTTTCGCGTGTGGCTTCAATAAAATTACCCGCGGCATAAATTTGAAATAATTTGGGCGGCTCATTCGCAATTTGGCCACCAAAAATAAAGCTCGCCGCAAAATCTAACCCAAACTCTTTAAACGCATTGGCATCGCGGTTATACACTGTACGCAATGCATCACCTACGATTCGGGTTGCTTCCACCATATTTTTAGCCTCTATCAAGGGGCTATTTTCTAAGGGTTTTAGCTCATTGATAACCGCTTGGCTAATGGCCAAATTACCTGACGTTAACAACACCATCACTCTGTCGTTAGGGCGTTCCAGCACCGTGATTTTGCGAAAAGTGTTGATGTGATCCACGCCTGCATTAGTGCGCGAATCCGATAAAAAAACCAAGCCAGAATCAACTTGAAGTCCAATACAATACGTCATAACTTAAACCTTGGAGAGGCGCTCCAAGGCAAACTTAGAGCGTTAACTATTACTGTTGTGGTAAATCTTGTTTATTGCCTTTTTCAAAAGGCGGGAAAGAGACTATGGATTGTAGCAGCACACCGGCGGAATCCGGGTGGGCAATTCGCACCATCACCTCCATTGCCTCTGCCCCACCACCTTGGCGTACACCGCGAACGGGGCAAGCATCCAAATAATCCCGACCCACCGCTAAGCGACAATGTTCTGATGCCGCAAAATTAGCGTTAGTAATATCAAAACTGACCCAACCCATTCCTTCCAACCACACATCTGCCCACGCATGGCTGGCTGCGTGATCGGTATCGCCGGGGTGAATGTAACCACTCACGTAACGCGCGGGCAAATCGAGCGCTCGGCAGCAGGCGATAAACACGTGAGCATGGTCCTGGCAAACACCGGCGCCAACATCGAGAACTTCAGCCGCTGTACTGGTTACCTGACTGGCTCCCGGAACATAAGAAACTGCCTGCTGAATACCATCAATAAGTTTGAACATAGAATCTATAGCGCCACGTTTGGAGCGATAAGCCGCTTGCGCCAAATCCAGAACCGCTTCATTCGCTGAGGTTAAATGTGTTGGCTGCAAATACACCAGGAGCGGCACTTCACCCCCATCCGACGGTAAGTGTGCATTCTCCTTCGACATTTCAACTTGGCCGCTGACGGTAATGCGAATTTCTTCGTGAGGGCGATCTAGCACAAGAATATGGCCAACATTGCCATAGGCATCCATATGACGCTGATATTTTCCCGGCGTATTGATTTTCCAATCAATCGCCTGTTGATGACTCTCGGTACGCGGTGTTAAGCGCAAATGTTGAATGGTGTAATCCACTGGCGTTGAATAGCGGTACACCGTTTCATGCTGAATATTAAGTAACATAAAATATCCCTCTCGTAGGTATTGACCGTGGGAAAACTTAGGCAGCGCGCATAGGCATTAAAAAATCGTGGCTGATGCGCATACCTAAATCGTAAATGCGATTCTGGAATTTTTCTAAATAAGGGTGTAGCCCTTCTTCTAAAATTTCGTCGATTTTTACGTAGCGCAATTGCGCACTTAATTGACCCGCTAACCGCTGGGTTTCTTGCGAATGTTGATTTGCCAGCTTGTGCAGCATGGACTCTACTTCAGTCATGCACGTTGTTAGTGAACGCGGCAACTCGGCGTTAATAATTAACAACTCGGCAACCTTGCTCGGTAGCACACTATCGCGATACACCCGGCGATAAATTTCAAACGCGGATACCGAACGCAACAACGCGCCCCATTGGTAGTAATCTGCCGCAATTCCAACCGGCTCACCTTCTGCAATTAAATAATATTTCACATCCAATAAACGCGCGGTATTGTCGGCGCGCTCAAGATACGTGCCCAAACGAATAAAACAAAAAGCATCGTCGTGCAACATGGTTCCAAACGTGACGCCACGGGATAGCGATGAGCGGGTTTTTACCCATTCAAAAAAGCCCGAAAATTCTTCGTCGTGCAGCTTTCGTTTGCTGACGTTTAGCATTTCCAACCACGTAGAGTTTATGGTTTCCCACATTTCCGATGTTAAGGTTCCACGTACCGTATGGGCATTTTCGCGCGCAGCTTTTAAACAGGAATAAATAGACGACGGGTTGTGTGCATCAAACACCATAAAATTTAAAACGTTTTCTGCAGTCACTTCTGGGTAAGCTTTTAAATAAGTCGGCAATTGATCGTTACACAAAAGCGCCGCTTGCCAATTGCGGCTTGCGCTTTCTGCCGATTGCGGCGCAAGCGATGTCTGCCAGGTAATATCTAATAAGCGCGCAATATTTTCGGCGCGCTCAATGTAGCGTGCCAACCAAAATAAATGATCTGCCGTGCGTGATAACATATTTTTCTTCTCCATCTACACAGATTGCTGTGCGGTACATTAATCGCTACGGTTACTCTTCCAAAACCCAAGTATCTTTTGTGCCGCCGCCTTGCGATGAATTTACTACTAACGAACCTTCACGCAACGCAACACGCGTTAAACCGCCGGGCACCATGCGAATATCTTTACCAGACGACAATACAAAAGGGCGTAAATCTATATGGCGCGGTGCAATATCGGCATCCACAAAAATGGGGCAAGTTGATAAAGCTAAAGTGGGTTGCGCAATATATTTACCGGGGTTAGCGATCAAATGTTTACGAAACTCTGCAAGCTCTGCTTTAGTGGCAGCCGGCCCAACCAACATGCCGTAACCGCCTGCACCATGGGTTTCTTTAACCACCAATTCGGCAAGATTATCTAACACGTAGGCCAGCTCTTCTGGTTTTCTACACATGTGTGTGGGCACATTATTTAAGATGGGCGCTTCATCTAAATAAAATTTAATCATGTCTGGAACGTAGGGATAAATCGATTTGTCATCTGCAACGCCGGTACCAATAGCATTTGCCAAGGTCACCCTGCCAGCGCGATACACCGATAACAACCCCGCAACGCCCAACATAGAATCTTGACGAAACGCGAGCGGATCTAAAAAGTCATCATCCAATCGGCGATAAATAACATCAACGCGTTTTGGCCCTTGTGTGGTGCGCATATACACCGAATCATCACGCACAAATAAGTCGCGGCCTTCTACTAATTCCACACCCATTTGTTGCGCCAGAAAGGCGTGCTCAAAATACGCGGAGTTAAAACTGCCCGGCGTTAACACCACAACGTTAGGGTTTTCTACACCTTGTGGCGCGCATTGGCGCAAATTATCCAATAGCATATCGGGGTAATGTTGCACAGGCGCTACGGCATGTTTGGCAAACAAATCGGGAAATAAACGCATCATCATTTTGCGGTTTTCAAGCATGTAAGACACGCCTGAGGGCACACGCAAGTTATCTTCCAACACGTAAAACTCGCCTGCATCTGCACGCACCATATCCACACCGGCGATATGCGCATAAATTTGGTTGGGTACGTCAACACCTTGCATCTCTGGGCGATATTGCGCATTGCGAAGAATTTGTTCTGGCGGAATTAAACCTGCACGCAAAATCTCTTGGCCGTGATAAATATCGTGCAGAAATAGATTTAAGGTTTTAACGCGTTGCTCCAAACCTTTTTGGAGCATTTTCCATTCATTAGAGGGAATTATGCGGGGCAGTAAATCAAAGGGGATTAAACGTTCAGTACCAGCTTCTTCACCATAAACCGCAAAGGTAATGCCCAGACGATGAAAGGTTAAATCAGCTTCTGCCTTTTTGCGCGCTAAACGGTCGTCAGGCAAGCTACTTAACCATTGGCCGTAGGCTTGGTAATGAGGCCTCAATACTTCCGGTGCTGCCATCATCTCATCGTAAAAAACAGGTTTAGCCATTAGACACCTACACACTTATTATGGGTAATGTGAATTGAGCGAAATACGTGCCAAGAAAAGCGCGGGTTTTAAGGGGATTGGCAGACGTAAACGCACCACTTTAAAGCAACGACTCAAGCGTGCGCTAAATGAGCGCCTTTTTGAAGCAAAAAGAACATACAGTATGTTTGAAGTGTTGACATGAAAGAAGGAAATACCACTTTCTCCGGAAAACATCTGCTCAAAAAGAGCGTTTACACAAAGAAGGTATTTTTAAACGACACAATCTATAAATGAAAATTGCCGCATAAAGAAAAAAGAGCACCTAAGGTGCTCTTTTTTTAACAAAGGGAGAGAAGCGTATTACTTAATTAAACGAAGCGCAAAAGGAGCACGGAAGGTCTGGCCACTTGATACTGCAATTATACCCATAATACAGAACACTAAGTGAATGATACCTACGGCAGCAATCACAAGGAAACCAATCAGGATTACCATCAAGATACTGCCTATCACATAGCCAATAATGGCCGTAATCGACCAGTTCAAAGCTTCTTTGCTTTGATCGGTAATATAGGCGTCATCTTTTTTAACCAGATACAGTACCAAACCGGGGATAAAACCAAAAAACAGGGTTCCAATCCATAGCAATAAAGCGAGGTTTTTAGAGTCTTGAGAGACTTGAAATACGTCTTTTGTTTCTACCGGATCCGTCATAGAAGCCACCTTTCAATGTAAGAAAAAATGATGAGTAACAATAAGAGAATAAAGTTCTCATGAAAAAATAGTCAAAGCGCGAACACTATAAGCATACTCATCCCAGCTATGCAATATTCGCCTGAAACGGCGTGTGAAAAATGCTATAGTGCGCGCCTTTTATGAGGCAGCTCAACTAGATAGCGCTCGCCTTAGACTTTGACCCAGCCAGTTAAGATACCTATGACTCAATCGCCTCAAACAACGCCAGCTCGCTCAATCCCCGCGAGTAAGATTCTCGCTCGTAAGATATTAGTTACCAGCGCCCTTCCCTATGCCAACAGCGATTTGCACCTCGGCCATATGCTGGAGCAAATCCAAACCGACATTTGGGTAAGATTCCAAAACCTGCGCGGTAACGATTGCCTCTATTTCTGTGCGGACGATGCCCACGGCACGGCGATTATGTTGAAGGCCGAAGAAAAAGGTATTACTGCCGAGGAGCATATCGCTAACATCAAGCGCGATCATGAGTCAGTATCGGCGGGGTTCAATATCAACTTCGCCAACTTTTACAGCACTCACTCGGATGAAAACCGTGATCTGTCGTACATGATTTACGAGCGCTTGGTCGCCAATGGTCACATCGCCAGCCGCAAGATTTCGCAAGCCTTCGACCCAGAGAAAAATCTGTTCCTAGCCGACCGCTACATCAAAGGCACCTGCCCCAAGTGTAAAACTGAGGATCAATACGGCGATAACTGCGAAAAATGCGGCGCGACCTATTCACCTATGGATTTGCTCAATGCAAAATCCACCATCTCTGGCGCAACCCCTATCGCCAAAGATTCAGAACACTTTTTCTTCACCTTGCCCGCCTTCAGCGATTTCCTGAAAGACTGGACTCGCGCTGGCCATTTGCAAGATGAAGTTGCCAACAAAATGGCCGAATGGCTGGATAGCGGTTTGCAAGAATGGGATATCTCCCGCGATGCGCCTTACTTTGGTTTTGAAATTCCCGGTCAACCCGGCAAGTTCTTTTATGTGTGGTTGGATGCGCCTATCGGTTATATCGCCAGCTTGAAAAACTACGGTGACAAACACGGCATCGATTGGATGGATTACTGGAAACAGGATTCCACCGCAGAGGTTTACCACTTCATTGGTAAAGACATCGTTAACTTCCATGCGCTCTTCTGGCCCGCCATGCTGCACTCGGCCAAGCTGCGCACGCCAACCAAAATCTGCGTTCACGGTTTTGTGACGGTTAACGGCACCAAGATGAGCAAATCGCGCGGTACATTTATTAATGCGCAAACTTATCTTGATTACCTGAACCCGGAATATTTGCGTTACTACTTCGCCGCTAAATTGACGAGCGCGGTAGACGATATCGACCTCAACCTTGAGGATTTTATCCAACGTGTGAATAGCGATTTAGTTGGTAAAGTAGTGAACATCGCAAGTCGCACCGCCAAGTTTATTAATAATGCAGGCGGTGTTTTGGTGACTGACATTGCCGATGTAGATTTGTGGCAAAAATTTGTAGATGCTGGCGAAACTATCGCCGCCCATTACGAAGCCCGCGATTACAGCAAAGCGCTACGTGAAGTTATGGCGCTGGCAGATTTGGCCAACGAATATATCGCCACCCAGGAACCTTGGAAACTGGCAAAACAAGCCGGTGCAGAAGCGCAAACCCAAGCTGTGTGTACACTCGGCATTAATATGTTCCGAGCAATACTCACCTACTTAAAACCGGTAGTGCCAACACTGGCCGCAGATGCAGAAGCTTTCCTCGGTGAAACTTTGGGCTGGACTGAGCCAGTAAGTTTCCGTGGCAATTCAAACATTAATGACTTTAAACCGCTGCTCACGCGCGTAGAAAAAGACAAAGTGGATGCTATGTTAGAAGCGACTAAAGAGGCCTTGGCCGCAGCTGCACCAAAAGCTGAAGTAGCAAAAACAGCGCTGACCGATGAGCCGATTGCCGCAGAAATTGAATTTAATGATTTCGCCAAAGTGGATTTGCGTATAGCGCTTATTGCCAACGCCGAACATGTTGAAGGCTCCGATAAATTATTGCGCCTAACCTTGGATTTAGGTGGCGAAACTCGCAACGTTTTCTCCGGTATTAAAAGCGCTTACGACCCAAAAGATTTAGTGGGCAAACTCACCGTCGTTGTCGCCAACCTCAAGCCGCGCAAAATGAAATTTGGCATGAGCGAAGGCATGGTGTTAGCTGCAGGCCCAGGCGATAAAGAAATTTATTTGCTGGAACCAAACAACGGCGCAAAACCTGGGCAGCGCGTGATGTAATGTAGGTTGGCGGTAAACGAAGCGCACCCCAACACGACCATTTTGTCTCACAAGCCAAAGGCTATTTTGATATTCAATCGAGCTTTTGGCGAGTGGTGTGGGATAGACATGTTGGGGTTCGTTCCTCACCACCAACCTACAGAGATTCAGCTTCGTAGAGAATTTACACCATGTCCATCAACGAATTTTTTCTCATCTTACTCAGCACAGTGTTCGTCAATAATTTTGTGCTCGTGCAATTTTTGGGTTTGTGCCCTTTTATGGGCGTATCCAACAAACTCGAATCTGCAATTGGCATGGCGGGCGCAACCACCTTTGTGATGACGCTCGCCTCTGTCTGTACCTACCTTGTCGATCACTGGATTTTGTCGCCGCTCGGCTTGGAATACTTACGCACTATCGCCTTTATTTTAGTCATTGCCGCCGTCGTGCAATTCGTAAAAATGTTTATGGAAAAAACCAGCCCGCTGTTATACCGCGTGCTAGGCGTTTTCTTACCACTCATTACCGTGAACTGCGCCGTGCTTGGCGTAGCTTTATTAAACACCCAAAAAACACACAACTTTTTTGAATCAACGTTGTATGGCTTTGGCGGAGCAGTAGGTTTCTCATTGGTGCTGGTTTTATTTTCTGCTATGCGTGAACGCTTAGCCGCAGCCGATGTTCCTCTGCCATTCAAAGGCGCTGCGATTGGAATGATAACCGCAGGTTTAATGTCTCTGGCATTTATGGGTTTTACGGGGTTGGCGACCTAAGAATATGCTCGAACTTATTTTTCAAAATCCAATCGCCTCTGCGCTTATTGCGCTGGTCGGGCTATCACTTTTATTTGGTGCTGTGCTGGGTTTTGCAGCCGTACGCTACAAAGTGGAAGGCAATCCTATTGTTGAACAAATCGATACTATTTTGCCGCAAACACAATGCGGGCAATGCGGGTACCCCGGTTGCCGCCCTTATGCGCAAGCGATTGTGGATGGCGATGCCATTAACAAATGCCCACCCGGTGGCCAAAGCACCATTAATGCACTCGCCGATTTATTAGATGTACCCGCACCGCAATTAGATGAAGAACACGGCACCGAATCTGATGTAAAAAAAGTGGCTTACATTCGCGAAGACGAATGCATTGGCTGCACAAAATGCATTCAAGCGTGCCCAATGGATGCCATTCTCGGCGCTGCCAAACAAATGCACACAGTGATTGCCGATGAATGTACCGGTTGCGATTTGTGCGTGGAGCCCTGCCCGGTGGATTGCATTGATATGATTCCGGTTGAAACCAACCTAAAAGCGTGGGCGTGGGAATTACCTGCCCCCAATTCCATTAAGCTAATTGCCAGCGACAGAAACCGACACACAGGTGAAGCCGCCTGATGAATACGTCTGTAAGTAATTCTGTCAGCAATTTAATAAAAGTTTGGGAAATTCCCGGCGGTATTCATCCGCCTGAAAATAAAACTCAATCCATGCAATTGCCGCTGGGCAGCTTGCCCATTCCGCCGCAATTAATTATTCCGCTTAACCAACATATTGGCGCACCCGCAAAACCTGTTGTGAAGGTAGCCGATAAAGTGTTGGCAGGTCAATTGATTGCCGCAGCCGACGGCACTTTTAGTGCGAACGTTCACGCATCAAGTTCAGGCACAGTTTCCGCCATAGAAAATTTTGTGTTGCCGCACCCCTCTGGTATGAGTGGTGAATGTGTGGTGATTGATACCGATGGTGCGCATACATTTATCGCCACCGACGCTTGCGAAGATTATCTAGCAGTTGAGCGTTTAACATTGCTAGATAAAATTCGTGCTGCAGGTGTAGCCGGTTTAGGCGGCGCAGGTTTTCCAACATCGGTAAAACTCAACACAAAATCTACGCAAAAAATTGACACGCTGATTATTAACGGTGCTGAGTGTGAGCCTTACATCACCGCCGACGATATGCTGATGCAAGTGCGCGCCGATGAAGTTATCGCGGGCGCGTTATTACTCAGTTACATTTTGCATCACCCGCAACGTGTGGTGATTGGTGTTGAAGATAACAAACCCAAAGCGATTGCTGCACTGCAAGCCGCTGTTAGCAATGCGCCTGCAACCGGTAAAGATGCGGTTATTGAAGTGGTCGCCATTCCCACGAAATATCCATCCGGCGGCGCGAAACAATTAATTCAAATTTTAACGGGGCGCGAAATTCCCCACGGCTATCACTCAGCAGAAATAGGTGCAACCTGTGTGAACGTGGGCACCGCTGTTGCTGCGTGGCGCGCTGTACGCTACGGAGAACCGCTGATTGATCGCGTGATGACCGTGGTTGGTGAATCGCTCACAACACAACGCAATATTGATGTGTTATTTGGCACACCGATTGATTACGTTTTAGCGCAACACGGTTTTGATGCAAACAAAGCTTCGCGCGTAATTATGGGCGGTGCAATGATGGGCTTTACCCTGACTGACTTGCGCGCGCCAGTGATTAAAACTACCAACTGTTTACTCGCACCGAGCAAAAAAGAAGCGCCTACACCACCACCTGCCCAAGCGTGTATTCGCTGCGGCCTGTGTGCAGAAGCTTGCCCTGCGAGTTTGTTACCGCAACAATTATTTTGGTATGCGCAAGCAGAAGATGTAGATCGCCTGCAAGCGCACAATATTTTTGACTGCATTGAATGCGGTGCCTGTTCTTACGTGTGCCCCAGCAAAATTCCGTTAGTGCAATATTATCGCGCTGCCAAAGGTAGTATTCGCCTGCATGTTATTGAAAAAGAAAAAGCGGATCGCTCGCGCCAACGTTTTGAATTTAGACAATCGCGCATCGAAAAAGAAGAGGCAGAAAAAGAAGCTAAACGTGTAGCGCGTAAACAAGCGGCAGATGAAGTTAAACAAAAACTGGCTCAGCAAAAAACTGCCGCCGCAAGCCAACCAGAAAGTACACCAGACACGAGTGCTGTACTCGCCGTACCGCAAGTTGCTGCCGTAGTAACTGCACTCGCCAAAGCGAATGCAGATCAACTTGGGTTTGATGAACAAAAAGCGCGATTAGAACGTATTCTTGGCGCGGCCAAAAATAGCTTGGAAAGCGCGCGCGCACCGCTGGTGCCCAAGAACTTGGAATTCCCAATTACGGAAGAGCAATTAGTTCGCCAACAATCACGCATTAAACAATGCGAATTAAAACTTGCCGAAGCAGAAAAGAAACTCACAGAGTTTATCGCTATATCTACAACAGCTGTAGAAGATCCAGTAGCCGCTGCTATTGCGCGTGCCCAAACCAAGCTAAGTTTATCGCCAGAAGACAAACTACGCGCGAATATTGAATCTCTGCAAGCACGAGCCATAAAATCGCAAGAAAAAGCCGACCAAGCCAAGGCAGAAAATAGCCTCACAGCAAATGCATTGCAGCTCGGCGCAGAAAAAATGCAGCAAAAACTGGCAGAAGCGCAAGCGGAACTAGCAGCACTCGAAACATCCAATCCTATTTTACCAGCACCCGCGTCTATCTCTGTAGAAGCTAACGCTGCAGCATTAGCTATTGAAAAAGCTAAAACAAAAGCCGCTGCTCTAGCCAACATGAGCGACGACGAAAAACGCGCAGGGCAAATTCAATTACTACAAACTCGCCTGCAAAAGGCCAAAGAGCGATTGGCAAAAGCGGAAGCCGAGAATGATACGAATGTGGGAGCCTTTAAAATGGCAATGTTAAATTTAGAAGAAAAATT
>Ga0247803_1000088_pt1 | contig 54568 bp, 51 predicted proteins | sample UWRJL014104B1_FD_180928 | JGI IMG/M metagenome (GOLD analysis project Ga0247803, IMG submission 180928) | Plant litter microbial communities from Arlington Agricultural Research Station in Wisconsin, United States - UWRJ-L014-104B-1 | ecosystem: Environmental > Terrestrial > Plant litter >... | reverse complement strand
GCTCATCAGCTTGGGGGCGACCGTGAGCTCGGAGATCTCGGTGGCCTCGGCGAGCCAGAGCGACGCCACGTGGAAGGCCTGCTCGATCTGCGACCGCTCTGCGGGGAGCGACACCACGGTCGACCGCGAGGCGAGGGCCTTGCCCTGTTCGAGCGCCAGGCCCCAGTTGATGCCGTCTCCGCTCGACTGCATGGCGTTCTGCAGCTGGGCGATCAGCTGCGCGACGACCTCGGGGTCGTTGGGCAGGCCGGCGGCGCTGGCCAGTTTGCTCGGGTCGAGGTCGGTGTTCCCCTCGAGGAACGCGCGCAGCATCTCACGGAACTCTTCTTCGGGCGGCTCTTCCCGCGAATCTTCAGGCATGCGAACTACGCTAGCTGCTGCACGCTCGACGGGGCTGGGTTTTCACCTAGGCTGGTTCGTCTGGCAGTGCGCCCGTGGCGAACACTTCCTCTCGCCCTCTGACACAAAAGGACTACGGTGGCGCTTTTCGCCGATTCTGACCCGGTCGCCGCGCCGCGTCGTTCACGCTCCTCGACCGTGGGTTGGTCGTTCATCTTCATCGCGATGCTCGTGACGATCGTGGTCGCCCTCGTCCCATCGCCCTACGTGATCGAACAGCCCGGCCCGGTGTTCGACACCCTCGGCGAGGTCGAGGTGGGCGGCGAGTCCGTTCCCCTCATCGACATCCAGAACGCGACGACCTACCCCACCGAGGGATCGCTCAACATGCTCACGGTGTCGATCAACGGCAACCGTGACAACCGGCTCAACTGGTTCCAGGTCGCCTCCGCATGGCTGGACTCGAGCAAGGCCGTCGTGCCGATCGACAACGTCTACCCCGAGGGCGTCACCGTCGAGCAGTCGAACGAGCAGAGCCAGATCGACATGCAGAACTCCCAGCAGGAGGCCGTCGCCGCGGCGCTGACCGACCTCGGCTACGAATTCTCGACCAGCCTCGAGATCGTCGACGTCAGCGACGACAAGCCGGCGAACGGCGTGCTCGAGGCCGGCGACACGGTGCTGAGCGTCAACGGCCAGACCTTCACCGACGTTACCGGCCTGAAGTCCGCCATCGCGGCGAACGGCGTCGACGCTCCGGCGGCGGTCGTGGTGTCGCGCGACGGCGTCGAGCGCACCGAGTCGATCACGCCGGTCGCCGGCGACGGCGCCCAGGGCGAGCCGATCCTCGGCATCACGGTGAAGGGCAACTTCGTATTCCCCATCGACGTCACCATCCAGTTGGAGAAGGTCGGCGGGCCCAGCGCCGGGCAGATGTTCGCCCTCGGCATCATCGACAAGCTCACCCCGGGATCGCTCACCGGCGGCAACGACGTCGCGGGAACCGGAACCATCACGGGCGACGGCACCGTCGGCCCGATCGGCGGCATCCGGCAGAAGATGTACGGCGCGGTGCGCGCGGGTGCCGACTACTTCTTCGCACCCGTCGACAACTGCAACGAGGTCGTCGGCCATATCCCCGACGGTCTCACGGTCTTCGCGATCACCGATCTCTCCGACTCGATGGCGGCGCTCGACGCCATCGCTGCGGGAACCTCCACCGCGGAGCTTCCGAGCTGTAGCGCGGGCTAGCACCAGCACTCTTCCAGTCCGCACCGTTAAGATGACCCTGACCGACCACTAAGGCCAGGAGCAGTCGCTTGACTTCCACAGCAAACCCACCCGCCAGCCGCACGAGGGTCACCCTCGCGATTACCGCCGCGATCGTCGCCGTCCTGGTGGTGATCTTCTTCATCGTCGCCGGGCTGTACACGGATGTCCTCTGGTTCGACCAGCTCGGATTCCTCAACGTTCTCACCACGCAGTGGACCGCCACCGCGGTGATGTTCCTCATCGGGTTCTTCGCCATGGCGATCCCGGTCTGGGCGAGCATCGAGATCGCGTTCCGCGCGCGTCCCGTCTACGCCAAGCTCAACTCGCAGCTCGACCGCTACCAGCAGGTCATCGAGCCGCTGCGTCGCCTCGCGATGTTCGGCATCCCCGCGGTGCTCGGCCTGTTCACCGGTGTCTCCGCCGCCACCCGCTGGCCGGTCGCCCTGCAGTACCTCAACCGCACCAGCTTCGGCGAGACCGACCCGCAGTTCGGCCTCGACATCTCGTTCTACATGTTCGAGCTGCCCTTCCTGCGCGGGGTCGTCGCGTACGCGTCGGCCATCGTCCTGATCGCGGGCATCGCGGCCCTCGCCACCGCCTACCTGTACGGCGCGATCCGCGTCTCGGGCCGAGAGGTGCGCATCTCGCGCTCCGCCCGCATCCAGATCGCCGTCACCGCCGCGCTGTACATCGCGCTGCAAGCGGTCAGCATCTGGCTCGACCAGTACACGACGCTCACCTCGGCCAGCGCGGGCTACCTGCAGACGGGTGCCGGTTACACCGAGGACAACGCGACCATCCCCGGCCGCGCCATCATCGCGGGCATCGCCGCCCTCGTCGCCGTGCTGTTCATCGTCACCGCGGTCATCGGCCGCTGGCGCCTTCCCGTGATCGGCACGGCACTGCTGCTCGTCGCCGGCCTCGTCGTCGGCACGATCTACCCCTGGATCGTTCAGCGCTTCCAGGTCGAGCCGAGCGCCCGCACGCTCGAGTCGTCGTACATCGAGCGCAGCATCGAGGCCACCCGCGACGCCTACGGAGTCTCCGGCGTCGAGGAAGTGCCATACAACGCCACGACGGACGCCGTCGGCGGCGCGCTGCGGACGGATGCGGAGACGACCGCGAACATCCGCATCATCGACCCGGCGCTCGTGTCGAACTCGTTCGCGCAGCTCGAGCGTTTCAAGCAGTACTACCAGTTCTCCGCGCACCTCGACGTCGACCGCTATGAGATCGACGGCACCGTGCAGGACACGGTGATCGCGGTTCGCGAACTCGACCAAGAGGGCCTCGGCACCTCGCGAAGCTGGTACAACAACACGGTCGTCTACACGCACGGCTACGGAGTCGTCGCCGCATTCGGCAACCAGCGCACGTCAGACGGCCAGCCCGTCTTCCTCGAGTCGGGAATCCCGTCCACGGGCGCGCTCGAGATCGAGGAGCCGCGCATCTACTTCGGCGAAGAGTCGCCGACGTACTCGATCGTCGGAGCTCCCGAGGGCGACAAGCCGATCGAGCTCGACTACCCGTCGGCAGACGATGACGCCGCGTCGAACACCACCACGACCTTCTCGGGCGACGGTGGGCCGATGCTCGACAACATCTTCAACAAGCTGGTGTACGCGATCAAGTTCCAGTCGGAGCAGATCTTCCTCTCCGATGCGGTGACCGAGAAGTCGCAGATCCTCTACGACCGTGACCCGATCGAGCGTGTGGGCAAGGTCGCTCCGTACCTCACCCTCGACAGCGACACCTACCCCGCCGTCGTCGACGGCAAGGTGGTCTGGATCGTCGACGGCTACACCACGAGCGCGAACTACCCGTACTCGCAGGTGGAGAAGCTCAGCGACACGATCGTCGACTCGAACACCCCCGCCGTGCCCTACGCGGTCGACAACCTCAACTACATCCGCAACTCGGTGAAGGCCACGGTCGACGCCCATGACGGAAAGGTGACGCTGTACGCCTGGGACAAGGAGGACCCGATGCTGAAGACCTGGCAGAAGATCTTCCCCACGACCCTCAAGTCGGCCGACGACATGAGCGAGGAGCTCACCTCGCACGTGCGCTACCCGTCCGACCTGTTCAAGGTGCAGCGCGCGATCCTCGGTTCGTACCACGTCACCGACGCGAACTCGTTCTACTCGAGCGACGACCAGTGGGTCACGCCGGACGACCCGACGTCGCCCGCGGCAGCCCCGACGCTGCAGCCGCCGTACTACCTCACCATGAAGGTGCCCGGCACCGATTCATCCGCCTTCACCCTGTACTCCACGTACATTCCGCGGGCGGCGGCGACCTCGAGCAGCAGCATCCTCACCGGCTATCTCGCGGTGAACTCGGATGCCGGACCGGACTACGGAAAGCTGACGCTGCTCACGCTGCCGAAGCAGGACACGGTTCCCGGCCCCGGACAGGTGCAGAACAACTTCAACTCCGACACCGTCGTGGCCAGCCAGCTGTCGCTGCTGCAACGCGGTGACACCGAGGCGATCCAGGGCAACCTGTTGACCGTCCCGGTCGGTGGAGGCCTGCTCTACGTCCAGCCCGTCTACGTGCAGTCGACGAGCGGCACGAGCTTCCCGCTGCTGCGCAAGGTGCTCGTCGGATTCGGCGACAAGATCGCGTTCGAGGACACCCTCGACCTCGCGCTCGACGCCCTGTTCGGCGGCGACTCCGGTGCCGACGCCGGCGATGGCGGAACCGTGGTCGAGCCGTTGCCCGAGGAGGTGCCGGTGCCGACCGACCCCGACGCGCCCACCACGCCTGAGACCCCGGACGCCCCCGCGAACCCGGGTACGGGAACGGTCGACGAGGTCGCGCTGGCCGCGGCTCTCGCCGAGGCCAAGTCCGCGCTCTCCGCTCGTGAGGCCGCGTACGCTGCGAACGACCTGGTCGCCGCAGCGGAGGCCGACAACCGTCTGACGGCGGCGCTCACCGCCGCCCTCGCGGCCAGCGGCGAGTAGTCGCGGAAACAGCATGACCGACCTCCGGTCCGGCGAGTGGCTGGACGCAAACCGCGCGCAGTGGGACGAACGTGTCCCGCTGCACGCGGCGAGCGGGTTCTACGACCGGTCGAAGCTCCTCGCGGGCGAGGGCGAGCTCTACCCCATCGAGGAGGCGGAGCTCGCCGCGTACTTCCCCGAGGGTCTCGAGGGCAAGCGCATCCTGCACCTGCAGTGCCACTTCGGTGCAGATACGCTCGCGCTCGCGCAGCGCGGTGCGACTGTGGTCGGCATCGACTTCTCGAAGCCGGCCATCGTCGAGGCCAGGGCCCTCGCCGCCGAGCTCGGCCTGGACGACCGCTCGCGGTTCGTCAACGCCAACGTGTACGACGCGCGTCACACGCTTCCCCAGCCGGAATCGTTCGACATCGTCTACACGACGTGGGGCACGATCGGCTGGCTGCCCGACGTGGCCGAGTGGGCGCGCATCGTCGAGTGGTACCTGAAGCCGGGCGGCAAACTGTACTTCGCCGACGGGCATCCGGCCGCCTTCGTCTTCGAAGACGGCGGCGACGAGTTTCCGGCGTTCGCCTATCCCTACGACTCAGACGGCGCACCCGACATCGTCGAGGACGACACCGACTACGCCGTCGAGGGTGCAGCACTGGTCAACACCCGCACGTTCGAGTGGAACCACCCGGTGAGCGAGACGGTGACGGCGCTGATCGCCACGGGGCTCACGATCGACTTCCTCCACGAGCACTACGAGCTGCCGTGGAAGATGTTCGACTCGCTCGAGTCGACCGACGACCGGCTGTTCCGTTGGCCGGACAGGAAATGGCTGCCCCTCGGTCTCAGCATCGGTGCGAGCAAACCGCTCTGACCGGGGCATCGAACGCAACCCCCGGTGCACCGTGGACGGGCACTCCGAAATACCGTGCTACTGTTGATCTTGCAGCGCGGGGTGGAGCAGTTCGGTAGCTCGCTGGGCTCATAACCCAGAGGTCGCAGGTTCAAATCCTGTCCCCGCAACAGAAATGAGGCCCCAGGCCAAGGATTCGTCCTTGACCTGGGGCCTTTTTCTTTGGCTCGATCGTGCTGAGCTCCTGCCGCATGGCGGGCGCTGACGAAAATGGATGGAGCACGTCCACCGATCGCGAAAAGGGGACGCCTGGCTCCGCCAGCACCATCACATGCAGAAGAAGCTCTTTGCTCTCGGGGCGGTCGCGCTCCTCTCACTCACCGGCTGTGCGAACAGCGCCGGCTCGCCTGCAGGCAACGGCGCTCCCGCCGGTAACGGCGCTCCCGCCGCCGAAGAGCAGTCCTCCGACAACTCCTTCGACTTCACCGAACGCTCGGCACAGGCCTCGGTCTCCGCCCCGTCGATCACCTTCACGGTCAACGACGATCTTCAGGCGGCCGCCGGCGACTACGCCGACGACCGAGTCTTCGACTCGGTCACCGTGACGGGTCTGAAGGTGAAGGATCCGAAGTACTGCGCGGTCGAATTCGGATACGACTACGCCGACGGTGTCGACGTCGACACGCTCGTCGACGGCTACCTCGAGCTGTACCCGAGTCTCGAGGGAGACCGCACCCAGGCGGTCAGCGGCCTTCTGGGATTCGACGGATTCAGGGGAGACCGGGCGATCGGCGAGCCCGACCTCGACAACCCTTCGCCCCTGATGCTGTGGGTCGCCGACGACTCCAAGAGCGCGACGTGGGTCACCGACTGCGCGACACAGCCGTACGATTCAGAATCGGCTGATGTTCCCGTGAGCTTCTGGAGCGCGGGAGCCAGCGCCGACGGCACGTTCAGCCAGGACGCTTTCGCACACGCCGACCTCACGGTGATGAAGAACGGCGACGTCACGGTCAGCCGCTACGAGGCCTACGACTACGTGCAGGACTCGAACGGCGAGTGGATAGCCGACTGATCCGGCCATGACGCTGTAGCCGTGTGAGCCGCTCCACGCGACACGGTCACAGCCGCGGCGCGACCAGCCGGTGGCTCTCGGTGACGAGGTCGACGAGCAGCCGGTCGGCCACATCGAGCGGCACCGTCAACCAGTGCCGCTTGTTCATGTGGTAGCCGGGAAGGATCGACGGATGCTGCGCCCGCAGCGCCTCACCGTCGTCGGGGTGCGCCTTCAGCGTCACCGCAGGGGCGGGGTGCCCCGGCTCGCTCATGATCGCGAAGACCTTGCCGTTCGCCGCCTTGTACACCGGCGTCTCGGGTCCGAACGGGAAGCTCTCCGTGGCGCCGCGCAGCCCCAGGCACACGTCGCGGAATTCGAGGTCGTGCATCTAGAGCTCGTCCATCTACTTGTCGATCACCCGCACGAGCTCTTCGATGAACTCGCTGAAGCCGGTGGAGCGCCTGATGAGCTCGAGCACCTCGGCCCGGTCGGCGAACACCTCGACGAACTGGTCGAACGTGGTCTGGAACGACGCGCGTCCGCTCGAGGAGAAGGCGATCAGCGCGATCACGTTGACGCGGTTCTCGCCCCACGGCATCGCCGTCTCGTTCACCGCGATGGCGATCGAGGTGCGCGACGCGCTCATGGCCATAGCGTGCGGTACCGCGATCGACTCGGTGAACGCCGTCGACGACAGCGCCTCCCGCTCGATCGCTCCCGCGACGTAGCTCTCGTCGATGATGCCGCGCTCGAGCATCAGGTCGCCCAGCAGGCGGATCATCGACGCCTCGTCGGGCGCGGAGACGTTGCGCAGGAAAAGCCCTTCCTCGAAGTAGCGCAGCAGGTCGTCCTTGATGCGGATGCGGCGTCGGTGGCGGCGCAGGCGCGAGGCCGCCCTGCGCACGTTCTCCGCGTCGGACTCGGTGAAGAACGGCTGGATGACCACGACGTTGTCGCCCGCGCCCTTGACGGCGATCGTCGTCAGCACCAGATCGGTCGAGAAGTCGCTCCACGCCACGTCGGTGCGCGTGACCACGACCTCGACCGTCACCTCGTCGCCGAGGGTGCGCTCGATGTTCTGCCGCAGGATGTCGTGCATGTCGTAGTAGCCGGGGGAGACGATCGCGACAGTGAGCCGCTCCTCGTGCCGCGACTGTCGTTCGAGGTGCGAGCCGAGGTGCATGGCGATGTAGGAGATCTCGTCGTCGTTGATCGTGATCGACTTCTCCCGCTGGATCTGGCTCGCGATGAACACGGCTACGTCGTAGATCATCGGGTACGAGGTCTTGATCGACTTCACGAGCGGGTTGCGAGAGTACGAGTTGTCCTGCGCGCGGGCGATGAGATTGCCGACGTGGAGCGCGAACCGCACCATGAACGTCTCGTCGTCGAGGTCGAGCAGGTACTCCTCGCCCACCTGGCCGACGATGCGACGCACGGTGTCGAGGTGCTCGGGCACGACGTAGTTGTCGATGACCGACTGCACTGGCTCGTTCTGGCCCGGCGTCACCACCCGCGTCGTCAGCAGCTTGCTCAGGTAGTCCAGGTCGGTGCGGTCGAGTTCGACGTCGAAGTGCGTGCGGGTGAGCTGCGCCAGGGCGGAGCTCATCGGGGTGGCGGCGAGGGGCGACGGATCGGGGATCGTGGGGACGGGGCGACGGATGACCCGGTCGACGGCGATCGCGACGTGCAGCAGCACGCTGTTGACGCCGTACTCGTTGACGAAGTACCCCTGCTCCTCGAGCTCCGCGATGAGCGCGGTCTTGAACGCGCCGAGGTCCTCCGACACGAACTCGCGCTGAACCGTCTCGAGCTCGAGGAACCCCTGCGCGCTCTCGGTGCGGAAGATCTTGCTCAGCACGCGCCGGTATTCGGCCTCGGTGCCCGAGAGCCGGACGACGCTGCCGGTGCGGCTGAGCCGCAGCCCGGCCTCCTCGCCCAGCGCCTTCACCTTGCGCAGGTCGGTTTCGATGGTCGACTCGCTCACATAGAGACTGTCGGCGAGGGTGTGCACGTCGAGGCCGTCAGGAGCCTCGGTCAGGCGTCGCACAAGATGGTGCACCCGGTCGCGCGGGGTGTCGCCGTCGCGACCGTGCCCGCCGCTCGCGAAGGCCGTGTACGCCTCGCGGTTGAGCCGGTAGCCGTTCGTCGACGACGAGATGATGCTGAGCGGGTGCGCGGCCGCCTTCGCCGCCGTGACATAGCTGCGCACACTGCGCGTCGTCACCCCGAGGTGTTCGGCCAGCTCCGCCGCGGTCACGCGGGTATCGCTCTGCGACAGGTAGTCCAGCAGGCGCTCGTACTTATCGCTCATTTACTGCAACTTAACCACGTTCCGCGAGCCGAGGCAGGCAATTTCCGCGGGTGCGGAAGCAGAACTACTGGAGCGCTGCCCGGATCCGATCGAAAATGGAGGCCTAAGCACGTCGATTCGCTGTACCGCAGGGAACGCAAGGAGGCGATCCATGACTACGATTCTGGTTGTTTGCGGCGCGGGCGCCTCGAGCACGTTCCTCGCCAGCCGCATGCGCGCAATCGCCGCCAGCCGCGGCGAATCCGTGACCATCGTCGCCGCGAGCGACGACGACCTCGACTCCCGGCTCCCCTCCACCGACGTCCTTCTCGTGGGCGCGCACCTCTCCGAGACCTTCGACGAGCTGCGCGACCGTGCCGCGGCCCACGGGGTTCCCGCCGGCCTCCTCGCCCCGACGGTCTTCGGCCCCGGCGGCCCGGAGTCGGCCTTCGACCTCTACTCCTCGCTGGCGTCCCTCGCGGGCGCCGTCACCACCAACCCACAGAAGGACACCACCCATGGCTGATCGCAGCGTCACAATCGCTTCCGCAAACGGACTCCACGCTCGCCCCGCATCGCTGTTCGTGCAGGAAGTGACCAAGTCCGGGCTCGCAGTCGAGCTCACCCGCGGCGAGAAGACGATGAACGCGGCCAGCATCCTGGGGCTCATCGCCCTGGGTCTCCAGCACGGCGACGAGGTCACCCTGCACGCCGAGGGCGACAACGCCGACGGCGTGCTCGACGGCCTCGCCGCCTTCCTCGGAACGGACCACGACGCATGAGCGACACCACTGGCGACCTGACCGGAGTGGGAATCGGGCGCGGCCTCGCGGTCGGCCCCATCCTGCGAATGCCCGAGCCGCTGCCGGAACCGACGGATGCCACGAGCACGATCGGCGCCGACGCCGAGAAGGTGCGCGTGGCCGGTGCGCTCGCCGCTACCGCCGCCGACATCCGCCTGCGCGGCCAGCGCGCCGGGGGAGCCGCCAAAGACGTGCTCGACGCCCAGGCCTTCATGGCCGAGGACCCGACGCTCAAGGACGACGTCGACGCCCGGCTCGCCACCGGCAAGACGGCGGAACGCGCCGTCTACGAGGCATTCGCCGCGTTCCGCGACCTGCTCACCAGCATGGGCGGCTACATGGGGGAGCGTGCGACCGACCTCAACGACGTCTCGCAGCGCGTCGTCGCCCACCTGCAGGGAGTCGCCGCTCCCGGTGTGCCCGACCCGTCGTATCCGTTCATCCTCGTCGCCCGCGACCTGGCGCCGGCCGACACCGCGCTGCTCGACCTCGACAAGGTCCTCGCCCTCGTCACGAGCGACGGCGGCCCGACCTCGCACACCGCCATCCTCGCCCGCGAGAAGGCGATCGTCGCGGTCGTCGGAGCCGCAGGCGCACTCGAGCTCGCCGACGACCAGATCGTGATCGTCGACGCCGTCGCCGGAACCGTCTCGGTGGCTCCCACCGAGGCCGAGCAGAAGGCGGCCGCCGCCACCATCGCGGCCCGCGCCGCGGCTGCCGACGCCCCGGTCGGGCCCGGCGCGCTCGCCGACGGCACGCACGTGCCGCTGCTCGCCAACCTCGGCTCGGTCGACGGCGCCCTGCCCGCGATCGAGAAGGGTGCGGAGGGCGTCGGCCTGTTCCGCACCGAGTTCCTCTTCCTCGACGCCGACCGCGCACCCACCGTGGAGGAGCAGCAGGAGAAGTACACGCAGCTGCTCACCGCCTTCGCCGGCAAGAAGGTCGTCGTCCGTGCCCTCGACGCGGGCGCCGACAAGCCGTTGAGCTTCCTCAACGACGAGCCCGAGGAGAACCCGGCCCTGGGCCTCCGCGGTCTGCGCGCCCTGCGTGCGAACGAGCCGATCCTGCGCGACCAGCTCACCGCCCTGGCCAACGCCGACGCGGCGACCGACGCGGAGCTGTGGGTCATGGCGCCGATGGTGTCGACCGTCGAGGAGACGCGCTACTTCACCAAGCTCGCCCGCGAGCTCGGCATCAAGACCGCCGGCGTCATGATCGAGGTGCCCGCCGCGGCACTGCTCGCCGACCGCATCCTGCCCGACACGGATTTCGCGAGCATCGGCACCAACGACCTCACGCAGTACACCCTCGCCGCCGACCGGCTGCTCGGTTCCGTCGCATCCTTCCAGGACCCGTGGCACCCCGCCGTGCTGCGTCTCGTGGGCGAGGTCGGCCGGGCCGGAGTCGCCGTCGGCAAACCCGTCGGAATCTGCGGCGAGGCTGCGGCCGACCCCCTGCTCGCCGTCGTGCTCGTCGGGCTCGGGGCCACCTCGCTATCGATGTCGCCGGCGGCACTCGCCGACGTACGCACCGAGCTCGCTCGGTACACCCTGCAGCAAGCCAAGGAATTCGCCGAGATTGCCCTCTCGGCTAATAGCGCTGTGGAGGCCCGCGTCGCGGTGCTCGCCGCAGCAAGCTCTCTCACCACCATCAACACAGAATCGGAGTAAGACCCATGACAACGACGTCTCCAACCAAACGCGGTGGAACACGAGTAGGTGTTCAGAAGTTCGGCACTTTCATCAGTGGCATGGTGCTTCCCAACATCGCCGCCTTCATCGCCTGGGGCCTCATCACGGCCCTCTTCATCGAGACCGGATGGCTGCCGCTGCTCGGCATCGACGCCAGCTGGGTGCAGCAGCTCGGCGGGTGGAGCAGAGACGAAGACGTGGTCAACGCCGGCCTTGTCGGTCCGATGATCACCTACCTGCTCCCGCTCCTGATCGCGAACACCGGTGGCCGCATGGTCTACGGCGTGCGCGGCGGCGTCGTCGGCACCATCGCCACGATGGGCGTGATCGTGGGCGCGGGCATCCCGATGTTCCTCGGCGCGATGATCGTCGGCCCCGGTGCCGCGTGGGTCATGAAGCAGGTCGACAAGATGTGGGCCGGCAAGATCAAGGCCGGCTTCGAGATGCTCGTCGACAACTTCTCCGGCGGAATCGTGGGTGCGGCCCTGGCCGTATTCTCGTTCTTCCTCATCGCCCCCGCGGTGACCGCGATCAGCAACTTCCTCGAGACCGTCGTGAACTTCCTCGTGGTCAGCAGCCTGCTGCCGCTCGCGAGCGTCTTCGTCGAGCCGGGCAAGATCCTGTTCCTCAACAACGCGATCAACCACGGTGTGTTCACACCGCTCGGCACGATCGAGGCGGAGAAGACCGGTCAGTCGATCCTGTTCCTCATCGAGGCGAACCCCGGCCCGGGCCTCGGCATCCTGCTCGCCTTCTCCATCTTCGGAGTCGGTCTGCTTCGTGCCAGCGCCCCCGGCGCGATCCTCATCCAGTTCGTCGGCGGAATCCACGAGATCTACTTCCCCTACGTTCTCGCGAAGCCGCTGCTGGTGCTCGCCGCCATCGCCGGCGGCGCGACGGGTGTGCTCACCAACGTGATCTTCCAGTCGGGCCTCCGCGCTCCCGCGTCTCCCGGATCGATCATCGCGATCCTCGCGCAGACCCCTCCCGGTAGCTTCGTCGGCGTGATCCTCTCGGTCGTCTTCTCGGCCGGTGTCTCGTTCCTCGTGGCATCCGTCATCATCCGCTCCGGACGCAAGCGCGACCTCGAGGCTGTCGCCGCCGGCGACACCGCCCTCGCCGACGCCGTCGCCAAGAACGCGGCCAACAAGGGCCGCGACAGCCAGGTCGGCTCGCTGCTCGGCGCCTCCGGCGGAGCGGCGTACGCCGGTTCCACCGCGCCCGAGGGCACGACGGTCACCCGTCCGATCTCCTCGATCGTGTTCGCCTGCGACGCGGGAATGGGCTCGAGCGCCATGGGTGCGACGGTCATGCGCAACAAGATCAAGAAGGCCGGCATCGAGGGCGTGACTGTCGTCAACCAGGCGATCGCCAACCTCGACGGAGGCGCCGACCTCGTCATCACGCAGCGCGAACTCACGCAGCGTGCCGAGGAGAAGTCGCCGAACTCGGTGCACGTCTCGGTCGACAACTTCATGGGAAGCCCCAAGTACGACGAGGTTGTCGCCATGCTGGAGTCGCAGAAGAACGCCGAGAAGTAACACCAGCCACACCACTGCAGCACCGAATAGCCAGGAAGAATAGAGGAAGCCCATGAGCAACGTGCTCGAACTCGCCCAGATCAATCTGCACGGCACGGCAACGACCCCCGCCGAGGCGATTGACGAAGCAGGACGATTGCTGGTCGCATCGGGCGGGGTAACGCCCGACTACATCGACTTCATGCACGCTCGTGAAGCCACCGTGTCGACCTACATGGGCAACTTCCTGGCTATTCCGCACGGCACGAACGAGGGCAAGGACACGATCCTGAAGTCCGCGCTCTCGTTCGTGCGCTACGACGACCCCATCGACTGGGGCGGCAACGAGGTGCGCTTCGTCGTCGGCATCGCAGGCAAGGACGGCGGCCACATGGAGGTTCTCTCCTCCATCGCCGTCGTGTTCAGCGAGGACGACGACGTGGCCAAGCTGCTCGCCGCCGAGACGCCGGAAGAGATCCTCGAGCTGCTCGGAGACGTGAACGCGTGAGCGCTCTGAAGGCAGTGCATTTCGGCGCCGGCAACATCGGCCGCGGATTCGTCGGGTTCATCCTGCACAAGGCGGGCTACGAGGTCGTCTTCGCCGACGTCAACGCCGAGCTCATCGACTCCCTCGCCTCGACGCCCAGCTACGTCGTCACCGAGGTCGGCGACGGGGCGAGCGTGTGGACGGTCGACAACTACCGGGCGCTCAACAGCGCGACCCACGAGGCCGACGTCGTCGCCGAGATCGCGACCGCGAACATCGTCACGACCGCTGTCGGACCGAACATCCTGCGCTTCGTCGCACCGCTCATCGCCGCGGCGATCGCCCAGCGGTCCGCCGATCTGCCGCCGCTCGCCGTGATGGCCTGCGAGAACGCGATCAACGCGACCGACCTGCTCAAGGCGGAGGTCGTCAAGGCCCTGCCCGACGCCGCCCTCGCCGAAGGGGCGGTCTTCGCCAACACGGCGGTCGACCGCATCGTTCCCGGACAAGACCCCGACGCGGGGCTCGACGTCACCGTGGAGTCGTTCTTCGAATGGGCCATCGAGAGCACGCCGTTCGGAACTGCGACTCCGGTGATCCCCGACGCGCACTTCGTCGACGACCTCGCGCCCTACATCGAGCGAAAGCTCTTCACCGTGAACACCGGTCACGCGACCGCCGCGTACCACGGCTTCGCGGCGGGCGTCTCGTCGATGTCGGAGGCGTTCTCGACCCCGGCTATCGCGGCGGAGGTGCGTGCGGTACTGGCAGAGACCAAGGCGCTGCTCGTCGCCAAGCACGACTTCGACCCCGAGGTGCAGCAGGCCTACATCGACAAGAACATGGTGCGATTCGCCAACCCCGAGCTCAGCGACACCGTCGACCGCGTCGGCCGGCAGCCGCTGCGCAAGCTCGGCCGCAACGAGCGGTTCGTCGGCCCGGCCGCCGAACTCGCCGAGCGTGGAATGTCGAGCGAGGCCCTCGTGCGCACGATGGGCGTCGCGCTCGCATTCGACGTACCGGAAGACCCGCAGAGCGTCGAACTGCAGCAGCTTCTCACGTCGCTCCCCGCCGAGTCGTTCGTCGCACAGGTGAGCGGCCTCGAAGAGGGCCACCCGCTGTTCGCCGACGTCGTCGCAGTCGTGCGCGCACACCAGTCGTAACTAGGCTGACGGTATGAACCCCGTCGAGTCAGCGATCGCCGTAGCCCAGTTCGCCCCGGTCGCCGACTCGGCGTCGAACCTCGCGAGCATCCGCCTGCTCGCCGAGCGGGCGGTCGCGCGAGGTGCGAGCCTCGTGGTCTTCCCCGAGTACTCTTCGTACTTCGAACCCGAGCTCGGCCCGGGCTTCGCGGCGGCCTCCGAGCCGCTCGACGGCCCGTTCGTCGCGGGCCTCGCGGCTCTGGCGACAGAGCTCGGCGTGCACCTCGTCGTCGGAGTCGTCGAGAGCACGCACGACGAGGCGCGGTTCTCGAACACGATCGTGGCGGTAGACCCGTCGGGTGCGACTGTCGCGACCTACCGCAAGACCCACCTCTACGACGCGTTCGGCGCGCGCGAGTCCGACTGGGTGGTCGCGGGCACGCTCGATGCCCCCGAGACGTTCGAGTGGGGCGGTTTCACCGTCGGGCTGCAGACCTGCTACGACGTGCGCTTCCCCGAGGTCACCCGCCGCATCGTCGACGCGGGCGCCGACGTCGTGCTGATCCCCGCCGAATGGGTGCGCGGCCCGCTCAAAGAACACCACTGGCGCACCCTCGTCACCGCACGCGCGATCGAGAACACGATCTACGTCGCCGCGGCCGACCAGGCGCCGCCGGTCGGAGCCGGAAACAGCATGGTCGTGGACCCGATGGGCGTCGAGATCGCGACGATCGGGGAGTCGACGGATGTCGCGGTCGCCTGGCTCTCCGCGGAGCGGGTCGCGCAGACCCGTGAAATCAACCCGGCTCTTCAATTGCGACGGTTTGTCGTGGCGGTTCGATGAGCGATCTCTCGCCTAGAGTTGACTGAAGTAGTTTCGGGGAGGATGTGCCATGGCTGAGGCCTATCGTGTTGTAGTCGTCGAGGACGATGCGGATGTAGCTTTCTACACCAAGACGGTTCTGGAGAAGCGGGGCGGCTGCGAGGTCGTCACGGTCGCCGATCCGTCGCTCGCTCGCGGCGTCATCGCCGAGTTCAAGCCCGACGTCGTCGTCACCGACATCGAGATGCCCGGCCTCAACGGCCTCGAACTGATGGCGCAGATCCGCTCCGACCAGCCCGGCATCCCCATCGTGGTCATGACGGCGCACATCTCCGTCGACTACGCCGTCGGGGCGCTCAACGGCCAGGCCGACGAATTCCTCATCAAGCCCATCAGCGCGGCCGACCTCGTCGCCGCCGTCATGCGGCTCGCCGCGGACTCCCGCGCGAACCGCGGCGGTTCGGGCACACGCGCGAGCGTGCTCGCTGTGGGCGTGCACCCCGACGACGTGGAGATCGGCGTCGGAGGCATCCTCGCTGCTCACCGTGCAGCCGGCGACACCGTGACCATCGTCACCCTCACCCGCGGAAACGCCAGCGCCGGCTCCACCAACCACCAGAGCGAGTCGCTCGCCGCCGCCGAGCTCATCGGCGCCCGCCTGTTCCTCGAGGACATCGCGGAGTCCGACATCAGCGCCGGCGGTTCCACCGCCGACGCCATCGCGCGCGCCATCGCCGAGGTCAGCCCCACGATCGTCTACACGCACAGCGCGCACGACGACTCGCGCGCCAACCGCGCCGCCAACGAGGCGACTCTCGCCGTCGCGGCATCCGTACCCAGCGTCTTCGCCTTCCAGAGCCCGAGCTCGACCGTCGACTTCCGTCCGTCGAAGTTCGTCTCGATCGACGGCCACACCGACACCAAGCTCACCCTTGTCGCGCACTTCACGTCGCAGGCCGACGTGCGCACCTACCGCGATCCCGAGCTCGTTCTCGCGACCGCACGGTACTGGGGCCGCTTCGGTGGAGGAACCAGCGTCGAGCCCCTCGAGGTTCTGCGCGAAGCGGCACCCGCCGCCGCCGTCGCAGACGCCGAGCCCGCAGTTGTGACCCTCGGCGCGTGACCATCACCGCTCCGACGGCCGTCGTCGACGATCGCGTTCACGTGCTGATCGTCGACGACAGCGAGGACCAGCTGTTGCTGCTCCGCACGTACTTCGAACGCTCCGGTTGCGACGTCGAAGTGGCCTCGACCGCCGAGGAGGCCATCGCCTCGCACGGCTACGTCAACCCGGATCTGGCCGTCATCGACCTCGTGCTCCCCGGCATGGACGGTTGGGCGCTCGCGTCGCTCATGACCGTCGACAAGCCCGACTGCGTCATCGCGATCACGAGCGTGCTCGACGCGGAGGACTACCCCGCCGGGCACCTCTCGCTGCCGAAGCCGGTCACCCGCGCGCACGTGCGCCAGATGCTGCGTGAGAGCATCCCCAAATGGGTCGAGGGGTGAACTTCCTCACCCGGCTCGTCGACACGATTCGCGTCGATAGCGCGCAACCGTTTCTCAAGCAGGCTCCGTTCGCCATAGCGTTCACCGGGGCCGTCGTCATCGTCATGGTGTCGCCGGGTGTCGACTTCACCGTCTGGGCGGCCGCGCTGCTCGGCATGTGGGGTGTGCTCTTCGCCACCGCGCTCTCCGCGCTGTTCACCTATGTGCCCACACTCGCGCGGCTCGCCATCCTGATCCCGATCCTCGACCTGCTCGCCCTCGGCGCTTTCCGGGCCGGCACCGGCGGCAGCATCTCGCCCTTCGGCTCGCTCCTCATCCTCCCCATCATCTGGATCGCCACCCAGCCTGGACGCAAGTACATCGTCATCGCCGGTGTTGGCACCGCCTTCGCCCTCACCGACATCCTCGGCTTCGGCGCACCCAGCACGAACGGCGACCTGCTGCGGTCGATCTTCGCGCCAACCGTCTTCGCCATCGGCGCAGCGATCATCAACGAGGTGTCCCGCCAGAATCGCGTGCAGCTCGACGCGGTTCGACGACTGGCCGAAGAGCGCGAGGTGATGCTGCGCGGCGCAGAGGACTACACACAGCGCCTGCGCGAGAACGAGGCGCAGCTGCGGGCGGCCGACAAACTGACCCGCAGCGTGCTCGACGCCGTCACCGAGCAGTCGGTCATCGGCACCGACGTCACCGGCCGTATCGACGTGTGGAACCCGGGGGCCGAACGGATGCTCGGGCTCACACCCACGCAGACGCAGGGGCAGCGCTTCGTCTACGAGTTCCACGTCGAGGCCGAACTCGACGACCGGTCCCGCGAACTCAACTACCCGCCGGGGGAGACCGTGCTCACCCCGGGCTTCTCCGCTCTCGTCGAGTCCGCGCGCCTGGGCACCCCCGAGGTCCGTCCGTGGACCTACGTGCGCGCCGATGGCCTGCAGGTCACCGTCGAGGTCGCCGTGACCAGACGCGTCAACGACGCCGGAGACACGACCGGATACCTGTTCGTGGCGACGGACATCACCCAGGCCCTCGAGGTCTCGCGCCTGAAGGACGAGTTCGTCGGCCTGATCTCGCACGAGCTGCGCACCCCGCTGAGCTCGATCCTGGGATACCTCGAGCTCATGCGCGACGACGCGGACGAGCCGCTCTCGGACGAGCAGATGATGTATCTGGGCATCGCCGAGCGCAACGCGCACCGCCTGTTGCGGCTCGTCGGCGACCTGCTCTTCACCGCGCAGGTCGGCGCGAACTCGTTCAACATCGACGAGTCCGACGTCGACGTGCTGCCGCTCGTGCGTGCTTCGGTGGAGTCGGCCAAACCGACCGCAGCCGCCCAGGGCGTGCTGATCGAATCGCAGCTCGACGATCAGGCCGCCATGGTGCGCGGCGATGCGACCCGCATCGGACAGGCGATCGACAACCTGCTCTCGAACGCGATCAAGTTCACGCCCCGCGGCGGAAACGTCACGATCACCGTCACCGACGACGACAAGAACATCTTCGTGCGGCTCACCGACACCGGCATGGGCATCCCCGCCAACGAGCTCGACCAGCTGTTTTCGCGCTTCTTCCGCGCATCGACGGCGACCAGGGCCGCAGTGCCCGGTGTGGGGCTCGGTCTCACCATCACGAAGGCGATCATCGACGCGCACGGCGGCGACCTCGACGTCGAGAGCGAGGTGGGCGTCGGCACCACGTTCATCGTGCGGTTGCCGAAGCTGCCCGTCGTCGCGGCGCTCTCCAACTAGGCGGTCAGGCGGCCCGGGTCAGCTAGTCAGCCGGCTCAGGCGCCCGACGGCGTCCTCCAGGACGCTGACCCTCTTGCAGTATGCGAACCGCACGAGCGAGGAGTACTCGGCCCGGTTTCCGTGGCTCACGAAAGCGCTGATCGGAATGCCGACGACCCCCGCGAGGGACGGCAGGCGGCGGCAGAACTCCTCCGCGTCGTCGAAACCGAGGGGCGAGGCATCCGCGACTATGAAATAGCCGCCCTTCGGCTGCGTCACGCCGAAGCCGGCGGTGACCAGGCCAGCCGAGAGCAGGTCTCGCTTGTGCGCGAGGTCGGCCGCGACGCCGGCGAAGAACGAGTCGGGGAGCCCGAGGCCGACGGCGATCGCCGGCTGGAACGGGGCGCCGTTCACGAAGGTCAGAAACTGCTTGACGGCGATGATCGCGGCGACGAGCGGCGCCGGGGCGACGAGCCAGCCGATCTTCCACCCGGTCGTGTTGAAGGTCTTGCCCGCGCTCGAGATGGTGACCGTTCGCTCGCGCGCCCCCGGCAACGTCGCGATCGGGATGTGCGCCGCACCGAAAACCAGGTGCTCGTAGACCTCGTCGGTCACGATCAGCGCATCGTGTCTGTTCGCGAGCTCGACGATGAGCTGCAGCGTCTCGATGGGCAGCACGGTGCCGGTGGGGTTGTGCGGGTTGTTGATCAGGATGATCCGGGTGCGGTCGGTGACCGCGGCCCGCAGTTCGTCGGGGTCGGGCAGGAATGCGGGCGCGTGCAGCCCGACGGTCACGTGCTTGGCTCCGCTGAGGCCGATGATTGCCCCGTAGGCGTCGTAGAAGGGCTCGAGGGTCACGACCTCGTCGCCCGGTTCGGTGAGGGCGAGGATCGTGGCGGCGAGGGCCTCGGTGGCTCCGGCGGTGACCAGCACTTCGCGGTCGGGGTCGACCGTCATGCCGTAGAAACGCTGCTGATGGGTCGCGATGGCCTCGCGCAGCACCGGCGTGCCGGGGCCGGGGGAGTACTGGTTGAATCCGTCGCTGATCGCCTTGCGAGCCGCTTCGAGCACTTCGGCCGGACCGTCTTCGTCGGGAAATCCCTGCCCGAGATTGACGGCGCCCGTGCTGACGGCGAGGGCGGACATCTCCGCGAAGATGGTGGGGCGGAGGGCGCCGTCGTCGCCGAGGAGCATCGCTCCGCGAGCGGCGTGCTGCCAGGAACCGGAGACTGTCATCGTGCTTAAACCCTATCGAGTCGTCGAAGGGGTGTTACGCCGTGCGTTGTGGATAATTCTCGAGCCGTGAGGGCTCGTTGAATTATGGTGTGCGGATGCGACCCTCGTTTCGACCGGCGGCAGTAGCTCTCGTGATGGTCGCTGCGCTGTCTGTGTCGGCGTGTGCGCCGCCTTCGCCGGCCAAGCCACCCAAGCCTTCGCCGTCGAGCACCGCGCTCTTCGCCACCGACGAGGAGGCCTTGGCGGCGGCGGAGGAGGCGTATCGGGAGTATCAGCACGTGTCAGACGCCATTCTCATCGACGGCGGCGCCGACCCGGAACGCCTTCTCGAGGTCGCCACGCAGGCTCAATACGAGTATGAGAAGGCCGGCTACGACATGGCCCTATCGAGGGGCTACCACAGCACGGGCGGATCTGCGTTTGACAGCGTCACGCTGAAAGAACGGGATGACCGCGGAACTATAACTGTGTTTTTGTGCGAAGACGTTTCCGGGGTCGACATTCGCGACTCGGACAATGTGTCTGTCGTTCCAAGCGGTCGACCAGATCGGTTCCCGCTAGTTGTATCGTTCGTCGCCGCCGATTCCGCGGAATCGAGACTTCGTGTTTCGGAAGTTCAGGATTGGAACGAGGATAACTTTTGCCTTCAAGAGTGATTGCAGCAATCGCTGTCGTTCCTATTTTTGTAGTTGCTCTACTCGTCGCAAATCCCGGCGCCACAGCGGCTTGCACGCGACTGGAAAGAGAACTAGAGCTTCCCTGTGCGAACGGTGGCTTCGTCGGCGGTGCCGCCGAGCTCAACGGCACACAGGACACCCCTGGCACCCCAGGCACCTACGACCCCTCCATCCCGGTCGACCCGTCGAAGATGACCGCGGCCGAACGCGACGCGTGGGACGCCGCCCGCGCGCAATATGCCGCCGCGAACGGTCTGCCCTACCGCGACTCCTTCGTGGTGAGAAGTCCGGCTACGGCCCCGGTCACCCTCGACGACATCGCGAGTTTCCGCCCGACTGTCGGAACCAGCATGATGGAACCGAACGGGTGGATGGTCGTCGGTCTGCCCACCAACTTCTACGCGTCGACGACGGCGCACGTCGTCGACGGCACCCTGCTGGGATTCCCTGCATCGGTGCGTTTCACCCCGGTCTCGTGGAGCTGGACGTACGGGGACGGCTCGAGCCGTGCGAGCGCTACCGGGGGCGCCACCTGGGCATCCCTCGGGCTTCCCGAGTTCGAGCCCACTGCCACCAGCCACGTATTCGGCTCACCAGGCACCTTCACCATCCAGTTGACGGTGTCATTCGCCGCCGAGTACCGATTCGGAGGACCGACCTGGGTTCCCATCGCGGGCACGCTGGCCGTTCCCGCGAATTCGATAGTCGCGACGGCAGGAGACGCGCAGACCGTGCTCGTCGCTCGGGACTGCGTCGCCAACCCCCAAGGGATCGGCTGCTGACAGTGGCCGAGCCACTGATCGCCGATCGACGATCGGGTGCGGCTGACCCGTGCCGCTGTGCCGCTTTCTTCGGTCGTCGAAGGGACCAGACAGAGCCGGAAAAGGAGGAGAATAGAACTGCGGTTTGCTCCCAGCGCAGACATAGATAACGCCCAGCTTCGCGGGAGATGCTTACTGCGCTGGAAGGAGCACCCGATGACCGACACCCCCGAGATCCCCGAAACCCCCTCGAACGCAACGCCCGCAGCACCCCCGACGCCTCCGACGCCCCCGGTACCTCGTGCACTCTCCGAGGCACCCGCGCAGTCCACTCAGCCGCTTCCCGACTATGCGGCATCCGCGCCGACACCTCCGTCGGCAACCGGTTCCGCGAACGCGCCCGCCGCCGAGTCCGCGAACGCCAACGCCGGCGCCTCGTTCCGACGCACCAAGCCCGTTCTGCTCGTCGCCGCTCTCGCGGTCGGCGCCCTCGTCGGCGGAGTCGCCGGCGGTGGCATCGTGCTCGCGTTGAACGGCGACTCGTCGAACTCGTCGGTCTCCGCGAACACGACCCCCGCGAACATCACGGTCAACAACCCCGACGACGCCACCACCGTCACCGCAGTGGCGGCCAAGGCCACACCTTCGGTCGTCACGATCTCCGCCAAGTCCAGCGACTCCGGCGGAACCGGCTCCGGCGTCATCATCAGCGACGACGGCTACGTGCTCACGAACACCCACGTCGTCACCCTCGACGGCGCAACGGGTGACGCCGCCATCTCGGTGCAGACCAACGACGGACGTCTGTTCACCGCCAAGCTCATCGGCACCGACCCGATCTCCGACCTCGCGGTCATCAAGATCGACGATGCCACAGACCTCCAGCCGGCTTCGTTCGCCGACTCGAGCAAGCTCAACGTGGGCGACACCGCCATCGCGATCGGTGCACCCCTCGGCCTCTCCGGAACCGTCACCGACGGCATCGTGAGCGCGATCAACCGCAGCATCACGATCGCCTCTTCCGCAGCCCCGGACAACAGCGAGATAGCTCCGGATACGACTACGCCCGGACAGCAGAGCCCCTTCGAGTTCCTCCTTCCCGAGCGGGAAGAGGAGCAGTCCGCTCCCAACCAGTCGTCGTCGACTATCTCGCTCGCGGTGATCCAGACCGACGCCGCGATCAACCCCGGCAACTCGGGCGGCGCGCTGCTGAACGCCGACGGCGAAGTGATCGGTATCAACGTCGCGATCGCCAGCGCCGGCGGCTCCTCTGCCGCATCGCAGGCCGGCAGCATCGGTGTCGGCTTCGCGATCCCGGCGAACCTCGCCGAGCGCGTCTCGAAGGAGATCATCGAGAACGGCGCCGCCTCTCACGGCCTCCTGGGCGCGACCATCGGCAACGTGACCGACGAGGCCACCTCCGCCTCGGGCGGCTCGGTCGGAGCGACCGTGCGCGAGATCTCCGCCGGAGGCGCCGCCGAAGCCGCCGGTCTCAAGACCGGCGACATCATCACCGGAATCGACGGCCTCCCGGTCACCAACGCGACCGACCTCACCGCTCAGGTGCGTGCCCTCGCCGGCGGCGCCAAGACGACCGTCACGTACGTTCGTGGCGGCGAGGCGACGACGGTCGACGTGACCCTCGGTACCCTCAAGTAGCCGATCCGGGTGAGGGACACGGGCGCACAGCGCACCGTGTCCCTCACTCGTTAAAGCCCGGCATCGGCGGCTGATAGGCTCGACCGACCCGCCCCAGCACGAGTATTGGACCACATGGCCGCCACGGCAGACACGCTTCCCGGAGTCTCATACGTGATGCCCGTGCTCAACGAGGCGCTCTACATCGAGACCGCGATCACCACCGTCTTGGCGCAGGACTACGCCGGCGAGAAGGAACTGATCCTCGCGCTCGGACCGTCGACGGATGGCACGGACGAGATAGTCGATCGCCTCGCGGCGGCCGACCCACGCATCAGCACCGTGCACAACCCGGAGACCGACATCCCGGTCGGCCTCAACCTCGCCATCCGCGCGAGCAAGCACTCGATCATCGTGCGCGTCGACGCGCACTCGGAGCTCGAACCCGGCTACACCAGCCGGGCCATCGAGACCCTCGGCCGCACCAAGGCCGCCAACGTTGGCGGCATCATGCACGCCCGCGGCAAGACCCCGTTCCAGACCGCCGCCGCGCGCGGCTACAACAGCCGGTTCGGGCTCGGCGGCGCCCGGTACCACGGCAGCGGCGAAGAGGGGGCGGCGGAGTCCGCCTACCTCGGAGTCTTCCGCCGCGAGGTGCTCGAGGAGGTCGGGTACTTCGACGAGTCCATCAGACGCGGCGAAGACTGGGAACTCAACCTGCGCATCCGCGCGGCCGGCCACACCGTCTGGTTCGACCCGGCACTCAAGGTGACCTACTGGCCCCGCGAGAGCTGGAACAAGCTCGCGCGCCAGTTCTGCGCGACGGGAATCTGGCGCGGAGAGCTCGTGCGCCGCTACCGCGGACGCAACCCGTGGCGTTTCTTCGTGCCGCCCCTGCTCGTGCTCAACGTGCTCGCGAGCGTGATCCTCCTCGTTCTGCAGGTCACCGGCGTGGTGAGCGGATGGCCGAGCGCTCTCGCATCCGTCGTCTATTTCGGCCCTGCCGCCTATATCCTGCTCGTGCTCTGGCTGGCCTTCGTCGCCGACCGCGGTGCGAAGCCGCTCGACCGCTGGTTCTTCGTGGTCGTGCTGCCCACGATGCACCTGAGCTGGGGCGTGGGGTTCATCATCGGCGTGCTGCGCGGCGCGCGGGGCACCGTCGACACCTCGCGCACCGAGATCTAGCCGAGACCTAGCCGACCGCCTTACGCGCCAGCAGCCGCGCCACGACGCGCGACGCCGACCGTCCGTCGTCGAGCGGGTTGAAGCGGGCCCGCCAGGCGCGGTACTTCTCGGCGTAGCGGGCGCTCACCGCCTCGCGGTCGAGCACGAGCCGCACGAGTTCCGCGGCGTCCTGTACGACGGGGCCGGGCGCTGCCTCGTCGAGGTCGAAGTAGAAGCCGCGCAACTGCTCGCGGTAGTGCTCGAGGTCGGGCGCGAAGAAGAACATCGGCTTGCCGGTGACGCTGTAGTCGAACATGACCGACGAGTAGTCGGTGATGAGGGCGTCGGCGACGAGGAAGAGCTCGGAGACGTCGGGGTAGCCGGTCACGTCGAGCACGTTGCTGGCTCGCACGTCGCGACCGGGCCGCAGCGTACGGGAGTGCCCGCGGATCAGCGTCACGTATCCGGGCCCGAGCGCGTCGGTGAACGCGGCGACCTCGAGGTGGTCGATGTGCTCGGGGCGGTCGTCGCGCCAGGTGGGGGCGTAGAGCAGCACGGTGACGCCTTCGGCGATGCCGAGTCGGGCGCGCACGGCCGCACCGTCGCCGGAGACGAGCGTGTCGTCGCGCGGGTACCCCTCCTGCCAGATCGGTCCGAGGTAGGCGTACGCCGAGCGGAACACCGAGGTGCTGTGCGGGTTCTGCGCCAGCAGGATGCTCCACCGGCCGCGCTCGCGGATCGTGGCCAGCGCGGTGCGCAGCCCGACGCCGGGCCGGCCGAGGGCGATCTTCTTGAGCGGGGTGCCGTGCCAGGTCTGCAGCACCGTCTGGAACGAACGCTTGCGGAACCGGTTGCGAAGCCAGTCGTTCACGACGAGCAGACGAGCAGAGCCGCGGATGCGCCACCACTCCGCGCTCCCCTCGATGAGCGCGATGGAACCCTCGGGCACAGGCACCGACGCGTCGACGACGCTCCAGTAGCGGGCGATGTCGGGGCGGGTCGACGCGAACTCGCGATCGAGCGCGAGCGGGTTGCACGTCGCGCTCTGCCCGTAGAAGCTCTCGAAGAACACCGCGTTCAGCGGGGCGCGCTTCGTGGTGCGGTAGTCGAGCTCGAGTGCGGTCTGACGCTCGACGCCGCGCTCGTCGTCCGCCAGCGGGGGCGAGAGCTCGAGCGTGAGCACGTGTGCCGTGGCGGCGAGTTCGAAGCGGAACGCTCCGGGCACGAGCGACGCCTCGGGCAGCGGCGCGGAGACCGTGACGGGCGGGCCGACGCCGGACTCGTCGGCGAGAGCCAGCGTGTACCGGCCGGAGGGCGGAGGCAGGAGACGTCCGCCCCAGCGGGAGGCCAAGAGCGGGAACACGGCGTGCCAGCCGTCGCCCGACACCTCGACGACAGCGACGAGGTCCTGGCGGGGTCCGCGCAATACCGCCGATCGGGGCGCGCCGGTGCCGGCCAGCTCGAGGCTGGGCTCGGAGCCCCGTGCCACGACGATCGAGTCGATCGTCACGGTGTTCGCAGGGGATCCGGCGGGAGGCGTCGCAGTCATTCGTGCTCTTTCAGCCGGGTGGTTATCTCCCGATACACTCTGTCAGTATTCAGGCCGTCCCGGTACGCGTGGTGCGCCGTGGCGAGGCTCTCGCTGTGCTCGGCGAGGCGTTTACGGGTCGCCGGCGCGGTGTCTGCCCGCTCGATCAGGTCGAGCGCCTCGCTCCAGGAGGCGGTCTCGGAACCTCCGCTGAACGTCGGGTAGGCGACGTACAGGCCGCGGCTTGCCGTATACGCGTCGACGTCGGGGGCGAGGAAGACGATCGGCCGCCCTGTGAGCGCGAAGTCGTAGGCGATCGACGAGTAGTCGGTGATCAGCATGTCCACCGCGGGCAGCGCCGGTGTCACATCGGTGCACAGTCGCGAGTCGAACAGCAGCACCCGGTCGCTGACCGCCGGCCCAGCGGCGTAGTCGCCCACGCCGTGCGGGTGCGGGCGCACGAGCAGGATCGAGTCGCTCGCGTCGAGGAGCGCGGCGATGCGCCGCCACTCGTCGTCGGTCGGGATGCCTGGGTCTGCCTCGCCGTCACGCCAGGTGGGGGCGTAGAGCAGGATGCGACTGTCGGATGGCGCGATCCCCAGCCGCTCGAAGACCAGCGCGCGGGCAGCCGCCGACCGCTCCGCGTCCTCGCCGCGCAGCAGCACGTCGTCGCGCGGGTCGCCGGTCACGACGACCCGGTCGTGGGGAAGGTCGAACGCGGTGCGCAGCCGTCGGGCGGAGACCTCGGATGCCGCGGGGAGGATGTCGATGGACCTCGCGGCCCTGCGGTACATGAGCCGCAGCATCCGACGCAGCAGCGCGGAATCCGGCAGCAGCCGCGTGCGCAGCGTCTCCGCCGAGTCGAGGTTGATGCGTTTGAGCGGGATGCCGTGCCAGAGCTGCACCACGAAGCCGCCGGTGATGCCGTAGCGGTTGGCGTCGCCGAAACCGTGCGTCACCACGATCACCCGCGCACGCAGGGTTGCCCAGAGGCCCTGGCGCGACGACTTGAGCACCGCGGGGATCGAGAGGCGCGCGGCGGTCGCCAGATCGGACTCGTCTCGGGCCAGCCAGAGGAGGCGGCGCCCCGGTCGCTCCCGCTCGGCGACACGGTAGAGCGCGAGGGCGCCTTCGCCGATGCCCGGACCCGAACCGAACACCCAGAGGTCGCGGCGGCGGGGCACCAGCACGCTCGCGACGGCACCGAGCGCGTACCCCGGAAGGGCGAGCAGCTTCTTCGCGTTGCCCGCGGCGAAGGTGATTGCAGGCGTGGTCTCAGGCACACCCGAGCGTAACAGCCGAGCGTGTGTCGGGTATCAGGTGGGTAACGGTCGGCCCCGAACTGGGGTTCACACATGCGACCCTGTTTTAATCGGGGAGTGCCACTCCTCAAAGACGTCAGGGCCGCTCGTCGAGTGCTCCGCAACATCCTCCGTTCCCGCCGCGCCCGCGCCGAACTCGCCCGCCGCCTCCCGAGCGTGCCGAGGCCCGCCGACAAGAGCGTCGATGTCGTGGTCTACTTCGCCGACACCCGGGTGAACCTGTACCAGATCCGGCAGTGGTACGCGCCGCTGGCCGAGCTGTCGAAGACGCGCCCGGTCACGATCATCGCCCGGTCTCCCGGCACGATGCTCACGCTGCTCGACGAGTCGCCGGTGCCCGTCGTGTACCTGCGCCAGGTCGCCGACCTCGAGCGGTTCATCCAGTCGCAGGACATCAAGATGGTGTTCTACGTGAACCAGAACACCAAGAACTTCCAGATGTTCCGCTACGGCCGCATGTGGCACGTTTTCATCAACCACGGTGAGAGCGACAAGATGTACATGACGACCAACCAGTTCAAGGCCTACGACAAGAGCCTGATAGCCGGAGACGCGGCACGCGACCGGCTCAGCCGCAAGCTCTGGGACTTCGACCTCGACCGCAAGACCATCTCGATCGGACGCCCGCAGGCCGACCACTTCGCCGGGGCCCTTCCGTACCCCGCCGACGACCGCACCGTCGTGCTGTACGCGCCCACCTGGGAGGGCGACCGGGCATCGGCCGCCTACGGGTCCATCGCCAGCCACGGCGTGACGCTCGTCTCCGCCCTGCTCGCAACGGGCAAGCACCGCGTGCTCTACCGCCCGCACCCCCGCAGCGGAGTCATCGACCCCGCGTACGGCGCAGCCAACCAGCAGATCATCGCCGCCATCGCCGCCGCGAACGCCGCAGACCCGTCGGCACACCACATCTTCGACGACGGAAACGAACTGGGCTGGCAACTGTCGGGGGCGGATGTCGCGATCTCCGACGTCTCGGCCATGGTCTACGACCGCCTCGCCACGGGTAAGCCGCTCGTCGTGACCCGTCCGCTCTCGGCGCTCGCGGACGTCGACGAGGGCGGGTACCTCGGCGACTGCGAGTGGCTTACCGCAGACGCCGCCGGCGACATCGTGGCGATCGTCGACCGCGTGCAGAACAGCGACGAGGCGAGGCAGAAGCTCACCTTCTGGGTCGAGCGCCACTTCGGCGACACCACCCCGGGGGCCGCGACCGCGCGCTTCCATGGAGCCGTCGAGCAGCTCGTCGCCGACTGGGAGCGAAACGCGCTGCTGCACGTCGACGATGCGGCGGCGAGCGAGCCGGCACCGTTCGACGACGACGACGACGAGGACTCGATCGGCGACAACGACTGACCGGCACGCGCCCGACAGGCATCGGGCGGCTCAGAAGCTCACCCGCCACAGGTACTCGTCTCCGTTCGGGCGAAACCAGCGCACGATGACCACGGAGTTGCGACTCAGGTCATGACCCTGCGCGGAGAACGCGACGATGCCGCCGGGCAGCACCCGCCTGGTGCTGATCGGAAGCATCAGACCCGAGCCGAGGAGGCTCAGCCGAACGCTGTCGAGGGTCTCGGCGCTGCGGTTGACGAGGTAGTAGCGGAAGGGCGCGCGAGACCGGTCGACGACGAACGGAACGCGATAGGCGAGTGGTTGCATGGCGGCACGGTAGGTTGCGCCAACGACCTATTCGGCGGCGCTGTGCAAGCCCTTCGGCACGATTAATTTGTGGGGGAGAGGCGGCGTAACGTCGAGCGCATGCCACGACTGAGACGAAGCAACCTCACCGCGCCCGGGCTGGGGCGGGTGCGCCGCGGCCGGGGATTCTCTGTGCGCGACGCCCGCGGGCTCGCCGTGAAGGACCCGGCGACGGTCGAGCGCGTGGACGCTCTCGCCATCCCGCCGGCGTGGGAAGACGTCTGGATCGCCCCGCACCCCAACAGCCACATCCAGGCGACCGGGGTGGACGAGGCCGGCCGCCGCCAGTACATCTACCACTCGTTCTGGCGCGAGAAGAAGGACAAGGCGAAGTTCGACCGCGCGCTCGAGCTGTCTGAGGCACTGCCCAACGCGCGCCGCAAGGTCACCTCCGACCTGCGCGGCGACGGGCCGACCCGTTCGCGCGTGCTCGCGGGAGCGTTCCGGATGCTCGACACCGGGGCTCTCCGAGTCGGTTCCGAACGTTACGCGCAGACCAACGGCAGCCACGGGCTGTCGACGCTCCTCTGCGCGCACGCGAGGGTGAGCGGCACGACCATCACGCTCAAGTTCCCGGCGAAGAGCGGTCAGGAATGGAGCTCGGAGATCACCGACGTCGACCTCGCGGCCCTGCTCTCATCGTTGAAGCGCCGCGGGCCCACCGCGCGACTGCTCGCCTATCGCGATGACGACGGCGAGTGGCATCCGGTCTCCGCGGAGGAGATCAACGCCTACCTGCGCGAACGCACCGGCGGGGAGTTCTCGGCCAAGGACTTCCGCACCCTCCGGGGCACGGTCGCGGCGGCACTCAGCCTCGCGAAGCACGGTCCGGAGGCCACCCGGTCGAAGCGCAACCGGGCTCTCGCCCAGGCGATGCGTGACGCGGCCGCCGTGCTCGGCAACACCCCGTCGATCGCGAAGAAGAGCTACGTCGACCCGCGGGTGGTCGAGAAGTACCGTCGCGGCAAGACGATCGACGCGGCACGACCCGATTCGGCCGAGACGCAGCTGCGCGAGCTTCTCGGCGGGTGAGCCGGGCGGGCTTCAGTCGAGGGCCACGCGCCGCAGCGGGTCGCCGGTGTCGACGAACAGCGCGCCGCCGGGCGTGACGGCGCGGCCGATGGCACGGATCGCCGATTCGTAGAGCCGGGGATGCCTGCCGTCGAGCGCGCCCACCCGGCAGGCGAAGGCGAGGTCGAAGGGTTCGACACCGGGAGGAAGCGCGAAGTCCTCGACTGCCGCGCAGAGCGTCGAGAGCAGCCCTGCGTGGATCTCGGCCGAGCAGTTCTTACGGGTGAGCTCGATCCCCGTCGCCGAGCGGTCGAGAACCAGGATGTGGCCGTCTGGCGCGATGCGGCGAGCGACCTCGCGTGCGGCGGCCCCGGGCGCGCCCCCGATCTCGAGCACGCGCAGGCCGGGCCGCAGCGGCAGCGCGTCGACCACGGCGAGAAGCCGGGACGAGAGCGCGCCACCCATGGTCGAACCGGTCTACTCCGCCGGATCCACGGGGAAGTCGCGCTGGGCTTTGTCGAGCGCGCGCTGCGTGCGCGACGGCCTGGGAGGCTTCGGGCCGCGCAGACGCTTCGGCTCGCGCTCGGCGCGCGGCTGCTTCGGCTCCTTGGGGGCGCGCACCCGCAGGGCGAGCGCGGCGGGGAACTCGGCGGGTGCGGCGCGGAAGGCCTCGCGTGAGCTGCGGATGATCTGTCTGCCCAGCAGGTTGTTGCCCGTGCCGCCGACTACTGCGCCGATGCCGAAGGGGATGGCGCGGCCGACGATGTTGGTGCCCTGGGTCACGGCGAAACGCTTGACGAAAGTCTTCTTCAGCTGGTCGGCGATCTGCCCCATCGCCGCCTGCGGAACGCTCTTCGTTACCAGCTCGCCCCAGAACTTGTTGCGCACGGGACCCGAGCCCGTGGCCTGGCTGGCGAGCTGCTTGACGAGGTCGGTGCCTGTGGAGCCGAGGATGAGCGTCATCACGAGCGTGCGGGCACGGTCGGGGTCGTCGACGGCGATGCCGTGCACCTCGGTGACCGACTGGGCGAACAGGGCGCTGGCCTCGAGGAAGCCGCCGGTCTCGACCGTGGATAGGGCGAGGGATGCGCCGATCCCCACCGCGGGCAGGACAGCGCTCGCGCCGACGAGCGCTCCGCCGGTGGTCACGGCCGCGAGGAAGCGGCGTTCGAGGATGCGGATGACCTCCTCGGGCGTCGCTTCGGGATTACGCGAGCGGATGCTGTGCAGGTGCGCGAGCACCGCGGGGCGCTGCACCGTGAGCACCCGGTCGATTCCGGAGACGACGAAACGGTTCGCGTGGGGGGATTCCTGGGTGGTCATGCAACTCCGTAGTCTGCGTTGTATCTCGAGAGCACCTCGGCGATCGGCGCGTCGAGGACGAGCCTGCCCTTGTCGAGGTACAGCCCGCGCGAGCAGAAGCGGCGCAGGTCTTTCTCGTTGTGCGAAACGATGAACAGCGTGCGCCCTCCGGCGAGGAGCTCCTCGATGCGCTTGTAGCACTTCTCCTTGAAGGCGCGGTCGCCGACCGCGAGAACCTCGTCGACGAGGATGATCGGCTCTTCGAGGCGTGAGACGACCGAGAAGGCGATGCGCACCTTCATGCCGCTCGACAGATGCTTGTAAGGGGTGTCGAGAAACTCCCCGATCTCGGCGAACTCGATGATCTCGTCGAACTGCGCGGCGATCTCGGTCTTCTTCATGCCGTGGAGACCCGCGGTGAGATAGACGTTCTCCCGCACCGAGAGGTCGTTGACGAACCCGCCGGTGATCTCGATGAGCGGAGCCACGCCGCCCCGGACGTCGACGCGTCCCTCGTCGGGCAGCACGACCTCGGCGACGAGCTTGAGCAGCGTCGACTTTCCCTGCCCGTTGCGCCCGACGACGCCGATCGCCTCGCCCGGCTGCACGTCGAAGGTCACGTTGCGCAGCGCCCAGAACTCTCCCGGCCGGGTCCGACGTGCGCGTGCGCTGAAGAGGTCTTTGAAGTTGCGACGGGCTCGGCGGTTGCGGCGATAGCGGATGCCCGCATCCGTCACCGAAATCACCGCGGTCGACTTGTCGGCCGCCGGTCGTTCGATGAGCTCACTCTGGGACAAGGTCTAGATCTCTTTCAGCACCGAACGAATGGTGCGCTTGAAGACGAACATGCCGATGCACAGGATGACGATACTCATTCCGGCTGAGACCGCCACCATGAACCAGTCGAGTTCCGCGGCGAAGAACGCCGAACGGTAGACGGAGAAGATGCCACTGAGCGGGTTGAACGCCGCCCAGAAATGGAGGTCGATCGGAACCCGCGGCAGGTCGGTGACCCCGTAGATGATGGGAGACGCGTAGAAGAGGAAGCGCAGTCCGAGCTTGACGGCCCGTTCCAGATCGCGGAAGAAGACGACGAGTGGGGCCACGATCAGGCCGACGCCGATGGTCAGGACGAGCTGGATGGCGATCGCCAAGATGAAGAAAGCAACATTGGGATTGACTTCTGCGCCGCCGACGATTACGAAGAACACCAGAACCGGCAGGCTCGCCAGAAACTCGATGCCCTTCGAGAGGACCAGGCTCACCACCCAGATGGTTCGTGGGATCTTCGTCGACCGCACGAGCTTGGCCTCGCGCACGAACGCCCGCGTGGAATCGGACACAGCGCCGGTGAACCAGGTCCACGGCAGCAGGGCCGCCAGCAGGAAGACGATGTACGGCTCCGCGCCGACGGCGCGCTGGAAGATCACGGTGAAGACGAACCAGTAGATACCCGCCATGACCAGCGGGTCGAGGATCGACCAGAAGTACCCGAGGAAGCTCGTGGAGTAACGAACCCGGAGGTCGCGCTTCGTGAGCAGCCACAGGGACTGCCAGTAGCGCGCCAGCGGAGAGCGAACGGATCGCTCGGGTAGTGCAACGGTCACGAAGGTCCTTTAGGGCTTAACGGGCACCTGTCGGCGGACCGCTTCCCCCGTTGCAACCGGTTAGACGAAGAGGTTCGCCCGTTCCAGGTCTTCAGCGAAGTCGATCTCTACAGCGTAGAGATCGGAGATGTCCACCGGCTCAATGTGCAGCTTGTCCTGCTCAATGGCCAACTCTATGCCACGTTCGAAATAGTCCTGATCGCCGACGCGCTTGAGCTGGCGCAGCAGAACGGCCTTGTCGTCGCGGGAGATGTAGTTGATGCCGACGGCCTCGCCGAGTCCGTTCTTGACGGTCTTCGAGAGCTCCTTGATGTAGCCCTCCGCGTCGGTGGTGTACTTGACCTCTTCGTCGGAGACCTTCGCGGTGTTGACCGAGACGAAGGACTGGTCGCGGGCGACGAGCTTGGCCGCACGCTCGAGCGCTGCGGGGTCGAAGACGACGTCGCCGTTCATCCAGAGGACGCCGCCGGGGGCGGAGGCCTGGAGAGCGCGCATCAGGCTCTTCGAGGTGTTGGTCTGGTCGTACTGCTCGTTGTAGACGAAGGATGCCTCGGGGAAAGCCTCGATGATGTGCTCGAGCTTGTAGCCCACGACGACCGTGACCTGTGCTGCCTTGCCGAAGGCCTGGTGGATGTTGTCGAACTGCTGCCCCATGATGGTGCGGCCGTCGGCGAGCTCGGTGAGTGGCTTCGGCAGGGTGCGGCCGAGACGGCTGCCCATTCCGGCGGCCAGAATCACGATCTGCGTGGTCACGATGAGTCTCCTTGTTGTCAATCTACTTCTGCGAAGCAACAACACACTGTGGCTTGTTTGCCTGTTGTTTGCCTGTAGGTGAATTTCTGGACACACCATTGTGCTTGGGTAAATTTAGCAGCGACCCTCGTCCGCGGGCCAGAGGCCCGCGGCTGATGTTGTCGATTCGTGATGGAAGCTCTGACAGTCGTCGGCGGTTGGTACGGTGGACACGTGGATTCCGAACCCGACCTGCCCGAGGCCCAGCCGACGCCGCAGGTAGACACCCCGGCCGCTCGAACATCCAACACGACCAAGAAGGCGCCGACTCCGCGCAAACCGGCGACACCCCGCACGACCACCGCTCGCACGCCGAAGCCCGCGGCAGACGCCGCCACCGGCGAGACCGTCGCGAAGCCCGCCACCCCGCGCAAGACGACGGCGCGCAGCACGGCGAAGCCCGCCGGGCAGACGGGCAAGACGACGCAGCCGCGCACGACGCAGCCGCGCACGACGCAGCCGCGCACGACGCAGCCGCGCACGACGCAGCCCCGCACCACCCGCCCGAAGCCGGCGAGCTCCGACGCCGCCACCACGACGCCGGCCAAGAGCGCCACCTCGAAGAGCCCTGCGTCGAAGAGCGTCCCCGCCAAGCGCCCGCCCGCCGCCAAGACGACCGCGCGCACCAAGGCCGCCGCACAGCCTGTGGCCGGCGACGTGGCCTCCGTTGTCGACTCCCAGCTTCCCGAGGCCACGGAGGCATTGCTCACCGAGCGTCCGGCGCCCGTCGAGACGCTGAACGCCGAGGAGACTCGGGCCGAGACGGTAGAAGAATCCGTGGCATCCGAGACCACCACCACCGCCCCGAAGCCGCCCGTGCGTCGCGCTCCCTCGAAGCGGCCCGCGTCTCAGCCCCGCACTCCGGCGTCCAGACCGAAGACGCCGTCGTCCGAGGTCGTGTCGCAGGTACCGGCGCCCGCGCCCGACGTGAAGAACGTCGCGACCATAGAGAACGTCGAAGTCGTCGAGGTGGCGGCACCGGTCGAGCGCGAGGTCGTGCTCAAGGTCACCGGCCTCGTCAAGCGGTTCGACGACACGACCGCCGTCGCCGGCATCGACCTCGAGATCGTCGCCGGATCGTTCTTCGGAATCGTCGGCCCGAACGGTGCAGGCAAGACGACGACTCTGTCGATGGTCACCGGACTGCTGCGCCCGGACGCGGGCAGCGTCACGGTGCACGGCGCCGACGTCTGGACCAATCCCGTGGTCGCGAAACGCACCATGGGCGTGCTGCCCGACCGGTTGAGGCTCTTCGACCGGCTCACCGGTTCGCAGCTGCTCTACTACTCCGGCATCCTGCACGGCCTCGACAAGAAGGTGGTGCGCAGCCGTAGCGCCGACCTCGCCGCGGCATTCGGCCTCGAGGAGTCGCTCGACCGTCTCGTCACCGACTACTCCGCCGGCATGACCAAGAAGGTCGCGATCGCAGCGGCGATGATCCACTCGCCGAGGCTCCTCGTGCTCGACGAGCCCTTCGAGTCGGTCGACCCGGTGTCGGCAGCCAACGTCATCGAGATCCTGCAGAAGTACGTCGCCGCCGGCGGCACCGTGGTGATGTCGAGCCACACCATGAACCTCATCGAGCGCATCTGCGACTCGGTCGCGGTGGTGGTGAACGGCGCTATTCTCGCGAGCGGCACCATGGCCGAGGTGCGCAACGGCAAGACCCTCGAGGAGCGGTTCGTCGAGCTCGCCGGTGGTCGCAAGGCGGCGGAGGGCATGGAGTGGTTGCACAAATTCTCCGACTGAAGCTGAGGCTTCTCGGAAACTCGTTTCGTCGCAGTCCCTGGCAGCTCGTCGCGCTCGCGCTCGGTCTGCTCTACGGACTAGCCACAGCCGTTCTCGTCGTCGGCGGTCTCTTCGCCCTCCGGTTCTTCGAGGTCGACGTGGCCGCGAGCGCCACGATCGTGCTCGGCGCGACCGTGCTCGTCATCTACACGGTGCTTCCGCTCATCCTCGGCATCGACGACACCCTCGACCCCCGCAAGTTCGCCCTGTTCGGCATCCCCAACAACAAACTCGCCACCTACCTCGCCCTCGCGTCGTTCATCTCCGTGCCCACTGTCGTCATCGCCATCATGGCCGTCGCGCAGATCGCCACGTGGAGCCGAGGCCCCCTCCCGGTGCTCCTCGCCGCAGTCGGGGCCGTGCTCATCGTCGTCACCGCTGTGCTGTCGGCGCGCATCTCGACGTCGATCGCCGCGTTCCTGCTCTCGACCAGGCGCGCACGCGACACAACGGGGATCCTCGGCCTGCTGGCCCTCGTCAGCCTGTCGCCGGTGATCTTCGCCCTCGTCTCTGTCGACTGGGCCAAAGAGGGCCTCGACGTGCTCGCCTCGGTCGCGCGGGTGGTCGGCTGGACGCCGCTCGGCGCCGCCTGGGCGATACCCGCGGATGCCGCGGCCGGCGACGTCGGAGGCGCGATGCTCAAACTGCTCATCGCGGTCGCGTGGGTGGGCGTGCTCGCGGTCGCCTGGCGGGCGCTCGTCGCCACGATGCTGGTGACCCCCCAGCGCCAGGCCCATGCGCGCAAGTATTCGGGCCTCGGCTGGTTCGCCGTCTTCCCCGCCACCCCGACCGGTGTGATCGCGGCCCGCAGCGTGACCTACTGGCTGCGCGACTCGCGCTACGGCGCATCGCTCATCGCCATCCCGTTCATCCCCATCTTCATGGTGATCGCGCTCGTGATCGGCGTCGGCCCGCTGCCGCTCATAGCCCTGCTTCCCCTGCCCGTCATGTGCCTCTTCCTGTCGTGGTCGATGCACAACGACGTGGCGCTCGACAGCACCGCCGTGTGGCTGCACCTGTCGGCGAGCACCTCCGGGCGCGCAGACCGGCTCGGCCGGCTGATACCCGCCCTCACCGTCGGCGTCGTCGCGATCGCCGTCGGCTCCGTGGTGAGCAGCTGGGTCTACGGAGATTGGGACGTACTGCCCAGCCTGGTCGGGGTGAGCACGGCGATCCTGCTCAGCGGTCTCGGGCTGTCGAGCATCATGTCGGCACGTTTCCCGTACCCCGCCGTGCGCCCCGGCGACAGCCCGTTCGCGCAACCGCAGAGCGGCAGCCCCGCCGGCACCATCCAGGCCCTCTCCTTCCTCGCCATCCTGCTGTTCGCCGCGCCGTCTCTGTTCGCCGCCGTTCTCGGCATCATGTACGGCGGCTTCTGGCCGCTCGTCGCGCTCGGCACGGGGGTCGTCATCGGCGTCGGCATGCTTCTCATCGGCATCTTCTGGGGAAGCGTGATCTTCGAGCGCCGTGGTTCGCAGATCCTGGCATTCGCCATGCGCAACTAGCCGCTGCGAACACCTCGAAGCGAAACTACAATTGGCGCATGACTGACACCGAGCACACCGGCGGAGGAACCTCCACTCTCGATCGCGAACTCGAAGAGCTCCTCAACAGCGAGCAGGTCGAGGAGGGCGACCACGAGCGCTTCTCGCACTACGCGCCGAAGAACAAGATCATGGAGTCCGCCCTCACGGGCAAGCCCGTTCGTGCGCTCTGCGGAAAGCTGTGGACCCCGGGTCGGGACCCGCAGAAGTTTCCGGTCTGCCCCACGTGCAAAGAGATCTACGAGACGCTGAAGTAGCGCGCTCGAGCCGGGGCTCTAGTTCGTGACGTAGACCGTCGGGATCGCCGGCTCGCCGCGTGCCAGGCGGAAGGCCTGGTCGGGCAGCTCGGCGATCGCCGCGGCCCTGTGCGTGCGGGCCACGCCGGTGCCGTGGGCGCCGAGGTAGTCGGCCACCGGTTCGCCGTCGACCATGAGCGGCACGAGCAACGGCCGTTCCTCGGCGTTCGGAGCCGGCGGCTCGCCGACGTAGATCGTCTCGGCGACGGCCACGCCGTCTTCGATCGTGCGCACCGGGTGCTTTCGACCCCCGACGCTGGCCTTCGCAGCGGACTTCTTCGCGACCGCGACCCACTCGCCGTCGGCATCACGGCGCGAGACGAGCTTGTAGACCATGGAGGCGGCCGGATGCCCCGAGCCCGTGACCACCGATGTGCCGACCCCGTACGAGTCGACCGGCGCCGCCCGTAGCGCGGCGATCGTGTACTCGTCGAGGTCGTTCGTGACGGTGATCTTCGTGTTCACCGCGCCGAGCGAATCGAGCTGGCGCCGAACGGCGGCGACCTGCGCGGGCAGGTCGCCCGAGTCGATGCGCACTGCGCCGAGGCCGGTGCCGGCGACACGTACCGCCGTCTCCACCGCCTTGGGCACGTCGTAGGTGTCGACGAGCAGCGTGGTTCCCGAGCCGAGCGCCTCCACCTGCGAGCGGAACGCCTCCTCTTCGCTCTCGTGCAGGAGGGTGAACGCGTGCGCGGCGGTCCCCATTGTCGGCACGCCCCACTGGCGGCCGGCCTCCAGGTTGCTCGTCGCGCCGAAGCCGGCGACGAAGGCGGCGCGCGCCGCGGCCACGGCCGAGCGCTCGCCCGTTCGGCGCGACCCCATCTCGGCGATCGGGCGGCCGTCGGCGGCCGACACCATGCGCGCCGCGGCGCTCGCGATGGCGCTGTCGTAGTTGAGCACGCTGAGCGCCAGCGTCTCGAGGATCACCGCTTCGGCGAAGGTGCCGTCGACCACGAGGATGGGGGAGTTGGGGAAGTACACCTCGCCCTCCCGGTAGCCGGAGATGCTGCCGGTGAACCTGTAGTCGGCGAGCCAGTCGAGCGTGGTCGGGGTGACGACGGCGTGATCACGGAGCCAGTCGAGGTCGCCGTCGTCGAAGCGGAAGTCGCGGATCAGGTCGAGCAGCCGCCCCGTGCCGGCGACGATCCCGTAGCGGCGGCCCTCGGGGAGCCTGCGCGCGAAGACCTCGAATACGCATTCCCGGTCGTGGAGACCGCTGCGCATGGCCGCGTCGATCATGGTCAGTTCGTAGCGGTCGGTCAGCAGCGCGCTCGTCATGTCAACGAGCCTATCGAGGTCGGGGGTACCGCCTAGCGTGGGTGCCATGACAAAAGTGCGGTGGATCTTCGCCGGGCAGCTCGGCGAGATCTTCGACGACGGCGGTCCGATGCTGCTCATCGAGGCGCGGTCGGTGCTCCGGCGCCGGCCGATCCATCGCGCCAAGGCACACTTGATCCTCTCCGCGATCCGTCATCGCGCCGCCGAGCTGGGCGACCGAGTCGAGTTCCACCAGGTCGACAGCTACTCCGAGGTGACGAGAGGGCGAGACGACCTCGAGGTCATCGATCCGACGTCGTGGGCCGCCAGACGCACGGTGCGCGCTCTGAGCGCGCGCATCCTGCCGAGCCGCGGCTTCGTCACCACCGAGGAGGAGTTCGCCGCGTGGGCGGCGACCCGAGGCGACGGAAGGCTGCTGCTCGAGGACTTCTACCGCGACACGAGAATTCGCACCGGCCTGCTGATGGAGGGAGCCGCGCCGGTCGGCGGCCAGTGGAACTACGATCACGACAACCGGCGACCGCCGCCCAAGAACGCGTCCTCCCTCGGGCTGCCCGACCCGCGCTGGCCCGTCGAAGACGACATCGACGCCGGGGTGCGGGCCGACCTCGACCGCTGGCAGGCAGCGGGCGACATCCGCCTCGTCGGCGACGACGGCCCCCGCCGCTTCGCGGCGACCGGCACCGAGGCGGAGGCGGCACTCGCCGACTTCGTCGAGACCCGACTCGGCGACTTCGGCCCGTTCGAAGACGCCACACTCACCGGAGACTGGACGATGGCGCACTCCCTCCTCAGCGCGCCCATGAACCTCGGCCTGCTCGACCCCCGCCACGTCGTCGACACGGTCGCGGCCGAGTACGCGAACGGCAACGCGCCGCTGTCGAGCGTCGAGGGGTTCGTGCGACAGATCGCGGGGTGGCGCGACTACGTCTGGCATCTCTACTGGCACCTCGGCGAGGGCTACCGCACCGGCCACAACGCGCTCGGCGCGACCGCCGACCTGCCGCGCGAGTTCGTCGAGCTGGATGCCGCGGCGATCGAGGCCAACTGCCTGAGACACTCCATCGGCGGACTCCGCGAGCACGGCTGGGCACACCACATCCAGCGGCTCATGGTCATCGGCAACTGGGCGCTGCAGCGCGGCTACGATCCGGTGAAGCTCAACGACTGGTTCACCGACATGTTCGTCGACGGAACGCCCTGGGTGATGCCGGCCAACGTCATCGGCATGAGCCAGCACGCCGACGGCGGAATCGTGGCGACGAAGCCCTACGCCGCGGGAGGCGCCTACATCGACCGGATGACCGACTACTGCGGCGGGTGCCGCTTCAACCCGAAGGTGCGGCTCGGGCCCGACGCCTGCCCGTACACGGCGGGCTACTGGGCGTTCCTCGACCGCGCGGAGCCCGCGCTGCGGAGCAACCATCGCATGGCCCAGCCGCTCGCGGGCCTCCGCCGGCTCGCCGACCGGAAGGCGGTCGCGCAGCAGGAGAGGGAGCGCGACGGCTTCCACTAAACTCGGAGGCGTGACGGATGCGCCGATTGGAGTCTTCGACAGCGGGGTCGGCGGCCTCACTGTCGCGAGGGCCATCATCGACCAGATGCCGCGCGAGTCGATCACCTACGTGGGCGACACCGCGCATTCCCCCTACGGGCCGAAGCCGATCGCCGATGTGCGCCGCTACGCGCTCGAGGTGATGGACGACCTCGTCGCCGAGGGCGTCAAGCTGCTCGTGATCGCCTGCAACACCGCCTCGTCGGCGATGCTGCGCGACGCCCGGGAGCGGTTCACCGGCGGCTACGGCATCCCCGTCGTCGAGGTCATCCAGCCCGCGGTGCGGGCCGCGGTGCGACAGACCCGCAACAAACGCATCGGCGTGATCGGCACCGTCGGCACGGTACAGTCGCTCGCCTACGAGGACGCCTTCGCCGCGGCATCCGACCTCAAAATCTTCGCCGAGGCGTGCCCGCGGTTCGTCGAGTTCGTGGAGTCCGGTGTCACCAGCGGCCCCGAGCTGTTCGAGGTGGCCGAGCAGTATCTCGCCCCGCTCAAGGCCGCAGACATCGACACGCTCGTGCTGGGCTGCACCCACTACCCGCTGCTCGCCGCCGCCATCCAATACATCATGGGGGAGGACGTCACGCTCGTCTCGAGCGCCGAGGAGACGGCGTACGACGTGTACCGGATGCTCGTGAAGCACGGTCTCGAACGCACGTCCCTCGAGTCGCCGGCCTACACGTTCGAGGCGACAGGCGGAAGCCAGGAGCAGTTCCTGAGCCTCGCGTCCCGCTTCCTCGGCCCGGAGGTCACCCGCGTCGACCTCGTCGAGACCGGCACTATCCACCTGCCCAAGCTCGTTTTGCCCTAAGCCCCGCTACCGAAAGCAGACAACCCATGACCCGTTCCGACGGCCGCACCGCAACCGATCTCCGCCCCGTCACGATCGAACGCGGGTGGAGCACGCAGGCCGAGGGCTCGGCGCTGATCTCCTTCGGCAACACCAAGGTGCTGTGCACGGCGTCGTTCACCAACGGGGTTCCGCGCTGGCTGAAGGGCAAGGGCACCGGCTGGGTCACGGCGGAGTACTCGATGCTTCCCCGTTCGACGAACGACCGCATGGACCGCGAGAGCGTCAAGGGCAAGATCGGCGGCCGCACCCACGAGATCTCCCGCCTGATCGGCCGCAGCCTGCGCGCTGTCGTCGACATGAAGGCGCTCGGCGAGAACACCATCGTGATCGACTGCGACGTGCTGCAGGCCGACGGAGGAACCCGCACCGCGGCGATCACCGGCGCCTATGTGGCGCTCGCCGACTCGCTCGAGTGGGGCCGTGACAAGGGCTTCATCGGCAAGAACTCCAAGCCGCTCATCGACAGCGTCGCCGCGGTCTCCGTGGGCATCGTGAAGGGCGAGCCGCTGCTCGACCTCGCCTACGTCGAAGACGTCAAGGCCGAGACCGACATGAACGTGGTCGTCACCGGCCGCGGGCTCTTCGTCGAGGTGCAGGGTACCGCGGAGGGAGCACCCTTCGACCGCGACGAGCTCAACGCGCTGCTCGACCTCGCCCTCGGCGGAACCGCCGACCTGACCGCGATGCAGGTCGCGTCGCTCGCGTCATGAGCCCCGTGCAGCTGGTTCTCGCCACCCACAACGCGCACAAGGTCGCCGAGCTGCGGCGCATCCTGGGCGACAAGCTCGACGGTATCGATCTCATCGGCTACGACGGCCCGGAGCCGGTGGAAGACGGGGACACGTTCGGGGCAAACGCGCTGATCAAGGCGCGGGCCGCCGCGAAGCACACGGGTCTCGCCGCGATCGCCGACGACTCCGGCATCTCGGTCGACGCGCTGGGCGGCGCCCCCGGCATCCACTCCGCCCGTTACGCGGGCAACCGCGACGACCGCGAGAACCTCGAGCTGCTGCTCGCGAACCTCGCGGGCATCACCGATCGTTCGGCGCAGTTCAACTGCGCGGCGGCCTTCGTCGTCGGCGAGTTCGAGCACGTCGAGGACGGCGTCTGGCCGGGCTCAGTGCTGCTCGAGCCGGCGGGTGTCGGCGGTTTCGGCTACGACCCGGTGTTCCGTCCGGAGGGTCTCGAGGTGAGTGCAGCGCAGCTGACCGCCGACGAGAAGAACGCGATCAGCCACCGCGCTCGCGCGTTCGGGCAGATCATGCCCGTCGTGCGGGGCCGGCTGCTCTAGTAGTCGACCCCGGGCGTCTCGCCGACGCGGTAGTCGGCGGAGGAACCGGTGCAGTCCGCGGTGAACGCGGCCTCCAGCTGCGGATCGTCGGTGTAGACCACCAAGGAGCGGTCGGGATCGCGGAGGAGATCGCAGAGCGCGGTCCATGACGCGGGCCCGCTCGGCTGGCCACCGCGGAAGCTGCTGTACTCGCGGAATGCGAACCGGCGTAGAGGGCGGTCGTCTGCGTCGACGTCTCCCGTGACGTACGCGGCCCAGAAATTGATCCCCTGTTCGTCGGGCGACTTCGAATCCCACAGGATGGCGCTCTCGCCCCGTTCGGCGAGCTCGACGATGGCGCGCACCGCGTCGTCTCCCGTGTGCCAGACGTGGCCGCCGAGGATGCGATCGGCTGGTTGGAGCACGACGAGCCCCGGACGCGCGATCGGGACGACGGCTGCGACCACGACGGTGGCCGCTGCGATCACTGCGACGCCCGCCATCGCCAGGACGCGCGGACGGGCGGTCGACGCCGCCGCGACGACGACGGAGAGGCTGATCGGGAGGAGCACCGCGGTGACCAGCCAGAGCAGTTTGATCGTGTAGTACGCCGTCCACGGGTCGAACACGTCACTGCCGATGAAGAGGATGAGCGAGATCGCGACGTAACACGCGGTGACGAGCGCGACCACGCCGCCGAACACGGGTACCGCGATCCGCGACCGCAGGTACGCGGCGGCGAGCAGAGCCGGTGCCACGATGGCGAGCGCGAACAGCCATGACTGCGGGTGGCCCTGCCCGGGAGCGGTGAGCGCCGAACCCTGCGCGAGAAACGTCGGCACCGTGAGCAGTGCGGCAAAGGCGAGGAACAGGGCCACGAGACCCACGGCCGCGGCGAGCGGCCGCCCTCGGGCGCCGAACACCTCTCGGCGATGACGCACGGCGACGAACAGCCCCAGGGTTACAGGCACGAGCAGAACCGGGCTCCACGTCAGGAGGAGCAGCGTCGCGATTCCCACCTGGGTGACGACGCCGACGAGCGGCGCCCGCCCGGACGCCACGAAGACCAGCCAGCTGGCGAGGGCGAGCGCGAGCGCGAACGGCATGTTGAAGTAGCCGAATTCTATGGGCAGGCCGCCGACGAACCAGGTGAGCGGCAACAGAGACCCGGCGGCGCTCGCGACGGCGATCTGGACTCGCTTGTCCGGGGCGATGAGCGACCCGGCGACGGCGCCCATTGCGACGCAGCACACCGCCAAAACGACGGTCCACACCCAGCCGTAGGTGACGAGATGGCCGGCGAGGAGGCTCCCGCCGGTGCCCCAGAGGCGGTCGAGGGACTCGGGCAGCGCGACGGCGGCGACGGGGACGGGGACGGGATTGGCCGCTCCGCCGAGGGCGATCCCGTTGTCGGCGATGATCGTGCGCGTGAAATTCAGGTTGTTGGTGGCATCGCCCTCCATGGCCCAGCCGACCTGCGAAGCGCCAGGGACGACGGCGGCGACGAAGCGGACGCCGACCCAGATCACGGCACCGAGGGAGGCGGGAATCCAGAGCGCGAGCGATCCGGCCGACGGCCGGGAGGTTGGGCCGGGACGACGGGCGATCAGCACGACGGCCGCCACCGACGCCATAACGAGGAGCCCGAGGACCGTCACACCGGGATGGAGGCCGGCCGCCGACGTGAGCGTGAGCGAGACGACGATCAGGAGCACGACCGCCGTGGCGACCGCCGGCACGGCGAGCGTCGATCCCAGCCGCGGGCCGACGATCATGGTCCACAGGGCGACGGTGAGGAGTATGAGCACGACGAGGAGAATGCTCATATAACGAGCCTAGCGATAACGCCGATCATTCCTATCAGGAGCGCACCCCTAGTAGGGGTGGCAGGGTGCCCTTACCCTTGGAGCGTGACGAGAGACGACCATGCCGGGCACGGCCACGACCACGCGGCGGGGGTGACCAACCGCACGCGGCTGGTTGTCGCCATCTGCATCGTCGCCGTCTTCCTCGTGGTCGAGGTCGTCGGCGCCGTGGTCTCCGGATCGCTCGCCCTGTTCGCAGACGCCGGGCACATGGCATCCGATCTTCTCGGCCTCGTCGTCGCGCTGATCGCGATCCTCATCGCAGCCCGCCCCGCCACCGACCGGCAGACCTACGGCTACCAGCGGGCCGAGGTCTTCGGCGCGCTGATCAACGGCCTCCTGCTCGCCGGCGTCGCCGTGTTCGTCGCCATCGAAGGGGTGAGCCGCCTCGTCGACCCCGACGAGTCGCACGTGCTCAGCACGCCGATGCTCGTCGTCGCGGTCGTGGGGCTCGGCGCCAACGTGGCCTCCCTGCTGGTGTTGCGCGGCGGAACCGACTCGATCGGCATGCGGGGCGCCTACCTCGAGGTGCTCGGCGACATGATCGGCTCCATCACGGCGATCGTCGCCGCGGTCATCATCCTTGTCACCGGGTTCGCCCAGGCCGACGCGATCGCGTCGCTCGTGATCGCCGGCCTGATCGTGCCGCGCGCCCTCTCGCTGCTGCGCGACGTCTTCCACGTGCTGAGCCAGGCCGTGCCGAAGAACATGGACGTCGAGACCATCCGCGAGCACATCCTCGGCACACCCGGCGTCGTCGACGTGCACGACGTGCACGTCTGGGCCATCACGTCGGGCGCGCCGGTGTTCTCGGCCCACGTGGTGGTCACCAAGGAGCACTTCGCGAGCGGAGGCACCGGCGCTCTGCTCGACGAGCTCGGCGGCTGCCTCTCCGGGCATTTCGACGTGGAGCACTCGACGTTCCAGCTCGAACCCACCGAGCACGCCGAGCACGAACAGCCGCACCACCGCTGACTTTTCGGCACACCGAAATTCGGATAGGGTTTCGGCATGCCGAAGTCCCGCGTCCGCTCCGAGCGCTCGTCGTCCAGCACCACTCTGATGTTGCTCGGCCCGGCGTTCGTCGCCGCCATCGCCTACGTCGACCCGGGCAATGTCGCCGCGAACCTCACGGCGGGCGCCCGGTACGGGTATCTGCTGTTGTGGGTGCTGATTCTCGCGAACCTCATCGCTGTGATCGTGCAGTACCAGTCGGCGAAGGTGGGTCTCGTCACCGGCCGCAGCCTCGCAGAGCTGCTGGGGGAGCGGCTGCCGACCGCCCCGCGGCGGCTCTACTGGGGGCAGGCAGAGCTCGTCGCCGCGGCGACCGACATCGCCGAGGTCATCGGCGGCGCCATCGCGCTCAACCTGCTGTTCGGCGTGCCCCTGCTGCTCGGCGGGGTGATCGTCGGAGTCGCCTCGATGGTCCTGCTCGCCGTGCAGTCGCGTCGTGGACAACGGCCATTCGAGATCGTCATCGTCACCCTGCTCGGCGTCATCGTCGTCGGCTTCGTCTCCGGGCTGTTCGTGAGCGACCTCGACCCCGCCGCGATGCTGGCCGGAGTGGTGCCGCGGTTCGAGGGCGCCGACTCGGTGCTGCTCGCGTCGAGCATGCTCGGCGCCACCGTGATGCCGCACGTGATCTACCTGCACTCCGCACTCGCCCGCGACAGGCACGGAGTGACGGACGACCCCGGTCGCATCCGTATGCTGCTCAAGGCCACCCGCTGGGACGTCGGCGCCGCGCTCGTCGTCGCCGGAGCCATCAACATCTCGATGCTGCTGCTCGCCGCGTCGAGCCTGCGCGGAGTCGAGGGGACCGACTCGATCGAGGGGGCGCACGCCGCCATCGTCGCGAACCTCGGCCCTGCGATCGGCGTGATCTTCGCCATCGGCCTGCTCGCCTCCGGGCTCGCCTCGACGAGCGTCGGCACCTACGCCGGCGCCTCCATCATGGGCGGCCTGCTCAAGGTGCGCATCCCGCTGCTCGCACGGCGTGTGGTCACCATGATCCCCGCGCTGGTCGTGCTCGGCATCGGTTTCGACCCGACGCAGGCGCTCGTGCTGAGCCAGGTCGTGCTGAGCTTCGGCATCCCCTTCGCTCTCATCCCGCTCGTGCGGTTCGCCAGCTCTAAGACGCTGATGGGCGAGTTCGCGAACGCGGCCTGGCTGCGCTGGGTGAGCTGGATCGCCACCGCCGCGATCGTCGCCATCAACGTCGTGCTCATCGTGCTCGTGATCGCGGGGATCTGATGCCGACCTATCCGATCGCCGTCGAAGACTATGTGAAGGTCGTCTACGCCCACACCGAATGGCAGCCCGAGCCGATCACCACGTCGGTGCTCGCGGGTCGGTTGGGGCTGGCCGCGTCATCCGTCACCGAGATGGTGAAGAAGCTCGGCGCCCAGGGACTCGTCGACCACGTGCCATACGGGGCGGTGACGCTGACTGCGGATGGCACGGCCCTGGCCCTGCGGATGCTGCGACGACACCGGCTCATCGAGACGTGGCTGGTTCGGCACTTCGACTACGCCTGGGACGAGGTGCACGACGAGGCGGAGGTGCTCGAGCACGCGCTCAGCGACCGGCTGCTCGACAAGATCGACGACGAGCTCGGGCGGCCGACGCGCGACCCGCACGGTGACCCGATCCCGAGCCGAGACGGCGTCGTCGACCAGCCGGCCGCCGTGCTGCTGCGCCTTGCGGCGGCAGGGGAGACCGTGTTCGTCGCCCGCATCAGCGACCGGGACCCGCTGCTGCTGCGCCATCTCGAGGCGGAGGGGTTCACCATCGACTGTTCGCTCACCGTGGCGACCGCCGAACCGTTCGCCGTCGCCCTCGGAGAACGGGAGGGCACTCTCGAGCTGTCTCCCGACGCGCTGGACTCGATCTGGGTGAGCCGTGAGCGGCCCGGCCGCGTAAAGTAGCAGCGCTATGACTACACACACTCCGAAGAACCAGCCCAACGACGACACCCCCTCCGAGCGCATCGAGAAGGTCGTCGCCGAGCTGGGGGAGGACGAGGTAGTGGCCCGCGCCACCGCGCTCATCGCCGGGCTCAACGCCGGCGAGGAGTTTCTGCTCGCGGTCGGCGGCCGTCACGCCCAGGGAATCCTCGACGGAGCACCGCCCCTGTACTGGCCCGAGGTGTGGGGCGCCCGCACGTTCCTCTACGTGTGGAACGACTCCGCGATCCCCGCGGTGCTCGCGGGACTGGGCAACCAGGCCTGGCGCGTTCGCGAGATGAGCGCGAAGGTCGTGGCCCGTCGCGAGCTGGCCTACCCGGCGGAGGTCGCGGCGCTCGCCGAAGACGAGGTCGCCCGGGTTCGCGCCCAGGCTGCACGCGCGCTCGGCGAGATCGGCACCGCCGACGAGATCGACGTTCTGCGTTCGCTGCTCAAGGACCCCGAGATCGAAGTGCGTCGCGAGGCCGGCGGGGCGCTCAAGAAACTGCGCTCCAAGCTGCCCGCCGAGACGCAGAAGCCGGCCGGAGAAGAAGCACCGACCGAGAGCTAGTTCTTCGGGTCGTTGCTCTTGTCCTGATCGAACAGGGCCTGGTCGAGCACCAGCTCGGAGGTGTCCGTCGCACTCGCGGCAGAGCGGTTCTTGCGCGCCTTACGCACCGACTGGATGTAGTGGTAGACGGTCGGCACGATCGCGATGAACACGGCGCCGAGCAGGATCACGTCGATGTAGTGCGTGACGAAGTCGGCGACGGGCGGGATGTAGCCGAGCAGGAAACCGGCAAACGTGAGCCCGGCGCCCCAGATGAGCGCGCCGATGAGGTTGTACAGCGAGTACTTCTTGTAGTTCATGTGGCCGACGCCCGCGGCGACCGGGGCGAAGGTGCGCACGATGGGCACGAAGCGGGCCACGATCACTGCCATGCCGCCGAAGCGCTCGAAGAACGAGTTGGTGCGACGCACGTTCTCCATCGAGAACAGACCGGTCTCCTTGCGTTCGAAGACGCGCGGGCCGAGCTTGTGGCCGATCAGGTAGCCGACCTCGCCGCCGAGGAACGCCGCGAACCCGATCGCGAGGCACACCCAGTAGATGGGTATCTCGATGCCGGAACCGCCGACGACCATGGTGCCGGTGAAGGTGAGGAGGCCGGTGATGACCAGCAGCGTGTCGCCTGGGAGGAGGAAGCCGACGAGCAGTCCGGTCTCGGCGAACACGATGAAGCAGACACCGAGGAGCGCGAAGGCGCCGAATCCCTCGATCAGGTTTGCCGGATCGAGGAACGGAATGAGAGCGGTGGAAAACACGGACAAATCTCCAGTCGTCGGTTGCCGTTGAGGTCAATCGGCGGCGGCTACGGTTTCAACGCTCTCAGGCTACCGGCTGGCGGGCCCGCGCTGGCTGAGAAAATGACGTTTTCGGCAGAGATCATCCCGCGGTATGACACGACGCGGCCCCAGTTCGGGGCGCATCGCCGGCGAGCAGGATACGAGAAGCGCGACGCACTGCCGGGTCGTAGTCTGGGGCGCAATCACGACCACGACCTACAAGAGGGAGCACCACGCGATGAGCGACACGCGAACCACGAGCGGAACCGGTGACCGGACGAAGGCGGAGGGCGGGTTCTCCGCGGAAGAGCGTGCCGCGATGAAGGCACGATCGGCCGAGCTGAAGGCAGAGGCCAAGCGCGGAAAGGCGGCCGACAAAGAAGCCGCCGATGAGGCATCCGTTCTGGCGAAGATCGCCGAGATGGCCGAGCCCGACCGCGCGATGGCCGAGCGGTTGATGGCCATAGTGGCGGATGTCGCTCCCGGCCTCTTGCCGAAGCTCTACTACGGCCAGCCGGGGTGGGCGAAGTCGGGCAAGGTCGTCGTTTTCTTCCGCAGCGGCCTCGGCGACAAGGAGCGCTACTCGACGCTGGGCTTCAGCGGCGCGGCGCAGCTCGACGACGACGGCGGGCTGTGGCCGACGTCGTATGCGCTCGACCACCTGACCGACGACGGGGCCGAGACGATCGCGAAACTGGTCGTGCGAGCGGCGGGCTGACCGCGGTCTGGCTGCTTCCGCGCCCGCGGTTACAAGACGGAGTATCCCGTGCCGAACAACGCCGCCTTGAAGATTTCTGCGGCAAGCCACACGAGCGATGGGGCGAGTCCCAGGACGACGGCCCATATCGCCAGAGCCCGTCCTCGCCCACCGAGGCGGTTCGCCCTACTGATTCCGATAACGCCGAAAATGAGGGCAAGGACCGCCGGCACGAAAGCGAGGAACATCGCGACGAAGAACTGAGGAATAAAGAGGGCGCAGGCCGAGGCGATAAGCCCAAGTGCGAAGCCCGCAACGGCGAGCGCGTTTTTCGGCTGGTCGAGCTGGGTTTGCGTCATGTTCCGACCGAGCCTACTCGGCCGCTGAGGCTGCGCCGCAAGTACCGAGCGAATGACTTCACAGATCGCTGGTGCGAGGAGCGCCGAGTAGCTTCCGGTCAAATGCACTACCGGGGCGCTTCGAACCCTGTGACGCCTATCGGCTCTATGTCGCCGCATCGCTCGAGAACGTCGTCGCGCCCCGCCTCCCTCATGCTCGCGAGCGGCACCATGCCCCCACCGAGTTCGACCGCGTCGCCGAGCTGGAATTGGTACGCACCGATACTCAGCGTCGTGCCGTCCCACGAGCTGGAATGGCTGGGCATCAGCAACGGGACCCCGTCGAGCGTCAGGCAATCCCCGCTCACGGTGAGTGTGCCCGAGAAAGCGGCGGCATTGCCGATCACGCCTCCCTCTGGAGTCACCGTCTGCTCGAACGTCATCATCTGTCCCTCGAAATTCTCGGGGGAGTCCTTGGTGACGGCCGGTTCCGCTTCCTTCTGAAGGGGAACGCAGGCTGAAAGCGCGATCAGCACTCCCGCGCCGACCAGCAGAGGAGCCAACGACTGATTCATCCGGGCATCACCTTCACTCCGCATTGGTTATGCGAGCCAGAGTAACGGACCGGTAGGAAGTGCGGGAGAAGGGACTTGAACCCTCACGCCTTTCGGCACAGGTACCTAAAACCTGCGTGTATACCAATTTCACCACTCCCGCGAGCGGTTACAAGTGTAATGGGCGGGCAGAAGCGTCTCGACGAGGGCCGGGTCGTCGCGCGTGCGTCCCGGTGCGGCCCGTTGAGACGAGGCCGCACCGGACGTCGGTCAGATCGCGACGTCGCCGATGAGGTGGACGGTGACGCCGAGGGCGTCGAACATCGCGGCCTTCGCCAGCAGCGCGCGGTCGGCGGTCTCGGCGTCGGGCGCGTAGGCGACCTGCAGGTGGTTTGCCTTGTGGCGCGCCATGAACTGGTCGCGGCTCGCGCCGTGCAGCACGGCGTGCATGATCGGCCACTCGGGGTTCGTCGCCTGCCAGCGGCGCTCCGTCTCGTCGGCGGGCAGCTCGACGGCCGTGCCGCGGCCGATGTCGAAGTGCAGCGCCCCCTCGGCGATGTAGAGGCGCGACCAGACGAACTCGCCCGGCTTGGAGACTCCCTTGATCGTGCTGCCGCCGAGCGGGAAGTAGACCGGTCCCTGACGCCAGCCCACGGCGCCATGGTAGCCGCCGGTCAGGTGCGACGGCGGCACGGAGCCGGAGATCTCGAAGACCCAGACGAACTGGCCGTCGTAGTCCTCGCCCCAGCGGATGTCGTGCAGCGTGTTCGCCGGGTCGAGCCCCATCGCGGTCCAGATGCGGTTGGTGAGCAGGGCGTCGACGGCGACGCCCTCGTCGGCCTCGTTGAAGTGGGGGAGCGCCTCGCCGGCCCACAGCTCGCGGCTGCCGTCGCGGCTGAGCACGGGTGGGCGTTCGACGTTGTTGAGGATGCCCTCGATGAGGTCGCTCGCCGGCACCAGGTCTTTGAGACCCTGCTGGTACTGGATGCCGACGGCCGAGAGGCCGTAGTCGTCGCTGATGCGGAGAGCGGCGACGTACATCTTGGCCTGCCAGACGAGCTGGGCCTCGGTGAGCTCGGTCGCCTCGTCGGTGCCGACGACGAACGTCATGCCCGCCTCGCGGATCCAGGCGAGGACCGCCTCGGCCTCGGCGTCGGGGACGGTGAGCATCTCGGCGTACAGCGCGCTCTGCGAGAGGCGCTCCTTGTAGATGCCGAGCGGGTTGAGCAGCTCGTCGTCGATGATGGCGTTGTACATGCCCATGCAGCCCTCGTCGAAGACTCCGATGATCGCCTTGCGGTCGAGCAGCTGGCCGGCGAGAGCCTGGGCGAGCTCGGTCTCCGCGCTCGGCGCGAGGGCGGGCAGCGGCCGCACGTGCGACGCGTCGTGCTCGATGTGGCCGGTCTCAAGCCACGAGGCGATGCCGGCGCGGAACCAGTCGTCGCTGAAGTCGACGCTCCAGATCGTGGAGTAGTCGACGCCCATCTTGGTCATGCCGGCGTTGAGGCCGAGCAGCCCGACGAGGCCGGGGTTGTCGCCGACGAAGTTGGCGACGGTGAGGATCGGACCCTTGTGCGTGCGCAGGCCCGCGAGCACGTGGTGGCTGTACTGCCACACCGATTCCGCGACGATGAGCGGCGCGTCCTCGGGGATGTTCGTGAAGACCTCGAGCCCGTAGTGCTGGCTGTCGATGAAGCCGTGACCCTTCGCCTCGTCGACCGCGTGCGCACGCTGGATGCTCCAGCCGAGGGCCGCGAACTCCTCGGCCAGCCGCTCCTCCATCGCCTGCTGGATCGGCCATCCGGCGAGGTTCGCCGCGAGCCTGAGGTCGCCGCTGGTGACAAGCCAGGCGGTCTTGGCCTCGAGCTGGGGGCGGGCGAGACGGGTGGGCATCGAATACGAAGCGGTGGCCACGAATCCTCCTTGATTGCGGTCGAATGAACTGCCCGCCGGCTGTCACGGCGGTATCCGACAGCATGCTAGAAATCGATTACACAGTCAACCCGGAGTTTGCGCCAGCCCGCTCGACGGCATCCCTGACCAGGGCGAACGACTCGGCGACGATCGCCAGCGATCCGCGCGAATCGGCACCCGACGGCGCGTTCACCTTCACGATCGTGAGCCCGCTGCGAGCCGCCGTGGCGAACGACTCGACCTCGGCGGCAGCGAGCAGGCTCGAGCCCAGACCGGCGCCGACGGCCAGCGGACCGGCGGCCGCCACGTGGTTGTCGGCCCACGCCTCGCCGAGCGGGTTGTCTGTCGCGGCGACGCCGGAATAGGCGCGGGCGCCCAGCAGTCCGAGAGCGTCGGCGCGGCGCACGTGATCGACGGCGGTCGCGGTGTCGCGCGTCTCGAGCACCGAGCGCCCCCAGTTGACGCCGACGCCGACGCCGGCAGCCGGGTCGAGCGCGGCGAGTGCCCGCAGCTCGTCGTCGAGCGGCAGAAAGCCCTTGACCGGGCGCACGCCTAGCGCCGAGTCGCAGTGCTCGAGCAGCACGCGGGCGCCGCGCCAGTCCCAGCCGGCGATCTCGTCGAGGCTCTCGGTGAGGGCGGCGACGTGCGCGTCACGGGCGGAGAGGTCGACGGATGCCGCGGACTGCACTTCGACGGCGGCGACGACGGGTCGCCCGGCCCGGTCGCTCATCGCTACCGTCGCCGCATGGGCGCCGCGAACCAGCTCGACCGCGGCCCGGCGGCCGTCGGGATCGAGCGACGCGAGCCCGAAACGCCCGTCGGCGCGCGCCTCCATCGTGGCGGCGACCATGGTGAGCACGTGGCTGCCGCCCGCCTCGAGCAGGCGCACGAGCGACTCCTCGTCGGCGACGAAGGTCGCGCTCGCCCAGGGGACTTCGAGCCCGCTGCATCCGGTCGCCTCGATCGCCGCTCGCAGGTGCGCGTCGTTCAGACGGGCGTCGGATCGCGCCTCGCGCGGCAGCGACGCGTAGGCGCCGAGTTGGATCGGTGTGCGGGTCATAGCGTGCCTCCGGTCGGTGCGCCCGGCGGTCGCAGACGGTCGCCGAGAACCTGAGCATAAGGTTTCTTGCGGCTATCATCACAAGCAGCCGTGGCGGCCTCTGGGGTTCGCCGGGCGCAATCCGGGAGACGAAGAGGTGACCGTGGTCGCAAAATCCACCAGGCCGAAGGTGGTCGATGTCGCGCGTCACGCCGGTGTGTCCACCGCGACAGTGTCGCGGGTGCTCAACAACAACCCACGGGTCGACCCGGAGATCGCCGAGCGGGTGCGCGCCTCCCTGAGCGAGCTCGGCTACCGCATGAACAGCGTCGCCCGCAGCCTCCGGCGCCAGTCGAACAGCGTGGTCGGCGTGATCGTGCCCGACATCGCGAACCCTTTCTTCACCGACGTGGTGCGGGGGATCGGCGACGCGCTGCGCGACGACGGCTACATGCTGATGCTCTGCAACAGCGACGACGACACCGACCTGGAGGCCAGCTACCTGCGCCTGTTGTCGGCGCAACAGGTGAGCGGTGTCATCGTCGCTCCCGCGGACTCGCTGCGCAGCGACCTGACCGAGCTCACCTCGACGGGTGTGCCGGTGGTGGTCATCGACCGGCTCGCCGGCACGGGCGACTTCGACTCGGTCGTGTTCGACAACCGCACCGGCGCCGCGCAGCTGACCGCGCGCTTCGTCGAGGCGGGCCGGAAGCGCATCGCGCACATCGCGGGACCCGAGCGAACGTTCACCGGTAGCGCCAGACGCGAGGGCTACCTCGAAGCGCTCGCGGCCGCGGGCGTCGCCGCCGACGGTGCGCTCATCGTCGACTCGGACTACTCGGAGGAGGGCGGCTACCGCGCGGTGCGGGAGCTGCTCGCCTCGAGCACGCCGCCCGACGCGATCGTCATCGCGAACAACGCGATGACCCTCGGTGCCATCCGCGCGCTCACCGAGCTCGACGTCGACCCGGAGACGATCGCGCTCGCGAGCTTCGACCCGGTGCCGTGGAGCACGTCGCAGCGCTACTCGCTCGTCGTGCTCGACCACGAGACGATGCGCATGGGCACCGAGGCCGCCGCGCTGCTTGTGGCGCGCATCGGCGAGCCCTCCCGCGAGCCCGAGATCCGGCGGCTCTCGGCCGGCACGGTCGCGGTCTTCGCCGACTGAGCAGATACCGATTACACACCGTTGGCCCGATCGGCTTGACAAGCGAGGGCGGCGGCTCGTAGCATCCATGAAATCGATTACTTGCTCTCTCGCAGACGCACGGATTCGACCATGACACATCAATGAAGACGGGTCAAAGGCCCCAAACGAAGGAGTTGACGGAGCCTGTGAAGAGCACAAGAACAGCACTGGTACTTGCCGGAGCACTGGGAGTGGCAGTCGCCATGACGGGCTGCACCCCGGTCGCGGAGCCGGCCGAAGAGGGCACCGCGACAGAGACCACGTTTCCCGAGAAGGACATCCGCCTGATCATCCAGGCCAACCCGGGCGGCGGCTCCGACCTCTCCAGCCGCGCTCTCGCGACCGAGCTCGAGAAGGTTCTCGGAGTCAGCGTGATCCCCGAGAACATGCCGGGAGCATCCGGTGCACTCGCGATGGAGTACGTCGCGCAACAGCCCGCCGACGGCTACGTGATCGGCTTCGGTCCCGTCGAGATCGCGATGCTCAACACCACGCAGAACGCGAACGTGCTTCCCGAGAACTTCGACCTGATCGGGCAGATCATGCTCGCGCCCGGCGTCATCTCGGTCGGCGTCGACAGCCCGTACAAGACGCTCGAAGACCTCATCGAGGCCTCGAAGGATGGCGCCGTGACGGTCGCCAACTCGGGCACCGGCTCGATCTGGGAGGCGGCGACGCTCGGCATCGCGGATGAGACGGGTGCGCAGTTCACGCCCGTGTCGTACGACGGTGGCGCGACGGCGGTCTCCGCCGCCGCATCGGGCGAGGCAGTCGCCGCCGTCTCCGGTGCGGGCGAGGCCGTGGCCCAGGCCGGCGCCGTGCGCGTGCTCGCCGTGCTCAACGACGAGGAGTACTTCAACCTTCCCGACGTGCCCACCGCCGAAGAG